>Ga0210394_10006988_pt1 | contig 12040 bp, 9 predicted proteins | sample IncBWC12MmetaG_FD_160121 | JGI IMG/M metagenome (GOLD analysis project Ga0210394, IMG submission 160121) | Forest soil microbial communities from Barre Woods Harvard Forest LTER site, Petersham, Massachusetts, United States - Inc-BW-C-12-M | ecosystem: Environmental > Terrestrial > Soil >... | reverse complement strand
CCCACCGGGGCGCTGTGATACCGCGACCTCAGCCCAGGTCATCGGCCCGGGTGCCCAGCTACCTCGGGGGGCCGGGGCGCTCGTGCCGGCGCTACAATACGGCATGCTTCGCCGCAGCGTAGCCCCATGGGCCGACCGAGTTCACGCATGAGTCGTTTTGACCTGCAACCCCCGACGGCAGCGCAGCGGACGCAGATCACGGCCGGTCTGGCTCCGGAGGAGCGGCGTGTGCTGCTCGAGCACGGCACCGAGGCTGCCTTCTGCGGAGTGTTTCTCGACAATCACAAAGACGGCCTCTACACCTGCCGCTTTTGCGGCCTGCCGCTGTTTCGATCGAGCGCCAAGTTCGATTCGGGCACTGGCTGGCCGAGCTTCTTTGCGCCCTACGACGAATCCCATATCCGACGCGCTGACGATACGAGCTATGGAATGATCCGCGTCGAGGAGGTCTGCGCCCGCTGCGGCAGCCATCTCGGTCATGTGTTCCCGGACGGTCCGCCGCCGAGCGGCGAGCGCCACTGCCTGAACTCGGTGTCGCTGTCCTTCACCGAGCAGGGGCAGGCGCTGCCGGACATCTTGCAGCGGGGAGCCCCCGAAGGGTTGGTCGCCTCGTGAGCGCGAGGCTGATAGACGAGCGACGACGCAACCTCGGCACCTTCGAGGTGGGCCGAACCCTGCCGCACCCGCAACGGCACATGGTCGGGCCGTTCATATTCTTCGATCATCTTGGGCCGGTGGAGCTCCCTGAGGGCTTGTCGCGCGAGGCGGATGTACGTCCGCACCCGCATATCGGGCTGTCCACGGTCACCTACCTCTTTGATGGCGAGATCATGCACCGCGACTCCACCGGCGTCGAACAGGCCATCCGCCCCGGGGAGGTGAACTGGATGACCGCGGGTAGCGGGATCACTCATTCCGAGCGCTTCGAGCGGGCGCGACGCGAGGGCGGCCCGATGCACGCGATCCAGGCCTGGGTTGCGCTGCCCAATGACGCGGAAGAAGTCGCGCCGGCTTTCGCGCACCACGCCGGCCACGATCTGCCGCTGCACCGCGATCAGGGGGTATGGTTGCGGCTGTTGGCCGGCGAGGCCTACGGTCTGCGATCCGCGGTGAAGCTGTGTTCGCCGCTGTTTTACGCGCACGTCGCCCTTGAGCCCGGCGCACGGCTCGCGCTGCCGCGCGGGTATTCGGAGTGCGCAGCTTATCTGGTTTCCGGAGCGGTGAGCGCCGAGCAGCAGCGCCTCGCACCGGGCCAGATGATGGTGTTCGAGGGGGCAGCGCCGCAGGTGCTGCAGGCGGCCGCGCCGAGCGTGTTGATGCTGCTCGGCGGCGAGCCGGTCGGACCACGCTTCATCGAGTGGAATTTCGTTTCCTCCTCGAAAGAGCGGATCGAGCAAGCCAAGGCGGATTGGCGCGCCGGACGGATGAAGCTGCCCGACGCGGATAATGCCGAATTCATCCCCCTGCCACCCGACCTACACCAGAGCGCCGGGGCTATGTCCTGAGTTCTGACCTTGAGCTCGGTAATCCGCGCATGCACCGCAAGGGCGCCTTGCCATCGTAGAAACCCAACAGGCACCGTCGGGTTTGTCCGCTAGCGCGCCCGTGGCGCGCTTCCTATCATCCACGCCCTCATGACAGCGGCGCGCCCAGTGCGGGTCCTGTGGCGCATGCAGGGTTTCCCGGCATCCGCCGCCGGTCCCGCGCTAAAGTCCGCGCCACCGGTCCTAACAGCAACGGTGGGCATGGACAGTCGGGAATCCAAGACTCTAACGCTCGCCAGTTCACCGATTAGGACGCTGATCGCAGACGGTCATGCGGTGTTGGTGGATGCCATGCAGGTTCTGCTGCAGTCGCTCGGGGATCTGGAAGTCGTGGCGTGTGCGACCGACACCGTGGCTGCGGTGAATCTCGCAGTCAAGCTGCGTCCTGATGTCGCCCTGGTCGGTTGCAACGTCCCCGCCATGAACGGCATCGAGGTGGCCCGCCAGATTCGCGAGCGCGTTCCCGCGACGCGAATCCTGATCCTGTCCATGCACCCCAGCCCGCAGTACGTCTATCAGGCGTTTCGCGCCGGCGCCGACGGCTACGTGGTCAAGGATGCTCGCGCGGCGGAGGTCATCGACGCGCTGCGGCGCATTAGCAAGGGCAAGCGCTACATGGGCGGGTCGGTCTCCAAGCTGGTGATCGACGACATCGCCGCCGCGGGCCGCGCCTGCGACCCGCTCGGGCAACTCACCGCCCGGGAGCTCGATGTATTGCGCCTGACCGCCGACGGCAAATCGAGCGTGGCCTCCGCGAAGCTTCTCGAGCTCTCGCCCAAGACCGTCGAGTCCTACCGCAGCCGTATCATGCGCAAGCTGGAGATCCGCGATATCACCGGTCTGGTGAAATTTGCCATCCGTCATGGCATCGCATCGCTCGATTCCTGACTCGGTCAGGCGCGTAGCACCCGGGCACGCGGGCGCGGGGCTTGCGGCCGGGCAACCCGGCGGCGGCAGGCGCAGCCGTCGCTGCCAGGGACGTCGCCGGGTTCCGCGCCGGTACCGCCGGGGAAATCGCCCAGCAGGTCACATCCCTGAGCAAATCCGGTTCGCAGCGCAGTGAATCAGGAATATGCTTTTTTCGGGGAATTTCCCGTGCTCCTTTGCCTGGCGGGCCTTCATTGAACACCCTGGCGCCCGAACGCGAACCAGCCCGCAGCAACGGCATGTGAGCCGCGGGTGGTGACCCACGACGCGACGGTCCTTGGAGCTTCCGTTTGCGAGCGGTTGGATTCCATGGCGGACGCCAGCCTGGTAGTCGATGCCGCCGGCAATATTCTGCTGCTCAATGCTTTGGCCGCGGGCATGTTTGGCTATGAGCGCCAGGAGCTACAGGGCAAGTCTCTCGATGCACTGATACCGGTGCGCTTTCGCCCGGCTCACGCTCGCCAGCTAAGCGACTACCTCGCACGACCGCGCGCGCGTGCCATGGGGGTGGGACTGAATTTGCGCGCGGTGCGCAAGGACGGCGTCGAGTTCGCGGTAGAGATCAGCCTCAGCCCCATTGCCACTGACGCCGGCCCGTGCGTGGTTGCTGCGATCCGCGACCTCAGTCAAAACGAGGAATGGTACCGCGCGGTGTTCGAGCAGTTGGCCGTGGGCGTAGCCTACAGCGATGAGCTCGGACGATTCCTCAACGTCAATCGACAATTCTGCGAGCTGTCGGGCTACACGCGCGAAGAGATACTGACGCTCGATATTCGCCGTCTGATGCATCCGGACGACCTCGCGAAGAGCCTTGTTGCACGGGAACGCATGCTCGCCGGAACGGGTGCGGACTATGAGCGGGAAGTACGTCTGCTGCCAAAGAGCGGCGTGCCGATCTGGACCCGCATCACCACCTCCCTGGTGCGGCGCCCGGACGGCCGACCAGGGCATTTCATCTCGTTGATACAGGATATCTCCGAGCAAAAGCGCGCCGAGGCGCAGCGCCGGGAGTCCGAGCTGCGTTTTCGCCAGGTGACCGAGAACATCCACGAGGTCTTTTGGCTCACCGATCCCCTCAAGGGCGAGGTGCTCTATGTCAGTCCCGCCTATGAAGTTATCTGGGGCCGCAGTGCAGCGTCATGTTACGCATCGCCCCACCAATGGCTCGAAGCGATCCATCCGCAAGACCGCGCGCGCGTGCTCGAGGCGGCACAGACCCGACAGATCACGGGAAATTACGACGAGGAATACCGCATCGTGCGTCCGGATGGCAGCGTACGCTGGATCAGGGATCGCGCCTTCCCGGTGCGTGCTGCGGATCTCGAGGTCATACGTGTGACCGGTGTTGCCGAGGACATCACCGACCGCAAGCGTGCGACGGATGAGCTGAAGGAAAGCGAGCGCCGCTTCAGCGAGATACTGGGCAAGATGCAGTTGGTTTCAGTGATGCTCGATAGCGACGCCCGCATCACCTACTGCAACGACTACCTGTTGCGCCTGACCGGTTGGACACGCGAACAGATCTTCGGCCGGAACTGGTTCGAGCTGTTCGTGCCGCCGGAGGCCGGACGGGAAATGCGGGGCGTTTTCAGCTCGCTGCTTGCGGGTCTGCCAGCCGCCTGGCACCACGAGAACGAGATCCTGACACGCACAGGCGCGCGACGCTTGATCCAGTGGAACAACATCGTGTTACGCTCGACTGCCGGGGACGCGATCGGCACCGCGAGCATCGGTGAGGACGTTACCGAGCGCAAGCACGCCGAGGATCTGCACGCCCGGCTGGCGGCCATCGTTGAATCGACCAATGACGCGATCATCGGCAAAACGCTCGACGGCGTCATCACCACCTGGAATAGAGGCGCCGAAAAGCTGTTGGGCTACCCTGCCGCGGAGGCGATTGGCCAGCCGCTGGCCCTGATCATCCCGGATGACCGCCTCGCCGAGGAGCCGGAGAGGTTGGCGCGCTTGCGCCGTGGCGAGCGCGTCACGCATTTCGAGACGGTACGGCGCCACAAGAACGGCACGCTGATCGACGTATCACTCACCATTTCCCCCGTCTACGACGCACAGGGTCGCATCGTCGGCGCGTCGAAAATCGCCCGCGACATCACCGAACACAAGCGCGCCGATGTAAAAATCCGCCGTCTCAACCGCGTATACGCCGTGCTCAGCAGCATCAACGCCCTGATTGTGCGGGTACGCAACCGCGACGTGCTGTTCGGCGAGGCCTGCCGGATCGCCGTCGAGGCAGGAAAATTCAAGCTCGCGTGGCTGGGGATCGTCGACCGCTCGGCGCTGCGCATGCAGGTGGTCGCTTGGCACGGGGTTGATGAGACCTACATCAGGCTGATGCCACTGGGCCTCGGCCTGCCCGACTCCCCAGGCACCTGCCTGTTGGACATCGCGGTCAACGAGGCCAAGGTGGTGATCAGCAACGACGTGGCACGGGATTCGCAGGTGCCGTTGCAGCAGGAATCCCTGGAGCGCGGTTTCCGTTGCCTGGTGTATCTGCCGCTCATAATCGAGGCCCAGGTGGTCGGCGTGCTCGCGCTGTATGCCGGTGAAGTCGGGTTCTTCGACGAGGATGAGATGAAGCTGTTGCAGGAGCTGGCCGGGGACATCGCGTTTGGGCTCGATCATATCGAGAAGTCGAACACGGTGGAGTACCTTGCCTACTACGATCAGCTCACCGGCGTTGCCAACCGCACGCTGTTTCTCGAGCGGCTGAACCAGTACGTCCAAGCGGCGCGCCTGGATGGCGAGCACTTCGCCATTGTCCTGGCGGACGTCGAACGCTTGCGCACCGTGAACGAGTCACTGGGTCGACAGGCGGGCGACGCGCTGCTCAAGCTGCTCGTCGAGCGGCTGGCGCGCAGCACCGACACGCCACGACTGGCACGCATCAGCGGCGACGTGTTTGCACTGGTGCTCCACGGGGGCGAGGCAAGAGCCGAGCTGGAATGCCGGATAGATGAGATCTGGCAGCAGGTTTTCAGCACCCCGTTTCAAGTGGGCGAAACCGAGGTCCGCACTTCCGCCAAGGCTGGCATCGCCTTGTTTCCGAACGACGGCGCCGACGCGGAAACGCTGCTGCGCAGCGCCGAGGCTGCGCTCAGGAAAGCCAAGGAAACCGGGGAGCGGCACGTGTTTCACACGCCGGAGATGACCGCGAGGAGCACGGAGCGACTGACGATGGAGACCAAGCTGCGGCGGGCGCTGGAAAACGATGAGTTGGTGCTGCACTACCAACCGAAAGTTGACCTTGAATCGCGGCGTATTGTCGGTATGGAGGCGCTGATGCGCTGGCAGAGCCCCGAGCTGGGACTGGTGCCCGCGCTCAGCTTCATTCCAGTCATGGAGGAGACCGGACTGATCCTGCAGGCGGGAGCCTGGGCGCTGTCGCACGCGGTGGCCGACCACCACCGCTGGATGCAGCTGGGGTTTACCACGCAGCGCGTCGCCGTCAACGTATCTGCCATCCAGCTGCGCCGCCTGGATTTCGTCAGCACCGTGACGGCGGCAATCAGGAAGGGTGCGATGCCGCCCGGAATCGATCTGGAGATCACCGAAAGCCTGTTGATGGAGAACATCGCCAGCAACATCCACAAGCTCAAGGAGGTGCGGCGGCTCGGTATCGCGATCGCCATCGACGACTTCGGCACCGGCTATTCATCGCTGGCTTACCTGGCGAAGCTTCCGGTGCAGACGCTGAAAATCGACCGCTCGTTCATCGTCACCATGCTCACCGAACCGGACACGATGATGCTGGTGCAGACCATCATCTCCCTGGCGCATTCCCTGAAGTTGACGGTGATCGCCGAGGGCGTCGATTCCGAGGAGCAGGCGAAGACCCTGCGGCTGCTGCGCTGCGACGAAATGCAGGGATATCTCTTCAGCCGCCCGGTGCCGTTCGAGCAGATGACAGCCCTGCTGGAAAGGGACCGCACGGCCACTGATCTGCGGACCGGCCGACAGCTACAAGTAAGGTGAGATCAACCAGCACAGGCTGTTGCGAATCCGCGCCAGCAGCGTCGCCTGACTGACACTTGCAGGCGTAAGCGCCGGTGCCCGGCTCTGCAGGTCCGCAATGAACCGCGCGAGCTCGGCACCGAGGGTGGCGTCAAACACCTCCACCGCGATCTCGAAGTTCAGCCGCAGGCTGCGGGTGTCGACGTTCGCCGAGCCGATGTGCGCGTATTCCCGGTCCACCACAAAAAGCTTCGCGTGGGAAAACGGCGGCTCCTGAAGGTGAACCTGCACCCCGCGCGCGAGTAACGCCGGCAGCCAGTGCAACGTGGCCCAGTCGATGTAGTGCAGATTGCTGCGGCGCGGCAGGACCAGGGAGACGGTAACACCGCGCAGCGCTGCGGCTTCCAGTGCAACGACCAGCTCCGGCGGCGGAATGAAGTACGGAGTCATGATCTGCACTTGTCGCTGCGCCGTGGAGATGGCACCCACCAGCACCAGCAGCAGCTTATCGACATCTTCGTCCGGTCCACCGGTGATTACACGGCAGACCGAGGATCCCGGGGCATGGATCGCCGCCTGCGTAGCCAGCCGCTCGCCGGTGGCGAACTCCCAGTCGGCGGCAAAGGTGTCGGCAAGCTGCGCGACGATGGGCCCGTGCAAGCAGAAATGAATGTCGGTCATGCGCTGGCCGGTGGCACCGCCGACTTCACGACCGCCGAGGTTCATTCCGCCGATGAACGACTCCTCGCCATCGATCACCAGGATCTTGCGATGATTGCGGCAGTTCAACGAAAGATTGGGCGGAATCAGGCGCGGCGGCAGGAAGCGCGCAGCCTTGACCCCCGCACGACGCAGCAGCGGTACGACGTGAGGCCAGTCGTACCACTCGCCGATTCCATCGACGAGCACGCGCACGCTGACACCCCTGCGAACCGCCGCGCCGAGGGCACTCACGAATTCACGACCTACCGCATCCGTCTGGAATATATAGGTCGCAAGCCAGATGGAACTGCGGGCGCCGGCGATCGCCTGCAGCATCCGTGGAAAGGCAACCTCGCCGTTATGCAGCGGCTCCACGCCGTTGCCGCCTTCGAGTGGCCTGCGCGTCAATGCGTTCCCGAGTCTTGCCTGCGCTGCGAGCGGGGTTGAGTCCGCTGTCGTCAGTACCTGAGCCCCCGGCCCTGCGGACACCGCAGGGCCGCCCGGCACTCGCCGCCGAACACGATTGATGCCGAACAGCCAATACAGCAGCGGACCGCCGTAAGGGAATAAGCAGCAAACGCCTATCCAGCCAATGGCGCTGCGCGGGTCGGCCTTGCTGAGCAGTGCATGCAGCGCCGCGGTCGCGGAGGTGACTGCGTAGCCCAGCGCAAAGAGCCTGCCAGCGACTATGTCAGGTAGAACCACGGCCGCTGGATTGTAGGTCAACGCGGCAGGGACACGCCGCCAGCAACCGGACGCGCTGCGGCGAAGCGGAGTCGCGCGTTATGAACTCGGGTTGACCGACGGACACAGCGGCGCGAGGATCAGGCGGGTCGAGCGCCATCGGGCCGAGAACCACCCGAGCCCAGGAGGCTTAGCCCCAGGCTCGGCTCTGCAGCATCAAATGAGGAAGCACCCACATGAGTGACACCAGGAGCGCATTTATTTCCGACGTGAAAACGCTGCGGGAGCGCGCCAGACAACACCTCGGCCGCGGCGCGGTCACCTCTACCTATTCCGGCGATGTCAGCAGGACGATAGAGATTCTGCAGAGCGTGCTCGCGACCGAGATCGTCTGCGTGCTGCGCTACACCATGCACTCCATCGCCGCCACGGGCATCTCGAGCGAGGGGGTCAAAGCCGAGTTTGCCCAGCATGCGAAGGAGGAACAGGAGCACATGAACGCGGTCGCCGAGCGGATCAATCAGCTCGGCGGCAGGCCCAATTTCAATCCGGAAGGGTTGGCGACGCGCGCGGCCTCTCAGTATGGGGAGGGCGCAAACCTCGTCGAGATGATCAAGGAGAATCTGATCGCCGAGCGGATAGCTGTCGATCACTATCGCGAGCTCATTCGCTTTTTCGCTGACAACGACCCTGGAACGCGCGTCATGCTGGAAGGCATATTGGTCGTGGAAGAAGAACACGCGAACGACATGCACGACCTGCTCGTGGCCCACGAGGGGCGGCCGATGCTGGAACGTTGAGGCCGAGCTGACGAGACCTCGCCCCGACGCCTACCGAGATCGTGGCGGCTGAAGCGCCACGATCTTTCGTAGGATCTGCTATCTCGCCGCGGTCTCCGGCTCGTGCTTGCGGTTTTCCGCAGGCGTCTCAGGATGCGGATGCGGCTTCGCGGCTTTCGCCTTCGGCGGCTTGCCGTTGGCTGACTGTGCGTGCAGCGGCTGCGGCGTGTGCGTCCCGGACGGCTGACCGGCCGCTGGCGGTGCATTGGGTTTGTTGCCATTTGCGGGCTGCGCGCCCGGATGCACCGGCGGCGTCGCGGCACCCCGCGCGCCCACGATCCCCGGCGCATTGAAGGCCGCCGGCCTCGGTGTGGCCGCGATGGCCGGACGACCACCATTGGCCTTGGCGAACAGTGCGGGATTCTGGGCCGCCTGCTGGATGTGCTGCCGCTGCAGCGGCGTCGCAGGAATATGCGATTCCTGTGCAGCCATACGCTCCTGCGCCGTGGGTGCGGCGGCAACGCCACCGGCGCCGCCGTTATAGCTCACCCTGTTGACCGTGACGTTGTTGATTACCGTCTCGTTGTAGGTGTTGTGCACCACGGTCACGTTAATGTTGGTGACGGACTGATTGTAGGCAAACGAATTGCCGACCCAGCGTCCGCCGCCACAGCCGACGCCGCCATAGCCGAAGCCGTAGTTGACTCCGCCGTAAAAGCCGATGTGCGGACCCCAATAGCCGGCGTGGAACGCGTACACGCCACCGACGAAGCCCCAATAGCCCGGAGTCCAGAGCACTCCCACGCGCGGCGGCTGCACCCAGGTGCCGGGCACCCAGTAGTATCCGCCACCGGTATAAGCCCAGTAGCCGGGTGTCCACAGGTAGCCTTCCACGGGACACGGCGGCTGTGGATATTCCGGCAGCGGCGGCGGTGCTTCGGCGACCTGCACTTCCTCGGCAGGCGCCTCGTACGCAGGCGGGGGTGGTGGCGGCGGCGCCACGTACACTCGCGGCGGCGGGGGCGGGGCGACCCGCACCTGCGCCACGCAAGCGGTCAACAGCGTGCCGGCGGCCAATATCAACAAGACGCCGGGGAGCGGCGCAACCGCGAATCGCGAATCTTTCAATGAAGTGGACATGTGTCCCGCCCTGATCGTTGCTGGTAATGCAGCGTACGTGGCTGTGCGCTGCTCATGACACACACAACGTCACACTTCGTGGATGGCCTACAAGTGTGAAGTGGATGTAATCAAACTGCTCCGCATCGGCACCGAGCGATCCCGTTGTCTGTCGCGGCGCGGCGACAAATTGACTGACCTCACCTGTCGCCCGGACACGCAGGCGGCCTGGCTCCGGAGGATTCCGGGACGATGTACAGTGTCGGCAGCCTGCGGCGCGGAAGTGCTCTTTGGACGGTCACTCGAGGAAAATCGAGAATGACATATAAGACCGTAGAAGCTTGCCCGCAGGCATATGCGCGAATCGGCGGCCTGCTTTACCTCATCATCATCGTCTGCGGCGCTTTTGCCGAAGGGTTCGTCACCAACAGTCTCGTTGCCCCGGGTGACGCTGCCACCACGGCTCATAACATCATGGCCGCCCCGGCGCTGTGGAGCCTCGGCGTCGCCAGCGATTTCATCGTCGTGTTGTGTGCCGTGCCATTACTCTGGATTGAATATCTGCTGCTGCGGCCGGTGAACAAGCAACTGGTCCTCCTTGCGGTGGCGTTTAATGTGGTGTCGCTCGCCGTTGAGGCCATAAGCAAGCTGTTTCTTCTCCTGGTCATGCCTATCTTGTCGAGCGCCGACTACTCCAAGGCATTGGAACCACAGCAGCTACAGATGCTCGCGAACCTCGCGCTCAGGTCACATGACGTTGCCTTCAATATCGCCCTGATATTCTTTGGCTGCACCTGCCTGGTGAATGGCTATCTGATCTTCAAATCGGGATATCTACCGCGGCTCATAGGCGTATTGATGCAGATTGCCGGCTTGAGCTATCTGCTCGCCTGCTTTGCCGCGCTGTTCGCGCCGACAATCGCCGATCTGCTGATTCCCGCTGTCCTGATTCCGCCGCTGATTGGCGAATCGTCGTTTTGCCTGTGGCTGCTGCTGAAAGGCGTGAACGTCTCGAAGTGGCAGGAGCGAATTGCTTACCCGCTGTCGCCCCAACCGGCGGCGAGCGCCCTATAACATCGTGGCGTAGTCGCTGTGGTAGCGCTTCGCCTGAAGCTCGGAGCGTTTGATCTCCGCAGGCCCCAACCCTCTTTTGCTCAGGCGCGTGTCCCTCGGAAGAAACGCCCGGTCGTACTTCTTCAGCGCGCGCGGATCTATCCATAGAGAGAGCTGACGCACTCGCTGTCGCTCTCCTAGCCTGCGCTGATGGGAGCGAAGAGTTGCGAGCTCATCACGATCAGCGTTTGGCTGTTGTTTGTTTGTGCAGCCTGGGCGCCCCGCCCTGCAGCCGCGCAATCCTTGTGCGAAAGCTGCGAGGTGCAGGTCGGACTGGGGGGGACCTACCACTACTGGGGCGAAACCGGCAGCCTGGTCCTGCCCGTGTCGCTAACGTGGAGCGAGAATCGCTACGAGTTGGGCGCCTTTCGCTTCACCGATCAGCAGCTGCTGCCCTTCCCCGGAACACACCGGGAGCGGCTCATGGCCAATGCCTACTGGGGGGCATCGCTCTCGCGCCGGTGGCGGCTATTCGAGCACGGTCCGGTGCAGGGTTACGTCGGCTTCGGACTCGCCGGGAGATCGGAGTCAGATGTGCTGAGTGTCACACGCTGGGACTTCGCTTCGCAGCTGGGGCTGCGCTTTCGCTTCCCCGGTGACCGTGTGGTCGGCGAGGTGACCGTGCGTCATTGGTCCAACGGGGGAATTCGCCTGCCGAACCATGGCCAGGACTTTGCGACTCTGACGATTCGGCTCAATTCCGGCCTGTTTGGCCTCGGCAAACGCGAGCACTACGCCGTCGACCCGTCCTTCAGTCTCGAGCGGTCGCTGGCCGCCACCAACGAAGACGCCGACCGACAGCCTCTGCCGTAAGCGCAGTCTCGAAAGCGCCTGGTTTTCCGCTGCGCCACAAACCGGCAGCGGCCGTGCGGCGGTCGACCGCCTCTAAAGATGGATCAGCCCGCGCTTATGGGCGACCGCCACCGCCTCGGTACGGCTGATGGCATCGAGCTTGGTGAGAATGCCCTTGACGTGTGTCTTGGCGGTCCCCTCAGTGATCGACAGCCGCCGCGCGATGTCCTTGTTGCTGCGGCCTTCGGCGACCAGGTGCAGCACGCCGAGCTCGCGCTGCGTGAGGCTCGGCTTGCCCATGCGCTGCAGCGCCTTGGCGGCCACCGTGGAGGAGGTGTACGGGCGGTCCTCGCTCACCGCACGGATCGCGGACAGGATCTCCTGGCGCGGTGCATCCTTCAACAGGTAGCC
>Ga0210394_10006987_pt1 | contig 12041 bp, 14 predicted proteins | sample IncBWC12MmetaG_FD_160121 | JGI IMG/M metagenome (GOLD analysis project Ga0210394, IMG submission 160121) | Forest soil microbial communities from Barre Woods Harvard Forest LTER site, Petersham, Massachusetts, United States - Inc-BW-C-12-M | ecosystem: Environmental > Terrestrial > Soil >... | reverse complement strand
CTTCAGCAGAGCCAAAGGCGCCACCCTTGAGGCTCCTATTTTCTTATTGCCGCCTTTTACCGCCGCGACTAATCGCCAAGTTGTTACAGGGAAGCAAGATGATTGGAGCGGGCGATGGGAATCGAACTTATCGCCCACTCAATCCACAGCGATAAGTCCCGTTGAATGTGCTGCCCTTACTGGCCTCACTCCTTAGAAAAGGGGAAAACGAAGGGTAATGATACCTGGTTCTGCGCCCGAGTTGCGCCCACGTTCGTCGCGTCCGTCGCTGCGAAAGGAACCGAGTTTGGCTGACGCCATTCGCCGATTTGCTCGCGATCTTCGGACCGAATTCGCTGGAGAGATTGCACGCGATGCGCGTGCGTTCCGAAAACGCGTGCTTCACCTGTTTCGTACAGCACTTCCAGTTGATCGTGGCAGACCCCGGCTAATGGCGGTGACCCGTGCGACCGAGATGCGGGCACAAGGAAAATGCTGGCGAGCGATATATGCTGTCTGCATCGCGCCCGATCTGCGAGGAGATTCCCGAATTCTCGCGCAATCTCGGTTGCGCGGCGCGGTACGCGCCAGGCGTCGGCCCGAACCGGCAGAGGTTATCCGTAACTGAGCCTCCCCAACAGTTCTAGGTAATTCGAACCCGGCTGAGTCACCTGTTGCGCAAATAAGCCGCACCATCTTGCGATTGCACTGGGCCAGCGACAAAGAAGTGGCAGTGTTGGCGTCGCTGCTGGACCCGCGCTCGACCAGCTCGCGCAGTTGGTCCACGCCGTTGCCTGGCCCAAGTTCCGAAGAGGAATTCTTTCGCTCGTGTCATGGCCACGTACAACAATCGACGTTCCTCGCCCAGGTCTGCGTCAGGTCTAGGTACGATGCCTTCGTCGAGGCCAGCGACTATTGTCGCTCGCACCGTGAGGCCCTTTGAGCCGACCATAGTCATTATGCGCAGGCCGCGACTCTCTGCGAGCGCACGGTCTTTCCCAAGTGGCGTGATCTGTGACATGAACCGGCCGAGTCCCTGGTCCTCTTCGACCAAGCCATCGAGCGCGTGCAAAAGCTCGATACATGCGGCGCTCGGCTCAGGGACAACATCGCCACCAGCCGATTGGACCATCCAGTGTCCCCATCCGTCTGCGGGCATTTCGGCTGGTGCCGGGTGCGCCGCCAGCCACGCAGTCACAACCTGTATCAGGGTTTGTGCTCTGTTCGCGGAACGAGGTGCGTTCGGAAAGTTCTCTCGATAGGCCGCGAGCAGTGCTTCACCAAACTGGACGCGCGCGACACGGGCCCGCTCGTAGATGTAGTCGCAGAACGTTCGCCCTATGTGGGGTGTCAACAAAAGCAGACTCGCCCATGCCAGCGAATCTCGACCGTGCACAAGTAGCCGCAATGTGGCCAACATCCGTCGGTTGTCCGGCTCGGCCAGCATTCGCTCGACAGCGTCAGGATCGGAATAGGCGATGCCCAGGTCATCCAGGGCGCGTTTGATGGGCCCGCTAAAAGTGCCGTTATGATCGCCGCGCAACAAGACCAGAATCTCTTCTGCAGGCACTTGATTGCTCTGGATCAACTGCTGGACTAAATCACCGATGCCCCGCGCTTCTGCGACTTCGCCAGGGAAAGCAAGCAGCGCAACTTCGCCATCAGGCGATCCTTCGGCGCACCTCAGTGCAGGGCGGTCACGCGGCCGATCAGGATCGCCTGCGATCACATAGGCCGCCCACTCAATGATGCGTCGGCCGCAGCGTTGCGTAACTGACAGCGGATAGAGGCCGCAGTCCGGATAATCGTCAGGAAATCGGCGGATCCCTCCGGGTGCCGCATAGCGAAACGAGTATATGGACTGATCGTCGTCGCCTGCCGCGATGATAGAGCATCCGCGGTCGGAGATGAGGTGTAGAACTTCTAGATCGCACGCGTTAAGGTCTTGGTATTCGTCCACGATTAGCAAGTCATATTCGACGCCTTCCAAGTCGGGATGATCTTGGAGCGCCTGGCGAAGAGCAAACGGTAGTTCGGCAAGCAGTGTGTAGCCATAGATTTGTCGGTGTTCGTTCCAGGCGCCCACAAATCGCCCGCGCTCAGCACGATCGACACGTGGGTGCTCGTGCGGTTCAAGGAACTCCCAATTTGCTGCCATCTCACGGATCAAATTGTCGAGGTGATCCACCCGAACCCTGATTCGATGAGCGAGCGTGGGATGTACAATCTGGTGTTCTTCCCACCTGTCCGGAATGCGCAGAGGTTGAGGAAAGTCGCCCGTTCCCGGATTGCGAAGTAGAGCAGAAATTGAGAACGAATGGATCGTGCTAGGGCGCTCCGCTGCCGCCGCAGGATGCTCGGATACTTTCTTTGCAAGTTCGGCTGTTGCGGCACGCGTGAACGTCAGAAGTTTTACGCGCGGCACGGGATCCCCGACAACGAGGCGATGGACAAGTGCTACCAGCGTGGCGCTCTTTCCTGTGCCAGGTCCAGCGAGTACACGCGCGTGCCGCCCCACGCAGTGGGTAAGGATTGCCTCCTGCTCGCGAGTCGGTCGATACGCCATATACTTGCCGATCTTATCGGATTTGCGAGAAGTCGGTAAAACAGAGAGCCCGCGCCCGTTGCGGTTTCGACACGGGGAGCTTCCAAAGAATCACCGAGGATTCTGCGCCCCCAGGAGAGGCTCTGGCGGAATTCAGTAGGTCCGCTCAGGTCGCCGCGTATCAGGTATTTTCTGGATTGGAACCAAATTTGCGCTACAGCATCATAAATGTTGACCGATGTGGTTTAATAGGCACACGCATGGGGTCACAGGGACAAGTCTTAACGGCGAATCGCGCTCAGATCATGTGGCTGCGCTGTAAGGATTCGCTCGCAAATATGATCGGCTGGTGCCTCGAAAAATCCAAAGCACCAGCCGTGTTGAAGGAGTTTGAGTTTGTAGACCCTGAGACGAATGAAACGATCTATCTCGCGACCGGGCACCGGTACACTGTTTTGCACGTTCGAGGGAAGCGTTTTTTCTTCCACAGAGTCAGCGGTGTTTTAGATGGAACCTGTACGTCACTTCAGGAGCGTGTTCCCAACGGGTTTGAACTCCGCGATTAATTCGGCTTCTCGCCGAAGGCGCTGAGCTTCGTTGGGAATCACTTCCACGAAGAAATGGGCAATACCGGCAGCTGGAGGATTATTCAGCCAATACTGAATTCTCTCTCTCAGGTCGCCGGTTTGCCCGACGTACAGGATTTCAGACCAGCCCGGTTTGTTCGGCATATTCCTTGCTAGTCCGTAGACGGCTCCCACTCTGTTGAGGGAGTTCGCCGTCGCCTGCGTGAATGGGTACATCGTTGTGTTCGCAAATGGCATTTCTAGACCTCCTTTCCACGAAACTGGATTTGACCCCCTGCAGCTAAAGGCACTTTAGCACACCTTGTCCACTACGGGAAGCAAAAATGATGCAAAGATAAAATCAGTTGACTGCATCACGGCCAGGGGTGTACATTGTGCATGTATATGGAGGGATGTAATGACGAGAATCTCGGACAGCGAGCGCGACACGCTCCGAATTTCCGCTGAAACCGCCAAAAAGGTCCTTTTCAAGCTGGCACAGGAACGCGTCCTGCTTGAGGATCGTATTGCAAAATTGCAGGCGGTCGTGGATGCATGGGATTCTATCTCGGGAAAGAAGCCGAAGGTTGGACTGATTCTGGACAACTCGATAGCGGCCGCAAAACCCAAAACTCGCGCCCCGAAGGGGCAAGTCTCAACCCACGTAGAGCAAATTCTCCAGAGCGGGTTGGCTTATGACGAGCCTGCCTTGCGAAAAGAAATCGAAGAGAAACTCGGAGTCGTCTACGGTCGCGCAACGGTCTATACGTCCCTGAGACGCGGACTAAAGGAGCACAAGTTTATTCAAGAAGGAACAAAGTGGAAGCTGAATCCTTTGAGGGCAGCTAGCCAAACAACCTGATTCAAAAAGGGGCTTGCCGGTGTTTCAGCAGGATAAGCCCGGAGGCGCAGCGATCATTTTCTGGTTCCGCTGTCTTATGCGGGCCTAAGCGAGCTACCCGAGGTGATCGAAGAGGTTCGGAAGTGGGAGGAGTGCGCCCCGCCGCGTGGTCCGTTCTACTCCAACATTTCCCTTGATGACCAGTGCGGATTTTCATGTGCGATGGATCATCGCTTCGTTTATTGCTTGGACGATTGCCCTGATCCATTGCTCGTTCGCCGATTGCAGCGGCGTGGTTTCTCCAGATGCGCTGCTGATTTTCAAATGCCACGTTGGTTTACATCCGCGATACCAAACAACGCCGACTACGATTAGAAAGATGCCCACAACTATCAAGAAACCGTTCTGGGTGTTTGCAGAAAATCCGACGAGAGATGCGACTCCAATTACGACAAAGAGCATAGGGCCGGCGAGGTTAGGCTGCTCAACTTCCGTAGAAACGGATGTGATGTTGGCCAGCGCATATGTCACATTGCGGACAATCACTCGCTTGTCCGTGACCGTCACACCTTGTTGGTCCGAGTAGAAGGAAGTTTCATCAGCCATCAAGCCTCCAATCGTGGCACCGCATCGCAGCCTTCGCCGATACTCTCGGCCCGTCAACTCTGGGGTCCTTTGTGGCGGAGTGTATCGATATCGGATGTATGTTGCAAGTAATCTGTCACCATTAGTTATGTAGACGTACATGCTGAGACGCTTACACACTGTGGGCCGTGAAAGCTATCAAGGCCCTTACGTTTCAAAAACAAGTCGGGAACCGGGTTCGAGAACTGCGGACAGCGAAGAGAATTTCGCAAGAGGCGTTCGCGGACGCTTGTGCACTGCATCGCACGCACATGAGCCTACTTGAGCGTGGAAGGATCAACATCACTCTGAATACATTGCGGCAAATCACCGACGTCCTTGGGATCGACCTAGCCGATTTTTTCGCTGGAATCCGCGAGATCAACCACAAGCGATCTTGAACGGGGTTAGACTTGGAACAGAACGAACAAAGGGCGTCGTCAATTCTTGGCCCGTAACTATTTGGAGTTGGCTTTCTTGTGCAGCTTTGTTCGCTTCTTTTTTTCAATTTCTTTTGAGCAATTCCTATAGTCTTCGGCACTTAGATGTACCAGCAGTCTCTTAGAATAGAGCTGGCAGCGGCGAAGAAAATCACCACCATCATTGTCCGCATTTGTTCGTAGCTGCTGATGCATCGCAGCGAGGTGTGGATATCCAATTGCACGTACCTGGTCTTCCAATTCAGGTCGCGAGAGCGGAAAAACATTATTTTTCAGCAAGAGACCACGCGCGATGTGACCGGTTGTATAGAGTAGCTCCTCGGCTGACGCCTCCGGGTCACCGATTTCAATCAACTCACTTGCTAGGAATAAACGCGTTGCGCCATGCACTACTTTTTTGCGCCAACTGGGCCAGACCTTGCTCTCAGGACGGGCGAGAATCTCTGACCAAAGTCCGTTGTCGTGCACAGGAACTCCTAGCCTTACGCACCATGCTTCGAAATCCTCCCCTCTTTCGAGTTGTTTCAGAAAGTCGTCGTAGGTTGCACGCACGAGGTGAACGCGCCTGGGCACGTCGAGATCAGTGGTTGGCTCTTTTGAGATAACGAGTAAGTCGACATCACTGTTTTCGGTCTGTGTTTCGCGCGCAGCTGACCCAACTAAAACGACACACAGGTCGTTTCCGATACCCTCTATTCCCCTCATAAATGCCTTCACTTCGGGAATCAACTCAGTAGCCCTATCCATCTTCATCAGTCTCTTGGTCTTCCAACTTGGAAAGTATTTCGTCACTCTCGTCAATGAAACTTTCCAATTCGGAGACGAGTCCTTCCAGGTCTTCATTGATCAAGTCGTGGCCCGGCTCCCCGTAAGAAACGTCTTTGCGGAGAGTGTTCAGGCGTAATAGCTCCTGCGAGACGTCCGTGGTAATTCTCCCTTCCTTCGCCAGCTGTGCCGCTACATCAGCCTTGTCGTAGTGGTTCTTCTTCCATTTGATGGTGAAACATTCCGCCAGGGCGACGATCACGTTTTCGTAGGCATAAAAAACGTTGGTAACGCACGATGCAGGTTCCTGCGGCTCCCATGAGTCCGTTGCCGCTTTGTCACACTGCTTTCGAGCAAGATCCAAATGATTCCGAGCTTGTTCGAGGTCCATCGTGCCCCCGCGCTATCCCCTTCATCAGAGCCTATCACCCCTCGCATGGCTGGCCAACGATCCATTGACCTGACACACAAAGGCGTGAAAAGAGGGGAGCGCAAAAGATTCTCCGATTCTTTCGCTTAAAAAACTCGCTCGCGATTTCTTCGCCTTGAACTGTTACAGAGCGCCTGTCTAGCATGACTGTAGTGCACAGAACTCTCACTCGCGGCCAAGTCGAAAATCGCAAGGAAAAGGCGGTGCAGTTTGTGCGCGACGTTCTCGGCGATCCCGAACGCGCCGACGAGATCGACGACGAGAGTATTGAGGCCTACGCCGAAAGGCGAAAAATCAAAATGGTGGGCGACCCACACGGAGCGGATATGGCAACCAAAGAGGAACTGGCAGACCGCATTCGAGAACTCGAGGAAGAGAACGACGAGCTACAAGATCAGCTCGATAACATCGCGGACATCGCGGCACCCATCGAGGACGAGGAGGGCGGCGAATACGAAAAGCGCGCCCGCCCTACCGTGTCGAATCCTCACCGGAGATCACTGACCGCGGGGCGCGATACCGGGCGAACTCGCCGAAATGCAGGCCGGTAGGCCTGCGCGTCTGCGCATTTTGCGGTTCGACGCGAAACGTGGAAGTGCATCACGTTGACGGCGACGAGCACAACAATTCACTGCGCAATCTCGCCTGGGCTTGCCGTTCGTGCAACACGACTATCGGCGTCGTCATGAAGCGCGCGGGCTTGGGGGTGCGCACACACCAGTCCAATCCCATCCGCGAAGGTGCGCGGACGTTGGCCCAGTGGGTAACGGCCGTACTCAGCATGAAAGGGAAGTCCGACGCGATGGAGCCAGCCTCAGCCGTTCAGCTAATTCGCGCGACTCCTAACGCACGTCGCTCCGCATTCGCGCTGGAGATCTGGCGAATCCGGCGGGCGCACGGCACCACTCGACGGGTCAGCTAGACATCCAGAATGTCCACTTTGCCGCTCCGTTTGTCGCGCTGTTTGCCTCGCTTTTCTGACTCGCTTTGCCCTAATTGTCGCCGTCACTTTGCCGCTGCACCGCCGTCCTTGAGGTCCGCCCATGCCTGAAATGCTCACGGCAAGCCAGGCCGCTGAAATGCTCGGTGTTGACAAGCGGACAATTCTTCGATTTGCGCGCGACGGAAAGCTGCGCTCTTACCGTACTCCCGGCGGCCAACATCGTTTCCGTCGCGTGGATGTCGAAAGGTTGGCTTCCGGAGACGACGCCCGGCCCGGCGCCTCTCTAGTCCAGGCTAAACACGAAGAAGTGCAACTGTTGAAGCTCGAAGCCGAGCGTCGCCGGGCCAAACGCGAGCTCGACCGTATCGAAGCCGAGGACCGCGAAGCAGCAGAGAAGGCCCGCTCCGTAGACCACGAACGCAAGGAAAGCGAACTGTGGACGCGCGCCTCCCGCGAAGCCGAGGCCGAATTCCAGGCTCGAGCCCGACAGCGCTGCGAAAATATCGAGGCTCACGCAAGGGGCGTGTGCGAGGACATGCCGTGTGATGCCCCATCTGAAGTCAAAACTGAAGCGCTTCGGCGGGCTCGCGAGGCTCTAATCCAACTCGGAGATGACTACTGGGATAGCGGAGCCTTTGACCCTGACCCGGTCCTAACTGCTTGGGACGCCGCGGCAAAGGTATACCAACAATGGCGCAAACGTGAGGAAAGGCAGGCCGCCGAACGGGCGCGACGCCAAGAAATCGAGGGCCTTATTAAGGAGGCCCCCGGTTGGCTGCCTTGGGAGTGCCGCTCAATCTTGCACCCCACCGAATGGGAGATACGTGCCAAGCGGGAAGCTCGGGCGGCGATCGCAGCTCTGCCGACGGATTGCTCGCTTGATGATGTGAGACTTGAGGCTCAACAAGCTGTGCAGCGCGTCGCAGAGGAGTATCGCCGCAAAGAAGCGGAGATACTCCAGCGGAAAGAGGCAGCGAGGCAAATCGTGGAAGGCGCACGAACGCAAGCCCAGGCAGACGAAGTGAAGCGGCACGATCGAGCAGCGCGGACATCGGCAGATGCTCGGATCGCGCAATCGAAAGCCCAATCCCAGGCAGACCGGCTTTTGTCGCACGTGCGCCAACTCATAGACGAGGCCTGCCGTGAGGACGTGGACCTCGAACTAGATCCTTGGGAACGGCACGAACGCTCCGAAAGAATCAAGAAACAACTCCGGCCTAAATTTGTTGAGGCTTTTTTGCGCGGCGAACTGGACGAGGATGTCGCGCTTGAGCTGATCGAGGAGGCCGTAGACCGCGAGATTTGAAGCTCATCATGTCGTTAAGCCGCCACAGCAATAGCCGACGCAGCTCTCCGCGCAACTGTCCTCCAAATTCAAACTTGTGCCTCTGCTTGAAGTAATCGCGCCTGATCGACTCCTGTGTGATTGTTCTTCCCATCGCTGACCACTCCCGGGCGACATTGCGTTCAGGGTTCTTCTCCCGACAGCATTTTAGGAATTCGACTGCGAGCGCCGTTCTCATCGTGGTGGGATCAGCCGGACGGCCATGTCGTCGTTGTTTCTCGTGCGACGCCGTGATCAGCTCGTAGATATTGATTCCAAGCTCGATCTCATCCGAGAGATGCGTCAGCGCAGTCGCGGCAAACTTTCGGATTCTTTTAAAGTCGCGCTCCGTGAATCGAGGAGGGGGAGCGGGTTCGGGCCGTTCGCCTTCTCCACGGAGCAAGTTTCGTACCAGCTCTTGTCTCGCTACCAAATCACTTTCGGCGCGTTGCAGAAGGCAATCGGCCTCAGCAGGTGGGTAGGGCCTGCCTATGCGGTCGGCCGGGATCTCTCTCAAATGAGCGAAACGCTCTCCCGAAAGTCTGCGCCGGAGTGGCGAAACTCGTGAATTTTTGCGACGTTCTGCCATCTAGACGGTTCCGGCTCTGCAGAATAGTTTTGCACGGTAGCCGCAAGCAACGCAACCGGCTTAGGGCGAGGAGGAAGATGAGGAAGTTATCGAGAGCGATTCGACAGGCGGGCCGAAGTCAGCGAGAAATTGCCCGGAGTGCGGGTATCAGCGAGTTTGCGCTTTCTCGGGCTATCCACGGTCGAAGATGGCTCCGAGCATCAGAGCGCAGGCGAATCGCTAAGGCTCTTGATCTTGCACCGAGGGCGCTTTTCCCTCGCAAGCGTCGGAGGAGCGACTAGGTTCTTTGAGGAGCGGAGCCGGGCACCGAGGCCTCGTCTAAGGACGGTAGCCCGACTCCGAATTTTTGAAATGCCACCATCTGCATTATCGCAGCCGTCCGCCCAAGTTTCAAATTCAAAAATCAGCATCACATTGCGCGCGGCAGGTAAGCCGGGCGCGATAAAAGCGCACGCAGACGTGCGAATCCAATTCGAGCACTCCACGCTCGAAATCTTCGGCTTGTCCGTTGTCCAGCACGATCCCGATAAACCTGCCTGGGTCTCATACCCACAGCGCGCCGCGAAGAACGGCAAGTACTACGCGCATGTGCGAGCAATCGGAAAACTTCACGAGCAAATTAGCGCGGCAGTACTCGAAGAATTCGGGCGAATGCCTACGTCGAGGCCAGGCCCAGAGCGCGCCACAATTCCACGGGAGCCTGGCGAGGACGCCGACAGCCCCTTCTGATTTTGTCTATGCGGAGCCGTGGGACATCAGAGCGAGCAACGAGCGATTGGAAACCTCTCGACTCGCGACCTAGACGGCTCGCGGCTCCGCGCCAAAATTCAAGACCCTCCGTTTGCCAATAGCCGGTAGGGAGGCAGAGAGTTTCCCCGCCGAAGCGAAGCGGAGGCGGAATTGCGGAAGGTCGGACGGTTCGGCGGGTCCGCATCGGAACGCGGGCGGGAGCGGTTCCCATCCTTGTAACACGGAGTGTCTCTAGTTGGGCCTAATAGATCACGTGCGCAGACAGGAGCAATGGGCGGCGCGGCAAAGGTCGCGTGCGGCACTGCCGAGCCCATTCGGAGATTTCCTTGCTCGGCTTGCGCCCTGGTCTTGGTTCGTAAATCCAATCACGTTTCGCGGAGACGCCCCCTGCTCGGATGGAGCAATGAAAGCCATTGAGGAGTGGTTAGCAGACATGCGGGCGCAGGCCGGAGCCGCAGACGTCGGTTGGGTTATCGCGGAAGAATTCGGCGGTCTAGGGGGACGCTGGCACGCGCACGGGTTAATTTCTGGTGTATCTCGGTTAGAACGTAAGTTTTGGTGGCGGGAAGCGTTCAGGCGATTTGGTCGCACGCGTATTGAACCATTCGATCCCGAGCGCGCGGGTGCGTTCTATGCCGCGAAGTATGCGGCGAAGGCTCTCGGCAAAATCCATTTCGGCGGAACCCTCGCGGGCATCGAGCTCAGCCGCGTAATGCGCGAGAACGGACGGCGGTGCTGGAACGATTCGCTAACCAGTAGCTCGCCGCCGGTGCGCACGCACGGCGTGCTTACACCCTCCGCTGAGGTCGAGAGAACTTTTTTTCGATTAGGGCTACGTCGGTGGCATCGGTGAGACTGACCACCGCCTCAAACGGGAAACCCTTGCACCAGACTGCAAGCTTGCCTATGATCGCGCGCGGGCAGCCGTTCGATGGGCCAGGAGAGTCAATGGCACGTCGGCGGTATCAGAAGGGTAGAGTAATTCTACGCGGCAAAGCGAATCCCGTTTGGGTTGGGAGATACCGAGAGGATGTAATCGGGGAGGACGGCGAAGTTCACCGGCCCGAACGTTCCGTTATTCTCGGACTGAAGTCCGAAATTCCTACTCAGCGGCTCGCGCTCCGGCGCTTGGAAATCTTGCTTGCGAGGATCAACGCGCCGGATTATCGGCCAGGGCGCATTAGTACTTTGACCGAGTTTGCCGAGAGGTGGAAGGAAACGGTGCTTTCGCAGCACAAGCCGAGTAGTCAAAGGGCCGCGCAATCTCACTTGCGTTGCCACATCTTGCCGCATCTGGGAACTGCACGCCTCGATGCGATCGGCAAGGAAGCGCAACAAGTATTCGTGACGCGTCTTTCGCGCACCGTTTCCCGTAAAACCGCTCGTAATGTGATAGACACGCTTGCAGCAATGTTGCGGAAAGCAAGGCAGTGGGGATACGTCTGCGAAAAAGTAGATTTCAGAGACTTGGAGTTCGCAGAGGATGCGGTCCAACCGGAACCTCGATTTTTCACCGCGAAGCAAGTGCAGCAGATCATCGCGGCGGCTCCCGAGCCATACAAGACGATGTTCGCGATTCTTGCTATGACCGGGATGCGCGCGGGTGAAATGCTCGGCTTACAGTGGGGAGATATCGACTTTCTGAAAGGCCGCATCCACATACGCCGCTCCGCGTGGTACGGAAACGTTCAGACCACGAAGAGCAAGAGCAGCATGGCTCCGGTGCCTCTGCCGGAGATTTTGGCTGCGACTCTGCGGACCCACAGGGAACGATGGCGACCGAACCCGCTCGGATTTTTGTTTGTGACGCGAAACAATAGGCCGCCCTCGTCCAACAAAGTTGTGGCTTACGGGCTATGGCCCGTGTTGGAAACTCTGAAAATTCCGCATTGCGGACTTCACGCTTTCCGTCACACCCACGCGAGTCTACTGCTAGACAGCGGTGCCACGCTGAAAGTCGTGCAGGAGCAGTTGCGGCATTCCGATCCGCGCGTGACTTTGAAAATCTATTCGCACGTGATCGGGGATTCGCAGCGAATTGCGGTAGAGAAACTGGCGGAGTTGTTGCGCCCAGATGCGCCCAGATCGGAGAGTGAAGGCCAGTACGTTCAATAAATTAGCTGGAGCGGGCGATGGGAATCGAACCCACGTCCGAAGCTTGGGAAGCTTCTATTCTGCCATTGAACTACGCCCGCTCGGTCCAGCCTAAGCTACCAAACGCGTCGGAGTCTTGCAAGAAGTCTGC
>Ga0210394_10006984_pt1 | contig 12046 bp, 8 predicted proteins | sample IncBWC12MmetaG_FD_160121 | JGI IMG/M metagenome (GOLD analysis project Ga0210394, IMG submission 160121) | Forest soil microbial communities from Barre Woods Harvard Forest LTER site, Petersham, Massachusetts, United States - Inc-BW-C-12-M | ecosystem: Environmental > Terrestrial > Soil >... | reverse complement strand
CTCAAGAAGATCGTCCACGACGGCGAAGTCCGCACTAAACGTCGGGAAAATCAGCACACCCAGCGCGATGCGAGCTTTCCCAATCGCCAGCGCCGCTTCCTTCAAATCCCTCTGCCGCTGTTGGAGATCGATTTGCGCCTTGATCACGTCGGCGTGCGCCACTTCCCCTCCCTTTTCCTGTTTCTGCGTGACGTCCAAAAACCGCTGCGACTCCGCGACGCTAGTCTGCAAGTTGGCGAACTTCCTCTGCGCCACCACAATCGCATAGTAGTTCTGAATCACAGTCGCATTCAGCCCGCGAACCGCGACCTCCACCTTCGCCTTCGCGATCGCCTCGGCCGCCATCGCCCTGTTGATCTCCCCATGCCGCACCACCGACAGCAGTTCCTGATGAACTACCGCCTGCTCGTTATAAACATGCACGCCGTCGTTCGCCACGAACACACCCGAAGGGGTTCCGTTGCCTTCGGTATAAATGAACTGGTTCAATGCGCTGACGTTAGGCAGAGTGGCGGCGCGAGCCTGCACACGGTCCTCCCGGGCTTGCAGCACCGCCAGATTCGCGCTCTGAATCAGGCCGCCATACTGCTTGGCGCGATCCAGGGCGTCCTGAAGGGAAATCGTCGGCGGCTGAGCGAACATCACGCCCGCCAGCATGACCCCACATACCCAATTCCGCATTTGCATACCAGTGGATCATCTTAACCTGAAGATAACCTGAAGAGTCGCGAACCCCAAGGAGCGGTGTCCTTCAGTCACCCTTCAGCTTCCCTTGCTAATATCGTGAACGATGCAGATTTTGGTCGCCGAAGACGATCGGCGCATGGCCGAGCTGCTCCAGAAGACGCTCGCCGAAGAGGGCCATCAGGTGGTGGTCGCGCACGATGGACGGGAGGCATTCGAGATCGCCCTGTACTCGCCGTTTGACGTGATCGTCCTCGATGTGATGCTTCCCGGCATGACCGGGACCGCCGTCGCCCGCAAGCTGCGCGATGGCCGCAATCAAACGCCTATCCTCATGCTAACCGCTCGCGATTCCGCCGCCGACATCGTCACCGGCCTGGATTCCGGGGCCGACGATTACCTCACCAAGCCTTTTTCCATCGAGATCCTGCTCGCCCGCCTGCGCGCCGTCAGCCGCCGAGGCGCCATCGCCCGCCCCGTCTGTCTCGAAATCGCCGACGTTCGTCTAGACCCGGCCAGCCATCGCGTCACCCGAGGCGAGGAGGTGCTCGCGCTCACCCCTCGCGAATACCGGCTCCTCGAACTGCTCATGAGGAATCCCGGCCGCGCCATCAGCCGCGACACCATCCTTGAATCCGTCTGGGGTTTCGGCAGCGGCATCAACGAGAATACGCTTGAAGTCTTCATGCGACTGCTTCGCGGCAAGGTCGACACCCGCGAACCGAAGCTGATCCACACCGTTCGCGGCTACGGCTACATGATGCGGGAGCCGGCATGAAATCCATCCGATTTCGTTTGACAGCCTGGTACGCGATCATTTTGACGGCCGGCTTCGCACTGTTCGGCGGACTCATCTGGCTAACTCTTCGGCACCGTCTTCTGGACGAGGTCGATGAGGATCTCGAAGGGCGAGCCAGTCGTTTTGAAAAATACTTCAGAGCCGAATCTCTTGAAACCTCCGACAAACAGCTTCGCGATGAGTTGGGCGAGTTCTGCCAGGCCTTCCCGCCTAAGAGCTATATCAATGTGCGTGGGAATTCAGGCAGCTTCGAATTCCACTACCCATCCGAAAAGCCGTCCGCCAATTTCCGGACCTTATATCGACAGTTTACAATCGCGAACGAATCGTTCGATCTTGAGGTCGCCGCATCCATTGGCAGCGTCCAGCACACCCTGGACCTGCTGCGCCTTCTGCTGCTGGGTCTCAGTCCGGCGGTCATCCTGATCGCCTGCCTCGGCGGAGCCTGGCTCAGCGCGCGCGCTCTCAAGCCCGTAGCCGACCTCACCGCCGCCGCCTTGACCATCAGCATTGAAAATCTGTCCGGACGCCTGCCCGTGCCTGCCACCGGCGACGAACTGGCGCGCCTGACGGAGGTTCTGAACACCATGCTGGCGCGTCTCGAAGGAGCGGTGAAAACTCTCTCGCAATTCGTCGCCGACGCGTCGCATGAATTCCGCACGCCTCTCGCCGTGATCCGCACCACCGCCGAGTTGGCCCTCCGCCGCGCCCGGGAGCCGGAAGCGTATCGCGATTCTCTCCAGCAAATTGCTTCCGAAGCGGAGAGAATGACCGCGCTGGTGGAGGATTTACTGATCCTCGCCCGCAGCGACGCAGGCGCCGTGGACATGCCCCTCGGTCCTCTCGACCTGCGCGAAATCTTGCGCGAAGTCCTCGCGGAAATGAAGAGCCTGGCTGAGTTCCGGCAAATCCATATCAAGCTTTTGGGCGATCGGGGCGCGGTCGTCTCCGGAAATCGTCCCGCCCTTCACCGCCTGTTTCTCGCCCTGCTTGACAACGCCGTCAAGCACTCGCCCGATGGCGGAGAAGTCATCGTCACGCTGTCGGATCACTCCGTCAAGATCGAAGACTTCGGCTCCGGCATCGGCCAAACGGATCTGCCTCACATTTTCAAACGCTTCTATCAAGCCGATCGCGCCCGCAGCCAAGGCGGCTACGGCCTCGGCCTCTCTCTAGCCGAAAGCATCGTAAAGGCGCACGGCGGATCGATCGATGTCACCAGCGTTCCAGGCGCAGGCTCAACATTTGAAGTAACGTTCATCGCTCGAGAGGCCAATTCTGAAAAAACTTTGCTGGCCGATAAATTCTTGTAGGGCGGCCAATCCTGGCTGCAGCCGCTTTCTACGCCCGGCGCCTCATGCCCGTCTGGTACTTGTGCCGTTCCGCCGTCCAAGTCGTCTCGCCGTACTCGCCCATATTCACGACTCCGGACATCTTGTCGCCATCCACAGTCCCGGTGAACGCGTACGACAGCCCCTGCCCCTGAATCCGATATCGGCTCTGAAACTTGACGACATTCCCCGAAACCGTGCCGCTCAAATCCCCTTCATCGAACTCCGCGTGATGCGTGCCCGTCAGTTTCTCGGCCGCCTGCTCGAACACCAGGTTATGAACCGCCGTTCCCCGGCCATATTCAAGCGTCGCCGACCATTGCCCCGCCACGGTAACGCTGGGAGCCTGCGGCTCGGGAGGATTCTCGAACTTCGGAGGCTTCGATAACACGTTATACAGCCGGTCCGCCACCACCTTCACATCGGAAGGCATCATCATGTAGGGCACCACGCTAACTGTGCTCGCCATGTTTGCCGGCCGCGCGCCGTTGCCGCTGGCGAGAATAATGCGCGGCTCGGTGTCGGTCAACAGCTTGTGAACTTCCGTTCCCGTAATCCCCAGTTTTGCCCCGTCCCACTTGATGTTCAACTGCGGCGTCCGATTCGACAATCCCTCCCGCGGCTGCCCGATCGCGGCGGTCACGCCGTCCACTTTTTGGACGGCCGACGCAATCTGACCCAGCCAGCCTTCCCACGTCTTCCATTCGGCCTCGTGATCGCGTTTCACCCACATCTCGACCGCCGCCAGCATGCCCATGATCTCTTCCTTGCCCACTTTCAGAGACCTTCCAAACGCATGATGAGGAGCGCTATTGGCCCACGCGGCCTGCAACAGTGCCTTCTCGCCCAGCAACAAACCCGCCGCCTGTGGACCACGGATGCATTTGCCGCCGCTGTACACCACCACCGACGCGCCGCGATCCAGATGGACATTCGGTTTCAACGTCAGAATCTCCGCCGCCGCATCCACCACCACCGGAACATTATGTTTCTTCGCAACCTCAGAAATCGCCTTCGTTCCCAAAGGACCCTGGTCGCCGTTGCCGGCCAGAATGTAGACCATCGCTGTCCGCTCGTTGAACGCCGTCGCCAGTTCCGACGGATCCTTCACTTCGACGATCTTCACCCCGGTCATGCGCACCGCGTGGTCGTAGACGTTGCGGGAATACGACGGAATCACCACTTCATTCTTCAATCCGGTCAGATCCGGTATCTTCTGCATCCGCTCCGGATTAAACCCGGCGATCGCCGCCAGCGTGCAATTGGTCACGCCCGCGCAACATCCGTTCGAAACCATGCCCCACTCCGCACCCGAGAGTTCCGCCAGCCTCCTCCCCACGCCCTCCGCCAGCTCGTCCATCTGGACAAAACCGCGCGAAGCTTCGTCCATGGCCTTCTTCACTTCGGGAAGCGTCTGGGACCCGGTGATGATCGTGAAGGTCCCCCGCGCGTTGATAATCGGCCGCACGCCGATCGACCGGTACAGGTTCGCACCGATTTCCAGCGGCGCGGCGGCAAGTTTTCGCACTCCTCCGCCCACCGCACCAACCATCGCCATGAAACTGCCGCGGCGAAACAGATCGCGCCGGTTGAACATGAACACCTCCAGTAATACGGTCAATTATGGCATTTTAATTCGCCGAAGGCCTCTCCACGTGATCGACCACCAGGACGTCGACAACGCCCTTCTGCGCTTCCAGCTTCAACCCTAATTGCTCCTGAAGCGCGGTTCCGATCGAAGGGCCGTCGTCCGCGCCCGGGTCGAAGGCCCACTCCAGCGTGATATCGAATTCTCCCGCGATCCCGGTCCGGTCAAGAACAGGGCGGTCCAGCACCCTCCCCGCCAACTGCGCCGCGAACATCCCCAACGTCACACTGCGCGCTTCGAACCGCCCCCTGCCTCCCCTAACCTCGGGGCCACTGCCGGCCGAAGGCTGGAGCTTGGGGCCTCCTTTAGCGATCACGAGCGCCAACACCGGCATTTCTTTGGACTCGCGGTGGAGACTCAAATGAAATCTCTCGGCCAGCAGCGCCTTGGCCATCGCCAAGACTCTATCGCCGCGCACGTCGCCGTCGGGCTTCGCGACGATGTCGTACTCATCTGACCCCAGCCAGCCAGGGCCGCCCGAGATCTGAAACTCGCGCACGTCGTAGGCGTAAGCGATCAAGGCCTTTGCGGTGATGCCGGTAATCGCAAACCGCTCGCGCGTTGGATTGTAAATAGTCGGGCCCCGTGCGCCTGGAGCGCTCGGCTTAATCGAAGCAACTTCGAATTGAGGCTCCCCCGTCTGCGCCCACACGCGCATGTGGGCGACGCTCAGGAAGACGATCGCCGCGCGCAGCGCCATTTTAAATACAGGCGATGACGTCGATCTCGACCAGCGAATTGCCCGGTATCCAGGCCGCCGCGATCGTGGTGCGCGCCGGTGGCTCGTCGCCGAAGGAGCCGTCATAGACCGAGTTCATGCCTTCGAAGTCTTTCATATCGTTCAGGTACACGTTGCACTTCAGCACTTTGCTCATCGACGACCCGGCGGCCTCCAGTTGCGCTTTGATGGAATCGAGAACACCCTTCGTATGAACCTTGATGTCGCCCTCTTTGTGATAGCCAACGCCCGAAATGAAAATCAGATTGCCGTAAGCCACCGTGCCGCTCATCCGTGTGGAAGGCTTCGCCGGCTTCTTTCCATCGCGATAAATCACCTTCTTGGTCGGCGAGGCCGTCTGCGCCTTCGCCGGAACAGCCGCCACCGCAGTCACCGCAGCAGCCGCCGCGCCCTTGCCCAGAAAATTACGTCGATTAGTCGTCTTCATGGTTCTCTCCTTAATCTGCCGTGCAGTCTTTTCAAATATAGCTCGGAGAAGGTTTACACTGTTCTGAACAAGCTATGCGACCTCACGCCCTCACCCTCTGCCTCTCCGCAACGCTGATTTCGGCTCAACAGCCGGCTCAAACACCTCCGCCGCCGCCCGATCCGATCGCGACCATGGTTGGACGCCTCGACTTGGATCGCTACAAAGCAACCATCAAAGGTCTGACGCAGTTTGGCGACCGGCGCCAGGGCACGGACCGCAATCGCGCCGCTATCGATTGGATTGAAGCGCGGCTCAAAAGCTACGGCTGCACGAACACGGAGCGGATTCACTACGTCTATGAACCGCCGGAAGGGCGCGGGGGCGGTGGCCGCGGCCGCGGGAACCAGGATCCGCTGATCGGTCCCGGAGGCGCGCGGCGGCGCGGAATCCGGCAGCCCGAAGGCGTCAATAACGACCCCCTGAAACAGCCCGATGAGAAACTGCGCGCGCTGAACTCGCAACCGTCAATTCCCGGTCCGCGCGAAGAAGTCTACTGCACCAAGATCGGCACCACCCACCCGGAGGAGATGTACATCGTCGCCGGTCACATGGACGGCATCGGCTGGGGCGAGGCCGCCAACGACGATGGATCGGGCACGGCGCTGGTGATGGAACTGGCGCGCATCTTCAGCAGCCCCGATGTGCGGACCGAGCGCAGCATCCGCTTCGCGCTCTGGAACAACGAGGAGACGGGCACCAACGGAGCCCGCGCTTACGTGGCCCAGCGCAAGGACCTGCAAGGCATCGAATCGCCGGCCGGGTCGGGCAAGTATCCGGAGCCGAAGTGGCTCGGCATGATCCAGCACGACATGATGATGTTCGACCACGGCATGCCTCGCAAGGACGGCTCCATGAGTCCGGTGCAGAGACCCGAAGCCGATGTGAATATCGAATACCAGGTGACGTCGAAGTTCGCCGACGCGGCCATGCTGCTGGCGCACAAGTTTCAGTTCGCGAATGAAAAGTACGCCACGGATTATCCCGCCAACATTGGTCCGCACATGTCGAATACGGATTCTGGGCCTTTTCAGGACCTGACGCCGGCGATCAGTCTGCGCGAACTGGAACGAGGGGCGCAGATCGGCAACGGATGGGATCCCCATCATCATCAGCCGACAGATCTGTACTCGACGTTCAGCGACGACGATTTTCGCCTGGGCCTGAACGCCGCGCAAACAACGCTCGGAGCAGTAGCGCAGCTCACCGGCGCGAAATTGACGGCAGCGACCGCGACCAGCGGGAATTAAAGCCCGCGCTGATCGCTCCCTGCGGTCGCGCCTCAGAATCAGGGCTGCCTGTTATCCATGATCTACCGAGCCGCGACCGCAGGGAGCGATCTTACGGGCGAGTTTTTCAGCAATCGCTGGCAATGGCAACCCGCCTGAGTGCATTCAGGCTCTATCCTAAATTAAAGAGTCTTGTGCGCGGTAATAGACCATCGCGAAGTGGGTGCTGGGCGATTGCCGCCACTCTGATATTTCCCCTTTACGCCGACGTGACCCTCCACGGCCGGGTCGTCGACGAAAACGACGCGCCTGTTCGCGGCGCTCGCGCGACGGTAAACTCCCTGGAGACCCAGACCGACCCGACCGGAGCGTTCACCCTGACTTTCCCCGGACCCGGAAATTTTCTGGTCAGCGTTTCGCGCGAAGGGTATTACGCTTTGAAGGACCGCCCCGTCCACGTCGAATCCTCCCAGGAGATCACGCTCGTTATCAACAGCGTCCGCGAGGTTTTTCAATCCGAGAATGTCAACGCCGAAACGTCGCCCGTCGACGTCGGCCAGGCGCAAAGCCAGCAGCGTCTCACCGGCACGGAGCTGAACGACATGCCGTTCGCGAACAGCCACAGCTTGCGGACCTCGCTCGCACTGATGCCGGGCGTGGTCTCCGACACTTCCGGCACTCTGCACGTGAACGGCTCGTCGGAAAACCAGGTCAACTATCTGCTGAACGGCTTCAATATCACCAATCCCATCACCGGCCAGTTTCAGACGCTTCTTGCCGTGGAGGGAATCCGCTCGGTGGACCTCACCTCCGGCCGCACTTCCCCCGAGTTCGGGAAAGGATCGGCAGGCGTGCTGGCGGTCAACACCGAAAATGGTACCGACGCGTTCCACTACACCGCGACCAACTTTATCCCCGGCATCGACATCAAGCAAGGTCTGCGCCTGGGAAACTGGTATCCCAGGTTCGGCGTCTCCGGGCCCATTGTTCGCGGCCGCGCCTGGTTCTCCGATACCTGGGACTCCGAATACACGCAATCTCTGGTCACTGGACTTCCCAGCGGTCAGAACACGCGCAGCGGCTGGGCCGGAAGCAACCTGCTGCACTCGCAAGTGAACCTCGCGCCGTCCAACATCGTCTTCGCCGACTTCCTGGTCAACGTCAACAATCAGGGCCGCGTCGGCCTCGCGCCTCTCAATCCCGTCTCGACCACCTCCAACCTGCATACTCATCAATACTTCGCCAGCGTCAAAGATCAGAAATACTTCGGTCACGGCGCGCTCATCGAATTCGGTTACGCCCACAGCGATTTTTTCCAGGCGCAAACTCCACAGGGCGATAGCCTTTACGTTATTTCTCCTCAGGGCAACAGCGGAAACTATTTTCTGAACTCGACGCAGGCCGCCTCCAGGGATCAGGGACTGGTGCAGGGTTTTCTGCCGAAACTCCAGTTCGCGGGCTCGCATCAAATCCAAGTGGGAACGGATGCCGACTGGCTGCATTACACCGCCAACGATAACCGCACCGGCTACGACGTTTTGGGCCTCTCCGGTCAACTGATTTCGGAAACACTCTTCCCGTCTCCAGCCAGGTTCCATGCCGGCGATGCCGATATGTCGTTCTACCTTCTCGATACGTGGCGCGTCGAGAAACGGCTTCAGTTCAACCTGGGAGTACGTGAGGATTGGGATCGAAGGATCGGCGCGGTCGGATGGTCCCCGCGCGCGGCGTTCTCCTGGTCGCCTTTTGCGTCGGCGCGGACCAGAATCTCGGGAGGGTATTCGATCACCCATGATGCCGTCACATTGGACATGCTGGGCCGGCCTCTCGATCAAACCGCCGTCACGACGCTTTACAACGCCAGCGGTACGCCCGCCGGCCCTCCCTCGCCTACGACCTTCACCATCCCCAATACAGGCGTGTCTCTGCCTCGCGCCAGTAATTGGACGCTCGATGCCGATCATCAATTGTTCACGCACGTTTACTTGTCGGCGAAATATCTACGCCGGCGCGGCACCGATGGGTTCGCCTTCGTGAATACTCTGGCGCCGGACGCGCCTCCGTCGCTGCTGCCCTTGCCGACTCCGTATTCCGGCGGCGTCTATCAGCTCGCCAATCTCCGCCGCGACAATTATGATTCGTTCGCCATCTCGGTGCGCCAAACTCTATCCGGGCAGTTTGAGTGGATGGCGTCTTACACCCACTCACGGGCGTCCTCGAACGGCGTGCTCGATCCCAATACCGCGCAACCGTTGCAGGTGCTCGCGAATTTTGTCCCCATGCCGTGGGACACGCCCAACCGCATTCTGGCGTGGGGATACCTGCCCTTGCCGTGGAAGAACTGGGCCGTTTCGGCGTTCGCGGACATGCGCTCGGGATTTCCGTTTTCCGTGCGCGATCAAACCGGGCTCATCGTCGGCAGCGTCGACTCGCATCGCTACCCGATCAATTTCGATCTCAACATAGCAATCGAGCGCATGATCACGCTCCGCGGCTACCGGTTCGCGCTCCGCGGAGGGATCGACAACCTGACCGGGCAAGCCAATCCCACCGCCGTAAACACCGTCACCGGTGCTCCGCAGTTTTTGCAGTTCCTGGGCGATGAGGGCCGCCATTTTGTGGTGCGCATCCGCTTCTTCGGACGCGCCGGAGGGAAGTAGCATGACAGCAAAATATATCTGCTTGCTTGGTGGCGCGACGGTCGGCTACGGGAGCTATCACGACGGCACGATTTTTTCTGCCGCTGGCACCGCCCTGCGATCCTCGATCGCGAAGTGGTCGCGATCGACTTAAACTAAACTGAGAAGCTCATGAAGAACCAACTGACCATTCTCCTGTTCACCGCCGCGTCGTGCTGCTCCGCGTTCCAGAACTCCGAGGCCGCCCGCTGGGAGAAGGAAGCCAAAAGCGTCACCATCGTGCGCGACGATTGGGGCATCGCCCACGTCCACGGCAAGACCGACGCCGACGCCGTCTTCGGCATGATCTACGCCCAGGCCGAGGACGATTTCAACCGCGTCGAAACCAACTACATCAACTCCATGGGCCGTCTGGCCGAGGCCGAGGGCGAATCGAAAATCTATCAGGACCTGCGGATGAAAATCTTCATCGACCCCGCCGAGCTCAAAAAGGAATACGCCCAAAGCCCCGCCTGGCTGCAAGCCCTGATGAACGCCTGGGCCGACGGCCTGAACTTCTATCTCTCCAAGCATCCCGACGTGCACCCGCGCGTCATCCAGCACTTCGAGCCCTGGATGGCGCTCAGCTTCACCGAAGGCAGCATCGGCGGCGATATCGAAAAAATCAACCTGAATCAGTTGCAAGCCTTCTACGGAAAAGCCCCCGTCGGCGACGCCGCGGCCGCGGAGTATGAACTGGAGGCCGAGCCCTCCGGCTCCAACGGCGCAGCCGTCGCCCCCTCGAACACTCGCGACCATCACGCCTTGCTGCTCATCAATCCGCACACGTCGTTCTTCTTCCGCTCCGAACTGCAAATGACCAGCGACGAAGGCCTGAACGCCTACGGCGCCGCCACCTGGGGCCAGTTCTTCATCTATCAGGGGTTCAACGCGCGCACCGGCTGGATGCATACCTCCAGCGGCGTCGACGCCGTCGACGAATACCTAGAAACAGTGACCCAGAAGGGCAATGCGTTCTTTTATAAATACGGCAACGAGGACAAGCCGTTCATCGCCGGCCAGATCACCGTGAAATACAAAACCGATCGCGGCATGGAAGAAAAACTATTCACCGTCTTCCGCACTCATCACGGCCCCATCGTCCGCGAACTGAACGGCAAATGGGTCAGCTACCGCATCATGCAGGAGCATATCAAGGCTCTCGAACAATCCTACACGCGCACCAAGCAGAAGGATTACAAATCCTATCGCGAGACGATGGACCTGAAAGCGAACTCCTCGAACAACACCATCTTCGCCGACGCCGACGGCGACATTGCCTACTTCCACGGCAATTACATTCCCCGTCGCGATACCGCCTACGATTGGACCAAGCCCGTCGACGGCGCCAACCCCGCCACCGAATGGAAAGGACTCCTCACCGTCGACGAAACGCCGCACCTTCTGAATCCCAAATCCGGCTGGCTCTACAACACCAACAACTGGCCATGGTCGGCCGCCGGCGCGAGCAGCCCGAAGCGCGAAGACTATCCCAAGTACGTCGAAAACGGCGGCGAATCCGCGCGCGGCCTGCACGCCATCCGCGTCCTCGAAAACAAAAAGGATTTCACGCTTGATTCACTAATTGCCGCCGCGTTCGACAGCTATCTCACCTGGTTCGAAAAGCCAATCCCCGCCTTGCTTAAAGCCTATGAGCAAGCGCCCAATCCCACAATCAGCCAGCAAATCGCCGTCCTTCGCAATTGGGACCTCCGCTGGTCCGCCGATTCCGTCGCCACGTCGCTAGCCGTGTTCTGGGGCGAAGAACTCCGCCGCCGCGCCGGCGGCAGAAGAGGAGGCGGATCGCCCGAGGACGCATCCCCTCAACAGATGCTCGAATCCTTATCCGCCGCCTCCGACAAACTTACCGCCGACTTCGGCGCCTGGAAAACCCCCTGGGGCGACATCAACCGCTTCCAGCGCCTCACCGCCGACATCGTGCAACCCTTCAACGACGCCGCCCCCAGCATCCCCGTGCCGTTCACATCGGCCACCTATGGTTCGCTCGCTTCCTTCGGAGCGCGCGCCTATCCCGGCACGAAAAAATGGTACGGCACCAGCGGCAACAGCTTCGTAGCCGTAGTCGAATTCGGAGACCGCGTGCGCGCCAAAGCCGTAACCGCCGGCGGCGAAAGCGGCCATCCATCATCGAAACATTTCATCGATGAAGCGAGCCGTTACGCTACCGGCGCCCTCCGCGAAGTCTATTTCTACCCCGACCAGCTAAAAGGCCACATCGAACGCGAATACCACCCCGGCAACTGAACCCTTTTTCTTTCACCCCTTCTGACAAGACCAGCCTGTGGTGCAGGCTGGCAGCCTGCGGCCGATTGGCAATCGGCCCTTTGTGAGACACCAAACCGCCTACACGTCGTCTAACCCTCCATGCTTGCCGACATCCGCTACGCTCTCCGAGGATTCCTCCGCGCCCCTCTCTTCGCCCTAGTCGCCGTCCTCTCTTTAGCCATCGGC
>Ga0210394_10006983_pt1 | contig 12049 bp, 12 predicted proteins | sample IncBWC12MmetaG_FD_160121 | JGI IMG/M metagenome (GOLD analysis project Ga0210394, IMG submission 160121) | Forest soil microbial communities from Barre Woods Harvard Forest LTER site, Petersham, Massachusetts, United States - Inc-BW-C-12-M | ecosystem: Environmental > Terrestrial > Soil >... | reverse complement strand
GCGACGGGTGATGCGCGAGCGGCGCGCCGAGGCGGCCATTCTCGAAACGGCGCGCGGCGGCATCCTGCGCCGGGGAATCGCCGTGTCGCATGCCGACGTCGCCGTCATTACCAATGTGAGCTCCGATCATTTCGGCGAATACGGCATCGACGACCTCGCAGGGCTCGCCGAGGTGAAGCTCGCGGTGGCCGGAATCGTCAGGCCCGGCGGTCTCTTGGTATTGAACGCCGACGATGCGCAGCTGCGCGCGCAAGCGGACGGCATCGCGCGGCGTTTCGGCCGCAGCCTGCCCCTGGGTTGGTTCGCGGTGGGGCCGGAGCAGGAGCGGCTGCGCGAGTATGCCTCGCGCGGTGCCTCGACGTGCGGCGTGCGCAATGGGTGGCTTTACTTGGGGCACGCCGGCGTGGAGCACGCGCTCGGGTCGATCTCGAGCATGCCCCTGTCGATGGGAGGGATTGCTGACTACAACGTCGCCAACATCGCCGGCGCCGCGCTGGCGGCGGTCGCGCTCGGCATTGCTCCGGCGACGATCGCCGCGGTCCTCGCACAGTTCGGTTCCCGCCTGGAGGACAATCCCGGCCGCCTGATGCGTTTCGATGTGGGCGGAGTGAAGGTGCTCATCGACTACGCGCACAATCCCGACGGCCTGCGCGGCTTTCTCAAGGTGGCGGATCACTTGCGCGCCGGAACCGGACGGCTCGGATTGATACTCGGCCATGCGGGCAACCGAACGGATGCCGCCATCGAGGAATTGGCCCAGGCCGCCGCCGAGTTTCAACCGGACCTGGTCGTCGTCAAAGAAGACGAAGAGCATTTGCGCGGCCGCGCGCCGGGTGAAATCCCGCGCCTCATCCGCGCGAAGCTCACGCATCTGGGATTGACGGAATCCGCGTTGCCCGTGGCGATGAGCGAAGTGGAGGCCGCGCGCCGCGCGCTCGACTGGGCGCGCCCCGGCGATGTGCTCGCGCTGCCGGTGCACTCATCGAAGGCGCGCGCCGCGGTCGTCGAGATGCTCCGGGCCCGGTAACCTACGCGTGCACGCGCAAGCCCCCCTTACCCGACCGCGTCCATGGCAGCAAACGATTCATCTCGTTCTTGACGACCTCGTAACACTCGCAGGCGCGGGTCTGCAATCCGACCCGGTCCAGTACGTCGATGTGTCCGCGCCGATACCGGATGAAACCGAACTCCTGCAAGCGCCCCGCGGCCTCGGTGATGCTTTCGCGGCGCACACCGAGCAGGCTGGCGACCAAGTCCTGCGTCATGGTCAATTGCTGTCCGGGGAGCCGATCCACGGTCCATAGGAGCCAGCGGCTGAGTTGTTGTTCGACCGCATGGTGGCGGTTGCAAGCGGCCGTCTGACAGGTCTGCACAATCAGCGCCTGCGTGTAGATCAACAACAAACGCTGTACGGCCCCGCCGCGCATGAATTCTTGGGCGAGCGCACGACGCTCCAGCCGGTAAGCATGTCCTGCCGTGCGCACGATCGCAGAGCTCGGCGTGGTGTTGCCGCCCATGAACAGCGGAATGCCGACGACGCCTTCGGGACCGACGCCGGCGACTTCCGATGAAGCGCCCGTCTGCGTCACGTAGAGCAGCGAGACGATGGCCGTGATCGGGAAATAAGCGTATTCCAATTGCCGCCCGGGCTCGTAGAGTGCGTCGCCGAGACGCATGGGCACCAGTTCCAGCCCCGCGGATAATCGCTCGAATTCCTCGGCCGGTAGGACCGCGAGCAGCTGATTCTGAGTTGGGTGATGAACTACGGACAAGGTGGATGCTCGGGTTGTCCTAATGCCCCGCAGTCACTTCCACGCCGATTCCGCGGTAACCGAGGAAGCGGCAGGCAGTGTTGAACATGGGCTCGCCGCTGACGCGGAACTGCTGGCGTGAGCCATCGGAATTGGTGCGGCTCAGGGTGAAATCGATAAAGGGCTGCCGCCCGGTGATCTTGGCTTGCAGTTCCTGCCGCTGTGTCTCATCCCATCCTCCACTCGAGACAGAATGCGCAACACCCATCAACGTGTCCACGCGGATTCCGAGCATGTCCAAGACGGGACCCGATACCTTGGTAAAGCTGCCGCTCTCGTCCTGCTCCCAGTACCAATCGGAGGCGAGTTCGGTGAGACTGCGGTAGCGTGCCTCGCTCTCGCGCAATTCGGCAGTGCGTTCCGTGACGGTTTCTTCCAATTCCGCGTTGAATCGCTCGAGCTGCCGATACAACAGACGCACCTCGATCATGTTGTGAATGCGGGTTTTCACCTCCACGAGGTCGAAGGGCTTGCTGATGAAATCCTTGGCGCCGGCGTGCAACGCACGCAGCTTGTGGCCCGGCTGCGCCGTAAGGACGATGACCGGCAAGTAGTCGTCCGCCAGGTTGGTTTTCAGGCTCTCCATGACCTGGAATCCATCCATGCCCGGCATCTGCAAGTCGAGCAGAATCAGGTCGTAGCGGTTCTTGCGATGCAGGGCGCAGACTTCCAGAGGGTTCATCGTCGCGGTTACACTGCGATAGCCGACCTCATCGAGCATGCGCGTGAGCAGCAGCACGTTGGCGCTCTGATCATCCACGACCAGAATGCGCGCAGCGAGAATGTCTTCGGCCCCGATCACGGCGGACCTTGAAGGCCGGCGCTGGTGCCGCCGCCGCCGGCCGCTCCACTATCCGCAAGCGCCAACGCACTATCCAGCGTGTCCATGAACTCATTGACCTTGATCGGCTTGGTCAGATAGCGGTAAAAACCCGCCGCCAAACCCCTCTTGATATCGCCCGGCATGGCGTTGGCGCTCAAGGCAATCACCGGAATACTCGCGGTTCGCGGGTCCTCCGCGAGGATGCCGAGGGCGATGAGTCCGCTGATACCGGGCAGGTTGATGTCCATGAGGATGACATCGGGCCGCTCCGTCCGCGCCGTTTCAATACCGCGGATGCCGTCCTTCGCCACCAACAGCCGGATATCGGACCGGCGCTCCAGCAGCTTCTCCACCAGCATCAAATTCGCCGGGTTGTCTTCGACGCACAGCAGCGTGCGCTGCGGTGCGCCCGTGGGTGCAACCGCCAGCACCACCGTCTTGACTTCGGATGCGGGTGCGGCCGCGACCAGCCGCGGCGCATGCGCCGCGTCCAGGTCGATCCAGAACTCGCTGCCCGTGCCGACCGTGCTTTCCGCGCCGATCTCTCCGCCCATCAATTCGACCAGCCGCTTGCTCACCACCAGACCGATGCCCGTCCCCTCCTCGCTGCCGGACTCCTGTCCGAGCCGGTTGAAGGGCTGGAACAGTTGGGCGAGCTTTGCCGCCGTCAATCCGTTGCCGGTGTCGTGCACGCTGATGCGCGTGCGCTGCGTCGCGCTCAGGGTGCAAATCACTTCGACCGTACCGCCCGCACGGTTGTACTTGATCGCATTGGACAGCAAATTGATGAGCACCTGCTTGAGCCGGGTTCGGTCCGCCGTGACGAAGGGCGTGCCGTCGAACAGGGGAAAGGTCAATCCGATACCGCTTTTCATTGCCAGGTTTTCGATCATGCCGCGGCAGTCGTTCAAAACATCGGCGAGAGAGATCGGTTCACGCGACACGGACAGTTTTCCCGACTCGATCAGCGCGAGATCGAGTATCTCGTTGATGAGTTCCAGCAGGTACCAACCCGCCTGGAGAATCTGCTCGATACTCTGCCGTTGGGCCAGCGTTGGCGGCGGCGTGCCCGATTGCAAGAGTTGGGAGAATCCGAGAATCGCATTCAACGGAGAGCGCAGTTCGTGGCTCATGTTCGAAAGGAAATCCGACTTCGCGAGATTGGCCTTCTCCGCCGCATGCACGGCGCTGTGGAGCGCGAGGTTCGTTACCTGCAGTTCCTGATCGAGAATTTTCCGCTCGGTAATGTCCCGGGCCGCCGCAAACACTCCCTGCAGGGTCCGGTCGCGGTCATAGAATGTCGTGGCGTTGTAGGAGACCACCGTTTCCTTGCCGTCACGGGCGCGTGCGGTAAGCTCATAGTTCCTCAGCTTGGTCTCTTTGAGCACCCGCTTGATGCCCGCCTCGGCGCGCTCGGCGTCGGTGAAGTAGTTCTTGAACGGCGCACCGATCAATTCGTCGCGCGAGCACCCGGTGAGCGCCTCCATCTGTTTGTTGACGTCGGAAATGATCCCGGACGGGTCGGTCGCGATGAGAGCGTCGATGTTCGATTCGATGAGGGAGCGCGTATAGAATTGCTGATCGCGCAGACGCTGATCGAGCCGCTTCTGCTCGCTCTCGAATCGGTTGCGCACCGTGTTGTCGGTGCCGATGAGCAGGTAACCGATGATCGCCTCGTGCGAATCGCGCAGGGCGGTGACCGACACCATGGCCGGGAGGCGGCTGCCGTCCTTACGGATATAGGTCAGCTCGTAGATATCCTCGATGCCCCGAGAGGCCTTGAACACCAGAGCATCGAACCCCGGCTCGATCGGAGTGGCCAGTTCCATGCTCAACAGTTTGGCGCGCGCGATCACTTCCAGAGGATCGGAGAGATCTGCCGGCGTGATCTTGTTGGTGACCTCGGCGGCGGTGTAACCGAGCATGCGCTCGGCCCCCACGTTGAAGATCTGAATGACGACCTTGGCGTCGGTTGCGATACTGGAGAAGATCGCACTGTTGAATATGGCCCGCTGCAAGGTCGGGGCAATGTCGGGCCTCTCGTGGGGAGGCGAATCCGGAAGAACGGGGGCACCGACGGTTTCGACCTTAGCGATCAGCATCTTACCCGTCTTTCCCATGTGAAGCTCAGTTACCGACATATGCGGCTCGAACATGCACGCCGCGCGCGCAGGCCACCGAACATCTTTGCCTGTACGCCCTGCCGCGTCCGTGCGCTACCGTACATTGGCGACCGAACAACGCGGCAGGTCTTGCCGCGCGCTCAGCCGGAGGTGCGCTGCGCTGTCGGCGTACCCTCGGGACATCAATGATAGTGGTGCTCTGAACCGCGATCGCCGCCGCGATCTCCATGATCTCGATGCCCGCCCCAGCCGTCTCGACCCCAGAAACAACCCGACAAACCGAGAATCGCGATGACCGAGCAGATCATGGCGATGCGCTTGAACCCAATCATGGCAATGCTCCATTCGTGACAACGGACACCACCATGGACCCGAAGCGAACTCGCGTCGGTACGCCGCGACACATGGATGGACGATTCACCCGCAGGTATGTACGATAGCGCACAGCCTACCCCGGCGACTCGGCGCATGATCACGCGCTGTTACGCACTGTTACCCTGAAGGTGTCCCCATGAATCTAAATCTGAGTCTCACCCCGATCGTCTCGCTGATCGCCGGCGTATTGATTCTGGTCGCACCCAAGCTCTTGAACTACATCGTGGCTTTCTACCTGATCGCCATTGGCCTGGTCGGCCTGTTCGGCACCGGTACCATGCATCTGCGGTGACTTAAGAGTCTCCCAAAAGTTCCGCAACGGGGTGCAGCTGTTCCACGTGTTGCGACACCACCTTGACGATGACGATGATGGGAACGCTGAGAAGCATGCCCCAGATGCCCCATAGCCAGCCCCAGAACATGAGCGAAATGAACACCGCCGCCGAATTCATGTTCGCAATGCGTCCCGTCATCCAAGTGGTGACGAAGGTCCCGATCACGGTGGCAATTGCCAGCGACGCGCCGGCCACCAGTACCGCCATTGCCGGCGAGTTGAATTGCATGTACGCCGCCGTGGCCGTCGCCAGGGCAATGGCGGCCGGTCCTAGGTAGGGGACGACGCGCAGCAATCCGGCGGCCGCGGCCCACGCTCCGGCGTTCTCGAGACCCAGCCACAGAAACACCACCCAGGTGAGCAGCGCGACCAGCAAGTTGGTCGTCAGCAGCATGAGCAGGTATTTTTGAATCGAATGATTGATGTCGTTCAGAATGTGTATGGTGATCTTTTTCCTGGACAACGACGGCCCGGTCACCCGCACGAGATTCCGTTTGAATCTGTCTCCTCCGATCAGCAGGAAGAACACCAGAAAAACCACCATGGTCGCCTGACCCAACACTCCGAGGGTGCCCATTGAGCTCTTCCAAAGAAAGGTGCTCAGCTTGAAGGTGGGCGGATCGACGATGACGTGAGTGGCGGCTTGGCGCGATGCCGCCGCGGGGCCGCTTCCTGTCTGAGCGGCCGCTTTTTCCATCTGCGTCGCGGCGTTCTGCATTATCTGCATATCGCCGATTTGGCCGATCCGCATGCCCGCGAGCCCCGCCGACAGCTTGGTCGCCGCTTCCGGCAACTGTCCGATGATGGTCTGCATTTGTCCGCGCAGGGAATACAAACCGAACCCAAGTGCGCCCAGCACGCCGGTCATCACGATGACCGTACCGACGACGCGGGGCACCTTGATCGCCTCGAGCCATGCAACCAGCGGATACAGCGTGTAGGAAACGACAATGCCGAGCAGTACCGGTATCGCAAAGGCGCGCGCCCACGACAGGGCAAAAATCAACGCGAGGGTCGCCAGCACCCCCAATGCCATACCCCGCGCATCCACCGCCGGCCGGGATGCAGGCAGCGTGAGCGACTCTTCGACGGCGGGGCCGCTCTGCGCAATCCCGTCAGGCGAGTCTGGAACTACGACGGAGAGCATCTTGAACCGTGGCTAGCGTTTGTCTCCGGTCGCATGGCCGCGTCCATCACGTTCTTCGTTTCCGCTGAAGTGGGACTTGTCGACTCGCTTCGACGGCTCGGCTTTCTCGCCGCGGTTGGGCATCGGACCCTTGAAGCCATGCTCCGGATGGAATGAGTTGTTCACGTTGCCGCGGAAATTGCTCGCACCGTGAAACCAAGGACCTGCGCCGATGAATACCTCGCCGTTGAACCATTCCGGACCATAGTAGCCGGCGGGCGCGCAGCTATAAGGAGCGGCGTCGTAGTAGCCATAGGGACAGGCGGGGGCGACACCGATACTGACGCTCACCTGAGCCTGTGCGGTGGGGACTGCTACTGAAAGGCAGGTTCCGGCGACGCCGGCCAGCACCAAGGATGTAAGTACACGCATAAATTGATCCTTTTCGATTGTCGGTCTGAATTTCTAGCCGCGCACCGCGATGGATGCACCGTCGTCTCCGCCGATGACCACCTCGACACGGCGGTTCAACTGTCGTCCGCCCGATTCGTCGTTGGTCGCGACCGGGAAACTCTTGCCATACCCCTGGCTTCCAATCCGCGACCGATCGACCCCTCGCGCGATCAGCGAGGACTTGACCGTGTCCGCACGGTGCTGCGAGAGATCCTGGTTATACGAGTCGCTGCCGATACTGTCGGTAAAGCCGTCGATCTGCACGCGCCGCTCGGGATGGTCGGTCAGAAATTGCGCCAATTGGTCGAGCTTGCGCGCCGATCCTGGATTCAACTGCGCTTTCCCTGTGTCGAACAGCACATCGCCCAGGGTGAGCACCAGGCCGCGCGGCGTGGGGGTCGCTTTGAGTTGATCGACCTCCGCTTGCAGGCGGGCTGCCTGCTCCGTTGCCTGATCGCGCTGACCTACGGCCTGATCGCGCTGTCCCACGGCCGTGTCGGTCGCAATCTTTGCGGTCTCGACGTCACGGGTACGGGCATCCAACTGAATCTTGTCCCGCTCGGACTGCCCCGCGGCAACGCGGGCGTCGTCCGCCTTCGCGGTGGCACGCGCCTGCGCCAATCGCGCCGTCTGCGCGGCGAGATATGCCGGCTGAGCAATTGCGGCCTCCTCGTTGTGCATCGCCGCCGCCTGCGCCACCTCCAGCTGCTTCTTCGCCGTCTCCAGATCCAAGGCGGCGTACTTGGTGACGTTGGGATCCGCCTCCGCCGCGCGCACCGCGGTTTGCGCACTTTCCAGTGTGGCATTCGGCCGTGGAGTCGAGGCGCAGCCGGCCATGCCCAGCATCAAGCCCACACTGATCACTATTTTTGCGTTCATGTCATTGCCTCATTGAGCCGGTGGTGAACTGCGCATCGATTCCTGCTGCAGCGTATTGATGCTCTTGTCGAATTCCATCGCCGCCTTATGAGCGCGGTGTTCCTGAGCGGTTGCTTCGGCGAGCTCAGCGTCCACATTGGCTTGTTCGGCCAGATTGGACGCCGGTTTGAGATCGTGGTCGGCATTGGCTTTTTCCGCTCGAGCGAGTTTTTCGCGCGCCGTCGCCAGTTGAACCGGCGCGAATTCCGGTGCGCCCGATCCCTCCGCGCGCTGCAGCGATGCCTTCGCCACCGCGATCTTCTCGTCGGCAACGGGGTTGCTGGCGCATGCCGCCAACACCAGGACCGTCGCCCCGATGGCGGCGGCGCCCTTGGTCAGTCGTGATGAATTCCTACGCATAGCAGTGTCTGCTCCTTTGAGTGAATGTGTCCGTACTAGCCGGTTGCCCGCGCCTTGTAGGAGAATTTCTGACCGGCGATCGATGCGTCGTACATCAGGCCGCCCTTGACGATGGTGAACACGGCCACGCCCTTGCGGTAAGAACCTGAAGTGGCGGCATTCTTGTCGCCGCCGCTCGCGCCCGCGTCCACACCGGCCGTCCCGGCGCTCGCCGATGCGGCAGCCGTGATAGCGACCACGCTCGCGCCCGCGTCGAACTCGTAGCTACCGGTGGTGAACTCGTCCATCGCACGCTTGTTCTCGAAGAATACGATCTCGCTGTAGCCTTGCACTCCGGCCTGGAAGCCGACGCTCACCTGCGTTATCGAGGCGGTTCCGACAAATCTTCCCTGTGAGTACACCCGGCCGCGCCCGTACGCGCCCCCGACGACCCATCCGGCCTTGTCGACGGTGGGGAAAACAGCATAGCCGTAGCTATTGTCGAAGAACGCCGCGCTCTGGCCCGCATTCTTGAAGAGGGCGACCGTGTCGCGGGAGCTGCCGGCCTGGGCACCTCCCATGAACAGACCCATTGCGATGACAAACGATGCTTTCTGATAGTTAGGGTTCACTGATAATTCCTTTGGCGCCCGAAGAGCGCGTAATTGGCAAAAAGAGTCTTTCCGGAATCCGTGGCCGCGGGATGCTTGCTCGGAAGCTTGGATGGGCAGGTTACGCGCAGGAGATGGAAACATCGGTACGCTGGCGTACCCACCCCCACGATGGCTGCAATGAGGAGTATCGTTCGACTAAGCGCGCTAGCGCCCCGACGGCCGCCGCCCCCCGTGGTCAAATGCGGCGGCCTAGGACACGCCAAGAGAGGCCCTTAATGCATATCGGCGCCGCCAGCAGCGATTTTCATCGTCGCTGCATCGACAAGCCTGGTGCGCCCGGAATGGGCGTTGTCCGGCTGATATGTGCGGCAGGCGGGCTATGCGGCCTCGGCTTGATGAGTGCCGCCATCGCCGGTCCGCCGCAGAACGGTGCAAGGCCCCTGCCGGCCGCCGCCGGCTCCGCTCGATCCACATCGGTTGCCGATACGGCGCTTGCCCGCCGAGCGCATGATGCATCTCCTGCCGTGCAGCTGGATCTAAAGCTGCCGGGGCGTTCCCCGCCGGCGATCAATCAGGGCGCCGCGACCGGAATTACCTCAACGACCTTCCCTTCCGCGATCCACCACCTGGATCTTGGCAGGGCGGATTTCGGCACGAATGATCGCTATCAGCCGCGCGCCGTGGGGTTGGGCGAGACGAGCTTTCGAACCATGGGTCAAGTGCAAATTCTTGCGCTGCGGATTCGTCGAGAAGGACTGCCCATTGCGCGGCTCCTGGAATCCAAATCGGCTTTGCTCAGCATTGGACTGAATCAGAGAGGAAAGCCGGGTCTTTGGGTCACACAGAAGACTCACTAGCGTTCGCGCATAATCGGGCCCTTCAATGCAACTCCCCCAGCTCCGCCCGCTCGTAGCCCTTGCCGTTGCCGTCTTGCTGGCAGCCTGCACATCCGTTCCGGCGAGATTCGACAATCCGAAGTCGTTGTCGGTCGCGCTTCCCGATCCGGAGAACACCCGCCTGGGCGCGCAGTTCGGCGGCGCCTCGCGGCAGCGCGACGGCGATTCCGCATTCCGGGTCATCTCCGTCGGCGTCGACGGATTCCTGGCTCGCGTACAAATGATCAATTCGGCCCAGCGGACATTGGATCTGCAATATTTCATCTTTCGCGGCGACGAAACCGGGCGGTTGATCACCGATGCCCTCATGCGGGCAGCCGATCGCGGCGTGCGTGTACGTGTGCTGGTCGACGACGGCGCCACCGTCGCCGGCGATGAACAAATCATCGCGTTGGACGCCCACCCGAACATCGAGATCCGGATTTTCAATCCGTTCGTTTATCGCGGGCACAACGCCCTGCGGCGTACGCTCGAGTTCACGTTCAATTCCCGGCGGCTCGACTATCGAATGCACAACAAGCTGCTGGTCGTCGACAATTCCGCGGCGCTCATTGGCGGCCGCAATATCGGCAATCAATACTTTCAGATGGACCCCGATTCGCAGTTTGCCGACGACGACGTCTTCGCCGCCGGTCCGATCGCCGCGCAGCTCTCCGCGACCTTCGACGAGTACTGGAGAAGCCGCTTTGCGGTCCCCGCCACCGCACTGGAGCGCAGCCAGCGTTCGGGAAAGGCGCTCGCGGAGCGCCGGGAGAGCGCGCGCGCGCGCTCGGAACGTCACATGCAGACGCTGAAGACGGACGGCGTCGACTATACGGCGCGATTGGCCAGCGATGAACCCTACGCAGGGATCATCTCGGGACGGTTGCCTCTGGTGTGGGCCCAGGCGCAGGTGGTCTGCGACACTCCGGACAAAAAAGGCGTCGAGAGGGGCAGCCTCGGTGGCCGCTTGATGGCCGACCAAGTACTGCTCGCCGCCCGCGCAACACAATCCGAACTGCTGATGATTACGCCCTACCTGGTACCGGCGCCGGACGAACTGAGCACGGTAAAGGACCTGCGCGAGCGCGCGGTTCGCGTCGCCATTCTGACCAACTCGCTCAAGTCGGCGCCCGATTTGATCGCACATTCCGGTTACATCAAATTCCGCGTGGGGCTGCTGCGGGAAGGCGTGGAACTGTACGAGGTCCGACCGCTCCTGGGAAGCATCCGGGGCAGCGGTGAGACCAGGGTGGTGTCGCGCTACGGCAACTACGGCCTGCACGCCAAATTGATCGTCTTCGACCGAAAGCGGATGTTCATCGGTTCGATGAACTTCGATCGGCGCTCGAAGAGCCTGAACACCGAGATCGGCTTGATCATCGACAGCCCCGAGCTGGCTCAAGAAACGATGACGCGTTTCGATCGCATGGTGCAGCCGGAAAACGTCTATGCGCCGGCGTGGCGCGAGCCGAGCGCCGGAGCGCCGGGGCATCTGGTGTGGGACACGCGCGAGGACGGCAAGGCCGTCGAGTACCTGCGGGAACCCGCGCGAAGTTCCTGGCAAAGGATCAAGCTGACGGTCATGTCGTGGCTGCCGGTGGACCGGGAACTATGAGATTCGTCAAGGCGCCTGTGCTCGCGCTGATCGCGGCGCTCTGCATTCTGCCGGCCGCACGCGCGGCGCCTCTCCCGACGGCGGAGCTCGAGATCAACCATCTGCTTGGGCTGATCGAACAATCAGGCTGTGAATTCTTCCGTAACGGCACTTGGTACGATGCGCAACGGGCGGCGGCCCACCTGCGCACCAAGTACGATGCGCTGTCCGCCAGCGAGGAGATCGCGACGGCGGAGGATTTTATCGATAAGGCCGCGAGCAGGAGCAGCATGAGCGGCCAGGCTTATCTCATAAGGTGCGGCGGCGGCGCGCCGATGACGACCCGCCAATGGTTCAGCGCGGCACTCGCGCGCTATCGCGGCGTCGCCAGCCGCAGCGTTCCTCGCGCACCGCCGCTTCCGCGGGATGCGCAAGGACCCTGCCCATTTGCGTCGACAATCGTTAGTCGTCGAGTCTGACCGTAAGATCGTTATGGACGGACCTCACGTGTTCCGTGTGGCGCGCGATATGTTCTGCCTTCTCAATGGCTTCTCGGCTCCTCGCGGTGCCGGTGAGGTACACGACGCCATCCTGGTCGGTATCGACGTGAATGCGCCCGAGGCTGGTGAGATGATTGGCGGCAAGCTTGGTCTTGATCTTC
>Ga0210394_10006981_pt1 | contig 12049 bp, 9 predicted proteins | sample IncBWC12MmetaG_FD_160121 | JGI IMG/M metagenome (GOLD analysis project Ga0210394, IMG submission 160121) | Forest soil microbial communities from Barre Woods Harvard Forest LTER site, Petersham, Massachusetts, United States - Inc-BW-C-12-M | ecosystem: Environmental > Terrestrial > Soil >... | reverse complement strand
GAGGGCGTGCTCGACGAGACACTCTATCGCGTCATCAAGGACAACATTCGCTTTCCGGAATCCTCGCTCGGCGACATGAAATCGCAAATGGCGGCCTGCCGCCTCGCGGCGCGCCGGATGGACGAACTGTTCGACAGATACGGCCGCGCCACGATATTGGCGGCGATCGTGCGCATTTTTGACGAGACCGAGCGCAAGTGTCGCAATGTCGTGGCCCAGCTCCCGGACGGCGTCTACGAAGCCTCAGCCTCGATCGACGACGACGGCGTGCGCAAAGGCGAGCCGGTGCCGATCCATGCCAAGGTCACGGTCAAAGGCTCGTCCATGACCATCGACCTGTCCGGATGCTCTCCCGAGCGCAAGGCCGGCATTAATTCCCGCACGCTCGCCGGCGCCCGCGTCGCCTATAAAGCGCTGACCGGACCGGTCGACCCGGTCAACGAAGGATCGTTTCGCGCGCTCGACGTGATCATCCCGGAAGGCAACATCATGATGGCGCGTTTTCCCGCGCCCATGGCGGGCTGGAGCGCGATCGTGCCGACGGTGGTCGACTGCATCGTCGCGGCGCTGGCGCCGGCGATGCCCGACCGGGTGCCGGCCGGCCATCATGGCCTCCTTGGCGGGGCGGTGGTGTTCTTCGGACTACATCCGAAGACCGGGCGGCGTTTCGTGGTGCAAAGCATAGAAGGCGGCGGCTGGGGCGGACGGCCTTATGAAGACGGCGAATCCGGCACAGTCTCGGTTTGCCAAGGCGATGTCCGCAACGGCTCCATCGAGGGTATCGAGCTGAAATGTCCGGTGCTGGTGGAAAGCCGTGCGCTACGCTCTGATTCATGCGGCGCCGGAAAATACCGCGGCGGTCTCGGCATCGACATGCGCGTGCGCAACCTGGTCGAGGGCCTGTGGAATTTCGAGCAAACCCGGCGCACGCAATGTCCGCCATGGGGACTGCGCGGCGGCACGCCGGGCGAGAGCGGCGGCTATCTGCTGCGGCGATCGGATGAGACCGATTTCCACATGCTGGCGGGCGCCCGAATACCGGTGTCGGTTGGCGCTGCTGCGATCGTGCGCACCGGCGGCGGCGGCGGCTGGGGCGACCCTTGCGACCGCGATCCAACCAAGGTGATTGACGACGTGCGCGAGGAATTCATCTCGCGCACAGCCGCACGCGAACTCTACGGCGTCGTGATGAGCGACGATTTCAAGCTCGATGCCGCCGCCACCGACGCGTTACGCGCCCAAATGCGGCGAAAAGCCGGTCGCAACGGCGGCGCGGGCGGCTAGAATATACGCCCAGCGCAGCACGGCTGTAGTTAGGCGGCTGCCCGAGCGAAGGAAGATAATGTGACCGGAGGGAAGCCCAGATCCATGCGCAAATTGCTCACGACATTCAAGCCGCTGCACCCTATCGCGGCGGCTGTCATCATCGCCGCCGCCGGCTTGATTGGACTTTCCGCCAAGGCCAGTGCCGACGACACATTGCGGGTCGGCAAGGCGGTGCCGGAAGCGTTCTCGTTTACGCCACTCGATATCGGGATCCAGACCGGCATCTTTAAGAAATACGGCCTCGACATCCAGGAGACCGCGTTCGCCGGCGACGCCAAGCTGCAGCAGGCGATGGCCTCCGACAGCATCGATATCGGGCTCGGCTCCGGGCCGGCGATGGCCTTCATCGTCAAGGGCGCGCCGGTGAAGGCGATCGCCACCATGGCCGGGCCGCCGCTGTTGTTGGCGATCGTCGTGCGGCCCGACGGTGCGAAGGCCGTTGCCGATCTCAAGGGCAAGAAGGTCAGCGTCTCCACCCCCGGCTCGCTGACCTACTTTCTGGTGAGCGAAACCTCGCGCGATCAGGGCTGGGGTCCCAACGGCATCGATATCGAGCCGATGGGCGCCATGCCGGGCCAGATCGCGGCGCTTAAGCGCGGCGATATCGACGGCATCATCATGGACGTCGGCAACGCGTTCAATCTGGAGAATAAAGGCGAGGGCCGCATTCTGGTGCGCTTCACGCAGATGAAGGATTTCATCATTCACGTCATCTACGCGACCGATAAGGACATCGCCTCCAAGCCCGACGATTTAAGCAAATTCCTCAAGGGCTGGTTCGAGACCATCGCCTATATGCGCGCGCACAAGGACGAAACGGTGAAGATCGCCGGTCCTGTCATGGGCAAAGATGCGGATGTCACGAACCGAACCTATGACGAGGTCATGCCGATGTTCTCCGCCGACGGCAAGTTCTCGGCGAAGGCATTGGGCGTGATCTCCCGGTCGTGGATCCAATTGGGAATGCTGAAGGAGCCGCCCGATCTGAAGACGCTCTACACCGAGCAGTTCCTTCCGAAGTAGCTTGCCGCGGCCGGTTTTGCTGTCCGGCGAATCCGACCGTGTAACCGCGCCGAGGCCGCATGACATCCGCGCAACCCGCTATTCGCGTCCACGGCGTCTCGCATCAATTCGGGCAAGCCGGTGAGGCGCGTCATGTGCAGGCGCTCCTCGATACTTCGCTCGAGGTTGCCCGCGGCGAACTGCAGTGCCTGATCGGGCCTTCGGGATGCGGCAAGTCGACCTTGCTCGGCATCATGGGCGGATTGATCGCGCCCACGACCGGCACTGTCACGGTATCCGGCAAGCCGGTGCGTGGCCCGATGCCGCGCGACCTCGCTTTCGTGTTCCAGGAGAGCGCGTTGTTTCCCTGGAACACGGTGTTTGAAAATATCGTGCTCGGGATGACGTTCCAGGGCGTCGCCAAAGCCGAACGCCGGGACCGCGCCCGCCGCGCGCTGGAGGCGGTTGGCCTGCTCGACTTCGCCGAGCACTATCCCGGCCAATTGTCCGGTGGAATGCGCCAGCGCGCCGCGCTTGCCCGCGCGCTCAGCCTGCAGACCGACATCCTGTTGATGGACGAGCCGTTCGGCGCACTCGACGAGCAGACGCGCATGGTATTGGGCGAGGATCTCTCCGTGCTGCTGTCGCGATCGAAGAAGACCATCGTGTTCGTGACGCACAGTCTCGGCGAAGCGGTGTTTCTGGCCGATCGGGTGGCCGTGTTCTCGGCGCGGCCCGGAACCGTCAAGCAGATCATCACGGTCGACGAGCCCCACCCGCGCAAGCCGTCATTTATGACCGCGCCAAAGTTTCACGCGCTGCGCGATCAGCTTTACGGCTTGCTGCACGACGAAATCCGCAAAGCGATATCGGAGACCGCGCAGCCGCGACGGCGCTACGACCAAGCCGGCGCCGCCGAGGCTGACGGAGACCGCGCATGAATCCGAGCGGGCGCGGGATCGCGACAGGCCGGATTTGGAGCCGGCTGGTACAGATCGCATTCCTGGCGGCGGTGCTGGTGCTTTGGTCGTTGGCCACGACGGTGTGGGGCGTCAGCCGTATCTTGCTGCCCAACCCGGTCAACGTCTGGCATCAGCTTATCGACGTCGTTTCCTCGGGTGCGTTCATCCCGGACCTGCGGGTGACGCTCGGCGAACTCGCCGCCGCTTTCGCCATCTCGATGTCGCTTGGCGTCTCACTCGGCTACCTGATCAGTCGCTCGCGATATCTGATCAGGGTATTCGAACCGCTGCTTGCCGCGATCTATTCCATACCGATCATCCTGTTCCTGCCGCTTTACGTATTGCTGCTCGGGCTCGGCCCCGACTCCAAGATCGCGCTGGGCGCCACGATCAGCTTCTTTCCGATCGTGCTCAGCACCATCGCGGGATTCGGTTATGTCGATCGCACGCTGGTGACCGCGGCTCGCTCGATGGGCGCGAGCAATCTCCAGATGTTTCGCCATGTGCTGGTGCCGGCCGCGCTGCCGGTCGTGCTTGCCGGACTGCGCATGGGCTTCACCGTCGCGCTGTTATCGGTGATTGCCAGCGAGACCATCGCCTCGTTCGCCGGTCTCGGGCATCACATTGTCGACCTCGCCGAAAACATGGATACGGCGCGGATGTTCGCGTACATCGTCTTCGTCATCGCGATCGTGGCCTTTCTCAATGCGGTGGTGTCGACGCTCGAAGGACGCGCGCGATGGCGGTAGCCCGGACCGATGCACCGCGCCTGGCTGTGCCCGCTGCGGCTGGCCTGCGAGACCGGCTGCTACGCCACCCCGGCATCGCCCGGCTCGGCGTCGTGATCCTGCTTTTCATCGGCTGGGAAATTGCGGCTCGTTTTTTCCTCGACCGTGATTTCATCAGCCCGCCTTCGATCGTGCTGATGTCGCTCGGCGATCTGTTCGGCACTCCCGGCGTGCCATCGGCGCTATGGCTGACGTTATACGAAATCGCCATCGCCTTCGTGCTCTCGGTAATCATCGGCGCCGCCGTCGGCCTCGCCGTCGGGCTCAATCGGTTCGCCCATCAAAGTTTCATGCCGATCGTTCTTTTGCTCTACGGCATTCCGCAGATCACCATCCTACCGATTTTTGTGCTGGTCTTCGGCATCGGCGCCGCCTCCAAGATTGCTTTTGGCGTCAGCCATGGCATGTTTCCGATCATGATCGCGGTGGCCGCCGGCGTGCAGAAGATCGAACAAGTGCTCTTTGTCAGCGCCCGTTCCATGGGCGCCAGCCGTTGGCAATTGCTGCGCTATGTGATCTTCCCGCACGCGATCCCGAGCTTTTTTACCGGCATGCGGCTTGGCATGAGCGGGGTATTGCTCGGCGTGCTATTGGCCGAGCTCTACGTCTCGACCGCGGGCATCGGTTATTTCACCAGTATCTTCACCGAGAATTTCGACCCGACTAAGCTTATCGGCCTGGTTTCGATGCTGGCGGTGATCGCAATCGCGCTCAACGAAATCGTGCGCCGCGCCGAGCTGCATTACGCGCGTTGGCGCGATTGAGTTGCGCGCCCGGGAAACTCAGATGAGCAAGCTGAAATTGACGGTGGCGTGCGGCGATTACGACATCGTGCGACCGCTCAAAGAGGGAGTGGTGGAGGCCGACGGCCTCGACCTCATTTTTCTCTCCGAGATGGGACCGCGCGAACGCCACTGGCGCATGGGCCGCAAGCACGAGTTCGACGTCTGCGAGGAGAATATCGGCGCCTATTTCATGATCCGCGATCAGGGCGAGCCGCTCACCGCCATTCCGGTATTCCTGCATCGCCGTTTTCGTCATGGCTTTGTCTTCGTCAACACAGCGGCCGGAATCAAGACGCCGAAGGATCTCAACGGCAAGGTAGTCGGCGGCACCAATTTCCAGCCGGCGGCCAGCATTTGGATCCGCGGCATCCTCGACGAACATTACGGCCTCGACCATCGCTCGATCACCTGGCTCGTCGACCGCTCCGAAGACATCGCGTTCAAGCCGCCGCCGGGCCTCCGCATCGAGATGAAAAAATCCGACAAGCCGTTGAGCGACATGCTGGCGGACGGCGATATTCCGGCAATGATCTCGCCAACGCTGCCGCGGCCTTTCGTCGAGGGCGACAAGCGCATCGCGCGGTTATTCCCCAATCACAAAGCGGTCGAGCTTGCTTATTTCAAGGACACCGGCATCTTCCCGATCATGCATGTCACCACGATCAAAGAGGAGATCGCCGAAAAATATCCGTGGGTGGCCACCAATCTGGTCAAGGCTTTCGAGACGGCGAAGCAACTCGCCTATCGGCGGCTCGCCAATCCGCGCATGGTGCCGCTCGCCTTTGTGCGCACCGCGGTCGAGGAGCAGGAAGCGACGCTCGGCAAGGACCCGTGGTCCTACGGGCTTACGCCTGCCAACCGCAAGAACCTGCAGACGGTGCAGCGCTACTGCCAACAGCAAGGCTTGATCGGCGCGATCGCGCCGCTCGACGAGTTGTTTGCCGACACCGATCTCGGCGACGCCGCCGGCTTTGAAGAGTTTTGAGTGGCCATGACGTTCAAGCAGCGCCTCGCCGAAATCCGCGAACGTTTATGGCGGGATGGCAAGCCGTCATGAACGGAATCGACGAACTTGCGGCCCTGATCGTCCGGTTGCGAATAGACGACATTGCCGCAGCAGTGCTGGACACGCTTCGGCTGCACGTTGCCGATACGATTTGCGCCTGGATCGCGGCGACGCGGACTGCCGAAGGCAAATTGCTTATTTCCTATCGCAACCGGCAACGTCCAATCGGCCAGTCCGGCGACACTTTGTCTGACGATCTCGCCACCCATTGCGCGCTGACCCGCCTGAGTGAAATCGACGACATTCACTTGGCGTCCATGACGACACCCGGTTCGATTGCGATCCCCGCCGCAATGACACTGGCGGCCGCGTTGCCCGGCGCGGATTTCGGCGATGTCGCGCCCGCCATGCTCGCCGGCTATGAGGCGATGATCCGCTTGGGTTTGGCTATCAAAGGGCCGAACGTCCTCTACCGCGGCATTTGGCCGACCTATTTTGCCGCTGGCTTTGCCACTGCGGCGGTGGCAGCGCGGCTCATGCGGCTCGATCAACGGCAAACCGCGCATGCGCTTTCATTGGCGCTGAACCTGGCCTCGCCCTCGGTCGGCCAGCATCATGCGGCGACCACGGCGCGCTGGTTCCTGGCCGGAAACGCCGCGCGCAACGGATTGACCGCGGCATACGCGGCGCAGGCGGGTTTTACCGCCGATACCGACGTTCTGCAGTCGCGCCTGTTCCCGGAGGTTTACGCCATCGAGCCCGACCTCGGCGCGATGAGCGGGGCGGCGGACGGCGCTTTGGCGCTGGCGCGCGTCTCGTTCAAGCCATGGTGCGCGGCGCGCCAGACCATGGCGGCAACGCAGGCGCTGCGCGAACTTCTCGACGGCGGCGTTGCCGCTGCCGATATTTCCGAAATCACGGCCTATGTGTTGCCGCCGCATCTGAAAATGATCGACCACGGGATCAAATCCGGCAATCGAGCGTCCTTTCTCACCAGCCTGCCCTATCAACTGGCCATGACGGCCTTGCATCCGGGACAGATGCTCGATCTCGATCAGCCCGCGGAGCTATCATTGCCGGCGCTGCGGTCCTTCATGGCGCGCGTCACGGTGACGGCTGACGAAACTCTACTGGCCGATTACCCGAGCGCCTGGCCGGCGCGCATCGTCGTCATCGCGCCTTCGGGCCGGCAGGAGCGCCGCGTGCACGATGTTCCGGGCGATCCGGCGCGGCCGTTCACCGAAGCCGACCTGCGGAACAAATTCCAAGGTTGCGTCACGCACTGCCTCGGCGAGGATGCCGCCGAGCGCTTATGGCAATCCAGCTTAACGGTCCTGCGCTCGCGCGACGCGCTTTTGGCGATGATACAGGACTTGAGTCGTGTTATGGCGAGCTAATCCGCAACCGGGGAATGGCGTCCGCGCACTGCGCGGCGACGCCATAGGCAATGATGTTCGAATATTTCGAAGACAACTACACATGGAATATGGCGGTTAATCTCGCGCTCGGTATGGGCGCAAGCATTGGCGATATCGACGATGCGTCGCGGTCGTTGCGGTCATTGGCGAAAAATCGCGACGATGCCGCAGCGGAAAAGTTCTTCGAGAACTGGACCGCGCTTGGCGCCAAGCTCAGGCGGCTCGCGGCCGCTGACGAGGCGCGCGGGCACCTGCTCAGCGCCGGCGCCAAATATCGCCGCGCCTTCATCGCCTTCATTCAGGCGGAGCGGATGCAGCGGCCGGATTTCGCGCCGCGCAAACAGGCGTACCGCGAGGCGCTCGATTGCTTTTCCCGTTTCCTGACGCTGACGCGGCAGAATTGCCGGCGCGTCGACGTGCCATATCTGAACACGACGCTGCCCGCACTTCTTGTCGGCGCGCAGAACACTGGCGGCGACGCCCCATGCATGGTTCATTTCGACGGTCTCGACGTCACTAAGGAGATTATCTATCTGGTCGGCGTTCCCGGCGCGCTTGCGAAGCGCGGCATTGCGACCCTCGTCGTGGACAATCCCGGCGTCGGCGAGTCGCTACGTTCGCGAGGACTGCACAATTCTCCCGAAGCCGAGGTTCCGGCAAAGGCCGCCGTCGACTTTCTGCAATCGACGTCCGGCATCGATCGCGACCGGATCGGCATCATGGCGCTGTCGCTCGGCGGCTATCATGCGCCGCGCGCCGCAGCGTTCGAGCCGCGCTTCAAGTGCGCCGTCGCCTGGGGCGCCAATTACGATTGGGGCGAGACGCAACGGCGGCGCTATGAAGCCAAGGAGCAAAGACTGCCGGTGCCGCATTACTGGGACCATGTCGCCTGGGTGTTCGGCAAATCCTCGGTCGAGGAAGTGATCGCAGTCTCCGAAAAGCTATCGCTCAAAGGCATTCTGCATCGGATCAAATGCCCGATCCTGTGCGTTCACGGCGAGAACGATCGGCAGATTCCGCTGAGCCAGGCAAAGCAATTGATCGCCGATTGCACGTCCAGTCCAAGGGCGGAGCTCCACGTGCAGACGCTGGCGGACGGCGGCGCCGAGCATTGCGGCGTCGATAACGTCGCGCCGACGCGCGAATTGATCTGCGATTGGGTGGCGGAAGTTTTGGGCGGCAATCCGGCCGGTGTTTAATCTTTCTCGGCCGATTGATGCTGCCGCAGCAAGGCGCGGCCGTAGTCGTTGCCGTTCGGCGTGCGGACCAGCGCATGGGCATGGCGGCGGTTATAGCCGGTGTTCGGCAGCGCCACGCCGGGCTGGTGATAAAACTCGATAAAAATCACCGGGCTGTAGATCCGATAATAGAACGGCGCGGCTGGATCGAACTGCCCGATCCAGGCGAAGATCGTCGCATCCAGATGCTCTCTGACCTCATCGAGGCGCAGTCGCGCGTGCGCCGGCGGCAGCCGGTCGGTGTAGAGCCTGATCAAATCGACGAGCGAAGCTTGCTGCGCCGACTTCATATCGGATGCGCTGAGGCCGTCATAAGGAATGACGACGTTGTCCTTAAACCCCGAAGCGTAGCCGTCGAACGGCAGGTCATAGCCGATTGTCGCCTTGGCGCGCTGTTCGGGCGCCAATGCGCTCATGAATGCAAAACCCTGCGCTTCCTCCTCGCGCAGCACCGTGGTGCCCTTATATTTTCCGGATTCCGCGAGCACCGGCTCGGAGCCGAGCAGCATCGGCGTCAGCACCACCTGGTCGCCGAGCAGGAAGCAATTGATGTTGCAGTGGTGACCGTCGATCTGGAAACCCCAAGGTGCGTCGGCCGACGGCGTGCCGAAAATGCTGATCCAGTAGAAAAATTCGCCGAACTCGTCGGGCAGCCCGGTGAGCTCGGCCAAGTGCTCGTTGAGCCGCATGGCGTTGCGGGCGGTTTCGTAGGCCCGCGCGCCAAGCCCGACGCGCATAATGTCGTAGACGAGTTCCAGTTGCCGCTCGCTCAACTCGGCAAAGCACAGCCCGTGCCGCATCACGTTGCGGTGGATGTTGCTCCAGTGCCGCCACGCTTCGCTCCGTATCGGAAAGCTCACCGCCGCGCGTTGCTCCCCATCGAGCGACGACAAAAATTCGTTCACGGCGGCGATCATCGGTCGAGTCGAGACGCCGGTTGCGCGCAGCGGAAACAGATCTTGGCCAACCTCGCCAGTCGCAGTAAGGCCATTGAAGTCCTGCTGCAAGGATTGCCGCCAGGTCGCGAACAAATCCTGCAGCGGTTGTGAAAGCTTGCTTTCATCAACCCGCGGCGGGACGCGGCGCGTTCGCCGAGTGAGCACGGTAGCGTCTGTCATCGAGAGCCTTTTATCACGGCGCAAAAAGGGCCAGAAGATAATTTCAACTCTGCGGGGCAATTGCCTATTGCTCAATGCGATATGCTGCACTGCGCCAGGCGCGGCCCGCCGGCGGCGGCAATGGACAATGCGGCTTCACGCGCACATAATTTGCGCCAAACCTTTGCGCCGCAGAACGGCGCCGATAAAGGGAGATACGCCGTGAACGCCGCAACCAGCGCCGCCCGCGCATTGAAGCCGGGCATGGATGCCGCCGAATGGAAGGTCCGCGTCGATCTCGCGGCCGCCTTCCGCCTTGCCGCGATGCAGGATTGGGACGAATTGCTGTTCGCGCATCTGTCGGCCCGGGTCCCCAACCAGCCGAACCAGTTCCTGATGCACCCGGCGGCCATTTTGTTCGAAGAGGTCACCGCCTCGAACCTGCATAAGCTCGACGAAAACTGCAATCATGTCGAGCCGAGCGACGAGCTGCCGCACAAATTCGCTTTTCCGTTTCACAAGGGCATCTATGACGCCTTTCCCCAAGCGCAATGCGTCATGCATTTGCACACCAAATATGTGACCGCCGTGGCGATGCAGGAGCACGGACTCATTCCCGGCAACCAGTACGCGATGTGGCTCGGGCCGGTCGGCTACCATAACTACGAAGGCCTGCTCTCGACGGCGGAAGAAGGCCAGCGGCTGGCAAGGAATTTCGGCAACAAGCAGATCGTCCTGCAACGCGGCCATGGCTTCGTGCTGTGGGGCCATACGGTGCACGAGGCCTATATGCTGGCGTTTCTCGTCATCCGCGCCTGCGAAACGCAAGTCCGCTCGTCGGCCGGCGCGGTCAAGCCCTACGTGCCGCCGCAAGCCGTTCTCGATGCCACAGTCGGACAAGCGAAAATCATTACCGACGGCAAGGAGCCATTCAACCAGATGACCTGGCGCGCGCTCCTTCGCAAGCTCGACCGCGTCGCGCCCGGCTACAAGACCTGAACGCCCGCGTCCGGCCGGTGCATCGCGCCGCGCGGCGGCCTGCCGCGCCGCTGCACGGAATGAATATGGAGACAAAGATGTCCGTCATGGAGCGCAGCGTCACCGAGACGTCGCTGCCGATCTATCACCGCTCGATCGACTGGGACGCGCTGTACAAGCGCTATCCGGTCCCGGACGTGTTCGCGAAAACCCGCTGGAAGTGGTCGGTGGACGAAATCCGGAAATTTCAAAACGAGCAATTCCTCGATCTGATGAAAACCGGATGGCAGAACGGCTTTTATAAGCGGCGCTGGAAAGCGGCAGGGCTCGAACCGGGCGATATCAAAAGCATCGACGATATCGTCAAGCTGCCGATGTTCGATTCCGCCGATATCAAGAAGGACCAGGAGGAAAATCCGCCGTTCGGCCTGATCAACGGCAATGTCGACGAAATTTTGCGGACGCAGCCGCTGAAGCTGCAAACCTCGGGCGGCACCACCGGCAAGCCGCGGCCGACGCTTTATGCGCCGCTGGAATGGGAGTTGAACGGGCTGACCATCGCCCGGGTGTTTTACATATGCGGCGTACGTCCCGGCGACCGGCTGCAAATCCCGCACACCTGCTCGCTCGGCAATGCCGGCTGGTGCGCTTATAAGGGCGCGCACGATTATCTCGGCGCGCTACCGATCACCACCGGAACCGGCGCCGTGACCTCCTCGCGGCGGCAAATTGAAATCGCGCGGGAATGGGGCACCAATGTCTGGTACGTGCGCCCCGAATACGCCACGCAGCTCGCCAAAGTCGCGCGCGAGGAACTCAATTTCGACGTGCGCGATCTGAAGACGAAATTTCTCGGCTGCGGTCTCGGGCCCGACACCGAAAACACATTCCGCAACCAGCTTGAAGAGCTGTGGGGCTGCAAGGTCTACGACATGTACGGCACCCACGAGATGGGCATGGGCGCGTTCGAATGCCAGCACCAGACCGGCATGCATTTCCACGAGGACTCCACCTACTTCGAGATCGTCGGCATCGAAGACAACAAGCCGGTCGCAAACGGCGAGATCGGCAATATGGTGTGCACGATTTTGCACCGCCGCCAGCAGCCGATGATCCGCTTCAATCTACGCGACCTCACCCGTATCGTCGCCACCGACCGCTGCGAATGCGGCAGCTCTTTCCGCCGCATGCAGAAGATGCTCGGCCGCAGCGACACCATGGTGCGCATCCGCGGCGTAAGCATCTGGCCGCAGGCCTGCCTGCCGGCGATCAAGAGCGACAACCGCACCACCGGCGAGTGGCTATGCATCGCCGAGCGCAATGTTCGCGATGGCGTGATCCGCGACGAGATGACGGTGAAGGTCGAGGTGCGCGACGACGCAGCGGGCTGGGAAGGCTTAAAGGAGCATATCGAGAAGCGGCTGCATTCCGATCTCGGGCTGAAGCTTA
>Ga0210394_10006979_pt1 | contig 12052 bp, 9 predicted proteins | sample IncBWC12MmetaG_FD_160121 | JGI IMG/M metagenome (GOLD analysis project Ga0210394, IMG submission 160121) | Forest soil microbial communities from Barre Woods Harvard Forest LTER site, Petersham, Massachusetts, United States - Inc-BW-C-12-M | ecosystem: Environmental > Terrestrial > Soil >... | reverse complement strand
CTCCAGCAGGCGCAGCCAATTCTCTTGGTTCGCCGCGCCGACGGTGATCCATCCATCGGACGCGGGAAAGGCCTGGTAGGGCGCATTCAAGGGATGCGCCGATCCCATCGGGCCGGGCGCGTGGCCGGTGGCGAAGCAGATCGCGGAATGCCAATACGTGTGAGTGATTCCCGCTTCGAACAGCGAGGTATCCACCAATTGCCCTTGGCCGGTGGACTGGCGGGCATGCAAAGCCGCCAGAATTCCGACGCATCCGAGTATCCCGGCGGTAATGTCGGTGACCGGCGCGCCGGCCTTCATCGGCGGGCCGCCGGCGCGCTCGCCGGTGATGCTCATGAGTCCGCTCATTCCCTGCGCCACCAGATCAAATCCGCCGCGATCGGCGTACGGCCCGGTTCGCCCGAAGCCGGAGATCGAGCAGTAGATCAGCCTCGGATTCATCGCATGCAGCGCGTCGTAGCCGAAGCCCATCTTTTCCATGGTGCCGCGGCGATAATTTTCGATCAGCACATCCGCGTCTTTCAGCAAGCGGGACAGCACGGCGCGTCCTTGCGCCGATTTCAAGTTCAGGGCGATGCCACGCTTGTTGCGGTTCATGATCAGAAACGCCGCCGACTCTTCGCCCACTTTGGGCGGGACCATGCGCCGCGCGTCGTCCCCGCCGGGAATTTTTTCCACTTTGATGACGTCCGCACCCATGTCGGCCAGCAGCATCGAGCAAGTCGGGCCAGCCATGATGTGCGAAAGATCGATCACCTTCAGTCCCTCGAGCGGCCCGCCTTTTAATTTGGTCGCGTCCTTCATCCAATTGCCTTTCCCGGTCGCATCGCAGCCCACCATACTACCCTGCCTTCCCGACAACTGCCCGGCAAAGAAAGCACGCTAGGCACGAGCGACGCCGCCTGCGTTGACCGATTCCTATTAATGCGTCAGCGTTGATTTTGTGAGAATAACGGTGGAAATAATCGAAGAGGAAACCGAGAAAATCGACTCAAGGACGTGGCGTTAACGTTGAGTGCGACCGACTTTGCGCGCGGTTGCAGACGACAAAGCTGGGAGCTCATTCTTACATCTGAATTTCAGTTGCGCTGCGCCATTTTTGCCGGCTCCGGCGGAATGAAATAGCCCACCTTGTTGTTGAACGGCGTGCCGAACCAGATGCGGCCTTGCGCATCGGGGATGAGTTCACGCATGCCGTTGCCTGAATATGGGAATGGGAACTCGACGACCTGGCCGGTCTTGGGATCGAGGCGGCCGAGGATGTCATCGTCGTAGGAGCTGTACCAGATGTTGTCGTAGCGATCGACGGTGACAGCATAAGGCGTCGGGGAGGGATCGGGCAGCGGAAATTCTTGAAATTTTTCGGTTTTGGGATCGAAGCGGCCGATCTGGTTGCCCCACCACTCGCCGAAATAGACGATTCCCTGCGAATCGACGGTGATGCGCCGCGGGCCGGCCGTCTTGGGATGGGTGCTGCTGTTGCCGTAGTTTTCGTCGGGCTGATTCCCGTTGAGCGCGGCGAGCTTTTCGGTGGCGGGCGGAGTCCACTTGGTGATCTTCAGTGTTTTGGTGTCCATCTTGCCTATCATGCCTTCGCGGGGAAATTCCGCAAACCAGATGTTGCCCTGGGGATCGAGCTCGATGCCGTAGGGCGTGCGCGCTTCGGGGAACTCCATGAATTGTTCCTTCTTGGGATCGAAGCGCAAGAGCATCGAGCCGCCGGCCCAGATGTTTCCCGAGCGGTCGAGGCGAATCGAGTTCATGCTGCCGAGGCCAATCGCGTTCATGCCGCGGCCAGTCTTGGCGTCGTCGTCCTTGGGCGTGCAGAATTCCGGCTGATAAATCTTGAATTTGTGCGTCTCTGGGTCGAATTTTCCAAGCTGGCAAGCGGCATCTTCGGAGAACCAGACCATGCCGTCAGGCGCTTTGGTGACGGCGTGCACGTGGAGCGCCTTTCTCGGCCCCTGCGGCACATCGAATTCCTGTACTTCGCCGGTGTGCTGATCGAGCCGCGCGATTTGATCGGCGGTCCAGGAATGCGGCATCCACACGCTGCCATCCTTTTGCGGGTAGGCTACCCAGGGGAAGCGGCTGGCGCGCGGCAAATCATACGTGACGTACGAAATTTTCATCGCTTCGTCGCTGAACTCCGTGTGCTTGGCTTTCGCGTAGCCGGGGAGATCGGCTGGCGAAGGCGGCAGGTCCGAATCCGGGCTGAAGGTTCGGCCTAGATAGGCGGCGATGGCCGCGCCATCCTCTTCGGTGATGCGCAGGTCGCCCACGCCGTTGGCGCGGTCGCGCATCAAGGCAACGCAGGCCTGCCAACCTTCTTCGTCGCGGCGCACGGCGGCGATTTTAGTCTGCAGCCCGTGGCAGCTCATGCAACGGAAAAAGAGCAACTGCTTACCGGCGCCTTCGGGCAAGAGCACCTGGCCTTCATGAATCGAAAGATCGGACCAGCGCACGAGTCCCTTCTGCAAAGCAAAGTCCAGGGACGTGCTCTGGTCGGCATCGACCTTAACGCCGCGGCGCGGGTCGGTCTTGAAACCGACGGCCGTCGCGATCACCTGGTACTCGCCGGCTTCGAGATCCTGGATACGGTAGGCGCCGTTGCGGTCGGACAAGACGTTTACGGTGATCTTGGTCTTCGCGCTCTGGGCGCGGACGAACGCGCCCTTGAACGGCGCGCCATCGGGGCCCTTGATGCTGCCGGAAATGACTCCACCGGGAGCCGCATGCGCAAACGAGGCCGCGAGGACCGCGAAACCCAGTACCGAAAGCAGTCGTTTCATTTTCGACTCCTCTGTATTTGTGGAAGCGATTCATGTGGCGCAGGCTTCCAGCCTGTGGGGTTTGGTTAGGGCGGGATCGACCTCGCCGCGACAAAACCCCACAGGCTGGAAGCCTGCGCCACTCAGACCCAACCCACAGGCCGCCCTTCAGATTCCTTCGGCTAAGAAGCCGGTCTCACTCAGGTCGCGTAAATGAACGAGTAGCCGTGTTCCTGTGCGCGATTCACCGCCAGCACCCCGGCGGGCACCATGTGAGAATTGCCAATGAGGTTCGAGGTGATTTCCTTCACCACCGCATCGACCTCGAGGTTGTTAGCCTTGGCGATTCGCGTGGCAATGCCGCGCGTGGACATCGAGCACACCGCAAACTGCACGCCCTTTTTGATCAGCGCCTCCATGCGTCCCGCTTGCATGGTTTCGCCCTTGGGGCCGTAGATGTTGATGCTGGGCGGCTCTTTGGTCTTGGGATCGACGTAATCGGCCTGCTCGGAGATCTGCTTGCCGTACTTGGCCCAGATCGCGTCGGCATAGGCCATCGAAGTGGACTTGTGGCGCGCGACGATGATCACAGCCAGGTCGCTGTCTTTCAGACCGTACACGTCCTGGTTCGCGTTGTAATAGTTGCTCGCGAATTGCAGCGCCCAGCCCATGCTGTCCACGCTGGAAGTATCCAGCAGGAAGCGGTGCACTCCCGGAATCTTGTCGTACCAGTCGTCCTGCGCGTGACGGGCGGGCTTCCACGACGCGTCCGCCGCGGCCTGCGCCATCGCCGCGGGGGATCCGACCGCGGCCGCGCCGACGACGCCCGCCCCGGCTCCCAGGCGCGCTAAAAACGATCGCCGCTCCAACAAGGAACGCAAGCTTTTTCCGGTCATGAGGACCTCCCGTTTTTCACCACATAGAAAGATCGTTGCGCGGCCACATTATATGCCGAACCCGCGCGAGAACGCCGCTATTCGTGGCGCCGGCATCTCGCTTGCCGCCAGAGCGCCGGCCCCTCCTGCGCCGGGGCAAGCAAGATGCCGGCGCGACGAAAACTAGAAACACTTCCACACCTGTCCGTTGGAAAACGCGAGAGCCGTCGCAGACCCGTTGCCTTCGCACTTCTGGCCTTCTGTGGCAACGGCTGTCGAATCCGAGACGCGACGCATTTCCCCGGCGTTGCCGGGTCCGGCTGCGGGAAGTTGCGACACGGCAATGGGCGGCGCCTGAAAGAAAGGCGCGTAGGCGCCTGAGGCGTTCACGATGGTCGAGCCGGTCCCGGTGACCTCGGGAGGAATAAAGCGAGCGGGCGAGGCGCTGGCATCGGAATAGCTCGTTCCCGCCGTGTGCAAGGCGACGCGCAGCCACGGCCCATTCCCCGTCAGGATGGTCCCATCGGGACTGATGCACGGATTGGCCGCGTTGCAGCGCCACACGTTGTAGCTGTAGGCGCCGAGCGAGGCGTTCCATTTCAGGTGCACGGTCTGCGTTCCGTTTGAAATCGTCACAGGAGGAGATGCAGCCGACAGGATTGTTTCTCCTCCATCGGCGCCGATCGCCGTCACGGCGTAGACCCAGGTGCCCGCGGGAATGCTACCGCCTGCGTCGGCTCTGGCGGAAACCTGCGTGGGCACCGCCAGATCGAACCACCAGCTATAGCCTCCTACCCCGTGCATGGGCACGCCGACGGTGTAGAGCGGGCCGAACCGGCTGGAGAAATCGCCCGAAGTGGCGTACGGCGCGTTGACGAGAGGAAAAGAGCCGCCCGTTTTGAACAAAAAGTCGCGATTCGGAATTGCCGATGCTTTGGAGAAGATGCCGTCAAACTCCGCGAAGGAGGGGCGCAGTCCGCTGAAGAGAGGGGCCTGCACACCGCCCGTTGGATTGTGCGCGGTAATGCGAGGTCCTGGGTATCCTGAGTTCGGGTTGCTGATCAGCGCGGCCTCGAGGGGCTGGCCCTCCGTGTCCTGCGAGGCATCGTTGAAGGTGATCGGCGAATACTGCGTGCACGCCATGCAGGTGAAATACGGAATGATTCCGCCCTGCCGGTAAGACCAATTACTCACGAAACTGGTGACGCCACCCCAGCCCGCGTCGCCGCCATGCCCTCCGCCCCAGGCGATACCGCGCCGGTTTACGTACGTGTTCTCCATAGTCACCTCAATGCCGTTGTTCAGATAATTTTGCACCGGCGCGACCCAGAACGAAGGCGACCAGCTTTTGTCGTTCACCTGATCCGGCCCCGAGAGGATGCCGACTTTGTTGAAATGATAATCGGCGATCGTTGGCGTGGAGTCGCGCAGGATAACGTCCATACCCAGGTAATCCGTTGCTCCACTTCCGGTGCCGAATTGCACGGAGTCAAAGTTTGACGGGCTGGCGTTGTCGGCCACCAGGAGCAGTGCTCCGTTTGGCGTTTGACTCTGAATGTTCAGCGCCCGGAAGCTGTTGCCCGTCCCCATCAAGTAAAGCCCGGGACTTGCGGCATACACACCCACGCTGGCCCCGCTACCCTCGCCGAATTGCGGCGTGCCTTGGCTGGACCAGTCGCCGAACCAATTGTCGTTGGCGGACAAGCTGACGGTCTCATTCAGCGTCAGCTTGCCGGATTGCCAGATGGACACCTGATTGGGGACGGGAAGATAAGAGTTGATAACGTAGGGGTGGAGCGCCGGGGGAATATAGATCGCCCCGCCCAGATAGGAGTTCGTTTCCGCATGCTCGCTGTGGAAATAGGCGACGCTGTTCAGGGCGCGCAAAATGCCCGGGGCATCGTCGAAAATGATGGTCTTCCTGCCGGCGGTTTGCGACGGCGCATCGTGAAGCGTCAGCGTGACGCCGTCGGGGGCAATTGCGGTGATCCAGGTGGTCAGCGGATCGTTTGTTGCGGAGCCGGTGCAGATCGCGTCGGTCACGTAAGAGGGGAACAACTGCTTGTCCATATAGGGCGAGCCGTAATCCTCGAAAGCGGCGTCGGTGTAGCCGTTGCGCAGGCCGGTGGGCTTGGTCACGCCAATCAATTTGAGCGCGGGCTCGCCGGGGCGCTGCGCGCACACGTAGTATTCCCACGCGCCCTTGAGCGGCGTCCACTTGAGCAAATTTTCCTGATAGTAGGCCACCGATCCGCCGCCGGAATAGCTCACTGTGTCGCCGGCCATCCATCCTTGCGCCCGCGTATCGGTGGGAGTGGTCCACAGCTCGAACTCGGTGCTGCTGTCGATCTTGGCGACGTTGTACCAGCCGCCGAACTGCTGGCTGTCCTTTGGCTCGATTTCCACCAGGGCGCCGACCACTAGCCGGTTCGGCTCGGCGGTGACCACGGTGACGCGATCATTTGATCTCGCCAGAGTCTTGATGCCGGCGCGTTGCAGCCCCAGCGAGGCTTGGCCGTTGGAAATCGAGATGGGAGCGGCCGACGCGGTGAGCGCGCCATAAATGTCGCGGGCTACGATGGTATAGGTGTAAGTGGATTTCCCTTCCGGACCGTTGACCGCCGAGCGCGTGTCCGCCAGGCCCCAAGGTTCGCTCGGCGTCACCTTCAGGCCGCTCGGCGTTTCCAGAGTATTGGTGGCGCCGCAACCGTAAATCGTCACGCCGTCATCGACCGCGAAAGCGTTGGGGGCGACGATCACCACTTGCCGGTTTCCTTTCACGCAAATCGCGGTCGTCGAGGGCACTCCTCCGGCGGGGGCGTGCGCGCCAAAACAGGAGACATCGGCCCAGGGGATAGGGCCGCAAAAGCGGTTGTTGTTGGTCCAGGCATTGTCGCTAGTCGCCAGCGGCGCGGCGGTGCGGGCATTGGGCGCCGCGTTTTGCCCCCGGGCCGCGGGAATTACGAGCGCAGACAACACCAAAAGAAAAATAGACAGGATTGTTTTCGGCATCTTTCCCCCACAGGGAGCCAACTCGCGCCGGCGGGCCAACGTCGTCTTACGCTCGCGGGTTGCGCCTCTTGCCGGGTAGTTTAGTCCGCCGTCAAATCTCCAATCCACTGCAAAGCTCGAGGGTGATTCGTTCTTTGGAACGTGGCGGGCTTATTTCACACCCCGCATATTGATTGTGGTCGGCGATGGTAAAGCGGCGACAGGCCGACGCGCCAACGGCGCGGAGGTGATCCGCTCGTGGCAACGCCCCAGGTGGCAAGGTCCATTGCGGACTCTTGATCCGCCCTGAAAGGACGGGAGAATTCCCCGCGCCCTTTGAGGGCGCACTACGATCTGGGCAATTCCGCTAACCAAGGGCATTGCCCTGGGCCGGCATCCGGTGCGGCGTGACATCGTGCCCCCAAAGGCAAAAAGCCAGTTACCGGAATGTGGAAATTAGCGTCAAGCGGCCAAAGGCCACATTCTTGGCCATGCGCTTTATCCACCTTTATGATTTGTTTATGCCCGATACCGGTGCTATTTTCTCCGGCATTGTGCCAGACAACGCCCCGATTCCCATTGTCCGTCTCTTCCGACACTTCCTAACATTCTTGATACTGTGCGCGATCGACGCTACTTCCGGTATCTTGCTCTTCGGTTCGAAGCGTCTGTTGGATCATTTCGGGTTGGCTGCTGTAGCCCGAGAATGGCGAAGTTTCCTCTCCTTAGTTTTTCTTCTCGTTTCGTCCCTAGTGATCTTGTGGATGGTGGACTTCGTCAGCCGCAAAGTACTTGGCAAGTGGGAGGAGCGCTAAGATTGCCCAAGTCCTTCCATGAGAAGGCCGGTATGAGTCAAGTCGGTTTTGCAGTTGCCTTTGATCGTCGAGTGGTCTTCCTGGGAACTCAACCGCCTCTGCCGCCATCCTTCCATCCGCACTCTCTTAGGAGCGATGGTTCGCTCTTTTTCGCGTGGGCGAACAGATCATTCTCGAACTGTGCACAACAGGACAGACTTTCGTCCTAATGATCGTCACAATGGCGGCGGATTAACATGCAGGAATGGAGGCTTTATGAATTTGAAGCGATGTGTGTGGATTGGCGTGATGGCTCTGGCTATCGGTATCACTGGAGGAACGGCACGGGCCGCGGCGTCTCCGTCCCAGGAACAGCACGAACAGGACTATTCGAAAAACAAGAATTATCAACAAGGTATGCGTGACGGCAAGGATGATGCCGCGCACAATCGAGACCACTCCAAGAAGAGGCACTTCAAGGTAGACGATGACCAAAAAGCATATGAGGCTGGCTACCAGACCGCTCATCATAAATAGCCGCCCAGCCTCATTCATAGGCGAGTAATAAACGGGGAGGCGGCTAGTTTGGGGAGCGCACCGTCGTCGATCTGATCGGCACGATCGGCTACTGCCGTTTCGTCTCGATGCTACTGAAGGTGGATCGCTACCCGATGCCCGAAGGCACGCAACCGGAGCTAAAGCCTCTCCGTTAGGCCGATTCGGCGAGAGCCACCGCGTTTAGGTCAGGTCAGCTGACGGCAAAGGCGCAAGCCAGGTTCCGATAACCCGAGTTCGCAGGACTCGGGAAAAATTCACTGAGGGTCTTGCGGCATCGGACCCCAATATAGCCGCGACCAACCTCTGACGAAGGACAGACGCTCACGATTCCAGAGGCAAACCGACGCTTGGCGCTGTTCCTCGGAGTCGATCCTTCGGGTATCAAAATTACGGTGGAGGCTTAAAAGCATCAGCCGGGTGCGCCAGCCTTTGAGCGATTTAGAACCTCAGGTGTGTCGTGTTCACAATATTCGACCAAGGGTCATTCGATGGCCCAGACAGTGAACTCTTTGCCGCGGCGATGAAGTTCATCCGCTAATTGCTCGTTGAATAATTTTTGAAACCAGGCCACAGACTCGCGGCCGACGACAATTGTGCGGCATTTGCATTCCCGGGCCATGTCGAGAATAACGTCGGCGGCCTCCTGGTTTGCTCCCGGCTCACAAGTCAAACCTTTCACAGCTCCAGTTGAAACTCCCGCTGTTCGCAGGAGTGCGCGCGCTTCGTCCAACCTTTTTTGGGAGGCCTTGTTGGCGATCGAAACCCAGCGATTCTGCTCAGCCTTCTGGTCAACATCCAACCGCGCCTCCTTCCGGGGGTTTTCCGACCCGCCGTGCTCAACAAGCTCCGGCGGCAAGGGCGGAAGAACATGGAGCAAAAAAATGCGAATTCCCGTCCGCTTCCCGACAATCTTGCCTACGTATTTCACTGCGCGCCTCGACGCAGCCGAGTCGTCAAGGATGACGAGGAGACTTGTATCCGCCAACGTGTTGCCTCACTTCTCAGCGACCCCGAAATCGCGGGTCCTAAAGGGACTGTGGAGCTCCGGTCGATACTTTGCCCCGCGCCCATCGAACTCAATGGGTCACGTGTCCTAGCCGGGATTCAGCATATCACTTTCGGGCTGAGCCTGCCTTTTCACCGCAAAGCTAGGCTATTCGCACAGGAAAAGTGCTACACCCCCACTTGAGAGTGAGCGTGGCCCATGTCGCGGCTTCGCCGTGCGCAGCGTGCGGCGGTGAGCGCGACGATTCTCGCGTGCGCGAATCTGACTGGCGGCCACTTGCGATAAAAGGTGCCGATGAGGGTTGCGCGGCAGCAAGCGGTGCTCATCAGACGGGCAACGAGCCGTCGGAACCTTGCGAACTCCCTGGAGCTTGCTCTGTTCATAATTCCTTGTGTCGAGGGTAGAAGAAGCATTAGGATGCGTAAGTCAGAAGGTTCGATCGGAAATTCCTGCTGAATGGAGCGAATCGTGGGAAAAAACACAAAAGTTCAATTCCCGACCTCGTTTGGAGTATTCAGTCCGACGGGACATGTGGTGATGGCGTTCGCGACCGATGGCGAGGCCGAACGCGCACGGCAATTGCTGGTCAGTAGCGGATTCGCCCCAGAGGACGTAGTGCATTACAACAAGGATGAAGTGATGGTGGAGCTGGAAAAAAGCGAGAAACAATCGGAGAGCCCGGTGCAGATCGGTCAGGAAGTTGCCAAGGTTGATGAGTATCTCGAGCTTGCAAAAGAAGGTTGCGGATTTCTTGTTCTCCATGCCCCAAAGGACGAAGCCGCAAAACGCGCCGTTGCTATCGTGAAGCCTTTGGGATTAAAGTTCGCGGAAAAATACAATCGGCTGACCATGGAAGAACTCGCGTAGCTCTTTATTTCAGCACAGCCGTCTCCCTTTCCGAGGCAACAACATTCTCTCCGAAGATTTATCCTCGTAATGCCGCTGAACCAAGTCCTGGAAACGGGATTCTCGGAAACCGGGATTCGCAGTGTTTCAGGAGTCAAGCGGAAATTTCTCAACAAATTTCAACTCGCCGGCGCGTAAATCTCGCCCGAGGATGCTTTCCGTGTAGCCAACCATTCGTCCACTACTCGGCCAACACGATTCCAACAAGAATGTTACCGGAAATTCCTGCAGTTATCAGCAACTGATATTGATACTTCGGCATGCGTCGGCGCGCACTCCTGCAATCAGTCGCAGGTAGGCGGCAGCAGGGGCGTTGGCTGGCCCGCCATCTCGAAGAGGTCGTGGCTCGCCCTAGACAGCAAATCCTGCAGCGACGTTTTGCCGAGCGCCTTACTCAATGTGGGCGGGCACGGATTCATTTCCGCGTATTGAATGTCCACGTAGTCCAGTTCCAGATACTGCATAGGCGCTGGGCCCTTTGCTCCATCGAAGAATTTGGCGGCTGGCGTCCCGTAGAAAAAGACGGTCATCACGTTGTAGGCGGCTTCCTCTGGGGTAATCGTGCACATGGGGTTCGAATTCGGACATCCTTCTTGCTGTACTTGGTTTGGATTCGAGACGGCCAAATCAAATTCGGCGCCGCCGAGAAATCGAGGGGATGGCGGCGGCCAAAGCGATGTAAGCAGTTTTATACCGGGAACGCCGATGTCGCCAAGAGTAACGGGACTCGAAGCCGTCATTCCGCCGACCTGGGTAGACTTTCCATTGGGGCCTTCTGCAGCGATGAAGTTCGATAGAATCTCCGTTTTCGCTTCGCAGGACATAATACTGTTGTTCAGGCCGTCGATGGCGTTCTTGCAGTCCTGCTCGAACAGTATGTTGTCGTCGTGCGGCGTTACACTTTGGCTGAAATCGGGCAGGTCGTTGCCGGCGTCAGGGCTGATGAACAGAGTCACGCCTCTAAAAATCCTCTCGTACCCTTCCACCTCTTGCCTCCATTCATCAATGAAGACCTGATCCGAGTTCTGGAAGCTGCTGCTGGCGTCGGGAAATGAATTTTCAATCAGCATGGTCCACATCTTGTCTACCGTCAGGCCGGACGGTTGTGGCGCCGTCGTGTTGAGGTCGGTAGGGAGAATAATCTCGGTGGACCCGCCCACCGGGCCGGCGATGGCGATGGAGACAAAGGCGGGATTGTAGTTGTACCGGGCGTTGAGATGCGTCAGGAAATCCAGCCACGCTTCCTTATAAGCTCCGTTCCAGGGAAGCGGAAGTACGTTTCCGTCGCTGCGGTCCGCTTCCGGATAATTCACAAACGTCACTGTGCCGCAACCGGCTGCGACGGGGCCTGCGCTGCCAGGAAAAAGTCCATCGCAGGAGGGGATTTTACTCTTGGCCAATAGCCATTTCGGCGAATCAAAGCCGGGCGTAATGATGAGTTGAATTGTCTTGTGCGCGAAATTCGCCTCTTCGAAGGCGTCGTCCAGGTAACTCCAATCGTATCCATCGGAGTACCCATAGGATAAGGCCGGGTCGGTGAGCTGGATGTTGTCCCAGTGCGCTCCGAGCGTGATTCCTGACAGAGCAGGGTTGGCCATCAGAGTCGCGTAGAGTTTGCGAAGGTAGGAATGCAATTCCTTTGTAGTCGGTGAAACAGTCCCGGGATAATCATTTATCGCGGCCTCGATATCGAGGTGGGCATAGACGCCCAGCGGCCCGCGCACACTTTTCCAATCGTCTGCCTGAGACAGACTCGCGCATCCCAAAACGAATGCCAAACAAACGCAGCAGGCAATAATATTTCGCGACATAGCTGACCTCAATCGGAAGTTGGTACGTCGTCGAAGACTAGCCGCGGTCAAATTAATGTATTGGATCGGGAATTCCATTTTAAGATGGCTCTTCATTTTTCTCTCTCAGGATCGATGAGTGTACAACAAATTATCTCTATCACGACCGGGCTTTGGCAGCGCATCGAAAAAAGCCGTACCAGTATTCATGGAACGCGGGCGGTACTCCTGCCAAGCGAGTGTCAACCGGCGACTTTCCGGAAGGCGACTTCTTAGGAGTTGTGTGTTTAGAGATCGATTTCGCATCAAAAAATTTGGATGCGATTGCCACGGCAACTGAAGTGGTTACCAATAAGGGGCT
>Ga0210394_10006976_pt1 | contig 12055 bp, 13 predicted proteins | sample IncBWC12MmetaG_FD_160121 | JGI IMG/M metagenome (GOLD analysis project Ga0210394, IMG submission 160121) | Forest soil microbial communities from Barre Woods Harvard Forest LTER site, Petersham, Massachusetts, United States - Inc-BW-C-12-M | ecosystem: Environmental > Terrestrial > Soil >... | reverse complement strand
AAAAGATCTCCGACACCGAGTTCACCGCCAAGCTCGTCGCCAAGGTCGGGCCGGTGAAGGCGAGCTTCTCGGGCAAGGTGACGCTTAGCGACCTCGACCCGCCGGCCGGCTACACGATCACCGGCGAGGGCACCGGCGGGGTCGCCGGCTTTGCCAAGGGGAGCGCCACCGTCGCCCTCGAGGAAGCGGGCGGCGAGACGGTGCTGCGCTACGGCGCCTCGGGCCAGGTCGGCGGGAAATTGGCGCAGATCGGCTCGCGCCTGATCGACGCCACCGCGCGCAAGATGGCCGACGAGTTTTTCACCCGCTTTGCCGGCGTGATGAACCCCGGTGAGCCGGCGCAGCCTTCTTGAGGGGAGAGCCCGGTCGCCGAGGAAACGCCTGCTGTCACAGCGCGAAAGGGCCCGAAAATGGCGGATGACGGCTTCGATCTCGCTGCGTATCTGCGACGCCTTTCGTATGACGGGCCGCGCGAGGCGTCGCTGACAGTGCTCGGCGCCCTCGTCTCCGCGCACGCCGCGGCGATCCCGTATGAGAATGTCGACGTGCTGCTGAAGCGCGGGATCCGCCTCGATATCGCCTCGCTCCAGAAGAAGCTCGTGCACGACGGCCGCGGCGGTTACTGCTTCGAGCAGAACACGCTGCTCGAAGCCGCGCTCGACGCGCTGGGATTTGCCGTGACCCGCATTGCCGCCCGTGTCGTGCGCGGGCTGCCGGTTTCCGCCGAAGCGGCGCGCGCCCACAAGGTGTTACGTGTCGACCTCCCGGAGGGACCCTATATCGTTGATGTCGGCTTCGGCAATTTGACGCCGACAGCCCCGATCGCGCTGCGTCCGGGTCAGGTGCAGGCGACATCGCACGAACCCTTCCGGCTGATGCCGCAGGAGAGCGAATTCGTGCTGCAGGTGCAACTCGGCGATGCGTGGGACAGTCTCTACCGCTTCCCGCTCGAACCGGTTCCGGCGATTGATTTCCAGGTGGCCAACTGGTTTACCTCGACCTTTCCCGGCAGCGCATTCGCTACCAATTTGATCGTCGCCCGTCCTGTGGCAGAAGGTCGGGCCACTATATACAACCGCCGCTTCACCATCCGCAACCGCGACAATCGAACCGCCCGCCGTGTGCTCGACGGGATCGGCGACTACCGCGATGTGCTGCTCGAGCAGTTCGGCCTGACGCTCGACGACAATGAGCTCACGGCGATCGCCGCAGCGATGGCACCGCGCGCGGCGGACGAAGCGGTGCATCGCGCCTTCGTTTAGTCCCGCGCGAGGCGGCTATCATGGTGCCTTGACCCAGGAGCGGCGGCGCAGGAAACTTGGTTAAGGTGACGGCGCCAGATCGGCTGATTTGAGGGAGGTTTGCGATGCAGAAGACGGTGAGCCTCACCGTGAACGGCAAGCCGGCATCCGCGACGGTCGAGGGGCGCACGCTCCTTGTCCAACTGCTGCGCGAGATGCTCGGCCTCACCGGGACCCATGTCGGCTGCGACACCAGCCAATGCGGCGCCTGCGTCGTCCATGTCGATGGCGAGGCGGTCAAAGCCTGCACGCTTCTGGCGGTGCAGGCCGAAGGCCGCAACGTCCTGACGATCGAGGGCGTTGCCGATGGCGACACGCTGCACCCGATGCAGGAGGCCTTTCGCGACAACCACGCGCTGCAATGCGGCTTCTGCACGCCGGGCATGGTGATGAGCGCGCTCGATCTCGTAAAGAACAACCCCGATCCCTCCGAGCGCGAGATCCGCGAGTACCTCGAAGGCAACCTCTGCCGCTGCACCGGGTATCACAACATCGTGCTGGCGATCAAAGCCGGGGCGGACGCGATGCGAGGAGCCAAGGCGGCGGCGGAGTAGGCCGATGACCTCGATCGGTACGCCCGTCCGGCGGCGCGAGGATTACCGGTTCCTCACCGGACAGGGGACCTACACCGACGACATCAGCCGTCCGGGCCAGCTCCACGCCTATATCCTCAGGAGCCCGCACGCCAACGCTCGGCTGGGCAGCATCGACACGAAAGAAGCGGCGTCGGCGCCGGGTGTCGTTGCCATATTCACCGGCGCGGACATGGCGGCCGACGGCATCGGCGGCCTCCCTTGCGGCTGGCTCATCAATTCGAAGGACGGTTCCCCGATGAAGGAGCCGCCGCATCCGGTGCTGGCGGTCGAGCGGGTACGCCATGTCGGCGATCCCGTAGCCGTCGTCATCGCCGAGAGCCTCGCCGAGGCACGCGATGCCGCCGAAAAAATCAACATCGCCTATGCGGTCGAGCCGGCGGTCGTCGATGTCGCCGCGGCAGTGCGGCCGGGCGCGCCGCAGGTGTGGACCGAGGCGCCCGGCAATGTTTGCTACGACTGGCATCTGGGCGATGGCGCCGCGGTCGATGCCGCGCTCGCCAAGGCAGCCAAGATCGTCAAGCTCGACCTCGTCAACAACCGGCTGGTTCCCAATGCGATGGAACCGCGCGCCGCGATCGGCGAGTTCAATCGCGCCACCGGCGAACACACCCTCTACACGACGAGCCAAAACCCGCATGTGATCCGGCTGCTGATGGGCGCCTTTGTCCTCCACATCCCGGAAGCGCGGCTGCGCGTCGTCGCCCCCGATGTCGGCGGCGGTTTCGGCTCAAAGATCTATCATTACGCCGAGGAGGCGATCGTCACCTGGGCGGCGCCCAAGGTCAGGCGGCCGGTCAAATGGACCGCCGAGCGCTCGGAAAGCTTCATGTCGGATGCGCATGGCCGCGACCACGTCACCCATATCGAGCTAGCCCTCGATGCCAACGCCAAGTTCCTCGCGCTCAAAGTGTCGACCCTCGCAAATATGGGCGCTTATCTGTCGACCTTCGCGACCTGCGTCCCGACCTATCTCTATGGGACGCTGCTCGCCGGCACCTATACGACCCCGGCGATCTATGTCGAGACAAAGGCCGTCTTCACCAACACCGTCCCGGTCGACGCCTATCGCGGGGCGGGGCGGCCCGAGGCGACCTTCCTCGTCGAGCGCATCGTCGACCTCGCCGCCGACGAGCTGGGGCTCGACCCCGCCGAATTGCGCCGCCGCAACTTCATCCCGGCCAACGCCTTCCCCTACCAGACCCCGGTCGCGCTGCAATATGACAGCGGCGATTACCAGACGACGCTGCAGATGGCTGAAGAGGCCGCCGGTTACGGCGGCTTCGAAGCACGGCGTGAGGCAGCGGCGCGCCGCGGGAAATTGCGCGGCATCGGCATCGCCACCTATATCGAGGCCTGCGGCATCGCGCCCTCGGAGGTGGTCGGGTCCTTGGGCGCCCGCGCCGGTCTCTTCGAATCGGCCGAGGTGCGGGTCCACCCGACCGGCAGCGTCTCCGTTCTGACCGGCTCGCACAGCCACGGCCAAGGGCATGAGACGACCTTCGCCCAGCTCGTCTCCGACGGGCTCGGCATCCCGATTGAATCGATCGAGATCGTCCACGGCGACACCGCCAAGATCCCCTACGGCATGGGGACCTACGGCTCGCGCTCGATCGCGGTCGGCGGCAGCGCGATCGTCAAGGCGATGGACAAGGTGGTCGCCAAGGGCAAGAAGATCGCCGCCCATTTGCTCGAAGCCTCCGAAGCGGATATCGAGTTCAAGGACGGCAATTTCAGCGTCGCCGGCACCGACCGCTCGAAGAGCCTGGGCGAGATCGCGCTGACCGCCTATGTGCCGCACAATTTTCCGCATGACGAGCTGGAGCCCGGGCTCGACGAGACCGCCTTTTACGATCCAAAAAACTTCACCTTTCCATCCGGGGCGCATATTGCCGAAGTTGAGATCGACCCCGACACCGGCAGCCTCACCATCGTCAATTTCACGGCGAGCGATGATTTCGGCCGGATCATCAACCCGATGATCGTGGCCGGGCAAGTGCACGGCGGCCTTGCGCAGGGGATCGGCCAGGCCTTGCTCGAGGGCTGCGTCTACGACAAGGCGACCGGGCAGCTGTTGACCGGCTCCTACAACGATTATGCGATGCCGCGCGCCGACGATCTGCCCAATTTCGCGCTGTCGACCCATGTGACCTTGTGCACGCACAACCCGCTCGGGGTCAAAGGCTGCGGCGAGGCCGGCGCGATCGGCGCGCCGGCGGCGATCGCCAACGCCATCGTCGATGCGCTGAAGGGATTGGGGGTGCGCCACGTCGAGATGCCGGCGACCCCGGAAAAGCTGTGGCGGCTGATCCACCAGCACCAGCCACGCGCGGTCGCGCAATGAAGTCACTATCCTCATTCAATCCTCGTCACCCCCGCGAAAGCGGGGGTCCAGGGGCGACCACTATGGCGCTTGCCCTGGATTCCCGCCTGCGCGGGAATGACGGGTAAACCGGAGAGGCCCGATGTACGAATTTGATTACACCCGCCCGACGAGCCTCAACGATGCCGCCAACGGGCTCAGTGACGCGGACGCCAAGCTCGTCGCCGGCGGCATGACGCTGATCCCGACCTTGAAGATGCGCCTCGCCAAACCTTCGCAGCTGATCGACCTCGGCGCGATCCCCGCGCTCAGGGGCATCAGCGAAGACGGCGACGCGATCGTGATCGGGGCGATGACCCGCCATGCCGAGGTCAACCGCTCAGCGGTCATAAAGCGCGCGATCCCGGCCTTGGCGGCGCTGGCCGGCATGATCGGCGACCCGGCGGTCAGGAACCGCGGCACGATCGGCGGCTCGATCGCCAACAACGACCCGGCCGCCGATTACCCGGCAGCGGTCGTCGCGCTCAATGCGGTCGTGCGCACCAACAAGCGTGAGATCCCCGCCGACAGTTTCTTCACCGGCCTCTTCGAGACCGCGCTCGAGGCCGCCGAGATGGTCACCGGCGTGCGCTTCCCGAAGGTCCAGGCGGCGAACTACCAGAAATTCAAGAACCCGGCCTCGCGCTATGCGATCGTCGGCGTCTTCGTCGCGCGCAATGCCGCCGGGGTGCGTGTCGCGGTAACCGGCGCCGGGGCTTGCGTCTTCCGCGTGCCCGCGATGGAAACCGCGCTCGCCCGCTCCTTCACCGCCGACGCGATCAAGGACATCCAAATCCCCGACACCGACCTCAACTCCGACATCCACGCCAGCGCCGAATACCGCGCCCATCTCGTCAACGTAATGGCCCGCCGCGCGGTCGCCGCGTGCGCCTAGGCCGCCAATGGCCGCGCGAACCGTTTTCAGCGGGAGGTATGTGCGCGTGAACGAAGCGTTTCTTCGCGAACGAGCAAACCGAGGAAGCGATCCGAGGCGAATATTCTATGAAGCGATGCTCAGCAATGACACGTATGAAGCTTACGAAGCTGAAGTAGGCAGTACGGATGTTTCGGTCGACACTTTTCACCCGCCCCGATTAGTCAACGCCAACACCGAAATCTGGTACGCTCGCGACTGCGGTTGGATTGAGGACGCGGCGCCTCGCATATAGCCGCTTCTAACGCTCGTCGCGATCCTGCCGGATCAGGTCGGTCGAATCCCCCGGAACGCGGCCCCGTGTCTCCTCTCGCAGTGCGGCGGCGCGTTCCAGGTCGGGCATCTGCGCAATTCTCTCTGCACATAATTTGTCATGCCGGCGAAGGCCGGTATCCACGTTAGACATGGATCCCGGCCTTCGCCGGGAAGACAAAAAAGGGTCGCGACACTCTCAGGTAGGCGCCCGGCGAGGAACTGCAATCCCGGGGGTGGCGCGGTTGCCGCCGAGGGATTAGATAATCGTGTCTCTGGAGAACGCGTGCCCAGGCCGGTTCGCGTGCTCACTTCCCCTCTCCCGTCGGGAGAGGGATTTTGTTGCGATCGGGACCTCGATTGGATGCGCATCCGCAAATGACTCCCCTGCCCAATTCCGTCGGGGATACCCTCGATCTCCTCGGCAGCGCCGATTATGTCGCCGACCGTTCTCTGGCGACGGCGGTGCACCTGGCGCTGCACCTGAAGCGCCCCTTGTTCCTCGAAGGCGAAGCCGGGGTCGGCAAGACCGAGATCGCCAAGGTGCTGGCAACTTCGCTGAAGCGGCGCCTCATTCGGCTGCAATGCTATGAAGGGCTCGATGTTGCGTCCGCGGTCTACGAATGGGATTACGCCCGCCAGATGATCGAGATCCGCCTCGCGGAAGCGGCCGAGGAAGACCGCGGCGAGATCGAGAGCACGATCTTTTCCGACCGGTTTCTGATCAAGCGGCCGCTGTTACAGGCATTGGAGCCTGAGTTGGGCGGCCCGCCGGTGCTCCTCATCGACGAGCTCGACCGCACCGACGAGCCGTTCGAGGCCTATCTCCTCGAGCTCCTCTCAGATTTCCAGGTGACGATCCCCGAGATCGGCACGATCCGCGCCGAGGCGCCGCCGATCGTCGTCATCACCTCGAACCGCACGCGCGAGATCCACGACGCCTTGAAGCGCCGCTGTTTTTATTATTGGGTCGATTACCCGAATGCCGAGCGCGAGCTCGAAATCCTGAAGCGCAAGGCGCCGCGCGCCAGCGCCGCGTTGTCCCGCGAGGTCGTCGAGTTCGTCCAGAAGCTCCGCCGGATGGATCTCTTCAAATTGCCCGGCATCGCCGAGTCGATCGATTGGGCCGAGGCGTTGATGCAGCTGAACGCCCTCGAATTGACCCCCGAGGCGATCAACGACACGCTGGGCGTCCTCCTCAAATACCAGGACGACATCGCCCGCCTCCAGGGGAGCGAGGCCGCCAAGCTGTTGGAGCAGGTCAAGGCCGAGATCGCCGCCGCCCCCCGCGAAGTTTGAATTTCACAATGAGGCGGTGAGGCGGTGAGAAGGGCAGAAAATTAGTGTTTTCGATCGAGTGGCATCGCGCTCACCCCCGCCCAAACCCTCCCCATCAAGGGGGAGGGCCTCTATCAGCGCTCCAATTTGTCCTCCCGCCTCCTCGATGGGGGCGGGTAGGGGTGGGGGTGATGCGAGCCGAGTTCGCCGAGCCGGTCGTTCTCCTCACTGTCTCATTGCCCCATTGTGAATAGTCAATCGTCCGCCCCTGCCGTGGAGAGCCACGGGCGCCTCCTCGCCAACCTGATGCATTTCGCCCGGACGCTGCGGGCGGCGGGGCTGCCGGTCGGGCCGGGCAAGGTGCTCGACGCGGTCGCGGCGGTCGAGGCGGTGGGCATCACCGATCGCCGCGACTTCTACTGGACATTGCACGCGGTCCTCGTCAACCGGGCCGACCAGCGAGTGCTGTTCGACCAGGCGTTCCATGTCTTCTGGCGCAATCCCGAGCTCCTGAAAAAGATGCTCGCGCTCGTCCTCCCCGAGCTCAACATCGACATGCCGCAGGAGGAAGGGCAGGAGATGCTGCGCCGGCTCGCCGAGGCGCTGCACCCGAACCGGGAGGCGCAGGAGAGCGGCGAAACTGAGCTCGAATTCGACGCCGCGATGACCTCCTCCGACAAGGAGCAGCTGCGCGCGATGGATTTCGAGAAGATGTCGCTGGACGAGCTGGCCCGCGCCAAGGCCGCGATCGCGCGGCTGCAATTGCCGATCATGGACGTCGCGACCCGGCGCTTTCTGCGCGACCCGCGCGGTGCCCGCGCCGATATGCGAGCGACCTTGCGCGCCGCCTTGCGTTCGGGCGGGCTCATCGAATTGAAGAAGAAGAGCCGCCGCCGCCGGCCGCCGCCGCTCGTCGTCCTCTGCGACATTTCCGGCTCGATGAGCCGCTACAGCCGCGTCTTCCTCCATTTCATGCATTCGATCACCAATGACCGCGACCGCGTCTTTACCTTCGTGTTCGGCACGCGCCTCACCAACATCACCCGCTATCTGCGCCATAAGGATGTCGACCTCGCGCTCGACCGCGTCGCCGAGGCCGTCGTCGACTGGTCCGGCGGCACCCGGATCGGCCATTCAGTGGCCGAGTTCAACCAGCTGTGGTCGCGCCGCGTCTTGGGCCAGGGGGCGGTCGTCTTGTTGATCACCGATGGGCTCGACCGCGATGCCGGCACCGGCCTCGCGCATGAGATGGACCGGCTGCACCGCTCCTGCCGCCGGTTGATTTGGCTCAACCCGCTGTTGCGTTACGAGGGGTTCGAACCAAGATCACTGGGGATGAAGGCGATGCTGCCCTATGTCGACGAGTTCCGCCCGGTGCATAATCTCGAAAGCCTCGAAACCCTGGTCGAGGTGATCAGCAGGGCGGCGCAGCGCCAAAGCGCGGCCGCGATGGCGCAAGAACGGTATGGAGTGCGAGAAATATGACCGACACGGCGGAAATCCTCGAACAGGCGGCGCGCTGGCGCAAAGCCGGGCAAGGCGTTGCATTGGCGACCGTGGTCAAGACATGGGGGTCGTCGCCCCGGCCGGCCGGCGCCAAGCTTGCCGTTGCCGATACTGGCGCGTTTGTCGGGTCGGTGTCGGGCGGCTGCGTCGAAGGCGCCGTCGTCGGCGAGGCACAGGAGGTGATCCGCGACGGGCATCCGCGCCTCCTCGATTTCGGCATCACCGACGACCAGGCCTGGGAAGTCGGTCTCGCGTGTGGCGGCAAGATCGAGATCTTTGTCGAGCGCGTCGAATGAAGAGGAAATTCCTCGATAGGGTGATCGCCGCCGGGCATGAGGCGCGCTCGGTCGCGCTCGCGACCGACCTGGTGAGCGGCGGGCAATTGCTCCTGGAGCCTGCCCCGGCGGAAGCCGGGGGCGAGCATTTCGACGGCGAGCTCGCGCTCGATGACGCACAGCGCGCGGCGATGCGCGAGGCGCTGCGCGCCGATCGCAATGTCACGATCGAGACCGCGATGGGGGCCCGAATCTTTGTTCAGGTGTTCAGCCCGCCGCGGCGCTGCTTTGTCGTCGGCGCGGTCCATATTGCCCAGCCGCTCGTCCAGATGCTGGCGCTCACCGATTATCGCGCGATCGTCATCGACCCGCGCCAATCCTTTGCCACCGAGGCGCGCTTTCCCGGCGTTGAATTGACCACCGAATGGCCGGACGAGGCGCTGGAGCGATTGAAACCCGACCGACGCTCGGCCGTCGTCACTCTGACGCACGACCCCAAGCTCGACGATCCGGCGCTTGCCGTCGCCCTGCGCTCGGAATGCTTTTATATCGGAGCGCTCGGCTCCAAGCGCACCCATGCGCGGCGCCTGGAACGGCTTTCCCAGCTCGGTTTTGGCGACGCTGACTTCGCCCGCATCCGCGGCCCGATCGGGTTGCCGATCGGCGCGGTGTCGCAGGCCGAAATCGCGATTTCGATCCTCGCCGAGATGACCCAGATCCTGCGCAAAGGCGAAGTCCAGCCCCTGAAAGCCGAAGCGGCATGACCCCACCACTCATTTGTCATCCCGGCGAAGGCCGGGATCCACCGGGCAACCGCATGAGCGGCCGATACGTGGATCCCGGCCTCCGCCGGGATGACAACTGAGGGCCTTGAAGTGGCGAGCCTCAATGAAATTCGGTGACATCCCGGTTGCCGAGGCGGCGGGCGCGATCCTCGCGCACAGCCTCAGGCTCGGCGCCGCGGTATTGAAAAAAGGCCGGGTGCTGTCGCCGGCCGATATCGCGCTGATCGCCGCTGCGGGGCGGGACCATATCGTCGCGGCCCGGCTCGATCCGGGCGACATTCGCGAGGACGCGGCGGCTACCCGGATCGCCGCCGCCGCCGCCGGGGCCAACATCGCGACGGCGCTGGCCTTCACCGGCCGGGCCAATCTGTTCGCCGAGGCGAAGGGCCTCCTCGTCGTCGACAAGGACCGGCTCGACCGCTTGAATTTGGTCGACGAGGCGGTGACCATGGGAACGCTCCCGCCCTTTGCCGTCGTCGAGCCGCGCCAGATGGTCGCAACCGTCAAGATCATCCCGTTCGCGGTGCCGCAAACCGCGGTCGAGGCTGCCGCCGCCTTCGCCTCGGATGCCGGAAAGCTGTTGCGCGTCGCCGCGTTTGTGCCGCGCCGGATCGCGCTGATCCAGACCCGGCTGCCGGGCTTCAAGGAAAGCATTCTGGATAAGACCCGCGAGGTGACCGAGCAGCGTCTCGCCGCGCTCGGCTGCTCGCTCGTCTCCGAGGAACGCTGCGCGCACGAAGCGGCCGATCTGGCGCCGCACATTGCCAGGGCGATCGCGGCGGGCGCCGAGATGGTGCTCGTGCATGGCGCTTCCGCGATCGTCGACCGGCGCGACGTCATCCCAGAAGCACTCGTCGCGGCAGGCGGGCATATCGACCATTTCGGCATGCCGGTCGATCCCGGCAATCTGTTGCTCCTCGGCCATGTCGGGGAGATTCCGGTGTTGGGGCTCCCGGGTTGCGCGCGTTCGCCCAAGGTCAACGGCTTCGACTGGGTGCTCGAGCGGCTGGTCGCCGGCCTCTCGGTCGGCCCGCGCGAGATCATGGGAATGGGCGCGGGCGGTCTCCTCGCCGAAATCCCGTCGCGGCCGCTGCCGCGCGCCGCAGCGAGCCCGGCGCCGGGCGTGAAGCCCGAACCCAAAATTGGGTCCGGCCCGCGGATCGCTGCGCTCCTTCTGGCCGCTGGCCAGTCGCGGCGGATGGGGACCAACAAGCTGCTCGCCGAGATTGACGGGAGGCCGATGGTGGCGCGCGTGGCGCAGCGGCTGTTGTCGTCGCACGCCCGTCCGATCGTCGCGGTGCTCGGGAATGAGGCCGATTCGGTCGATGCCGCGCTCGGCCGATTGCCGGTCGAGCGGGTGCGCAACCCGGCCTTCGCCGAGGGGCTGTCTTCCTCATTGAAGCGCGGCCTCACGGCGCTCCCGCCCGACATCGACGGGGTCATCGTCTGCCTCGGCGACATGCCGCTGGTGACCGGGCGCGACCTCGACCGGCTGATTGGAGCGTTCAACCCATTGGAAGGGCGCGCCATCATCGTGCCGACCCGCCGGGGAAAACGCGGCAATCCGGTCTTATGGGCGCGGCGGTTCTTCCCGGAAATGGCCGAGTTGGCGGGCGACGTCGGCGCCAAGCACCTGATCGGCGAGCATGCCGAATTGGTCTATGAGGTCGAGATGGATTCGGACGGCGTGCTCGTCGATGTCGACACGCCCGACGCCCTCGCCGCGCTCAGGGACACGCTGAAACCGAGCGCGGCGTAAAGGTCCACTCGCACCGCGCTCACCCCCACCCAAACCCCTCCCCCTTCAAGGGGGAGGGCTTCTGCCGGCACTCCTACTCCCGCCCCCTCGATGGGGGCGGGTCGGGGTGGGGGTGATGCGTGACCTGGAACGGCCGGGAACCGCGCTAGCGCCGTGCGTTGTGCACCAAATAGGCGGCGAAATCAGAGGGCTTCAGCTTCATGTCGCGGCGGTCGCTGTCGCCGGCCAGCGCCCGCGAGACGATGATGTGGTTCTCGACATGCTCGGGCGAGACGCGGAACACCCCGACGGCGCCCTTGAGCTTCGGGTAGAGGTTCGGGTCGATCACCCGTTCCTTGCGGCCGAGTCGCTCGATCGCGTCGGCCTCGGAGAGCCCCTCGACCTCCCCCTGGTGCACGATCTTCCAATCGGATTCGCCGGCCCAGCCGGCGGCGGCCAGCGCCTTCGGGTCATCCTCGGAGACGCCCAGTTTGTAGAGGTGCTTGCCGAACCCGACATCGAAAGCCCAGCGGGCGAGTTTGGCGCTGCGTGCGACATAAAGTACCGGCATCGGTTTCTCGGCTCCCCGGCGCTGGAATAAATCGCATCTCGCACCCGTTACAACGCCGGTTCTCCGGTTCCGTCAACCCCCCGGATCTCAACATGGGACCGCCGCCATGCCAATGCTGATCGGATCCACGATCGTTATCTGTACCCTCCTCAGCATGATGCTCGGTCAGATCGCGATGGGAATGGAAGCAATCGGCGTATTGCTCGCCGCTCTCGTGTTGATGAGCGTGCAACGCGAATAATCGCGGGAGGAATCGCGCTTTTCGACTGCGCCAGTTCGTCGCATAACCGCAAGACTTCACCAAAGCCAGTGTTTGTGCCGCTTTCAAGGCGTCGGGACGAATGACCTGCAGCGTCGTTACGAAGTGACACAAAAAGATATTTTTTGTTAAACTCTGCGCGGTAATCCGTATGCGAACAGCATGGGGGAATCGCGCGGATGATGCGACTGCTAGATCGGA
>Ga0210394_10006975_pt1 | contig 12056 bp, 9 predicted proteins | sample IncBWC12MmetaG_FD_160121 | JGI IMG/M metagenome (GOLD analysis project Ga0210394, IMG submission 160121) | Forest soil microbial communities from Barre Woods Harvard Forest LTER site, Petersham, Massachusetts, United States - Inc-BW-C-12-M | ecosystem: Environmental > Terrestrial > Soil >... | reverse complement strand
GCTTCAAATATTCGGGAAGATAGCGGGTGTAGTCCGGAATCTTGCCCGGGGTCATGACGTCGCTGGCGTTCTGTTGGGCGTATTGGCCGGTGAGCAGGCAATTGCGCGAGGGGCCACAGCGGGCAGTGGAATAGGCTTGGGTGAAGCGCAGACCGGCGGCGGCCATCCGGTCGAAATTGGGGGTGTCGATATCGCCGCCGTAACAACGGGCGTCGGAAAAGCCCATGTCATCGGCGAGGACGATCAGGAAATTCGGTTTTTTTGCCGGGGCGGCGTGGAGCAACGATGCCGCGGTTGCGCCGGCGGCAAGACCTAGAAACTCTCTTCGGTTAGGCATAGGAACTTCCTCTCTCTCCATTAGAACTGAAGCCGTACGACCCGGTGGCGCAAAGATCGCCACCTTTAGCGCGAATTTTTCTGTCTCGGCTGCATGTATGCGAATGCGTGCGGCGCGTCTCCGCGACGAAGGGACTGCCGATGCCACGAGCCACTGTGTCGGGCGCGTGCCCCGGCTCGGGCGTGTCGCCTTGGCATCGATACGCGAACCACCGGGACGCCATTCTCTCAGGATCTACAATGACGGCCCAATGACGCGGGTGTTCTATTTGGATCACGCGATTGCGATAAGGCGATGCAAACGAAATGTCGCTTATGTGTACAGAAAACGGGTGATCGACGCGGCTAATAATCCGCAAGTGATAGCCAGCGCACGACCGATCCAGGTAGCGGTATGAGTGGTGGACGGCATCGCACGCAGCCGGCAAACAGGTGTGAACTGGCACCCGCAAGCGTCGCAATAGGGAGCGTCGGCATTCATCATTGAACGGCATTCGCGGCATTGCTTTCTCATACTTCGATTCTGCCGACGAATACGGCTCCCGGGAATGGCCCTATTGTTGGGATTTTTGGTACTACGGACGACGGATTTGCTACAGTACCCACGAACCAGGTCCTTGTGCAAACCTGTTGCTAGGCTTCGAGGCCTTAGATCTGCGTCGATCGATGTATACTCTTGGGAGCCGTGATATTCCAGTTGAGGAGTCCCTATGTTGCGATTCACGCTTCGAATAGGATTGTTGCTCTCGTCGTCCTGCATCATCCTGGCGCAAACCAGCGGCGAAATTACCGGAGAGATTACAGATCCCAGCGGTGCGATCATGCCCGCGGTTTCCGTTACCGCGACAAATTCCGGGACGAACGTCGCCCGCTCAACGGTAACCAACAGCGCGGGTCTCTATAGTTTTCCCGACCTGACGCCGGGGAAATACCAGGTGAAGGCCGCTTCGAAGGGCTTCGAGACCACTGTGGTGAATCTCGAACTCCAGGTGCAACAGACTGCCCGCATCGATTTTCATCTCAAAGTGGGCGATGCCGCACAGACGGTGGAGGTCAGCGCCGGGGCCGAACTTCTGAGTACCGAGAACGCAACCGTCGGCACGGTGATCGAGGAGAGGCGAATCAGCGAGTTGCCGTTGAACGGCAGGGACTTCTTCAGCCTGGTGGCGCTGAGTCCTAACGTGACCTACGGATTTACTCCCGCCCAGCAGGCCAGCAGCCGTTTGGGCGGCACGCGATCTACCATCACCATGGCGCTTTCCGGTGCGCGCGCCACCTGGGAGAATTACACGCTCGATGGCGTGACCAATACCGACCTCGACTTCAATACCTACATCGTGTTGCCCTCCGTGGAAGCTCTACAGGAATTCAAGGTCCAGTCAGGAATCTACCCCGCGGAATTCGGCCGGGAAGCCGGGCAAGTGAACGTCTCCACGAAACCTGGTACTAACTCCTATCATGGAACGGCTTTCGAGTTCCTTCGGAATAACGATCTCGACGCCAGGCCCTACGACTTCAGCGCCGCCACTCGCAGCGCAACGAACCCCCCACCCAAGAGCAATCCGTACCGGCAGAACCAATTCGGATTCACGCTGGGAGGACCGGTCCAGATACCTAAGCTTTTTAACGGAAAAAACCGGCTCTTCTTTATGTCGAATTTTGAAGGATTCCACTCCCGTCAGACTCTTACAAATTTCGCGACAACCCTGACGCCGGCGATGCGAAACGGGGACTTCTCCGTAATCACGACCGCGTTGCAGGATCCACTCTCGCGCACGGGAACCTATCCCAACATCGTCTCCACGCCCTTCCCGGGAAACCAGATTCCATCCACCCGTATCGACAAGAACTCGGTGCTGCTGATGAAGTTCTTTCCGCTGCCGAACCAACCCACCACCGCTGGCGCACCGCTTCGAAATTATCAGTATCTGGCGGATACACCGGTCGATAAAAACCAGGTGACCGAGCGCATCGATTTCACCGAGAGCTCTAACTCGCAATGGTTCGGGCGCTATAGCTGGACCAATGAGTCGACCCTGACACCGGGCATCACATCGAACGACGGACAAACGCTGCAAACCAGGGCCAGCCAGTGGGTACTTTCGAATGTCAGGATCATCTCGCCGTCAAAAGTGAACGAAGCGCGGTTTGGCTATAGCTCGCTGTTCAACAATATTACCCAGCAGTTGGCTAGCGTCGAAAATGTGGATTCCGAGATCGGCGTGCCGGTATCGATCACGGACAAGAATTCCTGGGGCATCCCCAACATTCAGTTGACAAACAATCTGACCAGCTTTGGGAATCCCACCAGCAGCCCCTTCCAGATAAACGACAGGTATTTCCAGTTTGTGGATAACTATTCCTGGGTCATCGGGAAGCATTCTCTGCGCATGGGAGGGGAGTATCGCTATAACGAGTTTCCCCAGCTTGGCAATGAATTTCCGCGCGGCCAGTTCTTTTTCAACGGTCAGTTCACCAACACCATTACGCCGGCCGCGCAGACCGGAGGATACTCGGGTGCGGACTTCCTCATGGGGGATATCCAAAACAGCATCATTGCCGTGGCGCTCGCTTCGGCCAAATTCACCAGCAGCGAATGGGCGGCTTACATCGACGATACATGGAAGGTTCTTCCGCATCTGACCATCACCGCGGGACTCCGATGGGAGGTGGAACAGCCGCTGTTGGACACGTCCGGCAACGAGGTGGGCGTGCAGCTTAATTCGGCGCTGTCCTCTACCGCGAATGTGACGGATCCGAATCTACAGCCTGTTTACGTCCGCTCCGGCAACGGAAGTTTTTATCAGGGCTTAGCGTTCAATTATGAGCCCTACTGGCAATCCGTCTCGCCGACAGCCACCGGGTATCCCGCGCTGCAAGTGGCTCGGGACGGCCGCCTAGGTTCGCGCCTCATCAATACTAACTACAACAACTTCGCTCCCAGGCTCGGGATCGCCTGGAGCCCCTCGAGTAAATGGTCGATCCGTACCGGCTTCGGCCTGTTCTACTCGCAGGAGAGCAAGAACTCGATCTTCGATCTCAATCGCGGATTGGGAGGCCGGACTGGACAAGTCACCCAAACTACCTATGGACAGCCGACGATCACGTATCAGAATTTCATCAATACGTCGCAGCTTCCGGTCACCGTACCCGTCGGCTTGACTTGGGGCGCGGACCACATACTCCCGACGAGTTACAGTATGCAGTATCTCTTCAACGTGCAGCGCGCGCTCGGTCAATCGACTACTTTGGAGGTCGGCTATAACGGTTCGGAAAGCCGCCATTTGGACAGCCTGATCAACGCGGCGGCTCCGATTCCTGGCACCGCCGCGATCCTGTCGCGTTTGCCCTATCCGGAATTCGGAGCCGCGGGGATACAGTTTCTGAAGGCTGACGGCGTAGGAAATTACAATGGCCTGGGCGCCAAACTGAGTCAGCGATTTGGTAACAATCTCACCACTCTGATCAGTTACACCTATTCCAGATCTCTCGACGACAGCAGTGCTATTCGAGGCCCTGGGAACGACTTCGTGCCGCCGAATGCACGGTGCCGGTCATGCGACTACGGCCCCTCCGACTTCAATATTCCGCATCGTTTTGTGGCCTCCATACTATACACGCTGCCCTTCGGAAAGGGCCAGCGCTTTTTGAATCGGGGAGGGGTGGTGAACCAGGTGGCCGGCGGATGGGAATTCAGCACCATCACCACGGCTCAAAGTGGTGCCGCAACGGAGACCTCGTCATGGGATGCGGCCGGTGTAGTGTTTTCTCCGAGCGGCGAGCGGCTCAACTGCATCTCCGGAGTGAATCCGGTTCTGAAAAACCCCAACGCCAGCGGCGGATACGGCTGGTACAACTCCGCAGCCTTCTCAAACCCCGTCGCAGGCACGTTTGGAAACTGCGGGCGTGACAACTTGCGGGGACCGAGGACGGTGAACTTCGATTTCTCAGCCATTAAGCATTTCCCCATCGGCGAAAAGCAGTCTCTTCAGTTCCGCGTGGAAATGTTCAATGCTCCAAACCATGTGGAGTTGGGCACTCCCGGCTCGGTGAGCTGGGGAGGGAGCTCGAATGTGGCGCCACCATCGAATTTTGGTGTCATTACTTCGACATTCACAAGCATGCGCCAGATACAGCTAGCGCTGAAATACAATTTTTGAGGCAGGATTAGACGGGTTCGCATACCCTCAGTCGAGATATTCCGCTAGCCGGCCGACGGATCGTTTTGCATCATCCCGAAAATCGTTCCTTCCGGGTCCTTGCAATACGCTAGCCATCCGATCCCCGGGACCGCCATCTTCGGCACCGCCATCTCGGCGCCATTGGCAAGCGCGGCGGCCAGCGACTCATCGAGCGACGTCACGGTCAGCGAATTTACCAGCGGCTGCGCCGGGTCACGCCGCTTCATAATGGCGCCGTTGATCCCCGGCTCATTTTCGCCGGTCGTCGCCAGCCAGTACTGTTCCGCGCCCCACTTGCTGAACTTCCAGCCGAAAACCTTTTCGTAGAACGCGATCAGTTTCTCCGGCTCATTCGCCGGTATTTCAAAATGCGTGATTCGTGCCATATTTTCTCCTCAGGAACTCGCTTTTGCTTCTTGTCTTTTCTGCCCCGCGTACCCGGCGATCGCGCCCACCAGGCTGCCCGGCAGCATAATCTCGAAATAATATCCGTGCTGCATCGCAGCCACTCCATAGGCCAGCAGCAATCCCGCGACTAACCCTACGAGAATCCCCAGCGGCACGGAATTCACTTTTTTTGCGAACCACCCCGCGATAGCGCCGGCGATGGCGCCCTTGAACGTCGACCCCACCACGATCCCCGCCAGTTGCGCGCGCACCGCCGGCGTGAACCACGACGTCAGGCCGTCCAGAACGCCCAGCGCCGCGCCCACGACGACCGCGAACCAAAATTTTCCCATCTCTCGAACCTCCGCCCTTCTATTCAACGTTCGAGCTGATTCCTTTAACGACCCAACCAGAGAATTACGATGAGCCGCATAATCAGGTACGCGGCGACCAGCGCCAGCAGCGTTCTGTTCCGCGATCCGAAGCGGACCAGCCTTTCGCCCACCGATTCGCGATGCGCGCTCACCGGCATATGGTCCAGATACGCGGCGACGTCGGCAGACAATTCTACAGGACTCTGATAGCGCTGCGCAGGATCCGTCTCGGTGGCGCGCCGGCAGATCGACCGGAGCGGTTTCGGGATACTCTCTCCGGCCGCAATCTCCAGAATCTTTCCCAGCGCGAACACATCGGCGCGCCCGTCGACCTCGCCCGCAGCCTGCTCCGGAGCCATGAAATCCGGCGTACCCACGCCCGGAGCGCCCCAATCCATCACCAGTACCTCGCCGAACTCGCCCACCATGATGTTGGACGGCTTCAGGTCGCGATGCACCACGCCGCGCGCATGCGCGAAGGCGACTGGTTCGCAGATTCTCTGAAAAATGCGCAGCCGGTCCTGCAGGTGCGCGGTCTTTTCGAGAAACGCATCGAGCCGCGCGCCGCGAACCAGCTTCATCGCATAATAACAGCGCCCGTCTGGCAGCACTCCCGCGTCATGCACCGGCACGATGCCTGGATGTTCGAGCCCGGCCAACACCCGCGCCTCCCGCGCGTCATCCAACACCTTAATCGCGACCCTCCGGCCCAGCTCTGCATCTTCGCCCAGATAAACGACGCCCATTCCTCCTCGGCCGATCTGTTCGATCACCGAGTACCGGGTGCCGCGCAAGTCCGGCAGCTCCGCGGCCGTTTTCAATCGCGCCAGCACCTTGTCCGAGATCATTTGAGAATCGCCCGCGCTTCGCGCCGGAATTCGGGATCGCCCGAAGTCACGCTGCGCACGCGGTCCAGCACCAGTTTGCGTAATTCCCTTCGCGCCGCCGCCAGGTAATTAGTGACCGCCGTAGAGGTGACGCCGAACTCGCGCGCCAGTTCGTCGTAGCTCGCCGGACTCTCCGCCAGATCGTACCGCTCGAACACCGCGAACGCGACGCGTCGCCCGCGCGATTGGAAATTCGCCCGCAGTTCGTCCACGGCGTCTTCGAACACGCTCCGCGTCCACTCGCGCTCAAAAATATCCTCAGGCGATTCCGCGCCCGCCACGTCGATGACAACAAAATCCGACGAGCGCTTCTGGCGGGACGCAAACTTGCGCCCGTTCGACAGAAAGCGGTCCAGGCAGACGCGCAGGAACGTGCGAAACGTTCCCTTCCGCGCGTCATATCCCGCAAAAAAACTTTTCTCGATGGCGGCCGTGAAAAAACTCTGCGTCAGATCCTTCGCGTCCTCGTTCGAACATCTCCACCGGATGCGGATGTAGCGGTACACCGGCTTCCAATACGCCGCGATCATCGCTTCCTGCCCCGGCCCGCGCCGCGCCTGGTCGTCGCTGACCGCAGCGGAGATGGCCGAAGGGCGCGTTTCGGGAAAGCGCGCGTTGTGACCACCAATCTGCGTGTCGGCATCCATGAGAATCGATTGTATCCGATGACGCCATTTCTCATCCTTGACGGTTCCACCAAAGCCGACTGCTATGAGTGGGGCGGGCTATCAGCCGGCAGCCGCCCTCCGGGCGGCTCTGTGTTTCGCGGCGAAAAGAGCCTGCTGGAAGCAGGCTGCCGGCTACATAGACCGCCCCACAAGACCCCGAGGAGCCTTACCTACTTCAAATCCCCCACCAGAATCTCCGCAATCTTCGCGATCAACAGCAGTCCCTCGTTATCCGACGTCCAATCGACCTTCGGCACATCCTCGCAGGTAATCGCCATCGCGATCCGATTGCTTTTCGTGTACACGATCCCCACGTCGCTCCGCAGATGGTCGAGCGCCCCTGCTTTATTCGCCACCACAAAATCCCCCATCCGCCGCGCGAGGCCGTTGTTATCGCGCTGCCTCTTCAGGATTTTTATAATCTCCTTCGAAGCCTCAGCGCTGACAATTTCCCCTTTTTCGATTCGTTCCAGCAGCGTCACCATCTCGCGAGGCGTCGACGATCCCAGCCCGTATTTCACATTCGCCGGATCCCTCCCCGCCTTGCTGAACCCGCTGGGCGCCTTCAAATCCGCTCCATCCCCGCGAACCTTCCTCATCGATCGCGTCCCTTTCAGCCCCAGCTTGTCCAAGTAGTCGTTCACATAATCCGCCGTCACCTGATCCAGCACCAGGTTCGTCGCGGTGTTGTCGCTCAGGACGATCATCAGGTGTGTCAGGTCCACCAGCGGAATCTTCACGCCATCGGAAAACTCGCCCAAAATCCCCGACCCCGAGACTTTGTCGGCATCGCGCAGCGTCGTCGGGTCGGTCCATTTCAACTTGCCTTCCTGAACCGCCTGGAAGGTGGCGCACAAAATGGGCAGCTTGATCGTGCTGGCCGTGCGCATGCGATCGTCGGGACGCAGGGCGAAGGTCGCCCCGGTGTCCAGATTCTTTGCAAAAATGGAGACAGTGCCCGTAAATCCGGCCGTCGCGGCAGAAATTTTGTCGTTCAGTTTTTTTTCTGAAAAAGGCTGGGCCGCGTTGGCTAGCGTGAGTGTTAGAAAGAAGGTAAGAGACCGCAACATGCGAACTATCGTAGCGTTTCTTCTGACCTCTATCGCGGCCGCCGCGCAGTCTTCTGAAATGGAGCGCTTCCAGAAGCGGATCGCCGACCACCCCGATAACATCGCCGACCGGCAGGCCCTGCTACGCTCCGTCTCCTTTCAGGGCGGCGTTCCCATTGAAAAGGCGCGCCCCGTGCGCCGTGAGCAGATTCTATGGCTGATCGCCCATCAGCCTGGCGCGAAGGTTTTTGACGAGCCGTTCATGCAGTTGTGGCCCCGCGGCAGGCTGGCCGATCCCGAAGGATACGCGCAAGCCGCTCAACTGTGGAAGGAAAAAGCCTCCGCGCCCGACGCCAACACCAAGACCATCGCCAACGCGGCGGTGTTTTTCAAAATTCCCAACCCCGCCGAAGGCCTCGCCATCCTCGACGCCGCCGTGCGTGATCATCCGCACGACCCCGACCTCTCGCGCGCCCGCGGAGTCCTCGATGCCGCCCTAATCCTGGGCCTCTCCGGAATCGACGACAATAATTTTCCGATCTACACCACCAGCATCGCCCGCCGCGCCGCCCCGCCCGCCTCCGCCGCTCGCAAGCAGGTCGAGTCTTCCGACGACGCCAATCTGGTGGGCGGCGCGGGAGAGTTTTTTACCCACAATGTCTTTCCTTTCCCCATCACTTTTGGCGACGACGATTTGCAGGCTCTCGCCGAAAAATGGCTGCGCCGCGCGCATCAACTGGCTCCGGCGCCGGATGCGTGGAGTACGCCCCTGTCGAACGCCATCCGCGTTCGGGCCCAGCGCACCAACGACCCGGCCGAAAAACTCCGCCTGCTGAACGAAGCGTCCACCCTGTTGTCCGAAAACCCGAAGCGGAGAATGCTCGCCGACATCGCGCAAGCCGAATTCGACGCCTCCAACGATGCGGACGCCGAGCGCGACGCCCAGGTCCTGCTCGACCCGAACCGCGGCATATACGACTATCACATCGGCCAGACAATCCTCGGCCGCCTCGCGCTCGCTCACGGCAACGCGGCGGAGGCGAAAGAGCATCTGCTGGCTTCGGTGAAACCTCCCGCGTCGATCAAAAGTCCGAGCCTGCGGCCCAATATGCTGCTCGCGCAGGAGATTCTCGACACAGGCGATAAGGATACGGTGCTCCAGTTCCTCGAAGCGTCCCGAACGCTATGGCCATTCGATCAAGGCCGCATCGATCATATGGTCAATTTCATAAAGCGTTCGCCCTCGGCGCTCGACCTCCAGAGGATGGCGAATCAACCTCCCGGAATCGATTTCGTCAATCGCCCCTCACCCGATTTCGAAGCCAAGGATCGCGACGGAAAAACGTGGACACGCGACCAGCTCTCCGGTAAAGTTATCGCTCTCGCCTTTGGAAGCGGTCCCGGCCTCGACAAGCTGCAACAGGATCTCTCCACGAAAGGCGTGGTCTTTTTTCAAGCCCAGGCAACGCGCGAAGACACACTTGCCCGCCGGTTTGAAATCGAATCCGATCCCACTCTTGTCGTCATCGACCGTCAGGGACACGTCGTCACCTACCTTCCTGGCAAATCGAACGAAGCGGCCTGGCGGCATGAAATCGAAACCGGCATTTCCGGCCAAACCGTTCCGGGCACCAACAGCGTCGCCGTTCCGCAGCCGAAAAACTCCACCACCATCGACGCCGGTAAAGCCACCATTTCCTGGGAACCGGTCGACAACGCCGAATCCTACGTCGTCGAATGGGATTCGCGCGACGAAAAGGGCTGGACTTTCGACCGCGATAAGACCGTACGCGTCATCGCCACGTCCGATACCTCCGCAACGCTTGATTTAAATGGATTTACCCGTCTCCGCTGGCGCGTCTACGCGGTTCCTCGCTTTGGACCGGGTGGCAAGGAGTCGACGTGGCGGGAAATCGAAGGCACTCCCGTTACAAAAATTTACAAATAGGCCTTTCGGATGCCTTAACGGCGTTAAGTGCATGTCGGGCGTTATTTTGCCCCGATTCGCGCCCCAATTTCCCGGTTTTGTGTCCCAAAAGAGACGGAACGAAATTGGGGGAAACCGTCGTATATTGGTGAAGTACTGGAGGGTTACACAGTAATGACGCGAGCACTGTTTGCCGGCTTCGCCCTATCCGCAGTGGCGTTCGCCGCACCTGCCCCGACGTTTTATAAAGACGTTCTGCCCGTTCTTGAGAATAACTGCCAGGGATGCCACCGTCCCGGCGAGCCCGGACCGATGTCGTTCATGAGTTACGACAGCACGCGTCCCTGGGCAAAAGCCATTAAAGAGGTAGTCGCCAGCAAGAAGATGCCGCCGTGGTTCGCCGATCCGGCGCACGGCAAATTTTCGAACGACCGCAGCCTGTCCGCGGCCGACGTTGCAACGCTCGTTTCCTGGGTCGATGGCGGCGCCAAGGCGGGCGATCCGAAGGACGCGCCAAAGCCTATGGCGTTCACCGACGGATGGGCCATCGCGCAACCGGACAAGATCATCGAGATCCCGACGGCGATCAGCATCCCGACCTCCGGCGTCATGGATTATCAGTATGTGATCGTACATACCGGCTTTACTGAAGACAAGTACGTTCAGTTCGCCGAGGCGCGGCCCACCGATCGCGAGCACTGCCATCACATCCTCTCGTTCATCCGCGAGCCAGGCAATCCGTGGTTCAAAGACGAGCCCATCGGCGTGGCCTTCATTCCTTCAAAGAATGGAAAAGAGGGCGGCGGCGGTTTCGGCGACAACCTGGCCGGCTACGCGCCGGGCGTGATCCCGGAGACGCTGAAGCCAGGGCAGGCCAAGCTGGTCAAGGCCGGCAGCGACATCGTGTTCCAGTTGCACTACACCACCGACGGCAAGCCGGGATCGGATAAGAGCCGCGTAGGCATGGTTTTCTCGAAGACCAAGCCGACCGAGCGCGTGTTTTCGCTGGCCGCCACGAATCCGAAATTCGCGATTCCCGCGGGCGACGCCAATTACCGCGTCGATGCGAAGTTCACGTTCCAGGACAGCGCGGAACTCGTCCTGCTGCTGCCGCACATGCACCTCCGCGGCAAGGATTTCGAATTCCGTCTCATCTATCCCGACGGGACGAAGGAAACGCTGCTGACCGTGCCCCACTATAGCTTCGCGTGGCAGCTTTCTTATTACCTCGCGGAACCGAAGAAAGTGCCGGCAGGCACCGTCATGGAGTGCACCGCGCACTTCGACAATTCGGCGAATAATCCGAACAATCCCGACCCGTCCAAAGAGGTTAAGTTCGGCGAGCAGAGCTGGGATGAGATGATGTTCGGCTTCTTCGACGTAGCCATTCCCTTCGACAAGAATCCGATGGATATCATGCGTCCCAAGACGGCCAAAAAGGACACCGGCGCGATCGAATAACGTTTCTACTCTCCGCTCCCTGTTGGGTGGCGCGAGCTTCAGCTTGCTGCGACGGCTTTAGCCGTCGACTGAAGTCGACGCAGCAAGCTGAAGCTCGCGCCACCCAAGGGAAGGTTATTCAGAATTTTGCCAAGAGGAACTATGTTGAAGCAACTTGCAGTGCCAACGTTATTCGTGTGTGCCACTTCCTACGGCGCTGTCACTTTCCACAAAGACGTGGAACCCATCCTGCAAAGAAGCTGCCAGGAATGCCACCGGGCGGGCGAAATCGCGCCCATGTCGCTGCTGACCTACGAGCAGGTCCGTCCCTACGCCAAAGCCATCAAGTCCGACATCCTGCTGCATAAGATGCCTCCGTGGCCGGCCGATCCGCATTTCTCGAAATTTGAAAACGACCGCTCTCTTACGCCCGAGGAGGTCCTGACGATTTCCGCCTGGGTCGATTCCGGCGCCAGGGAAGGCGACAAATCCGCCGCGCCCGCGCCTCGCAAATGGGTCGAAGGATGGAACATTACCAAACCGGATCTGATCATTCAGATGCCGCAAGCCTACGAAGTCGCGGCCAAGGGCGAAATCGAATATACCTACTTCGTCATTCCTTCCGGATTCACAGAGGACCGCTGGGTGCAGCAGGTGGAAGTTCGTCCCTCCGATCGCACGGTGGTCCATCACGCCCAGGTCTTTCTTCGCGAACCCGGCTCCAAGTGGATGGCCGACGCTAAACCCGGCGTCCCCTACGTTCCGCCAAACCTGACGCCGGGGTCGAGATTCGCGAACATCGTGGGC
>Ga0210394_10006974_pt1 | contig 12058 bp, 9 predicted proteins | sample IncBWC12MmetaG_FD_160121 | JGI IMG/M metagenome (GOLD analysis project Ga0210394, IMG submission 160121) | Forest soil microbial communities from Barre Woods Harvard Forest LTER site, Petersham, Massachusetts, United States - Inc-BW-C-12-M | ecosystem: Environmental > Terrestrial > Soil >... | reverse complement strand
CTATGGTTTTATCGGGCGCGTGGCTGGGCGGCGTCCCATCGCTGGTACGGCGAATTCCGCCGAAAGTTTCTGCCGATGCCATGGTGACGCGCGTCAAGGGACAGGGGGAGGCCCGTGGCGAGTCACTGAAGAAACGGCTGGTGAGTTTTTGGAATAGCAAGGAAGTCTATTGGGATCCGATATCGACGAGTGAGGCTGCGGAATCTCCGCAACGCGCGAAAGCAGTTTCCTTTCTTCCAGCGGGCGGGGACGTTCTGGACGTGGCTTGCGGCAGCGCGGCGAACGCACAGTGCATCTCCCTGCGCTGCCGGTATTTCGGTTCGGACATTTCACAGTCTGGTCTGCGAAGAGCACCGCGGACGTCACTAAGACTAGTCTGCGGAGACGCGGACCAGCTCCCGTTCGGCGATGAGTCCTTCGATGCGGCGATTTCAACATTCGCTCTGGAACATTGTGTGGATCCGAAACAGATGCTGCAGGAGATGCGCCGCGTGGTGCGGCCGGGTGGACGGATTGTGCTGCTGGGACCGTCCTGGGACCTGCCATTCTGGTATCCCAACGCGCTGCGCAGCCAATTGCGAGAACCGGCGCAGCGTGCAGCTTACACGGCAAAGCGCTTTCTTGGTCAAGTGCGAGCCTGGTTTACCGGAGAGCTTCCATTTCTGCGTGTTGAGGAACCTGATGCGCTCCACGGAGAGTTCGTCTATGACGCGGACGCGGTCTACGTGGTCTGGAGCTATGAAGTCACTCGGCACATGAAGGTCTTAGGCTGCCGCTTGGTGCATGGAGAGGTTGATGACAGGATGTGGGGGACGAACACACTCGTCCGGCTGTTAAAGCGGCTACTCTATCTGCTACCGATCTATCGGTATGCGGGGAGCACGGTTTTGCTGGTTTTTGAGCGATGACAATCTTGGTGCTCTGCTGGGAGAGCAACCTGTGCAACACGCTTGGTTTTTATGCGCAGGCGCTTCGGCGGCGGGGCGTTCGGCTGGTTTGCGTGGGTCCGGAGTTTCCGTGGAATGGGGATCTCGATGAGTGGCTGCGTCTATGCCCGGAAAGGCCGTCGCTGATTTGGCACCCGGAGGCGGACGTGCCATTTTTGCCTTGGGGTCTCGCGACCGTGGACATTCCAACCGCGTGTTTTCAGGTGGATACGTACGCCTACACCCGTCGACGAATTTCGTGGTCCATGCTGTTCGATCTGGTCTTGGTGTTTCATCCTGGATATGACGTTATGTTTCGGGAGGGTGGGCATCCCGGAGCGCATTTCATGCCACACGCGGTGGAGGCCGATTTTTTTTCTGGGCCGGAGTTGGAACGCCTCTACGAAGTCGGGTGGGTGGGACAGACGGACGGACCGGTCTATCGGGCGCGCACACGGGTCCTGGCGGAATTATCGAAAACGTTTCGCATGAACGAAGTTGCGAGTCGCTATTCCACGGCGGAACTCACTTCGATCTACCGCCAGTCGAAGATTGTGGTCAATATCGGGAGAGACAAACTATCCGCAAGATGCGAATGTACGTACGTTCGAGGCGATGGCGGCTGGAGCCCTGCTGATCACAGCTTTACCGACCGAATTATCGGCCATCGGATTTCAGGATGGTGTGCACTTCGTTGGGTATCGCAGCGAAACGGAAATTACCGGCATCGTGCGAACATACCTTGCGGACGAAGCCGCGCGGCGGAGGATCGCGGCGGCGGGGCGCGAATTGGCCCTGCGCGAACACACGTACGACCGGCGAATCGAGGCATTCCTATCGCTCATCGAGGTCGCGCGGGAAAAACGCTGTGCGCCGGCGCGGACTTGGACCCAGGAACGCGTGCGCCTGGCGTATCTGGAGTATTTTGCGGCTAACGGGCACTCGAGTGCGCCTTGGCGGAACTGCCGGAAATCGCGCGGCGTAACTTGGCAAAGGCCGTAGTGGGATCTTTTGTTCTGGCGCGCGCTTGGGGCCGGCGAATTCCGGGGCAGATCAGGAGCCAGCTCATGCGAGCGGCCGGTCTGGACAGGTCGAAAGCATGACTCTGCGAACTGAATATGACGCTTGGCATGAACGAGTGTACGAATCGAACCGGCAGCACGAGGACGCATCCAGCCCGTGGTATCAACTCGTGCGTGAAAAGATTGGCTGCGTCACCGGGTTGCGCGTGTTGGAGGTCGCGTGTGGCCGGGGCGGATTTGTAAGAGAGCTGGCGCGAGGCGGCGCGCACGTGACGGGGTGCGATTTTTCGTTTTCGGCGCTTCGGGTCGCACACGCGAAGCTGGGTGACGCGACGAGCGGCACTTCGGCCACGCTCGTTCATGGCGACGCCCACTCTCTCCCCTTTGCCGATGCATCATTCGATCTGATTGTTTCCTGCGAGACCATCGAACACTTGCCTGATGTGCGCGCCGCGATCCGGGAAATGAATCGCGTGACGCGGCCAGGCGGCAAACTCTTCCTTACCACGCCGAACTACTCGAACCTAACCGGACTCTATGAGTTGTATGCGCGGGTGCGGCGTGGTTCACCGAAAATGGATCAACCTTACGATCGTCGTCAGTGGTTTCCGCAGATTCGCGGCTGGATACACGGCGCGGGCTGGAAGATTTTAGGAGTGGATGGCACGGTCCATCAATTTCCGATCCTGCCCGGGCACTCTCCGGTTCGGGTGGAATCGGTAGAATCGAATCACACCGTGCGCAGGCTGCTCAGTCCATTTGCCCTTCACTATTTTGTTGTGGCCCAGAAGAAAGTCACCGGGTAACGCGTCGATGAATATCTTAATGGGGTCGGGAGTGCCCAACCGCCGTGAGGGCGGTGTGGCCGCCATCATCTATAACCTGGGGGGCGAACTCGAAAAGCTTGGACACAAGCTGACCTACATCTTTCTGGATGACTTGGTGACGCCGGGTTCGGTTTCCTCGCGGTTCAGCGAGGCAATATTTGCTTTTCGGCTTGCGCGCTACATCACGCAGAATCGCTCGAAGTTCTCACTCGTGAATCTGCACGCGCCGACCGGATTCGTTTACGGGATGCGCCGGCGCTGGAATCGCAACTCCGATTACCCGCCCTATGTGATGACGCTCCACGGCCTGGAAGAGAACCGCGTGTACGCTATGAGCCGCGAAGCGAAGAAAGGACGGGCCTGGAACTTCGGAGCGAAGAACCGGTTGTGGCATCGGCTCTATCATTTTCCAAGATTTCGCTGGTCGATACGGACCGCGGATGCCGGGCATGTGTTCAGCCGCGATGTATGGACTATTCTTCGGCTCAATTACAACTTAAACGCCGAGCAGGTGGCGTACATTCCCAATGGAGTCGAGCGGCGTTTTTTTGTGCCGAGGACCTACGAGGTGCGGGGCCACGTGCGACTTCTGTATGCCGGAACGTGGCTCGACCAGCGAGGCATTTTTTATCTACGGGATGCTCTGCGGAAGGTCGCGCCGCGCGCTCCAGGATTGACAATGACTTTTGCGGGACCCGGAGTGCCGAGCGAACAGATGCTTCGATTCCTTGGGAACGGCCTCGCTTCATCCATCGTAGTGCGCCCTTCGGTCTCAGATCGCATGCAAGAACTGTACGCCGAGCACGACATTTTTGTTTTTCCGTCGATTGTGGAGGGATTGCCGAATGTTTTAATGGAAGCGATGGCGGGTGGGATGCCTGTGATCACGACGGAAACATGCGGAATGCCGGATATCATCGAGAATGATTTCAATGGCTTGCTGATTCCCCCGGCGAACGCCTCCGCACTAGAGGAAGCAATTCTGCGGTTGGCGAACTGCGAGGATCTGCGGCGGAAGCTGGGGATGGACGCGCGTGCAACGATGGAACGATTTACGTGGGAACGGAGCGCAAGAATGGTGGAGTCGCTTTACAAGCGGACGCTGATTGCGGCAGGGCGAACGGCGGAGTGATGACTCTGGGAGCAGGTGGTCGCCCCGCGGTTCATGTGGAGCGCTGCGCTCTATGACCGACAACAACTTGACGAAGGCGATGCGGAAGGACTGGGACGAACGCGCCCGGAAGAACGCCTTCCATTATATCGCGTCCTGGCGGCGTGAATGGGACGACGAGTCATTTTTCTTGTCGGGTGAGAAAGACTTCGCGCGACTCGTGGCCCCTGTTCTGCAGCGCTGCGGGCTGCCCGCGTCGGGCGGCGCGATGCTGGAGCTGGGCTGCGGGGCAGGACGCATGACGCATAGTTTTGCCAAACGTTTCGAGCGCATCTACGCTCTCGATCTTTCGCCAGAGATGCTGCGGCGAGCGCGGGCGATTCACGAAGGGCGATCGAATATTCTTTGGCTGCTCGGCAACGGCGCGGATCTTTCGTGTATCGCTTCCGGCTCGCTGGATTTCGTCTTCAGCTACTTGGTCTTGCAGCACTTGCCGGAGGAAGTTTTGGCGTTTCGCTATGTTCATGAGCTGGTGCGGGTGCTCCGGCCCGGCGGGGTGTTCCTGTTTCAATTCAACGGCGGTTTGGAGCCGACGATGAATCTGCGCGGCCGAGCGGCGTGGGGAATCGTGGATGCGCTGTGGTCACTGCGGCTGCGCGATATGAGTCGATCGGTGGCGGGAATGTTTGGCTTCGATCCTTGCGCCGCGGGGAAGAGCTGGCGCGGGGCGGCGATTGGTGCGCAGCGCATGAGGGATAGTGTGCGCGCGGCGGGCGGAGAGGTTCGCGAATTGAGCGGGGAAAATACGCCGATGACGTGGTGCTGCGGCGTGGCCTCCGGGAAACAGGGCTAGCCGGCGGATGCTGACGATCGGAATCAATTATTCGCAGATGCATGATTCCTCAGCCTGCATCGTCCGCGATGGTGAATTGCTGTTTGCGGTGGCGGAAGAACGCCTTAGCCGAGTCAAGCACGATGCAAGATTTCCGCATCTGGCCGTTGAGGCGTGCCTCAAGTTTGCGGGTGTGACCGCGGTCGAGGTGGACGAAGTTTGTTTCGGCTGGCAGAGGCCCGGGGCTCTGTTTCGACATGATTTGTGGTGTTACACGACTGGCCAGCTGCCGCTGACCTACTTGAATATTCTAAATTCCACGCGACATTTTCTGAGTATGTGGCATCAAGAATCCGGAGCGAAAGTATTCGCGCGGAAATACCGGCCTGTAAAAGCGCGCATGCGATTTGTGGATCATCATCTCGCGCACGCAATCAGCGCTTACGGATTTTCGGGGTTCGACGATTCCGCAATCGTGATCATGGACGGGCGCGGCGCGTGGGAGGCTACTTCAATCTGGCACGGACACGACGGAAAGATCGAGCACGTGCTGACGATTCCGTTTCCCAATTCCTTGGGCAGCTTTTACAGCGCGTTCACGGACTATCTGGGCTTTGCGCCGAACAGCGACGAGTGGAAAGTCATGGGGCTTGCGCCATACGGCAAGCCCGGAGTGAACCTCGATGCGTTCATCGATCCGGAGGCTACGCCCTACCGGGTGCACTCGAAACGGCTGAACAATGGCAAAACCCGGAGTGCTTCCGGGATCGCGGAGGTCCTGGGGCCGCCGCGCGCCGCGGAAAGCGAAATTGACGACCGCCACAAGAACATCGCGTATGCGGTCCAGGACTACTGCGAGCGGGCGATGATGAGCGTCGTGCGGATGGCGCTCGCAAAAACAAAGTCGAGCAACCTTTGCCTGGCCGGCGGAGTGGCGCTGAACTCGAAGGCGAACGGAAAGATTCTGGCGTCGGGAATCGTAGAGAAGATTTTTGTGCAGCCCGCCGCTTCGGATGATGGCGTGGCGCTGGGTGCGGCCCTTGCGCCGTATTTGGACCGCGGCGGACGGCTACCAAATCGAGCCATGCGGCACTCGTATTTTGGTCCGGCGTTTGATGATGAAGTGATCGAGACGGCCTTGAAAACGTACAAACTGCGCTACTCGCGCATGAATGACCCTGCCACGAAAGGCGCGGAATTGCTGGCGCAAGGGAAAATACTCGGCTGGTTCCAGGGGCGCATGGAATTTGGCCCGCGAGCGTTGGGGAGCCGATCGATCCTGGCTGATCCGCGAGATCCGGAGATGACGGCAAAGGTGAACAACGCGGTGAAGTTCCGCGAGTGGTGGCGACCGTTCGCGCCCTCGATGAAGCAAGAAACGGCGGGCGATTTCGTGGAGAGCGCCACAGACTCGCCATTCATGATACTGACGGCGCAAGTGCGTGCGGAAAAGCGCACCGTGATCCCGGCGGTGACCCACGTTGATGGAAGCGCACGGCCGCAAACAGTCGAACGCGAGGTCAATCCGCTCTATTGGCGGCTGATCGATGAATTTGACAAGCGCACGGGCGTGCCGGTGGTGATGAACACGTCATTTAACTTGCGCGGAGAAGCCATCGTGCACACCCCGACCGACGCCGTGCGCACGTTTTTCAGTTCGGGGATGGATGCGCTGTTGATCGGCAGCTTTCTGGTCGAAAAATGAGCGGGCGAGAATGAGCGAGCGGCACATCATCGCGCTGCTGGGGCGACGGGATGAGCCGACCGACGCCGTCGAAGAGTATTGCCGCTATCTTGGCGGCGCGTTGGGCAATCATGGCTTTTCGATGGAGCTGACCCGGGTGGTATGGGCGGACCGCGGTTGGACATCAGCGTTGCGTGAACTGCGGGAAAGGGCAAGCACATGGCGCGGCAAATGGGTGCTTCTGCAATACACGGCGCTGGCGTGGTCGGCGCGCGGATTCCCTTCTCGCTTTCTCCGCGTCGTAAAAGAACTGCGCAAGAGCGGAGCGCGAATCGGAATCGTCTACCATGATGTTGAGCCGTACGGCGGGAGCCGAGCGATTGATTGGCTACGCCGACGCGCGCAGTTGCGCATCATGCGGCAAGCACTGAGGTTCGCGCATCTCGGGATTTTCACACTACCTCTCGATGTTATTTCCTGGCTCGGTAACTCTCACTCGAACGCCACGTTCATCCCGGTTGGCGCCAATCTCCCTCTTGCCAGTTTCGGGGCAACGGAATCCCGCGAGCATCAGCGAACTCCCCTAAGTGTGGCGGTTTTCGGAATCACGGAAGGAGAGACCGGCCGGAAGGAATGCGCACGAATTGTAGACGCCGTGGGTTTTGCCGCGGCCAGTGGCCGTGCGCTGCGGCTCCACGCGTTCGGACGGGGAGCGAGCGAATGCGAAGCCGAATTGCGAAAAGCACTGAAAGACGTGGCCGTGGAATTGCAGGTTGATGGTGTCCTGCCAGCCGGGCAAGTCGTGAAGGCGCTGTCTTCGTCGGATGTGCTGCTTTTCGTGCGCGGTCCAATTTCCAGCCGGCGAGGCAGCGCTATTGCGGGTATTGCCTGCGGGCTGCCGGTGATCGCTTATTCGGGCAGTGAAACCGCGCCGCCAATTACGGATGCGGGCGTCGTCCTTGTGTCGCCGGGCAATAATGCCGAGCTTGGCGAGGCGCTCCTGCGCGTAATGTCAGATGGAGGCCTCCGAAGCTCGCTGGCTGAACGGAGCCGTAGGGCTCAGCAAAATCATTTCAGTTGGAACGCGATTGCGGAACGTTACGTTGCGGCATTGGGGCAAGAGTGACGCTTCAGCGGCTCAACGTTTCGATCAGGATTTCCTTCTTTTTTTCGGCGACGCCGCTCAGCACATCGAGCGTGGCGAAATATCCAGCAATGGACGCGGCCGCCAATGCGACGAACGCCTCTGCGGGTAGCCAGGGGCTGTTGGTCCAGCGCCCAGCAAACAAAATGAGCGAGCAAATTCCTGCCAGAAGAATCTGAACACCGAACGCGACCCAGATGGAAACTCCGGAAGAACGCTGGCCGCGCATGGAACCGAATTCGAGCTTTCGCGGAAAGCTGAGCGACACCCAATCGGCAATCGCGAATTGACCGGCCACCGCAAAAATCACCGCCGCGATGGTGGCGATGAACACCGGCGTTGACGGCAGTCCAATTCGCAGGGCGAGCACCAGCATGGACAGCACAACCTCAAAGACCAGGACTCCCGCATGCATCAGGTTTTTCCCCAACAGAACGTCGCGGAATCCGAGCGGCGCGGTGAAATACGTCTGGATGCCTCGACCTTCATAAGCGAAGCAGTTATACGCTGGCGTCATCAGCATCAGGATGAGGTAGCCCATCATTCCTGGAAAGAACATGTCCGGCGAAATTCCTCGATGCGTCACCGAGGGATGCGGACCGCCGAATTGAGAGCTGAACAGCAGCACAAGGATGGGTGGCATGAGCAGCGACACCAGCACAAATCCGTTGCGCGAGAGATAGCGGAACTCCTTTCGCAGGACTGCGGCAACCTGCGGAGAAAACAGCCCTAGGGCGTCGGACGAACTATCCGTTCTTGAATTGACGCGGGACGCGACGCGTGCTGGAGCGGCCGCTTCACTCAACTCCTCACCCCGATATTGCGCCGCGAATCGGCGCCACAGTAATGCGCTGAAAACCCCGATGTAGGCAAGGATGCCGGTCACGCTCCACAGAAAGGTGGCGTCATGACCCCCAGCGGCAGCCGCCAGCGCGCGACTAGCAAGCGAAGGCGGAAAGGGCGAAAGATACGGCAAGAAACGCAGAACGGAAGAGGGCGACGACCCGTTGGCATAGCGCGTGATCAGCGGGCGGATGAACTGTACCGAAACGCTGAGGAGAATAAATAGTCCGAAGAACAGCTCTCGCGTGCGGCGGCGCGCCAGCAAGCGCTCAAGCCACGAACCGAGAAGCCTCTCAAACGTGGTACTCATGAAGACGAAAAGCACAAGAATTGCAGAAACAGCCGGCAGCAGGGCAGGGTTTGCGATGCCCGCGCCCACGGCAATCGCCAGCAACCAGCAGATGGAAGCGATGGCCGCGAAATCGGCCAAGCCGTAAGCAAGGCCGACAAGATAAAAGGCAGTGAGGCTCAAGGGGAAACGCAGGAGGGTCCGAAACTCAAACGTTGCACCGAATCCAGCCACGAAGAGCGGAAAAACCTGCCAGAAGAGAAAAATGCTCCAGAAGAGCAGCACCAGCCACCCAAAGTGGCCGGTAGAAATGGAAATGTAGGCGCCCCAGCAAAACGCAAAACTCAAACCGATCACCATGATGCCGGAAAAAATTGCCGCCCAAATGAGGCCGATCAAGTCGAGCTTGCTATTTTTTCTGCGGAGATGATTGCGCAGGATCCGCCAGCGTAGCTCCGCGACCAGGCGAATTTGGCCGCCAACGCCGAGATTGCCGGCTACATTAGCCACGAGAGCTCTTCCATTTGCGGGCGTTCTGAACCATCCTGACCGACGATCGATACGAAAATCTCTTCGAGAGTGGTTTGGCGGCCTTCTTCGCCGCGTGTTCCTGCGCGAAGTTCTTCAAGCGACCCCTGCGCGACCAGCCGGCCCTTGTGAATAATGGCTACATGGCTGCACAGACGCTCCACGATCTCGAGGACGTGGGAAGTCAAAAATATTGTCACGCCGCGTTCAGTCATGCGTCCGAGCAGGGCTTTTAATGCGCCAGCCGCGAGCGCATCCACGCCTTCAAACGGCTCGTCGAGAAACAGGATGCGCGGTCCGTGGATTACAGCCGCGGCAAGCGCGAGCTTCTTTTGCATGCCATGCGAGTAGTCCGCGATGACGGATTTGGGACGGTCCGCGAGCTGCATAAATTCGAGCAGTTCTTCGGAGCGCTGCCTTGTGGTGGCGCGATCGAGCCCGTACATGCGACCGACAAAATTAAGATACTCAGCGCCGGTCAAGCGCTCGAAAAGTCCCATGCCCTCGGGGACGACACCGATCTGGCGCTTCACTTCCACCGCGTGCGATGAAAAATCCAATCCTAGAAGTTGCACGCGGCCCGAACTTGGCGCGAGCAGACCGGTCAGCATCTTGATGGTTGTGGACTTGCCCGCGCCGTTGGGCCCAAGAAAACCGAAGAATTGTCCCGCCGCGACTTGCAAGTCCATCTCGTCCACCGCCAACAGGGCGCCGAAACGCCGCGTGAGCTTCTGCGTCACGATGGCCGCATCGGTCATGACGGTTCTCTTTTTGGCATTTCCGGCATAAGACAAAACTCTAGCACGACTTCTTTGGACTTCTGGAGGAGCGAGAACCACGTATTTTTACGAAATGACGCCGGCAGCAATTTCAATCAAGACTTCGGCGGGACCGGCACTGGCGTCGCACCCGCGAGATGCGCCTCGCGTGTTGGCAAGGCGGCCAGGACCGCAGGAAGTTCAACGCGAAAAACCGCGCCCCCCGTCTGGCCGTTGTAGCAAAGAATTTTGCCGCTGTGCTCCTGCACGATTCCGAAGCAGATACTTAGACCTAGCCCCGTGCCCTTACCGACTGGCTTGGTCGTGTAGAAGGGATCAAAAACGCGATGCGGCTCCTTGATTCCTGGCCCGGTGTCAGAGAAAAGTATGATCACGTTCCCACGATCGCGAATGGTCTTGATGGTGAGCACGCCGCCTTCGTGCGACTCCATGGCATCCACGGCGTTATTGATGATGTTGAAGAACACCTGCATCAGTTGGTTGCCGTCGCCGCGCACTCCGGGAAGGACCGATTCCAATTGGAGTTCCACGCGCGTCTTCGCCGAACGCAGGTCCAGAGAACGGAGTTGCATGGCGTTGGTGACCACGGTGTTGATGTCCAGAAGCGTGCGTTCTGCCGGCACTTGACGAGCGAAGCTGAGTAAATTGCCGACCAGGGTTTTCGTTCGGCGAGCCTGATCGCGAATCTTGGCCGCTATGGCCCGCGATTTCTCGGTCAGCGTCATATCGTCGGCCAGAAGATCGGAATATCCCAGAATGGCGGCGAGCGGATTGTTGATTTCGTGCGCCGCACCGGCCGCGAGTTGCCCCAGGGAAACCAATTTTTCAGTTTGGACGAGCTGCGCTTGCAGCCGTTGAAGGTTCTCAACGGATTGTTGCGATCTGGACAGCAAGCGCACGCGATCCTTGTCGGCGATACTCGTGCGCAGGAAGATGATCGCCATCAGGGGGATCGATGCGATCAAGGTGGTCATGACACGGTAATCGCGTACCTCGCGCGGCTCGTGAGAGAATCGCAACGCGTAGATCGCAAAAAATGGCAGGGAGAGTACCGCTACCATGGCCAGGCGCGACGCCCAAGTGCGCTCTCCCACGCGCTCGCTGGAGTCGTCCTCCGTTTCTTGTTCGTCAGGAGCATCGAGCGCATCCCGGTTGCGATAGGCGATCAGGCCCGCGAAAGCGAACCACAAAAATGAAGAAATGAGCGGGAGATCGTAGGGACTCCCGGTGGAGTACTTGTGCAATGAGATGGCGACGTTGATCGTCAGGGACGACAGCATGTAAAGTGCTGCGCCGCCGAAAAGATTCGCGTACACCAGCCGCCACGCGCCTTGGGACCGCAACCATAGCGCGACCAAGCCGCCGACGATCACCATGTACTGAATGTTGGCCACCATGTCGTAGTTGAAATTGTATTGCGCTTCAGACGGCAATACGTACATCCAGGGGAACACCACGTAGATGTAGAGGAACGTCCACCATGTGAATAGCGAGACAAAGTCGAGGTACCCCAGGCGTAACTGAAGTTCGCCGCGTTTCCGGTGAGGTTGCAGTGCAAGCGCCGCCATCATCGGGATCCCGCGCAGGAAGAAGACGATGTCTCCGCCGTATATAACCGGCACCGGTTGGTGCGCGTAGACTTCGTGGTAAGTCCAATCAAATTGGCCAAGCATCCACAGCGTGCAACTCAGCGCCAGTAGCATCCAGAAGATGTTGCGTCGCCAGTGTGGCGTGCCCGCGTTTAGCAGCAGAAAAGCGTTGGCCACCAGCGGAACGACGCATTGCACCAGGTTCCCAAACGTCGACAGGGACTGGCTGCCTCTCGGAAACACCAAGGACATCGCGGCATATGTGGCCAGCGTCAGCAGCCACACGGAGACGAATGTCAAAATAGAGCGAGCAGGCATGCTTGTACTTCCCTCTAGTTTAGGTGGGAAGGGTGCACTCAGGGTCGTGGGTTCTTTTTGGTATGGCCTAAGGATAAACGAGCGAAGACGACGCGGACGCGATTTCCGCAGATTCGCTGCGACATGGCGGAGGAGGAGGGATTCGAACCCCCGAGACCCTTTCGAG
>Ga0210394_10006973_pt1 | contig 12058 bp, 12 predicted proteins | sample IncBWC12MmetaG_FD_160121 | JGI IMG/M metagenome (GOLD analysis project Ga0210394, IMG submission 160121) | Forest soil microbial communities from Barre Woods Harvard Forest LTER site, Petersham, Massachusetts, United States - Inc-BW-C-12-M | ecosystem: Environmental > Terrestrial > Soil >... | reverse complement strand
CTGACACCGTGGGCGGAGATTATCTGATCAAACTGCGGGAAAAAGCTTCCAAGGACCGCGAACGCCAGACCAAGGCGCGCGGGCTGGCAGTTCAAGTCCACAAGATGTTTAATCCTCTCGAAGAAGAAATTAGTTGCAAACGAGTAAACACCGATGGAATGATGATTGATATCGCTCACCTGATTGATTCGAAATCGGTGGAAAAGTACCAGAACCGCTATAGCAGCGCAGCTAAACAGCTGAAGAATTGTGAGTTGGTGCTGAGCGGGCCCTGGCCGCCCTATCACTTCCTACCAGGGAAACTGCGAACGGTCGCCGGCAGTTCGTAGTCGCGACCGAGTTGTAACAGTTCAAGCCGAAGCGCACGCATTATTCCGACCGTGGCAAGGTTGGAGTCAAAGTAGTGTCCTGCAGTCAATGTGCAGGAATCTGCAGTTTGTTGCCCCAAAAACTCGGTCATTACGCTACCTGCGGAATTGGCGTTCAGTCCGCAAACTCATCGTCTGTAATGGGTTGCGTCAGGATCGCGCTTCATATAGCTGTCCTTGTGTCTTTGGCGGAGCAAGTGCTCCTCTCTGATACAAGAAAAGAGGCCGCGCTTGACCTTCACTCTCCGATCTCGACTTCTCACAATAAGCCATTCCGCCAGGCGGATTGGCCCCTTGCATCGCCTTTCCTGACTTTCCTACCCTTTGCCTCTTTTGAACTGTGGCCCCAGAAATGGGGCCGCTTTTTTTGTGTGAGGGAGTTGATTGCACCATAAATGGTGCAATAATCGGTTTCTGCCTAAATCTTGTCAAGCCCCCTGATCGCCTTAATTCCTCGTAAAGCATTGAAGCAAAGGGAAATATATAGTTTAAAAGTTGGCGGGTTTACCCATTGCAAACTGCTATGCTGAAATTAAGAGCAAAATTCAAGCTAAACAACTTGGACACGGGAATAATGCTTTTGTGGCATGAAGATGAAAGTCACTGAAAAAGACGTCGCCAACGTCGCCGACTTGGCGAACCTCGAACTGACCGAGGCAGAACGCGCCGTTTTACTTCGCGATCTTAACTCGATTCTCGACTATATCGATCGGCTAAACCAGTTGGACACAACCGAGGTGCCGCCGATGGCACAGGTTTCGGACAGGTACGGAATCGATCAGTCGAAGACCGGAAGCGAGCGGTTTGCTTACTCCAGCCGTGAAGATGTTCTCGAGGGTCTGAGAAAATCGCTGCCACATAATGTCGCGCTGCAAAACGCTCCCGACTCGGACGGAACGTTCTTCAAAGTACCTAAGGTTATCGAGAAATAATTCGCACACGTACTGCTTCCAATCGGTGTTTCAGCTAGTCGTCAGATTTCTTATGGAATTAAGTTCGCTCACGATTGATGCAGTCCGGTCTGCGGTGCAGGAGCGGAAAATCACGGCGACTTCGCTGGCAGAAGCGTTTTACACCAAAATCGAGAAAGATGACCCGAAGATCGGCGCTTACTTGATCCTCTCGAAAGAGCGCGCGTTGGCCAAGGCTGCGGAAATCGATGCGTCAGCTGTAAAGGGCGATAAACTCCCGCCTCTGGCTGGCGTTCCAGTAGGCATCAAGGACGTAATGATGACGTGCGGTGTGCGCACGACGGCTGGCTCTAAGGTTCTTGGCAATTACATTCCACCATATGACTGCACGGCAGTGGCTCGAATGGAAGCTGCGGGCGCGGTTGTGCTGGGCAAACTCAACTGCGACGAATTCGCCATGGGATCGTCAAACGAAAACTCGGCGTGGCGCCCGGTTCACAATCCTCGCGATCTGAGCCGCGTGCCCGGCGGTTCCTCGGGAGGATCAGCAGCAGCGGTGGCGGCCGATATGGCTGTGGCAACGCTGGGATCCGACACCGGCGGTTCCATTCGCCAGCCTGCATCTTTTTGCGGAGTAGTTGGCTTAATGCCAACCTATGGCCGGGTATCGCGCTATGGACTGATCGCATTTGCATCGTCGCTCGATCGCATCGGACCGCTCACCAAAACCGTAAAGGACGCCGCCACCGTGCTGCGCACCATCGCGGGCCGCGATCCCATGGATGCAACTTCCGCGGACGTGCCGGTTCCTGATTACGTCGCGGAACTGGAGAAGCCGGTTCGTGGGTTGAAACTCGGCGTAGCGAAAGAGTATTTCGGGGAAGGATTGGACCCCGAAGTGCGAAAATCGGTGGAATCCGCGGTCCAAAAACTGGCGGCGTCAGGGTGCGAAATAGTTCCCGTCTCGCTCCCACACACGGAATACGCGATTCCGACTTATTACATTCTGGCGACGGCTGAAGCGTCATCGAACTTGGCTCGGTTCGACGGGGTCCGCTATGGCTATCGGGCGCGCGATGCGCGCACGCTTTCCGAAATGTATCGTCGCACCCGCGGCCAGGGTTTTGGTACCGAGGTGAAGCGTCGCATCATGTTAGGCACGTACGCGCTGAGCGCCGGATATTACGACGCGTATTACTTGAAGGCGCAGAAAGTGCGGACGCTGCTGGCGCGCGACTTCGAGGAAGCTTTCAAGAACGTAGACGCGATTGTAACTCCGACCAGTCCCACGGCCGCATTCAAGCTGGGCGAGAAAGTCGATGATCCTTTGTCGATGTATCTCGCCGATATTTTTACGGTCACTGCGGACCTGGCAGGGATTCCTGGAATCTCGATTCCCTGCGGAGAGACCAAAGACAACTTGCCGATCGGGCTGCAAATTTTAGGCAAACACTTCGATGAGGCAACGATCCTGCGGGTGGCACACGCCTACGAAGCAGAGCATGGCGTGAAGAACTAGCCAGAGATACTGTCAGAGATTCTTGTCAGAGATATTTGCCAGAGATATTTGTCACCCCGAGCGAAGCGAGGGATCTAGGTTCTTGCGTGCACCATCGGCATCGCCGCCCAAAGCAAACACCTGGATTCCTCGCTTTGCTCGGAATGACAATCTTGTACTGGTAGGGAACGGCGAATCGTCCGGCTTCATACCGGGTCGTAATATCGTTCGCCGGCGCAGGCGCGGCATAATACTTTTCCATCGCGCCGCAGTTCGCGGCGGAAATTGATTCCTTCGCCACAGACTTCGCAAACAATACGTTCGCCTTTGTATCCGGGAAATTCTTCCGGGGGCAGGTCAACTTTCACCCATTGAATGGTGAATAAATCGTCGTCGGGCATTTCACGATAAGCCAGCATCTGCTGGCTATTTTTGTTTTCCAGTTCCGGATGCATCTGCCGGGCGAGCGCCTTGGACGATTCTTTAGCCGCGATGCGTACGGCTTTACCGCTGTTCACATCGACGAAAGTCGCGGCCATTTTGCCCCAGTCGCGGAATTTGAGGGCGCGTTTTCCCAGGCGGCAGCCGGTAACCACGGCGACCGCATCAGTCGCGCAACGGTCGATTTCCACAAAAGTCACCAGACGTTTTCGATCCTTGCCACGAGGATCGTCGATACCCAGCTTCGTCAAGCCGAGCATGGCTAAGCGGACGCCCAGCACTTGCCCGGCGCACAGATGACCGTGCGCGGTTTCCGCTTCCTGCAGATATTCGTCGAAAGATTTCATTTCAGTTGTGGTCGCGAGTTGGCCGCCTGCATTGCATTGTAGCCCGCCAATCCGCAAATAGTCAGAACTTGAACAACCAAATCTATCAGGAGAAGTTTTCTTATGAATTCAAGGTCAAATCGAAACCTGTCCTCAGTGCCGAAAATTGCTCTGGCGATTATCTTGTCCCTTTCATTACTGGCAACAGCCTGCAGCGCTCAGTGGATCAGCATCGCGCTCGCGGATTTGCCAGTGCTCGCCCAGATGGCGCTGAACATCGGTACCATCATTACCACATTGCAGTCTGGCCAGCAGATTAGTGCCAGCGACGCCGCTGCGATTCAGAATATCTCGGCGCAGGCCGCCAAGGATCTGAATCTGCTGGAATCGCTCTACAACCAATACAAATCCAATCCGAGCGTGAGTGGGCTGCAGAAAATCCAAACCGCAATCGCGGACATTAACCAGAGCCTGCCGGCCCTCTTGCAGGCGGCACACATCGGTGATCCAGTTCTATCGGCCCGAGTCGCAGCGGGAGTCAATTTAATCCTGACTTCGGTTGCCAGTTTCGCCGCCCTCATCCCACAGACCTCGGCGGAACCCATCTCGCAAAAGGTGGCTCACCCCGCACCTGCCATTCCTAAAGCGAACGACTTAAAGAAGCAGTGGAATCAGCAAGTGTGCGGACCGGCCGGCAACCCTGCGCTGGACTTGAGCGCTACCGGTTGCACAGTCAAATAGGATTGCGATTTTTCGTCGGGCGCGAATACCCATGCCTCTGCCTGCGCTACTCGCGCGGGTGGAGGCTTTTGTTTTTTCCGGCGAAACTCCGGTGCTGATCGAGGGGAATAGGAGAAGATTACGGACCTGAATCGAGCAATTCAGTTCGGACTGTTGGTGAAGGCAGCCGAAACCGTATCGCCCGCAAATACTGCCAATGCGGCGTTTCAAACGGTGCCTGCTATGTATGACCCCAACAACATCGGTTACAAAGTTGTCAGTACGATTGTTGGTAACGATCTCGCGACAAATATGAACCCTTCACGAGGTCATCGGCTTGTGTCGTTCGGTGTAATCCTCCAGGCTCCTGATAACGATGTAGTGATCGCCATTCGCGGCACGGAGGGCATTTGGGAATGGATTCATGATTGTGAATTCCTCGCCGTGCGGTGTCCGTTTCTAGCGGGCGCTGGCAAGACCGACGATGGTTTCACCTCGATATACGATTCGCTTTGCGTTACAACCTCCGCCCGGGTAGGCGATGCGCTGGCAGCCCTCCCGTTCGATCACGCTACCAATTCATTGACGATCTGCGGACACAGCCTGGGAGGCGCGCTGGCCACGTTGCTCGCCCTTGATGTGGCAGCCAATACTGCCTTCAAAAATCCAACGGTCTACACCTACGCCAGCCCCCGCACGGGAGACCCATCGTTTGCAAACAAGTATAACCAGGCCGTCCCGAATACTTATCGTATCGCGAATCGAGTCGATCTCGTTCCCAAGTTACCTTTGCCCCCTCTCTACGAACATGCGGCGGGACTCTACGAGTTAAACCCGGTCAAACTGATTCCCCCCAGGTTCCTGATCAAGTGTGAATTTGCTTGTGAGCACCACATGACTTCGTACCTCTATCTTTTGTCGTTGCTGGCAGGGGGAACTGTTCAACCGCTAGACGCTGGATGTGTTCCCTGAGGAAGCGCTCAAAACACTGATGGAGTTTGCGGGGTCAGTCAGCGAACAGCGCCTCCGCTACTTACGTTTCCAGCGCGCACCATCTTTGGTTATTTCTACAATGATGCCGTTGCTACCCAGTTCGGCACGAATCGCGTCCGAGGACTTGAAATTGCGTGATCGCCGCGCAGCTTCCATTTCTGCAACTTTCTTTTCCACCTCGGCGTCGGAGAGTTGATTCGCTCCGACACTTTCCAGCAACTGCTGGCTGATTTCATTCTGGCGACCTTCGGCTTTCGCCCACTCCACTATGCTGCGAATCTTCGGCGCGTCGTTATCCTCCAAAACTGCGAACAGCTCGTCAAAGCTCTGTAGCGCAGCCAGCAGCGCAGGAACATCGCCTTTCTTGAATTGTCCCGCATCCATGGCAGCGTTGACTTTGCGCACCATGTCGAAGATCGCTGCCTGGGTTTGCGCAACGTTCAGGTCATCGTCCATGCCTGCGCGCATTCGTTCAACAGTTTCGCGCGCAAGTTCGGTCATGCCAGGGGTTTCGCCCGAGGGAAATGGCCCGCTAGTCAAACGCAGTTGGAAGTTTCGCAATCGCTCCACCGACACGGCTGCTTGCTTAAGCCCGTCGAAGGTGAAATTAAGTTGATTGCGGTAGGGAACCGAAGCCAACAGGAACCGGATCGACGACGGCTTATGCCCTTTGAGCACCAGATCACGCAAGGTGAAAAAGTTTCCCGTGCTCTTGGACATCTTCTCGCCTTCGACCAGCAGAAACCTAACGTGAAACCAGAAGTAGGCGAAGGGCTTTCCACTCAGCGCCTCGGATTGCGCAATTTCATTTTCATGATGGGGGAAGATCAGGTCTTCTCCGCCAGCATGAAGGTCGAAGGTCTCTCCCAATTCCTCCATTGCCATTACCGAGCACTCGATGTGCCAGCCGGGCCGCCCCGGACCGATCGGCGTATCCCACGAAGTCTCGCCAGGTTTCGGCGCTTTCCATAGTGCGAAGTCGCGGGCGCTGTCCTTCTCGTATTCATCCACATCAACGCGCGCCCCGTCTTCCATCCCGGCAAAATCTTTTTTCGAAAGTTTTCCGTAATCCGGAAACTTGGCGATCCTGAAATAGTAGGACCCGTCCTCGGTGCGGTAAGCAAATCTTTTCGTCTGCAATGCGGCAATAAACTCGGCCATCTCCGGGATGTGATCAGTGGCCCGCGCGAGGATTGGCTGCTCAATGTTCAACGCCGCGGCATCTTCAAGGAACGCCTTCTCATATTTCGCCGTGTATTGCTTCACGCTCACGCCGGCGCTGGCCGAATTGCGAATGATTTTGTCATCGACGTCGGTAATGTTCATTACGTGACGTATCTTGTATCCGCTCTGGCGCAGAAATCGCCGCAGAAGGTCGACCGCAATGAATGTCCGAAAGTTGCCAATGTGACCGTAATCGTAAACCGTAGGCCCGCAAGCATACATGCGGACCTCGTTATCTTCGAGCGGCCGGAACTCTTCCACCTTGCCAGAGAGTGTGTTGTAAAGATGAAGCGCCATAGTGAGAGTCGGAAAAGCCGAAAAGAACTCTCATTCTAGGGGCATGAAAGAATGGGGGTCAAATGGCGCTGGGGATGCGGATGGCCATATTTCGCAACGGTTCACGAATCACGTTATCATCGACGGCGCGGATTGTGCCATTTTCGGTTGATGCTTGGATAACGCCGAGTTCACTGGACATTGCTCCTTATGACGGTCAAAGACAAGACCCAATTGCGCTGGATAGCAGCGCCGTGGTTTGTCGTCTGGATTTGGGGTTTTCTAGATATGCATGGCCACTTATGGAGGGGCGCCTGGCTTTGTTTAGCCGTGATTTACATGGGGGCATTCTGGCTGCTATCCAAGGGGAGCGATATAGACACGGAAGCTGGATTGCGGCGGGTGTCGAACGTCATGGTCGGGTTTATAGTCGTTGAAATTGCAGTTGTATTCTTCATAGCATTCAAAAATGGCTTTTAGTGTAAATCGCCTAAGAGCTGTGACTATCTTGTGGCAGCTTGAAATGTATCTCTCTCGAGGGCTGCAACTTTGGATCGCTCATTCCGTCATATCCGAGCGCTGGCGGAGGGCGCAGCCGAGACGTGGTGAATAGCCCGCAAACGCTGTCCTACGAGCAGCACGTAATGCATCGCGGAAATAATCGTGAAGGCGAATGTCGCGCGCAGAAACGTTAGCCGCGCGATGGCAACCCATCGTGATTTATTTATTTCCATGAGCAGCACGAAGAAGACGGCGGCAACTTGCGCGAATGTATTTGCCTTGCCGAAGATGCTGGGGCGGAAGTCGCGCAGCCCGGCGATCGCATAAAGCAGTGCGCTAACCAGCAGGATGGTAAGGTCACGGCTGAAAACCAGCACGGTAAATTTCCACGGAATTTTGTGCAGGATTGAAAGCACCAGAAACATGGTGCTCAACAGGAGCTTGTCAGCGATCGGGTCAAGATACTGTCCCAGGACCGTTTGCTGTTTAAGAGTGCGAGCCAGCAAGCCATCGAGACCGTCGCTCATTCCTGCGAGTACAAACAAAATCAGGGCTGTTGAATAATGGCCTTCGACCAGTTTGATAATGACAAAAGGCACGAACATCATCCGCAGCAAGGTGAGCTGATTGGGGGCAGTCAAAAGTTGCGAGAGCTTCACTTCTGCGCCCCGAGACTTTGCGGGTCTGAAGTTTGGAGATCGATAGCTTGGCGATCTAGGGCGGCATGACGGATAAGCACTTCAGCGGGATTCAGACCGGTCTTGGTGGTGAACCGCTGCGACAGCGAAGGAATGTTGCCGTCCGGCAGATCGAGCTCCATGCGCTCCAGGCGATGCATCGGCAAAAAAACTACGCCGGGGGAAAATGGCTCGCCATCTTTCACCAGCGACACCAGATCGTCGAACGAAGCCAACTCCACTCCGCAGAGGCTCAAGCCTTCTGCGGTAAGGGAAAGGATGGCGCCCCAAAACTTTTCCCGCGGATTTCCCAAAGTCACGAGCACCATCACGCCTGGACGAAACGGGTTGCCACCCACGCGCGCAACGCCATCGCTTTGATTGCCAATTTCCATCCCAGCGATTGTCGCCGGGAGGCGGCCACTTTGCAACCAAACGCCCGGTTTTTAATTCCTAGTTTGACATCATCTGCGGCGACCCCTAACCTTGTCTATCCCAAGCTATGAGGGTTCTGGTCATCGGAAGTGGCGGACGCGAGCATGCGCTGGTTTGGAAATTGCGCCAGTCTCCGCGTGTTTCGCAGCTCTATTGCGCGCCCGGCAACGCAGGAGTCGCGGCCTACGCCGAATGTCTGCCGGCCGACATCAAGAGTATTGATTCGCTGTTGGCCCTGGCGAAGCGGGTCGAGCCTGACCTCACAGTGGTAGGCCCTGAGTTACCGCTGCAGTTGGGCGTGGTGGATGAATTCACCCGGCAGGGATATCGCATATTCGGTCCCACACAGGCCGCCGCGCAGTTGGAGTCGAGCAAAAGTTTCGCCAAAGAATTCATGCAGCGCCATCACATTCCCACGGCGCACTATGCTATCTGCGACAGTTCAGAAGAGGTCAGCGACGCCTTGCCGCATTTCCATATGCCGGTCGTGATAAAGGCCGATGGCTTAGCAGCGGGCAAGGGCGTGGTGATTTGCGAGTCGAAGGAAGCGGCCACGGCCGTCGCGGCGGAGATGTTGAGTGGCAAGATGGTGGGCGAAGCTGGCGCTCGCGTGGTGATCGAGGAATGCCTGCAGGGCGAAGAAATTTCGTTTCTTGCAATGAGCGATGGCGAACGCGTGGTAGCGCTGGCCGCAGCGCAGGATCACAAGCGAGTCGGCGAAGGTGATACCGGTGTGAACACTGGCGGCATGGGGGCTTATTCCACTGAGGCGATCGTTGACCCGCAAATGCAAAATTGGTTGCTGCAACACATCGCCCGGCCAGTGGTAGCTGGAATGAAGGCGGAGGGCGCGGAATACAAAGGCGTGCTGTACTGTGGCTTGATGATGACGGCTCGCGGTCCCATGGTGCTTGAATTCAATTGCCGCTTCGGCGATCCGGAAACTCAGCCCATCCTGATGCGGTTGGAAAGCGATTTGGTGGAGGCGCTCGAAGCTTCAATCGAAGGCCGGGTCAGCGACGGCGACTTTCGCTGGTCGTCGGATGCTGCGGTTTGCGTGGTCATAAGTTCGGGAGGTTATCCGGGAACTTTCGAAGTGGGAAAAAAGATTGCCGGTATCGAAGATGCAGAGAAAGTTCCGGGTGTTGCGGTATTCCACGCGGGCACGACCAAGCACGATGACGCGTACTTTACCTCGAGCGGGCGCGTGTTAGGAATTACAGCCCGAGCGGCTGATCTAGAGGCCGCCGTGAAAAGCGCATATGAGGCAGCAGGCAAGATTAGTTTCGGGGGCGCTTACTATCGCAAAGACATTGCTGCGCGGGCGCTAAAGAAATAGTTTGCATTGACGAAAAAGCCGCCGAGACGGCGGAGCTACAAGAGGATCTATGAGCAAGCCACTAGTTTCGATTGTGATGGGTAGCGATTCTGATCTTGATATCATGCGCGAGGCGGCGAAAGCGCTCGAGGGTTTCGGGATCGCTTACGAAATCGACGTGACCTCGGCGCACCGCTCTCCAGATCGCACTGCGGACTATGCACGCAAGGCCGCGAGCCGCGGCGTCCGCGTGATTATTGCCGGGGCCGGTGGTGCTGCACACCTCGCCGGAGTTATCGCGGCGCATACAACTCTGCCGGTCATCGGAGTGCCAATTCCATCCACGTCACTGAACGGTTTGGATTCGCTTCTGGCTACCGTGCAGATGCCTGCGGGCATTCCTGTTGCTACTGTGGCCATCGGAAAACCGGGAGCGACCAACGCGGGAATTCTGGCGGCGCAAATCCTGGGGCTCTCCAGCGCGACCCTTGCCAAGAAACTTGAGGATCACAAAGAAACGCTGGCCAACGGAGTGGAAGAGAAGTCGAAGAAGCTGAAGATCACGCTGGGAACGTAGCGTGCTGCGAAGTCGTTGGTCTGTGGTCGTTGGTCGTTGGCCGTTGGCAAAACCAGGCGATGCTAGTGAGGCTAACGACCAACGACAAACAACCAACGACATTGTTACGAACAAATACATAGATCCTTCGCTACGCTCAGGATGACAAAGCCAACCGAGGTGCGCATGCTGCGACCAGTTATCCTGCTTGTGTTCCTTCTGTTGGCAGTGACCATGGAATCTTTTGCCCAAGACCGTTCTTACGGCCGCTCGGTAGTCATGACGAAAGGCGGCATCGTTGCTACCAGCCATTACCTGGCTTCGCAGGCGGGGGCGCAAATTTTGGCCAAAGGCGGCACGGCAATGGACGCCGCTATTGCTGCCAATGCCGTGCTCGGCGTCACCGACCCAATGAGCAACGGGATAGGCGGCGATCTGTTTCTCATTTACTGGGACGCGAAGGCCGGCAAACTTTATGGGCTGAACTCGAGCGGTTGGGCGCCGCGCGGACTTTCCGTGGAGTTTCTGGCGAAGCAGGGCATTACATCCATGCCAGGCTACGGGATTCATAGTGTCACCGTTCCCGGCGCCGTCGAAGGATGGAGCCAGGCTCACCGGCGTTTCGGACGCTTGCCCTGGAAAGATCTTTTTTCTCCGGCAATTTATTACGCTGAGCACGGCTTCGCGGTGCCCGAAATCGTTCATGGGTATTGGGTAGGGGAAGAGGCCAAGCTGCAAAAGACCAGCGAGGCGCGGAAAGTTTTTCTTCCCGGCGGCAAAGTTCCTGAAGTTGGCGAGATGTTTTCCAATCCGGATGTCGGCAAGGCTCTACGGTTGGTTGCCGAGCAAGGGCGCGACGCATTTTACCAAGGCGAAATCGCGCAAGCGATTGTGAAGACGTCAGCGTCATTCGGCGGCACCATGCAGTTGGACGATCTTTCCGACTTCTCCGCGGAATGGGTTGAGCCGATTTCCATCGACTATCGCGGCTGGAAGATTTACGAACTGCCTCCCAATGTCCAGGGCATGGCGGCGCTTGAGATGCTGAACATCATGAGCACATTCCAGCCTGACCCCGGCGGACCGCAGAACACGGTGGAGTTACACAAGAAGATCGAAGCCATGAAACTGGCTTACGCCGATCTTTACCGTTACAACGCGGACCCAAAGTTCGCCAAAGTCCCGGTGGACGGCCTGTTGTCCAAGGCATATGCCGCACAGCGAGCCGCGCTCATCAATCCGAATAAAGCCAACTGCAATCCCGGCGCAGGAACTCCCGCTAAAAGCGACACTGTATATCTCGCAGCCGTGGACAAAGACGGCAACATCGCGTCTTTGATCCAAAGCAATTATTCCGAGTTCGGTTCCGGCATTGTGGTCAGCGGCATGGGCTTTGCGCTGCAAAATCGCGGAGCGTTGTTCGTGCTCGATCCTAAGCATCCGAATGTACTGCAGCCGCGCAAGCGGCCGTTTCACACCATCATTCCTGCTTTTATGGAGCAGGGCGATGTGCACATCGGATTTGGCATCATGGGCGGTCCCAACCAGCCTCTGGCGCACGCGCAGTTCGTTTCGAACTTCGTCGATTATGGGATGAACATTCAGGCTGCGGTCGAAGCGCCGCGATTTACCGTCGCCAGCAACACGGTGAGTTGTGACATTGTGATCGAGTCGCGGATCAAGCCTGAGGTTTTGCAGGCGTTGCGCGACAAAGGCCACCACTTAATCATGCAAAAAGAGTACAGCGTGATGATGGGACGGGGACAAGCGGTGATGCACAATTCGAAGAGTGGACTGAACTCGGGTGCATCTGA
>Ga0210394_10006972_pt1 | contig 12059 bp, 7 predicted proteins | sample IncBWC12MmetaG_FD_160121 | JGI IMG/M metagenome (GOLD analysis project Ga0210394, IMG submission 160121) | Forest soil microbial communities from Barre Woods Harvard Forest LTER site, Petersham, Massachusetts, United States - Inc-BW-C-12-M | ecosystem: Environmental > Terrestrial > Soil >... | reverse complement strand
CTGTGCTCTTCGAGGATCACGTGAAGGCGGTCATCGAACTGGCCTCGTTGAGCAGCTTTACCGCGTCGCATCTCGCATTCCTTGAACAATTGACTGCGAGCATCGGCATTGTGCTGAACAGCATTGAGGCGACGATGCAGACTGAAGGGCTGTTGAAGCAGTCGCAACAGCTGGCTACCGAACTGCAGACGCAGCAAAGAGAATTGCAGCAGACTAACGAGCAGCTTGCGCAAAAAGCTCAGCAACTTGCCGAGCAGAACGTGGAAGTTGAACGCAAGAACCAGGAAATCGAGCAAGCCCGCGGAGCGTTAGAGGAGAAGGCAAAGGAACTTGCCCTGACCTCCAAGTACAAATCCGAGTTCCTGGCCAACATGTCTCACGAGTTGCGCACACCGTTGAACAGCATTCTTGTGCTGGGTCAGCAGCTCACGGACAATCCCGACGGCAATTTGACTGCGAAGCAGGTCGAGTTCGCCCGCACCATCCATGGCGCTGGAACCGATCTCCTCAACCTGATCAGCGACATTCTCGATTTATCGAAGATTGAATCCGGAACCGTTTCGGTGGAGGCCGAGGAAGTTTTCTTCGCCAGCCTTCTGGATATGGTCGCTCGTCCGTTCCGTCACGAGGCAGAAAACCGCCGGCTGGGATTCGAGGTTCATTCCGATCCTCACCTTACCCGCAGCCTGGTCACCGACTCGAAACGTTTGCAGCAGGTGCTGAAGAATCTATTGTCCAATGCATTTAAGTTCACCGAACAGGGAGGCGTGCAGCTGACCGTATCGCTTGCCACGGGGGGCTGGAGTGACGACCACCCGATTCTTAACTCGGCCGCATCGGTGGTTGCCTTCGAAGTGTCCGATACGGGTATCGGGATTCCCTCGGAGAAACAACGCATCATCTTCGAGGCCTTCCAGCAGGCGGATGCCGGCACCAGCCGTAAATACGGCGGAACCGGCTTGGGGCTAGCGATCAGCCGCGAGCTCGCCAGCCTGCTGGGCGGCGAGATTCAGCTGCGCAGCGCCCCGGGCAAGGGAAGCACCTTCACCCTGTATTTGCCTCAAACCTATGTCGGGCCCTCTGTCGCCAGTCTCGGGATGGCGGACCGAAAAACCCGGTCGACGACTCCGCCGCTTCAGTTGTCCGCAGTCCGGACGACGGAGGTTGCAGTTGAGCACGTTTCCGACGACCGTGAGAATCTCAAACCCGACGATGCAATCCTGCTGATTGTCGAAGATGATCCGCACTACGCGCGAGTGTTGTGCGATCTTTCTCGCGATACTGGATTCAAGGTGCTCGTGGCCATGAAAGGCGCTGAAGCCTTGGCGTTGGCTCGCGAGTTCCATCCCACGGCCGTATCGCTCGATGTGTTCTTGCCGGACATGTTGGGCTGGACCGTGCTCAATCATTTAAAACAGGATCCGGCCACTCGCCACATCCCCGTCCAGATGTTGACGCTGGACGAAGACCGGCATCACGGGCTGGCGCGCGGAGCCTTCGCTTTCGTGACCAAGCCGACCACGCCCGAGGGACTGGGAGCGGCTTTGACCCGGATCAAGGAGTACAGTACGCCACGGCGAAAGCGGTTGTTAGTAGTCGAAGACAATCCAGCTGAGCAGCTTAGTATCCGCGAGCTGTTGGGTTACGACGACATCGACGTCTCGGTGGCTGCTAGTGGCAACGAGGCGCTCAGCGCTCTTGATAAGCAGCCGTTCGATTGCGTTGTGTTGGACTTGCGGCTTCCTGATATGTCGGGCTTCGACGTCCTGGAACGCCTGCGTGATACCGAAGGGCTCAGCGATTTGCCGGTTGTAGTATTCACCGGAAAGGAGTTGTCGTCCGAAGAAGATGCGCGTCTGCACACGCTTGCCCGCAGCGTCGTCGTGAAGGGTGTCGAGTCGCCAGAACGGCTTCTCGATGAGACCGCGCTATTCCTGCATCGCGTCGTCGCCGATCTGCCACCGGAGAAGCAGAAGATGCTCGACCGGTTGCATCGTTCCGATGACGCTCTGGTGGGGAAAAAGGTGCTCGTGGTGGATGACGATGTGCGAAACATCTTCGCGCTCAGCAGCGTGCTGGAGCGCCGCGGAATGACAGTGCTGACCGCCGGAACGGGACGCGAAGCAATTGCGACCCTCGAGTCGACTCCCGATTTGGCGATTGTGCTGATGGACATCATGATGCCGGAAATGGATGGATACGAGACCATGCAGGTGATTCGGCAGAACGCATTGTTTCGGCGCTTGCCGATCATCGCGCTGACCGCGAAGGCCATGAAGGGCGATCGCGAGAAGTGTCTCGAAGCCGGTGCGTCCGAGTATCTGGCCAAGCCGGTCAATACCGAACAGCTACTTTCCGCGCTGCGGATGTGGTTGCACAGATGACTTGGTGAGGGTCCGGAATTGTTTCGCTAAGAGGCAGTGAGGGCACAAAACAAAATGACCACAACTGAAAAGATCAACATTCTCATGGTGGACGATTCACCGGCCAAGTTGCTCAGTTATGAAGCCATACTTGCTGAGCTGGGGGAGAATCTGATCAAGGCGGCCTCGGGGAAAGAGGCTCTGGAACATCTGCTGAAAACCGATATCGCAGTCGTATTGATGGACGTAAGCATGCCGGATCTGGACGGTTTTGAATTGGCCGACCTGATTCGTCAGCATCCCCGCTTTCAACGGACCGCCATCATTTTCATTTCCGCCGTATACCTGACCGACCTCGACCGGCTTAAAGGATATCAACGCGGGGCAGTGGATTACATTTCCGTTCCGGTGATTCCGGAGCTTTTGCGGGCGAGGGTCAGCATATTCGCCGAGCTTCATCGCTCGGCGCATCAACTGGAAATCCTCAATCGTGAATTAGAGGTGCGGGTCGCCGAGCGTACCGCTGAATTGGAAAGCAGAGCGGAGATACTGCAACAGCTGAACCTTGAACTCGCGCGCAAGAACCAGGAACTCGACGCCATTGTGCGCACCGCTCCAGACATCATTTTCAGCCGGCAGGCAGACGGGGCAAGGGACTACATCAGCGATCGATTTTATGAATACACGGGAGCTGACTCAGGTTCCGCCAATGGTTTTGGCTGGCTGGACTTCGTGCACCCTGAGGACCGGGAGCGTAGTATCGCGCATTGGCTGCGCTGCGTCCAGTCAGGGGACAACTACGAATCCGAATACCGCATTCGCGCGCGGGATGGACAGTACCGTTGGTTCCGGGCTCGCGCCGTTCCCATTCGCGATCTCGAAGGAAAGATCCTGAAATGGTATGGGACCTGCTCCGACATTCATGACAGTAAGGTATTGGAGCAATCGATTCGCGACAGCGCCACCGAACTGGAGAGACTGGTCGATGACCGGACAGCCGCTCTGCGGCGGCTATCGGGTCGCCTTCTCACCATGCAGGATGACGAGCGGCGCCGCATCGCCCGCGAACTGCATGATGGCTTAGGGCAGGAGCTGGCTGCAGCAAAAATGATGATGGACGGCATTCTGGAAAGAAAATCAGCCCAATCAAACCGGCGAGCTGCCGTGGACGCCAGTGAAACCATCGATCGTGCGATCCAGCAAGTTCGCAGTCTATCTCATCTCTTGCATCCACCCTTGCTGGATGAAGTGGGGTTGCTTTCAGCGCTTCGTTGGTACTTGGACGGTCTGACCCAGCGCAGCGGCATTCAAACCTCATTGGAAGTTCAGCCACGCGAGTTCCCGCGACTCGCGGTCGAGTTGGAAACTGCCATCTTCCGTATCATTCAGGAGGCTCTCACCAATGTTTACCGGCATTCGGGAGCGCAGAGAGCCTGGGTCACTCTAACCCAACGAGAGAGTCATGTGGTGGTGACCATCCGAGATGACGGCAAGGGCGTGGAAGATCCAGTCGCGGAGTTGCGTCCGGGGAGTATTGGCATCGGCATCGGAGGAATGAGCCAACGGGCAAAAGAGTTCGGCGGGGACTTGCGGCTGACTAACACTGGCCCTGGCACCCTTGTGGAGGTCGCCATTCCTTCCCCTATTGTCGTATCCCAAAAGACGCCTGCAATGGCTTGATCTCTTGCGAAGTCCCGGCAGGCGACGCGAGTTGGTTCGGCCTCCACTGTTCCTTTGTTCCTTCGCAACAACCGTCGACTTGTTTCGGCAGGCCGCATCGCAACGGAATGTGGAGTTTTTTACCTTGTGAATTGACAGCTCGAGGCAGCATACTGGTCCAAGTCATTGACACCCCACATTTTAATTGTGAATGGGCGAGCGGTACTCGATTTGCATCTAGGAGCGTCATGCGCCTCCTGAGTGTTCGTCTCATTGGTTCCCTCATCCTGGGAATCACTCTGGTTTCGCTGCTGTCATCATATTTCGAGGTCAGTGCCGAAATCCGTGGTCAACGACGAGAACTCGAGCGTCGAGCCGAGGTATTGGCGGAGAGCCTCGCGGAAAACATTGAGCCTTACTTCGAAAAAGGCTCTTATAAAGAACTTCAACGGATTGTCGAGCGATTCGGCAATCGCCAACACCTTTCTGGTATCGCTATTTACAATCGGCAAGGCGAGCCAATCGCGATCACTCCTGGCCTCTCGCAGCAGTTCTCACATGCCCCGGCAGTAATAGGAAAAGCAGAAGCCGACGACCAGGGTGCAGGCGAATTCGTTTCGCTTCGCGGCACTTCGGTCCACACTTACGCCCTACCTCTCCATCAGCATGGAGAAGTCGCGGGCGGGCTGGCGATTGTTCACGATGCGGCATACATCGGCACCCAAAGCCATCGCCTTTGGCGTGAGACTTTCTTTCGCATACTCGAAGAGATGGTCATCATCGTGCTGGTCACGCTTCTGATCGTGCGCTGGAGCCTGACTCGACCGGTTGTCCGCGCGGCGCAGTGGATGCGCGCGCTTCGCGTCGGTCGCACCTCGCCCCAGGTAATTCCAGACTGGGAGTTCTTCGGGCCTCTCGCCAACGAGATGACCACCTTCGCCAAGAGTTTGATTCACGCGCGTTCTGCTGCGGAGAACGAAGCCCGGTTGCGCGACGCGGCGGAGTCCACGTGGACCGCAGATCGCCTGGCTGTGCACGTACGCGGAAAGTTGGGAGATGGCCGATTGTTCGTGCTCTCGAACCGCGAGCCGTATATGCACACGCGTCAGCACAAGTCGTTGGAGGTGATTGTTCCTGCGAGCGGTCTGGTGACTGCATTGGAACCGGTTTTGCGGGCCTGCGACGGCACTTGGATCGCGCACGGTAGCAGCGATGCAGATCGCGAGGTTGTGGACAAAAATGACCGGCTGCGCGTCCCGCCAGACGATCAACGTTATACCTTGCGTCGCGTATGGCTCAGCAAGGAGGAAGAAGAAGGCTACTATTACGGCTTTGCTAACGAGGGTTTGTGGCCGCTATGCCACATTGCTCACACCCGCCCGCTTTTCCGGGCCTCGGACTGGGAATACTACCAGGAAGTGAATCGCAAGTTCGCCAATGCCGTTCTCGAGGAGATGGAAGGCGTCCAACAGCCAGTAGTATTGGTTCAGGACTATCATTTTGCTTTGGCGCCGCGCCTGATCAAGGAGAAACGTCCCGACGCGCGTGTAGCCATCTTCTGGCACATCCCGTGGCCAAATCCCGAAGCCTTTGGGATCTGCCCGTGGCAACGGAAATTACTGGACGGCTTGCTGGGCGCCGACCTGATTGGTTTGCATGTCCAGTCGCATTGCAACAACTTCTTGCAAACCGTGGACCGCTCGCTGGAATCGCAGATCGACTGGGAACACTTCTCGGTCAGGCGTCACGGTCATTTCACCATGGTTCAACCTTTCCCCATCAGCGTGGACTTTAACGATTTCAACGCGGTGCAGGATGGAACTACTGACCCCTATACGGAACGTGCCACGCTTCTGAAAGAACATGGGGTAGAGGCCATTTTCATGGGTGTGGGAGTCGATCGCATGGACTACACCAAAGGGATTCTCGAACGCCTTCTGGCGGTCGAGCGGCTTATGGAGAGCCATCCCGTGTATCAGGGGCAGTTCACCATTGTGCAGATCGGGGCACCCAGCCGGACTCACATCAAGCGCTATCACGACTTTCTGGGAGAAGTTGAGTCCGAAGCGGACCGCATTAACTGGCGATTCCAGACCAGTCGGTGGAAACCGATTATTCTTTTGAACCGTCAGCACAGCCATCGCGAGATCCAGCGCTACTACCAGGCCGCCGATCTCTGTTTGGTTACCTCTCTCCATGACGGCATGAATCTGGTTGCCAAGGAATTCCTGGCGGCGCGGAATGATGAGCAGGGCGCCCTGATTCTGAGCCGGTTCACCGGCGCAGCGCGAGAACTGCGCGACGCACTGTTGGTCAATCCTTACGACATCGATCAAACGGCAGAGGCTATTCGCTTCGCCCTTGAAATGGATCCAGAGGAGAAAAAAGAACGAATGCAGCGAATGCGGAAAACCGTGAAGGAGCACAATGTTTACCGATGGGCCGGCAATCTGATTGGCGCGCTGTGCGACATCCGCGTCGATACAACAGCCAAACTGCCGGAAGCATCCAACATCGACGTTGCGGCTGCGTATCAAACCCACCCGCATGACGAAGGAGGCTTGGTTGCTTGAGACCGATGCCAAACTGACCGCAGAGCACTTCTTCGAAGAACTGGCACAATCTCCCGCGGGCGCACTGCTGTTGGACTATGACGGCACTCTGGCGCCTTTTCAGGTGGAACGCGATCGCGCATTTCCTTACCCGGGCGTTTCCGCTCTGTTGCAGGAGATCATGAATACCGGCCACACTCAGGTCGTAGTGATTACAGGGCGTCGTGCCCAGGATGTCATTCCCCTTCTTGGCCTTGTGCCGCATCCGGAAATCTGGGGCGTTTATGGTTTGCAAAGGTTGAAATCCGACGGAACCTGCGAAATGCCCCGGCTGGAGGAAAATGTCGTTCAGGCTTTGGCCGCTGCGGCCGAGTGGGTGAATGAGTTAGAGTTTGGCAACGTGTTAGAACTCAAGCCGGGCAGCGTGGCAGTGCACTGGCGTGGACTGGAAGAGTCCCTGGCCACGCGCATTCGCGGCAACGTTCTGTTGGGATGGCTGCCTATCGCCGACCGTGCACGCATGACTTTGCAGGAGTTTGACGGCGGCGTAGAGATGAAGCTAGCGACCTCCGACAAAGGAGATGCGGTGCGTAAATTCGTGGCGGAATTGGATTCTGCGATCTCGGTTGCCTACCTCGGTGATGACCAGGCTGACGAGGATGCTTTCCGTGTTCTGCAGAATCGTGGTCTTCGCGTGCTGGTCCGGCCGGAGTGGCGCGAAACCGGTGCTGATGTGTGGCTGCGACCTCCGGAGGAATTAGTAAAGTTCTTGTTTCAATGGCTGACAATTTGCCGCGGCGAGAAGTGATCTGCCTCCTCGCCGCGAGATCCTAATTTAGAGACAACTCTCCGCTAGCTGCCGGTCGCGGCAACCTCTACGTCGGAGAATCGCCTGCGGACTTTATCGCCGATCTCGCGCACTCTTCCTGCGATTTCGCCACGAGTTTCTTCGCCGCTGGCAGGAGCGAGACTAAAGCCAACCCCGATCCCGATCCCCGCCCCTGCGGCAAAGCAAAGAGCGCCTCGAAGCAGGTCAGAGTCGTCCCCGCGGATCACCCTCGATGCTCTCGCCACGCGACCGGCGGCAGTTTCATATTTCTGCTGGGCAACGTGGCGCAGATCATCGATTTGCTCGACGGCGCGGTCTCGTACGTTCTTTGTTGTGTTGTCCGACTGTTCCAGGAGATAAAGTCCAGTGCCGAGGAGTAGCTTGAAGAGTTTGTTCATAAACGGTCCTTTCGAATTGAACGACGATTCCCATCCCTAGCAGCGTAGCAGTTGATTCCTACCACCGCTATCGAGTTGATGCTGTAGGCGCACGCCATAGTTTGCCTATTTTGTTCTAGTGGGTGGCACACTTAGCCCCTCTGTACAACCCTGGCAACGATTCGCACACCCAAAGGCCGGCGTGGGGAGGCATTGTGAAAAAGCATGATCTTTCGTGGTTAAGACTGTTGGCTTTTTTTTCGATAACTACGCTCGCATCATCTTTGGTCGTTGCCGCCGTACTCGCTGGCTTTACCGTTGCGATCGCCGGCGGCGAACCTCCGCAAATGTTGAACGATCAGAACGTAGACCCAAGTGTACCCGGCCAGACCTTTTCCGGGATCATCACCGACGCGCGCTGTGGTCCGAGGCATACTGATTCGGAACAGAGTGCATCGGGATGTACCCGAATGTGCGTGCGAAACGGCTCGAAATACGTCCTGGTGGACGGCGACCGAAAGTACGAATTAGCGGGCAATCTGGAGCAGTTCGATCGGTTCGCTGGCGAGCGAGTCAGCCTCACCGGTGTTCTTAGTGGAGACACCGTCAGAGTGAGTTCCGCAAGTCCCCAGATCGCCGGCGGACCGGGACAGCCATAGCACGGCAGAGCATACAGCATTTACCTGATTGTTCGGCAACGGCGATGTTCGCTAGTGTTGTCCTGAGCCTTGTCGCGAATGGGTCTCGACGCCGGGCTGGGGTGGTCATGGGTTAGTGTCGGCAAAAACCGACGTTCGGACCCTCACGACCACCCCGTCAATCTCCAAGCAAAATATCTACACTTTATCGATTGTCTGCTGCAATAGCCCGCGCTAAGAACAGCATCAAACCGTTTGCAATTTAGGGAAGGAGGCTGTGTGAAAAGAGCTTTGATTGCGGCGCGAAATATTATAGGTACTGCTGGGTTGCTGCTCATCGGGTACGTCGTTCTCACTTCGATTCCCGACGTGGGACGTTACGTCAAGATCAGCACGATGTGAGGCCTCGGTGCGGCGCGCCTCATGCTAAGGTGCGCCAGTCCCGCTGGACAACTAACTTCTAAATTCGGAAGACCCCGGACACGCGGGCGTCGTATCCGCATCTTGAAGAAAGTCACTGGCTCGGCATCCCCGGCACTCTTTCGCCTTTCAGTTTTCCCGCCAGCTTACTTGCAAGACTCTTTATCTCTTTTTCTCTCGCTGCGTTCACGATTCCTTTTGAGTCGTCGTAAAGACTTTCTCGCAAGATGGTAGCGAGCCGCGCCTTGAGTAGTGCCCGGTGCGCGAGGGACTCGGGGATAGGGAGCTTCTCCGGTCGTGAAGGCTGCGAACACGTTAGAGTCCCCCCGACGAACGCAGCCTTGAGATCAGGCTGTGTAAGTCCCGATGTTTGTCCCATCGCTTGTACGCCAAGAAGAGCAGAAGCAACGGTAAAGGCAAGCAGGGCAAACCAACTCTTTGCCACATCTCTACCTCCTTACTATCGAAGCCGACGGAATAGTCACAGGGTTCCATTCCGGTCGTGCGCAAAGATGAGATTCCTCTTCCGCAGGTTTGCTCCCTACACGAAGCCAGTGAACCGGCTACACGTTTGCTGGGACAACGCGGCTATGGCGCACGGTTGAGCAGTTGCTCGTGAGCAATCGCCAGCGAGGGACCGCCTCGCAGATGTGCTACGATATAGTTAAGCAATCCGTCCAGGATCTGTGGCGCTGGCGCCAACGATGCAGCGTTCGAACTGCGCCGCGACAAACCCTGGAAACGGTTTCGGCATCTTTGATTGGGGCAATCTAAGTGAGCCGGGACGACACTATCTAACTCCGACACACCGTGCCACTTCGCCCATCTGGCATTTTGAAAACTTTTTGCAGACGGTAGAGCCCAGTCATGGTGGAGCAGGAAAGCTTCTGGACCGGATGGCGGGAGCGTCTCTCGGCGCTTCGCAATGTGCCTGCAGTTCTGAAAATCGTGTGGGACTCCGGTCCGGCAGTGGTTGTATTTGGACTGGTGTCGCGCCTGCTCTCGTCACTTCTGCCGGTTGTGCTTTTGTGGATCACCAAGCTGATCATCGATGGCATCGTCCATGCTGTCTCAACTCATCAGCCGGTGCAGCCGCACTTCTGGTTGCTGGTAGCGGCGGAATTTTCACTTGCTGTCTTGAACAGCGCTCTCATCCGAGCGACCGACTATTCGGATTCCTTGCTGGCTGACAAGTACACGCGCCACGTCAGCATTCGAGTCATGAATCATGCGGCTGGGCTGGATCTGCTGGCGTATGAAGATCCGGTTTTCTACGACCGTCTGGAGCGAGCGCGAGTGCAAGCAACTGACCGGCTCGGCATGATTCAGGCCATCGGGCGGCTGATCCAGCAGGCGATTACGACCCTGACGCTGTCCGTCTCGATCATGTTGTTCTCTCCCTGGTTGATGCTGCTGCTGATCGCGGGCGTGCTTCCGGCATTTCTCGGGGAAAGCCATTTTGCTTTTCTGGGATACGCCAAGAACTTTCGCCAGACGCCGATCCGGCGGCAACTGGATTACCTGCGCATCCTTGGCGGGAGCAAGGAAGCTGCGAAGGAGTTGAAGCTCTTCGGGTTGCGAGACTTCCTGCGCGAGCGTTTTGCCCGCTTGTCCGACGCGATTTACGAAGAGAACGTCGCCTTGTCTCGACGCAAGCTGATTGCAGGTACGTTGTTGTCCGTGGTCGGCACCATGGGCTACTACTCCGCGTATGTATTTGTGATTTGGCGTACGGTCAACGGCGCATTAAGCATCGGTACACTAACGTTTCTCGCGGGAGCGATTCAGCAGGCCAGCAGCAACATCGAGCAGATCTTTTCAACCCTTACCGGCATCGCCGACCAGGCGCTGTTCCTTACAGACTTGCTCGCCTTCTTTGAGATGCAAGCCACCATTCGCTCTAAACCTAATGCGCTGCCGGCCCCTAGACCCATCATGCTTGGATTCGAGTTTCAGAACGTTTCCTTCCAGTATCCGGGAAGCTCACGGCTGGTTCTTAACTGCTTGAACTTTCAGTTGCGTCCCGGAGAGCGAGTGGCGCTGATTGGCGAAAACGGCCAGGGCAAGACCACCATCGTAAAGTTGATTACCCGTTTGTACGATCCTTCGGAAGGACGGATATTGCTCGATGGCATCGATCTTCGCGAGTATGACCTTGAAGATCTGCATCGCGAGATGGGTGTCATCTTTCAGGATTTCATGCGTTATGAAATGACCGCGCGCGAAAACATCGCAGTGGGCCGGGTCGAGGAAATCGACAATCTGGAACTCTTGCAAGGAGCGGCGCGGAAGAGCATGGCGGACCATATTATCGGGCGACTGCCCGAGCGCTACGAACAAATGCTGGGCCGGCGTTTCGACCGGGGGATGGACCTTTCTGGTGGCGAGTGGCAAAAAGTCGCGCTGGCCCGGGCTTATTTGCGCGATGCCCAACTCCTGATTCTCGACGAGCCGACGGCCGCGCTCGACGCGCTCAGCGAGTTTGAGGTCTTTCGCAGGTTTTCCGAACTCACCGCCGGCAAGACTGCGCTCTTTATTTCACACCGATTCTCCACCGTGCGTATGGCTGATCGCATCGTAGTGCTCGACAATGGCAGAATCATCGAGGAAGGCAGTCACGATCAACTGGCGAGCTTGGGAGGCCGCTACGCCGAAATGTTCGAGATGCAGGCCTCGAGCTATCGCTAGGAATATAAATATACAAGATGCCCCCGAGTGCCCATCTCGAAATTATGAATTCAAACCCTGACGGCCTGCGCCAACCACGGGAGGCAGCGGTGCCCGATCCACAAACTGTGCGTGTGAGCGCTACAGAACTGGCCGGGAACCTGGCGTGGCTCCCGGGTCAGGATGCTTCGCGACCCTTTCGGAGTCGTTGCCGAGCGCTATCTCACGCGCTTAAACCGCTGTTGAAAGCGCTGGAATCTCCGCCCCCGCGGACTATCTCAGACGATTTTCGCTGGCTGCATGACAATACTCGCCTGCTTGAGGCCGAGCTGGAAGATGTCCGTGAATCGTTTGACCTGCCTCGCAACGTTCCCCAAGTTCGCGCTCCCAACGGCATGGTTGTTCCCAGAATAGCGGCCTTGGCTGAAGACTTTCTCGCCGCCACTTCGTACCAGTTTGGCGAACCAACTTTCGTTGGCTACATTCAAGCCTTCCAAGAAGCCACCATCCTCAAAATGACGGAGTTGTGGACGCTCGTCCCCGTTTTCAAACTT
>Ga0210394_10006971_pt1 | contig 12063 bp, 17 predicted proteins | sample IncBWC12MmetaG_FD_160121 | JGI IMG/M metagenome (GOLD analysis project Ga0210394, IMG submission 160121) | Forest soil microbial communities from Barre Woods Harvard Forest LTER site, Petersham, Massachusetts, United States - Inc-BW-C-12-M | ecosystem: Environmental > Terrestrial > Soil >... | reverse complement strand
CTTCACTCAAGACATTGCTCATACCGACGGAGCCTATAAGGGCTCCCGTCGGAGTCAATGTCCCGGGTCTTATCGTTGGCCGGTTTTCAGCTGACCCTCATTGGCCGCTTTTGGGTGACCCCTGAGGCATAAGCCGTGATCAGAAGATACCCAATTCCATAGGACGTTGCCGCCGCCACGTTGGTGACGGCAACTTTTTGAGACATCTGACCACGCCAAATGTTTGTATAGCCGAGGTCGCGCATGCCGTGTGCCGCTCCCTCCCTTGTGATCAGGTCGACAAAATAGCCAACCAGAATTACGGAGACGATCACAGCCACAGTTGATTCGAGAATGTCCGGCCAGTATTCGCCCACACCCAGCAACGTTTTGAGTAGGATTGACGACGACACCTTAAACCAAAAAGTGTGGGAAGTTACCAGATAAGTGTCCTAGCGCACGACCTTCATCTGTCAAACACAGCCTTCTTCGCGTCCCCAACGGAAAGCATAAGCGTCATCGGATCAACTGGCGAGGAAGCGAAGCCATACCGCTCATAAAACCGCTTGGCATCGTCGGAAATTGCAGGAACGAGAATCGCACGGACGCCTCCGATTTGCGCAGCCTGTAGCGTTCGCAAGATTGCGTCTCGCAGCAAACTCCTACCGATGTTGCGACCCTGCCATCCACGCTCTACCGCCAGGCGCCCTACAATCATCACCGGCAATGGGTCTGGCAAATTGCGGCGAATTCGACCCGGTGCTTTTGTCAGCGCGACACCCCCGCTCGCAAGCGCGTAGTAGCCAACAACCTTGTCCGCCGAACACACAACATAGATCCGGGACGCTCCCGATTCCTCGTTCGCCAAAGCTCTTTTTTTGAGCCAATCGTTTAGATCAGGAACGCCACAGTCGAAGGTTGATCTATCGCGGGCAGACATTAAGTGCTGCGGCGGGCTTATTTCTGCCCTGGCACCGCTCACGACTCCCAGGGTGCCTTAGACATCATCAAGCGCTTCAGGCGCTTGTTTTCCGCTGGCGGCGCGTCGAGAGCGTCGGTGAATCGCTTGTACGCCTTTTCATCGAGCAGGAACAATCTCTGGTCGAGCAGCACCTCGGTCGCTTGGCGGCACGCCGCCTCCAACATGAATTCAGACCGGTTCTTGCCCACTCTCTGTGCAGCTCGATCGATCAGTGCCCGCTTCGTATGATCGGCGCGAAGGTTAATCGTAACTCCCCGCGTGCCGCGTTCGCCTCGGTCCGTGGTCCGCATTCGTTTCTCCCGTCCGCACAACAACCCTATAGCATTGTATACACAATGTCAACACATTGGCGGACACACACTGGCGGACAAGGCTGTCGAGGGAACCATGCCGCCAAGGGACGGAACGCTACGTCCTGTTCCGATAGGACAAAGATTCTGCACAATCTTTGTGCAGCCCTCTGCCGCGACACGCATTTGTTTCGCGAGTGGAGCCCTCCGAGCCACAGCCACTCAAAAGCTGACGCCCTTCACAGCGCAGAGTTACCGAACACACCTGCCTGGTGAGCAGGTGCTCCGTCGGGGTTTCGTCGGAGTTAACGATATCGGGAATCACGCCCGACTCGAGCCGAAAATCAACCAGCAACACTACGCAACACTTGGGTTTCAACAATGCCTGCCATCCGCCCGTCACATTCCCCTTGGAATTTATAACCAGCCCAGAGCGCCCAGTAATTCAGGTTGCGGCCCGGCTGACTTTCTTTGACAACTTTGCCTGCATAAAAAATTCCGTAGTCGGCTTGAAAGCACGATTTTTTTGCCGCACCCGACATCAAATTCCACCTCCAGCAGCGTCGGAAAATAGAAAATGAAGTTCAGTTGCGAGTTGGTTTCTGGTAGGAAATACGCCAGATCGTGCCGCTGCCGTCATCAGTGACGAGCAACGAGCCATCCTTTGCAGTGGCGACCCCGACGGGTCGGCCCCAGACTTGTTTATCCGAAATTACGAAGCCGGTCATGAAATCGTCGTATTCTCCGGTGGGCTTGCCGTTTTTGTCAAAGATCAGCCGCACAACTTTGTAGCCCGTCCTTCGCGAGCGGTCCCACGAACCATGCAGTGTTACGAAAGCGCTACCCTGATATTCGGCTGGGAAATTGTCACCTTCGTAGAACTCGATTTGGAGAGGGGCGGAGTGCGTCTGCATAAAAACATCCGGAATTGTGATTTTGTCCTTCAAGTCGGCGTGTTCGCCTTTGTGCCGAGGATCTTCGTGGTCACCGAGAAAATACCAGGGCCAACCGTAGAAGGCGCCGGTCTGAACATGCGTGGCGTATTCAAACGGAGTGTTGTCACCAAGTCCGTCACGTTCGTTGATGACTGCCCATAACTCGCCCGTTGCCGGTTGAATGGTGATGCCAGAGGGATTCCGCATACCCGTGGCAAGGATTTTCTGGTCTGAGCCATCGGGATTGAACGAGAGAATATTGGCACGGCCTTCTTCGGTATCCCAAGTTGAACCAAGCGGATGAGTTTTGTTCCAGCCGTCCACGCCTCCAGGAACGAGCGGGAAGGGAAACATATCCAGTGCGGCGTTGGAGCCCGATCCGACTGCGAGAAGTAGGCGCTTCCCGTCAGGAGTAAAAACGATGTCGCGAATCCAGTGGTGAGTGGGCGGAATGCAGTCCACGATTTGTTGTGCTTTGGCCGCGGTCTGCAAATCACCGTTTTTGTATGGGAATCGAACTACACCGTTGCTGTTGGCTACGTATAATCATTGAGGATCCGGACCCGGCGGATAGAAAGCCATCCGGTATGGCTGGTGAAGACCGCTAGCAAAAACCTCGGTCTCCGTTGGATTAGATGAGCCCGCAGGGACGCGATAGACGCGGACTTCACCTGCCGAACTGTTGGCCACAAAAATGTCACCGTTTGGTGCCACGTGAATCACGCGAGCCTGGGCCAGCCCCGTCGCAACGACTGCGACTGCGAAGCCGTCGGGGACGTGCAGCACGGCGTCCGCGGGCTTGGGAGCGAGTTCCACCAAATTCGCTACCTCCGGTGCGATCTCGGGCAAATCGGCGAGCGTAATAAGGCGCCTGATGCCAGGCGCGTCCTCGCGCCAATCTCCAAAAGCAGCCTTTCCACGCAGAACTTTTCCCGACTCGGTTGCAGACTGTGCAGAAAGACCGGCGCCACTCAGCAGCGCGAAAACTGTCATAGCTGCAATTGCGATGGTGGTCCGCTTGTTTGTTCTTAAACGATTCCGGTCAATATCCGTCGTAGTTTTTTCGCAAGCACTGCAAATGCCACGCGGACCGCGACGCCGCGACTTTTTTGCCACGTCTGACATAAAGTCCTCCTCCACCAGCCTGGAAAGGTGAGTAACGAAGTTCAGTTGCGAGTGGTTTCTTTTCGCAAACCCGCCAGATCCCGCGGCTGCCGTCATCCGTGACGAGCAACGGGCCATCCTTTGCAGTGGCGACACCGACGCGTGCGATGTGCCATTTAGGAGATCGCCCTCGAACATCGGCGACGCTGCAGCGATTGGCGGGTCACGGCGGAACTGAGCCTCGTCTGCGATGTTGCACGCGCTCAGAGTGACCGCTCCTCTTGTTCCACCCTCCTAGAATTTATAGCCGGCCCACAACGCCCAGTAATTCAGATTGCGGCCGGGTTGCGTCTCTTTCAGGAACTTCCCTGCATAGAAGATTCCGTAATCCGCCTGCAGCCAGATATGACGATCCACTTGCCATCGCGCCTCAGCACCCGGGCGCTGGCCCACGAACCGCGCGTTGCTGTCTCCAGCCGCTCTGAGGAGGGTTCCCGGCACGTTATACACACCGTCCAGAAGGCTCTGCCGCCAATAGAAAACCCAGTCTGTCGAGAGCGTCACCCCGTGGCCCCACTCGGTCTGCACCCGAGGGTGAATGTCTCTGAAATTGAGCGGACCGGGGCCGGTGTCAGCGATCACTCCAAAGTAGTTTCCGATCGGAAACAGCGGGTTGAACGTTCCCAGTGTGTTTGTTCTTGGGTTATCACCGCTGGAAATATCAGCCTTTACGCTGAACCTCGGCTTGAGTCGCCAGGTTGGGATTGAGTAACCACTGTCTGAGGCGAGAGTCCATGCGTGGATGTTTGCTGGTCCAAAACTGCCGAATTGCCACACGCCTTCCCAATCGAAGTCCCAAGCAGGTTTCTTGTCTGCAATCGGATGCCAGAGCCTTGCTCCCAAGGTTTCCCGAGACTCAACTGCTGTGCCCCTCTGATAAGTGGCCTGCGCGCGATCCAGGCCAAGGTAATATGCGTCGACAGAAATTCCCCGGGACAGAGGTCGCCACGAGTACACTCCCCAAAACCCGACTTGGTGGTTGGGCACGTCGTCGAAGAACCCGAAGTTGTCCTCCCTAGGTCGAACAGCGAATGCGTCGACCCTCCACGACCCCACCTTGCTCAGTATCCTGAATCCGATGAAGCCCAGGCGAACGTTAGGGCCCTCCCGGACGTCGATCAAACGCCCAGCCCCGTATTCCAACTCTTGAATCCCGACGCGGAGCGTTACCCAGTTCTGTTCGCCGCCGGTTCCGATGTCGAGAAACGCATTCTGGAAGTCCAGCTTCTTCTCGTCAATCGGCCTGGGCCCGCCTATTCTGAAAGATTCAAGACCACTCTTGAATTCGACGAAGGTTCGAAAATGCTCGCCGTAGTGTGCGTCGAAACCCAACATGTACCGCTCAAGAAAAAAGTTATTCCAGAAAGGCTGTTCTCCCCAGTTGTTGTTGCCGGTCTGCTCCCACACTTCTCGCCCCTCTCCACTGATCGTCAGGTACCAGTCGGGGGAGTCACGGCGCAGTGGGATGTACTTTATCGGATCCCAGAAGTCCTGCCGGAGAGCCGGGTCGCGCAGAAAACTCCAGTCCTCGTCTCCCCTCAGCAGTTGGTAATTGCGATCCTGGATCACAGGGCCGCTGGTCTGGTCCGACTGAGCATGCAAAGGCGGGTGCCCGATGAGAAGCGCGAATGCAACAATAGAAAGGATTCGGGTCGAACTCATTCCCTCACCACACTGCTTCGCCTGAGCCCGGCTCTGGTAGAGCGCAACGCTGATCAACAACAGTTTCAGCGCCCTGCGACGAGCAGTAATCCCGCGCTCGCCTGCACCAGGGCAAAGCAGCGCCTGAGAAGTCTCGGCTTCATGGCCAGCGCCGCCCGCGTACCGAGCGGTGCGAGCGCGACCGCGCCAACGGCGAGCGCGATCGCATCGTCCCACCGTACATAGCCCGCCGAGGAATAGACCACGAGGCCGATGGCCGAGGCGGGAACCAGCATGAGCAGCTCCATCGCCTGCGCCCGCTGCTGTGAGTACCCAGCCACGCGTTCGAGCAATGGAACGCTCACCAGTGCGCCGCCAACCACGAACAATCCACTGAGAGCTCCGGCCAAGGATCCGATGCCGACTTGCGCCGGAGCCGGGAGGGGCGCAGACCTGTCGCCCTCACCTAGGTGTCCGAACCATACGAATACTGCGAGCACGATCAAGAACGCCCCGAAGCTGCGCTGCAATGTTCGGTCGTTGACGTACCGCACTATTTGGGAGGACAGGAGCCCCATCGCTGCGCTGCACACGGTCATGATGAGGCCATGGCGAACACGTAGGAGCTTCTTTCGCGCGTAAATCACCAAGGTCACGCTCGCGCTCGCAAGGGCCATCACCATCGCCGTTCCCTGCGAGTTGTGTTGCGTGAAGCCGAAGACCGCCGATAGCAAGGGGATTGCGATCAACGCGCCACCAATCGCGAATAATCCGCCTGCGAAGCCCACGACCGCTCCCAGACCGACGAACAAAAATAGCTCTGCGAAGTTCACGCTGATTACCTGTCTTCTGCCACGAATTGTCAGGCGGAATTTCCGATTTGGAGTGCGCACTCACGCATCATTCGCGTCATTACTGTCAACCACGAATTTGCCTCCGGTGTGGGTTCCTCGCTAGTCCTCGGAGGACGCAACCCAACTCTATTTGCTCGCGGGTGAGTGGATCTCAGCGATGTAGCCGCCAGGGAATTGCACCAGGGCCGCATCCCGCTGATCGGCCGTGTACGGAGCGACCAGAATTTCCACCCCGGCTGCTTTGGCCCTGGCGAGGGTATCCGCGAGGTTCTCGACCTCATATCCGGTCGTCTCCCGACCATACGGATACGAAAGATGGCCGTCCGTTACAAGCACGGTCAACTTGCCGAAGTTCGACTCGATCCGGATTCGCCGATAGGTCTCGTTCGGTCTTCCGATTTCGATGCCCGGTGCATGCGCGTCATCGGAGACGACTTTGCCATCCGAGAAGGACAGAAAACTCCGAATGAAGGCCGCCACTCTTTCGGCGGAAACATAGACACGGTTTTCCGGAATGGTCTGGAGCGGCTTGTAGGACGGAGCGGCCGTGTGCCAATACAGTTGCATATTCACGCCGCCGGGCCACTGGATGACGACATCTCTCCCGATAGGATCGTTAAACGCGCTGACGAGTACGTCCGCGCCGTTACCGACTGCGGTTCGGGTCGCCCCCTCCAGATCCGTCACCAAGTAACCCGTCCGCTCCGAGCCGAATGGATAGGGAATCGGTGTTTTGAAGCCGAAGACGGACACGGTCCCCACCGGCGTCAAAACCAACTGCGACATCGTACTGCTCGGAGTCGGAGTCACCGTGAAGACTCCCTGCTTCGTCGTTGTACCGCCAAATGTTGCAAGGAGGCTCGCGACAAAGCGGTCAAAATCCTCAGGAGCAACATACACGTGCGTAGTGTCGTATTGCGGTCCAACCGCTACGTTCGCAGTTCCAGCTATTTGCGCGTTCTGCGCGAAGGCGCTGGTAACCAGAAATTGATGAACAGCTCCGACAGCGAGAAGGGCCGCCAAGGCTGCTGCGGCGAGGATTTTATTCAAACGCATCACATCTCCTTCGTTGCTAACTGCTCCTATCAGTCGAAGCGATAATTGCGCTTCTCGCTGCTAACGCGCTTGCGGCTGCTGCTGCCGATCATAGCGTTCACCGACAAGGCACACCGAGGCGGCGTGTGAAACATTTAGCTTCTTGGCATGGATCCATATCCCGAGCTGTTCTCCAAACACCATGCCTAGGAGACCCAGCAGCGCTATGATAGGTGGCGCCGGGCTTTTTACTCGGATAAGCCCGTAGATAACGCCGACACCAAGACCGACAGCGAAAGATAGCAGCGACGCCTTCATCTCGGATTCCTCCTGGCGCAACGCAATCAAAACGCAAAACAATCGCACCCCAACTCCCATAGCCCAAACTCACCCAGCACCGGCAGGTGCCAGCTCTTTTCGCCCTGTAACTCACCGGCTGCATGTGAACACGCAGCAGAATGGGAAGCGCCAAGAGATTGCTTTGAACCCTTCGCGTATCCACCATAACCTTTGACAGGAGACCAGTCCGGACTTACCGGGAGCGCGGGCGGTGCCAGGCTTGAGAATTCCGCAGTGGCATAAACGATTTTTCCACCGACCATTGTCAGTACCGATTCGAGCTGTTTGATCTCCTCTTCAGGAATGGAAAAATAGTCCGCCGAAAGAACGGCAAGGTCCGCCAGCTGTCCTTGGGCGAGAGCTCCCTTCTTGCCGTCTTCCGTTGAAAACCAACTGCTTCCGATCGTGTAGAGTTTTAGCGCTTCCCCTCGATCAAATCGATTCTCCTGCGTGTAGAGGCTTAGGCCGCCGACAGTCTTGCCGGTGATGAGCCAGTAGAGGGAGAGAAAGGGGTTGTAGCTGGAGACTCTGGTTGCGTCCGTACCCGCGCCAACGGGAATGCCGAGCTCGAGCATCTTCCGGATGGGAGGCGTGCGCCTCGCCTGCTGCGCGCCGTAGCGCTCGACAAAGTACTCGCCTTGGAAAGCCATTCGGTTTTGCACAGCAATGCCGCCGCCCATCGCCCTGACGCGCTCCAGGTTGCGATCTGTGATTGTCTCGCAGTGATCGAAGAACCAATGCAGGCCGTCAAATGGAATTTCCCGGTTCACCTCTTCATAGACATTCAGCGCCCGCTCGATTGTTTCGTTGTAGGTAGCATGCAAGCGAAATGGCCAGCGATTTTCCACCAGATGCCGGATGACTACTTTCAGTTCACTCTCCATGACCGGGAGCATGTCGGGCCGTAGCTGGAGGAAGTCCTCGAAATCGGCGGCTGTGAAAACGAGATTCTCACCCGCGCCGTTCACACGGTAAAAGTCGTCGCCCGCGCCGGGTTTCGTCATTTTTGTCCAATTTTGGTAATCGGACAGTTCCTGTTTCGGTTTCTGCGTAAAGAGATTGTAGGCGAGGCGAATCGAAAGCTCCCCGTTTCGGTGCAGTTCGTTTACGACTCCATAGTCGTCGGGATAGTTCTGGAAGCCACCGCCAGCGTCAATCACGCTGGTAAGGCCAAAGCGGTTGAGTTCCCGGAAAAACAGACGCGAGGAGTTGAGCTGGTCCTCGCGCGACAGCTTCGGTCCCCTAGCCAGTGTGGAATAAAGAATATTCGCGTTGGGTTTTGCGATAAGCAGACCGGTGGGATTTCCGCGCGAATCCCGCTGCACTTCTCCGGCGGGAAATTCCGGCGAGTCCTTGCCGTAGCCCACGGCGCGCAGGGCCGCTGCATTCAACAACGCACGGTCGTATAGGTGCAGAACAAAGACCGGGGTGTCGGGAGCCGCTGCGTTGATTTCATCGAGGGTGGGCAGGCGTCGTTCTGCAAATTGGAATTCCGTCCAGCCTCCGACCACCCGCACCCACTGCGGCGCCGGCGTACGTGCTGCCTGTTCCTTCAACATCCGCAATGCATCGGCAAGAGTCGCCACCCCGTCCCAGCGCAACTCCATGTTGTAGTTGAGGCCACCGCGGATGGGGTGCATGTGTGAATCATTGAGCCCGGGAATCACCGTTCGGCCCTTCCCGTCGATGACTTTGGTCTCCGGGCTGCGTTGCCGAAGAACCTCATCGTTTTTTCCCGTGGCGATGATCTTGCCATTCCCGATGGCTACCGCCTCGACAAACGAAGGAACACCGTTCGTCGCAATCTTCGCATTGTAAATTATGGTTTCTGCAGACATCGGATTTCCTCCTTAGCAGCCTGCTCGCCTAATACCATCCCGCACAGTCCGAGTAGCGCAACGATCGGCGCAGGACTCTTCACCCGAATCACCCCAGATACGACACCCACAAGCAGGCCTACCACGAATGGGTGTGAATTGTGATTTCGGCGGACATCAAACCTGCTTCGTCGATTGATTCAGTTTGTCAAAGAGCGGGGAAAGAGCAGGGGGTGCTCCCTCCCCACCTGATTACTTGTGCGCAGCTGCGGCAAGAGGCACCGCATATTCCGGGTACTTGGTGGCCGGCGAGCCGTGCACCATCGTGTACGCGTACTCGACGCCGATCCCGTAAGCTCCGTAGTGGTTCTTCACGATGTCCATCACCGCATCGTAGGTTCCCTTGTGACCCCAATCGCGCTGCCATTCGAGCATGACCGACAGAGACGTGACCGGCTTCGCGCCGGCCTGAATGACGCGCTTCATCGCGTTGTCGTGAGCAAGCTGGGTCACGTCGCCGCAGCAGTCTTCCACGACATAGACTTCATAACCGTCATGAATCGCCTGTATGGTGCCAAGTGCGATGCAGGTTTCCGTCCAGAGCCCGGCCACCACGATCTTTTTCCGCCCCGTCTTCTCGATGGCCGCAACGTAGTTCTTATCGTCCCAGGAATTCATGGAAGAACGTTCGATCGGTACTTGTTTCGGGAAGACCGCCTGGATTTGCGGCCAGATATTGCCGCTGAAGCCCTTCGTTTCAACGGTGCTGAGAACCACCGGGAGGTCAAAGACTCTCGCCGCCTTCGAGAGAGCGACCACGTTGTTAATGATTCCCTGACGGTCGAAATTGCTGACCCCAAACAACATTTGCGGTTGGTGATCGATCAACGCCACGACGCAATTGTCCGGAGTCAAGAGTCCCTTTTCACTCAGTTTGGGGCGACCTCCGTCTGATGATTGTTGAGCCATGCTATTTCTCCTTTGTTTGAATGTGTGAATCATTACCCAACCCTCTAAAATGAGCCGAGCAGCACTTTCCTTTGCAGCCTTCCTTCCATCATTCTCACTATCTGGATAGGTTCCCTTGCAGCTCTCAACGGATCATGCAACCCCTGAATCATCGTGCGATGCTTCCCGTCCGGCTTCGTCTCTTGAGGTACCGGGCAGAGGAAGTGTTCTTCCGGCGCTTCATGCGGATTGTCCCGTCCGAGCGACAGCTTCACTCTTGGCTTGCGTTGATTTCATGAGATCGGCCGCTGAAGCTCCTTCGAGCGACAGTCCGTATCCGACTTCTCGCACAATCCGCTCCTTTAGCGGTTGAATGAAGTGAACGCGCGTGTTGCGGCGCGTCACTTCCGGAGCCTTCAAGTACAACGCGGCCAGTCCTCGCGCCCGGTCGAGCGCTTTCCCGTTTCGTACAACTTCGGCAACCACGCCCCATTCGTATGCGGTGCGCGCCGCGAGCGGCTGTGGGTTCAGCAGGAACGCCTCGGCTCTTCCGGCTCCGGCGCGGTAACTCCACGTCGTAAAGATTCCGTCGCCGGGCGCAATGCCCGCGGAGAAGTGGGCCACATCCTGAAAGGTCGCACCATCCGTCGCCACAATTACACTGGCAAGCAGCGCGTAGTCGGAATGCACATGCGCGCGTCCCTCGATCGCCGCGATGACCGGCACGCGTATGTTGGCTATATTTTCCAAAACCTGAACGCCTTCATCATGAACCTGGCTCCACACGCGGGGATCGGTGACGTCGCCAAAAGATGACCAATCGACATCCGTAATGAACTCCCCGCCTGCGCCCGTCAGGATCACGATCTTGTTGGCTCGATCTTGCGCAATGCGGTAGAAGGCATCGACGAATTCCGTGTGAGCTGGCGCGCTCATAATGAACGCCCCGCCGTTGCTGTGGAATTCGGCAACCAGCACACCGCTGGCGTCGCGCGTCATCTTTAGATGGCGATAGGCACTGAAGTAATCAGCTTGCAGTGTTTGCATCGTTCTCCTCCTTGATTTGCCGGGGCAGGACTCTTGCCGATGATTTGGTCAAACTGGTGATCTCTGTCGCCCTGGCTCTCGGACCGATTTATTCTGAAGCCGGCCACTCGATCGCTCCTGTCAAACCCGTGCTCAAACTCGGTCTTGGTCTTCGCTTCCCAAGGCCGCTCGAACGCCCTCGAGTAGAACTCCCCGATCAAACGGCTGCGCAAGGAATTTAACTGCGTACTCGCTTCACTGGTCATAACCAAAAACCCTTGCTTTCGCTACCCACTCGCGTATGTAAGCCGGACAATTTCTGAGCGGAATTCCATTTGTCTCGCTCGCCGCAAGCAGCCTCACCGCTTCGCGATCCACCACAATGACTTCCGTGAGATCGAGCGCCAGTCGGCCCTTCTCCTGTCCGATCAGTTCTCGAAGCGTGTCCACGTTCTCTCCCTGGATCCGCCCACTCACGCGCAGCACTACAAAGCCTTCTCGATCGACAGTTCGTTCGAACTTGCAGCTCATCGGCGTCGATGCCCTAAGGCGGGGACGCAACTGGGCATTTCGGCTCCAGCTAGAACGGCCATCTCACTGCTAGACTCGACCGTACTGCTTGGAGAACAGCACGCCACGCACCACTCAGAAGATGTTGATTACAGAGGAGCTCGGATGGAAGGCGGACGAATTCCGTACGGTGTGTTTCGCGGTTTTCGCGGTTTTCGCGGTTTTGCGCTACTTGGTCTCGCCTCGTCCTGCCTGCGAGCAGCTATTCAGCGGAACTTGAATCGGCTTTTGGTAATCTTGAACTTTTTAATCTTGGATCGTAGAGTCGATGCCGGGATTCCGAGCTCGGCCGCCGCGCCCGCCGGTCCGTAAACCCGCCCCCTGCTCTCAGCCAGTGCGGCTTCGATGAGCTTGCGTTCTTCACTTCGCTCGTCTTCAGACGTGAGCGAGCTTTGCAGCGGAGATGAGTGCGGAGCAGAGTGCTTCGAAAGCCAGAACTCATCAACCGAGAGAACATCACCAGAAGTCAGAATCACTGACCTC
>Ga0210394_10006970_pt1 | contig 12064 bp, 12 predicted proteins | sample IncBWC12MmetaG_FD_160121 | JGI IMG/M metagenome (GOLD analysis project Ga0210394, IMG submission 160121) | Forest soil microbial communities from Barre Woods Harvard Forest LTER site, Petersham, Massachusetts, United States - Inc-BW-C-12-M | ecosystem: Environmental > Terrestrial > Soil >... | reverse complement strand
GCTCTTGTTTTCAACATCGAAAAGCCTGCTGGAAGCAGGCTGCCGGCTGAATAGCCCGCCCCACGAGCAACTCGTGCCCGTCTAAGGCAGTTTTCACACGGACTCTGACGCATGGGGCTGATAAAGTTCGATTGCGCATCACGACAGGTTCGCGGTGGAGGAGTGAGCTGCGTTTTCCTGCACTAGGGCCATCCCCTCCATCACTGTCGGGGTTCCATATAAGTACTGCGGCCAACCTCAGCATTCCAACGGAACCCCGACAGTCATGGAGGGGATAGCGACAGGGTACGAGGCTTCAATTCATTTTCGATATGAGCGATCATCTCGGCGGCGCTCTTAAAAGGACCATGGAAAGGACCCTTTTCGGCTTCGTCCAGTTCGGCGTCGATCTCGCGGCGCTGTTCCGGCGTATATTCGTCGACCGTTTTGTTGTTGTTTTTAACGGCGACCGTCATAGCTTTAGTGTATGGCAATTATCCCGAGTGCGCGAGCTTCCTACAATAGAACTGTGAGATTCCTTTTCTGCCTGGCCCTCCCTCTTGCGGCCGGCACAGCCATTCAGGACGTCACCGTGATCGATGTCGCCTCCGGCACCGCGCGGCCGCACATGACGGTGGTTATCGACGAAGGGAAAATCTCGCGCGTCGGAGCAGCGGCCTCGATCTCGCTTCCCGCCAACACGCAGATTGTCGCGGGTAAGGATAAATTCCTCATCCCGGGCCTATGGGACATGCATGTCCACCTCTACTACAACCAGTATCTGCCGCTGTTCGTGGCTTACGGCGTCACTGGCGTGCAGGATATGGGCAGCGATTTTTCGAAAGTGTCCGTGTGGCGCGACGAGATCGAAAAGGGCAACGCCATCGGTCCGCACATCATCACCAGCGGACCTCCTGTCGATGGAGGCTCGTCCACCGATCCGAAACTACCGCTGATCGTCGCGCGCACGGCGGACCAGGGTCGCGCTGCCTTCGACCAGCTTTATAAAATGGATGTCGATTTCATCAAGGTGCTGTCGCGCCTGCCGCGCGATGCGTACTTCGCGCTGGCAGAGATGGCCAGACATTGGGATCTGCGCATGGTGGGACACATTCCTTCCAGCGTCACCGCGCAGGAAGCGGTGGAGGCGCGGCAGAAGAGCCTGGAACATATGTTCGGCATTACCAAATCCGTTGCGAGCGAAGCAGAAGCGGTGAAATTTTTCGAGCGCTGCACGCTGACCGGAACGCGGGTCTCTCCGACTCTGGTGCTATGGCTGCGCATGTCCCACATCGACGATACGAAACTGATGAGCGATCCGCGGCTCAAAAGCGTCCCCGCTTCGATTCGCAACACCTGGCCCGATGTGTCGGACGACGCGGTTTCTTTCAAGATGCAAATCTGGCGCATTTACCGGCTGGTGGCTTTGGCCAAACGCGCGAAAACGGAAATCCTGGCGGGCACCGATACCGGCGATCCGTACGTGCCGCCGGGCGCGGCGTTGCACGATGAGCTGGAGCAACTGGTGGAGGCAGGATTGACGCCGCGCGATGCGCTGGAGGCGGCGACGCTGGCGCCGGCCCGGTTCTTCGAGGCTGAGAAGGAAATGGGCGCCATTGAGAAAGGTAAACTAGCGGACATGGTATTGCTGGACGCCAACCCGCTGGACGATATCCGAAACGTCCGGACGGTCCAGGCCGTCTTCACACATGGGCGTTATTACGCGCGCAAGGATCTCGATCGTATTCTGGGTTTTTGAAGACACATGCCGCACATGACGCCCCTGCTGATTATCGACGACGATGCGGAGTTGTGCGCGCTGCTGGCGGAATTTCTGGCCCGCGAAGGGTTTTCCATGGTGTCCGAGCACGATGGCGCGCGCGGCCTGGAACTGGCGCTCAACGGGAGCTATGCGCTGGTCGTGCTGGACCTGATGCTGCCTTCGCTCGACGGCTTCGCGGTGATGAAGCAGTTGCGCGCCCAAAGCCGCGTGCCGGTGTTGATGCTGACCGCGCGGGGCGAGGACGTCGATCGCATTGTCGGCCTCGAACTGGGCGCCGACGATTATCTGGCCAAGCCTTTCAACCCGCGCGAGCTGGTGGCGCGCATCCGGGCGATTCTGCGGCGCGCGCAGTCGCCTTCGAAAGGACGCCTGGAGATCAACGGCGTGACCATCGATCCGGGCTCGCGCAGCGTCACTTGCGACGGCCAGGAAATCGAGATGACCACGCTGGAGTTCGACATTCTCGAAGTGCTGATGCGCGCGGCGGGCCGCGTGGTTTCGCGCGACGCGCTGATGGAGAGCATGTACAACCGCAAGGCGACGCCGTTCGACCGGTCGATCGACATGCATGTGAGTCACCTGCGCAGGAAGCTGGAGAGCGAGCGAACGCTGATCAAGACGGTGCGCGGAGTGGGCTACCAGTTCTGCCGGCCGGAAGATTAAAACCTAATTTGGCCGCTGATAAACGCGGATCAACGCGGATTTCGGACGGCATGTCCTTACGTGTTCATCCGCGTTCATCCGTGTTCATCAGCGGCTAAATATGTCTTCTTCGGTGCCAATAAATCTAGCGAACTATAATTGGAGCGATGCGCTCGCTGTTCGCGAAAATTCTGGTCTGGTTCGTCGTCAGCATCCTGGTGACGATCGCGGCTACGGTGTTGACCAGTGCGCTGACCTATGACGCGTATTCCGCGCGGCAGGCGCCTTTTTCCATGCTGTTGAGCCTGGAAGTGCGCGAGGCGCGGCATGCCTGGGAAAGCGGAGGGGCGGTGGAATTGCGGGGCGCTCTGGACCGGCTGCGCGAAGTGACCCACGCATCGCAAGCCATGTTGCTGGACGGCAATGGAATGGACGTGCTGACCGGCGAATCGCATGCCGGGATGCTGCCGTATGCGGAGGGTCTGGTCCATTCTCCGTTTTCCATCCGGTCGCATATTTTCGGGCGCAAATCCACCGATGGGCGCTACGTTCTGATCCTGGTCCGCGAGAACTGGTATTTCTGGTTCCTCCAGCCGGCGCATCTGCTGGTGCTGGCTTTGACGGTGCTGCTCTGCTATGGCTTCGCGCACTATCTGACGGCGCCGGTGCGAAGGCTGCGTTCCGCGGTCGACCGCCTGGGGAGAGGCGACCTGGCCGCGCGGGCCGAGGAGTCGCGAAAAGATGAGCTGGGCGAGCTCGCCGCGTCGTTCAATCGCATGGCCGATCACATCCAGGCGCTGCTGGCGGCGGAGAGGCGGCTGCTGTTCGATATTTCCCACGAATTGCGTAGTCCTCTCGCCCGATTGAGCGTGGCAGTGGAACTGGCGCGCACCGACGAAGCGGGGGCGCCGCCGCTCGACCGGATTCAGAAGGAAGCCGACCGGCTGAACTCGCTGATCAAGCAGATGCTGGAGGTGACGCGCACCGAAAGCGAACCTTCGCGGATGAAGACCGAGCGCGTTCGCTTGGATGAGCTGGTGGAGGAACTGGTGGACGATTGCTCGATTGAGGCGCGCGGGCAGGGCTGCGCGCTCGATCTAAAATCGGCGGGGCCGGTCACGCTCGACGGCGATACCGAACTGCTGCGGCGCGCTATCGAGAACGTGATGCGCAATGCGATCCGCTACGCGCCTCCAAAATCGCACGTCGAGGTGGCGCTCGAAAACGGCGCAGGCTGGGCCAAAATCCGCGTGCGCGATTACGGTCCGGGAGTCCCGGAAGAAACGCTGCCGAGGCTGTTCGATCCTTTCTACCGGGTGGAAGAGGATCGCGACCGGAAGAGCGGAGGAGTCGGCCTGGGCCTCTCCATCGCCCGGCGGGCTGTGGAGCTGCATAAGGGGAAACTGCGGGCAACCAACGCGTCGCCGGGGCTGCTGGTGGAGATTGAGCTGCCGGTGTGAATGGCCCAGTGACCATCAAACCCGACCGCCGCAATGTGGGGCGGGCTATTAGCCGGCAGCCGCCCTCTGGGCGGCTTTTCTTCTTCCTATTTTTCCCGTCAAGCGTCAACAATTCGGAGAGAGCCGCCCACACGGACGCGGGTGAATGAAAACTCCTGCGCTTCAGAAGAACCAGATGATGTCGCTGGCGAACATGAACTGGCTATGCCGGTTCCCGCCGTCGAAGACGTTGTTGTCGAAATTATGCTCCCAGCGCAGCTCCGGCCGCAGCACGATGGTGCTTCCGATCCAGTGGTTCCAGGAGATGCCGGTTTCGACGTACCGGCCTTTCACGCCCGTTCTCTGGCCTCGCAGATCGTCGAACAGCTCATTGCGAAAACTCACAAAATCTTTTTTCTTTAACTGGCGGTTCGTGTAATTTAGCACCGTCCACTCCGGCGCGTAGCAGGTAAGCTGCGTCGAGGTTTTGCACCAGGCTCCGTTGGTGCCGAGGATGATCAGGTTGGACGCCGCCGGATTAAATATGTTTGGCGTGTGACTTTCATATTGATACCAGGATTCCGACGCGGTGTGCCACTTCTCGTTGAACTTGTGATACCACGTGACGTAATACGCCGACAGGTTGTTGTATCCGTACTGGCCTTTGTTGATCGAGTTTTGGCAAAAGTAAAGATTGTCGTTGGCCTGCCGCCATTCGAATTGTTCGCAGAAGTTGCCAGTCCACTGCGCGCTGGGCTTCCAGGCGGATGTTTCGCACCCGGGCGAAATGCCGGCTTGAAACGTGAAGTGCTCGCTGAACTTGATGGTCGCGTTGGCGCCGGTTTGGGTATAGCAATCGTAGGTGTATGTAAGCGAGTGCGTGTACGTGTAGTTGTTCGGCGCCAGCTGCGCTTCGATATCGGGCAGCGAAATATAGCGGCCCAGGCGCAGAATCATGCCTTGCGCGACATGCGGGAAGTACAGATCGATATAGAACATCACCGGATCGTAGCCATACTGATTGCCCAGCGTTCCATCCGGCTTGGCGTGCAGAAGCTGGTGGCTGAAATAGCCGTCGGCGGTGGTGAAGCGATAATCCAGGCCGTACAAATTCGTGAGACGAAAACCCCAGTCGAAGTGGTCGGTTTGGATGGTGTCGGGCGTGCGCTCGATATACAGAGTGACCTGGTCGAGTTGAAACGAGTTGGGGATCTGAGCATACCCTGCGGGCGCGTTTGCGTACTTGCCGCCGACGGCCTGAGTGCTGGTGCTGAAGTTAAATCCGGCGTTGGCCCACCCGTAAATCTGGATGTTGGCCTTCTTCCACCATTCTCCGTTGGGGCCGTTCTGGAGCGCGGTTGTCAGCGGATAGGACGTCGCGTTGTTATATCCGATCCACGGTGTGCCGCCGATGGGCCAAACGGCAAACGGATAGGGAGGATTCGATTCGGGCGGAGGGTAGCCGCGAAACTTCGACGGCTCTCCATCGGGACCGGGATGCCAGTCGTCGTAATAAGCTTTGGCCAAGCGCGAGAAAAATCCGGCGGGTTTCTTCGGATCGACGGCTTTGGCCAAGGGCACGTCGGTCGCGGGGGTCTGCTGATCGGTGACGTCGACGATAATCGGCAGTTCCGTCTCATATCCTTCGGCCTGCGCGGTGATTTGATATTTTCCCGGCTGGAGCCCGGCGACGACAAACGCGCCATCGTGCCCGCTGATCGACACATGTGGCGAATTCTCGTCCATGTTACACACCGCGACCCGGACTTCCGGCAGCGGATCGCCTGCCAGGTTGCGCGTCACGCCGCGGACGGCGCCGGTCGGGGTCGGCGCGGAAATCGTGGTGCCGGGGGCATCATCCGCCGGCATCGCGGCCGCAATGGGCGCGACGGCCAGCAATATCTTGATAATCTTTCGAGTCATACATCATCACGATAAGATCCCGACCGTAAATAAGGCATAAGAATGGCGCAAAATGCCTATTTCTTACGTTGTTTTGAGGACTTGTTTAGGAAAGCTTTATTCGTACCGCAGAGCTTCCACGGGATCCAGCCGCGCTGCTTTACTAGCAGGCCAGATGCCAAAGAAAAGTCCGATGCCGACCGAGACGACCAGGCCCAGTCCAGCAGCCCACAGAGGAACGCTCGAAGGCAGCGTGGGGAAGGCCAGGCGGCTGGCGAAGGAGATCATGTATCCGGCGATCATGCCGCACATGCCGCCAAGTCCGGTGAGCACCACGGCTTCGGTGAGAAACTGAAGGATAATGTCGCTGCGCCGCGCGCCGATGGCCTTGCGGATTCCGATTTCGCGCGTGCGTTCGGTGACCGAGACGAGCATGATGTTCATCACGCCGATGCCTCCGACCAGCAGTCCTATGGAGCTGAGCACCACCATCACCAGCGCGGTGACCGAGGTAAGCGCGCGGAAATCCTCCACCATCTGATCCGCCGTCGAGACCGAGAAATTATCGGGCGCACGCAGAGGCACATGACGCTCCTGCCGCAGCACCACGGTCAGTTCGTCAATCGCGGCCGGCAGTTTGCCTTCCTTGGCTTGGACCATCAGAAGATTTTCGTTCGCGGTGGGGAAGATTTTTCGCATGGTGAAGTACGGCAGGACGATGCGATTGTCGTCCTGGCCTGGGATCGAAGCCGCGGGACGCTTCATCACGCCGATCACTTCCAGTTCATGGCCGTCGACGGTTATATTCTTGCCGATCGCGTTTTCCGGGCCGAACATGGCGCGCCAGATATCCTCGCCGATGACGGCGACCGGCAGGCGGTGCTGGCTCTCCGAATCGGTAAAGAAGCGGCCGGCGAGCATCTCCACATTGTTGGTCTGCGCATACTTCTCGTCGCTTCCGGCCAGATTCGGGCCGGCGTAATCGTTGCCTTTATACCGCGCGCGAATGATGGCGCCCCTCATCACTCCGGGGGGCAGCAGATAAGGGCTTACATGCTCGACGGCCGGACAGCGCTCCTCGATCGCCACCGCGTTTTCGTAGCTCAGCGGCTTGCGCTGCAGTTCTTCGGTGGTGCGGGCGCCGGCCATCATGCGCATCTTGAAAACCATCGCCGTATTGGATCCCATGCTGCGAATCAATCCAGTGACCGCGCCGTCGAGTCCGGCCAGAATCGAGCCGACGCCGACAATGGTGCCGACTCCGATAATCACACCGAGAACGGTGAGAAACGAGCGGACTTTATTCTCGCGCAGAGTCGAGAGAGCGAGGCTGACGACGGAGAGGAAGAGTTTCATAGGGCTATGTGGCGTCCGTGTGGGGCAGCGCCATGCGCTGCCGTGTTGCTCAGGCAGCGCATGGCGCTGCCCCACACGGTCAGGGAGCGGACAGGCGGACTGAATCTGATTTGAGCCATCCTTAGCTCTCCGACCTCAGCGCGACAATCGGATCCAGCCGCGACGCCCTTCGCGCCGGATAAATTCCGAAGAAAAGTCCAACCGCGGTCGACAGCGTCACCCCGATCACCACCGCGTTCAACGGCACGTCCATCGGCACCGGCGTGAAGTTGCGCACAATGACCGCCACCGTCCAGGCGATGCTGACACCGATCAACCCTCCCATCGCCGACAGCATCGACGATTCCACCAGAAACTGATTCAGGATATCCTTGCGCCGCGCGCCGACGCTTTTCCGGACCCCGATTTCGCGCGTCCTCTCGCTGACCACGGCCAGCATGATGTTCATAATCACCACTCCGCCCACCACCATGAACACGCTCACGATGCCGACCGCCGCGGCGGCGATGGTGCCGGTCAACTGGTCCCACGCTGAAACCAGCGTGTCGGACGATACCAGCCCGAACGTATCGTCCTCCTGCGGGCGCAAATGGCGGAAGGAGCGGATCAGCATGCGGACCTCGTCCTGCGCCTGTTCCAACTGGCTGCGGTCCTGCGCCAAAAATGCGTAGCTGATGCCGGTCCGCGATCCGTAAATCTTGAAATACGTTTCGGCCGGAATGGCCGCGAAGTTGTCCTGCGACTGGCCGAACACGCTGCCCTTGGCTTTCGCTACGCCGATGACTTCAAACGGCATCCCGTCGATGCCGATACTTTTCCCGATGGGGTCGACAGTGGGGAAAAAACGCTCCTTGAAGTCCGCGCCCAGAAACACCACGTTCAGGTGACGACGGTCCTCGACGTCGGTGATGAAGCGGCCGGAGTCGATCTGCGAATTGGTCATCACCGCCCAGTTCGAAGTGGCGCCGATCACCTGCACGCCGTCGATGAGATCGGTTCCATAGGTCAGTTTCGAGCCCCTGTTGACCAGAATGCCGACTTCGCGCGACAGCGTCACGCGGCTCTTGACGAAGTCGTACTCTTCGGTCGAAAGCTGTGGATTGCGTTGCAGCGCTTTCAAAAACGCCTTCGGATCGCGGCGGCCCACGAAGGCCATGCGCACGGCGCGGAATCCGTCGGTGCCCATGGACGACGCGCTGTTGGCGATGTATACGTCCATGCCGTGAATCACGCTCATCACCGCAATCAGCGTGGTGGTCGAAAGAATGATTCCCAGCAAGGTGAGGAAACTGCGCAGCTTGCTCGATCGAAGCGAATCGAAGGCGACACTCGCGGCTTCAAGGAAGGATGCCTGGCTTTGCACTGTATCTCCAGTTTACGAGTTCCGGCGATTATTTGTTCCCCCAGTGAGCAAAACAGCATAGTACTGACTCGGGATGGGGGCGAGAATAGCTTAGCTGTCTGGAGGGGACGGAAGGGAAAGGTCGTTTCCGATGGATCGCACCGATTTTATGGCGTCGCTCGCCGAGTGCGCCACGGCCACGGAAAGTTATCTCCGGGAGGCGGACAAGACGTCCGTCATGCTGGGGAAATGCAGCCAGCAGCCGCTAAGCTTCGATGAACGATTGGAATTGCTGGGGCAGGAGATCCTGGAACGGGATGCCTTCCGCGTCTATACCGCAGCCAAGCGTTTCCTTCATCGCGCGGCGTTGCTGGGATATGACGGGTTGGCGACGGATTGCTCGCCCAGCCAGCCCATCACCAGCCCGTCGAGCCAGAATCGCGGCCGGTGCCGCGCGACGAAGCCGAGATGACCGCCGTGCTCCTCCGCTACCAGCGTCAAATAGGGATTCTCGCGAAATGCCGGGTGATCGTAGACGGAAAAAGGAATCAGCGGATCGTCCTTAGCCTGCACCAGCAGCGCCGGGACGCGAATATCTCCGATAAACCGGTTCGACGATTGCGTGGTGTAGTAATTATCCGCATTGCCGAAGCCGAATAGAGGGCCGGTGTACAGATCGTCGAAATCGTAAATGGTGCGGATTTTTTTGAGCGGCTCGATCGAATAAATCTCCGGCGCCTGCTTGTGCCGCAGCCGGACTCTCTCCCGCAGACGCTCGAGGAAGCGCTGCTGGTAGATGAAATTCTCGCGCTTGCCGAGAGCCATCGCGCAGGCCTTCAAATCGAGGGGCGTCGACACCGCGCAGACCGCCGTCACCAGGCCGCTGGCCTGATCGCCCAACTCACCCGTCAACTTCAACACCACGTTGCCGCCGAGGGAAAAGCCCACCAGGTAGATCGGCACGTCGGTTCGCTTGCGGCGCTCCCGCAGTACGTATAACAGGTCGCTGGTCTGGCCGGAATGATAATTCGAAAGCGCGAGATGTTCCGTCCCGCCGCAGCTTCGCATATTGAAGCGATGCGTCGCGTAGCCGGCTTCGAGCGCCGCATACGACATGCTGCGCGCATAGCCTGCCGCGCTCGATCCTTCCAGGCCATGCACCAAAATAATTTCGCCGCGCGCGCCGCCCTCGGGACGCTGCGCATGAACCAACACGCCGACCTGGGGCTCGGTTTGATAAATCACCGCTTCCACAGGCCAGCGCCGGTCGACGTCGGGTCGCGACCAGAAGTTTCCCGCGATGGTGGAGAAGTGCGGATTCTTAAAAAACGGCTCGAAAGGCGGCAACTCATCCATTATGGGCCGAACCAATATTGGCCGCTGATGAACGCGGATACACGCTGATAAAACAATCCGCGTTCATCCGTGTTTATTGATCGCTCCCTGCGGTCGCGGCTCAGAATCGGCGCTACTTGAAATCACCGCCTACCGAGCCGCGACCGCAGGAAGCGATCGTCTGAACGCCCCTGAGCAATCGTTGCCAGCCCGCACCACGACGCCACCTCATTTCTGTACACTAAAGGTCTTTTGAAAACAGAACTCCCCCGCACCCTCGGCCTGCTGGACGCGATGTCGATCGTCATCGGCATCATCATCGGTGGAGGCATCTTTCTGGTGCCGAATCTGATCGCGCAAAATCTCACCACCGCCCCGGCGATTCTGGGCGTCTGGGTCTTCGCCGGCGTCGTTTCGTTCTTCGGAGCGCTGGCCGCCGCCGAACTGGGCGCGGCGATGCCCGCCACCGGAGGGATGTACGTATTCCTGCGCGAAGCCTTCGGTCCGATGGCCGGATTCCTATGCGGCTGGACCATTTTTCTGGTTGCAGGAACGGCGCAAGTCGCTTGGCTGGGCGTAGTCTTCAGTCTTTATATTTCCTACTTCCATCCGCTCGGACCCATCGGGTCGAAACTGATCGCGCTCGCCGCGCTCGGCGTATTTGCGGTGGTGAATTACTGCGGAGTCGCCTGGGGCGCGCTGGTGCAGAAGACGTTCACGTCGGCGAAACTCGTGGGAATCCTGGCGATCGTCGCCGGAGCGTTTTTGTTCGGACACGCGGCCGCCGTGCCCGCTGTCGCTGCGCAACCGATGAAATTGAGCGGATTCGGCGTCGCTCTGATCTCCTGCCTGCTTTCCTATGACGGATGGGCGCAAATGAATTCCGTGGCCGGTGAAATTCGCAATCCGTCGCGGAACGTGCTGCGCGCGCTTGCCGCCGGCGTCGGGGTGGTGATTTCGGTCTACCTGCTGGCGAACCTGGCGTACCTGCGCGTGCTTTCGATCCCCGAAATCGCCGCCAGCACGCACGTCGGAGCGGACGCCGCGGAACGCGTGATGGGACCGGTGGGAGGGACGCTGGTCTCGCTGATTATTTTGACGTCCATCGTCGGGACGCTGAATGGCTGCTTCCTCACCATGCCTCGCGTCTATTTCGCGCAGGCTCGCGACGGGCTGTTTTTCAGGCGTTTCGCGGAAATCCACCCACGCTATCGGACGCCCGGATTCGCTATCGCCGCGCAGGCAGTCTGGTCGGCGGTGCTGATCCTCACCGGCTCCTATGAAACCCTGGTGGTCTACGCGATGTTCGCCCTGTGGCTGATGTACGCGTTCATGATCACGGCGGTCATGGTGCTGCGCCGCACGCGGCCAGATCTGCCGCGTCCTTACCGGATGTGGGGATATCCGGTGACGCCACTATTGTTCCTCGCAATCGCCATACTGTTCCTGGTAAACATGATGATCACGCAACCCGGCCCGTCTTTCGCAGGACTGGGGCTGATTGTCGCGGGCGTTCCAGTGTACTTCCTTTGGCGGCGCTGATTTTGTTCACGAGCCATCGTCTACCGGGCCAGCGACTCCTTGACATTAGCGTCCGGCGGAGGGACCATGCCCTGCTCGCCCACGAAAGCTTTACGAGTTTTCGCGGCCAGGACGCCGGCGGCAGGCGTATCGCCGCGATTGTCGCAATCCACGCAAACTGGCCTACCGAGGATGTAGAGGCTCGTCTCCACGCCGCAATTCCAACACTTTGCCATCGATTTGCTCCTTTAAAAACACATCGGGAGAGTACGAAAGTCCCATTAGGCGCACCGGCTAAGAATTTCATCTTCCGCTTCCAGCCAATCGGTCAGGTCCGGTCCGGTCGCGTCCGATCCGTCTCGCTCAAGCCAAATCTCCTGCGCCCTTCGGCGTATCTTTTCATGGAGTTCCAGACGGTCTCCGGATACCTTAGCAGGTTCAGGTGACACCAAATCGCCTCCAGAATCGTATTCCGTATTATTGGACCCGGTCACCTTAGAAGTCATGCTGCTCCTCGGTGGTCCATCGTGGGAGAGTCCACGCAACCGTCTCTTTTCAGGAGCGCTACCCGCCGGGATTGTCGAGCTGACGGGGCTGGAAAGGTACTGCTTTAAATTTCTCATACGTTATCACATAATGTGACGGAAATCTAGTAACATCAGGAATCCGGGTAATGGGAGGGATTTTTGAAACGAGCCTTGTATGTTGCCGTTTGCCTGATCGGGTCTTTACGGGCCCAAAGCGCCGAGGACGTGTTCCGCGCCA
>Ga0210394_10006969_pt1 | contig 12065 bp, 10 predicted proteins | sample IncBWC12MmetaG_FD_160121 | JGI IMG/M metagenome (GOLD analysis project Ga0210394, IMG submission 160121) | Forest soil microbial communities from Barre Woods Harvard Forest LTER site, Petersham, Massachusetts, United States - Inc-BW-C-12-M | ecosystem: Environmental > Terrestrial > Soil >... | reverse complement strand
CGATGCCGTCCCCGAAGGGGTCGACGCGACGGCCGTGCGCGCCATCTCGCGGCGCTGCCCGGGGTCGCGGCGATCCACGATTTGCATATCTGGGGGATGAGCACGACCGAGACCGCTTTGACCTGCCATCTGGTGATGCCGGGCGGCCATCCGGGCGACGCCGCGCTCGGCCAACTCGGGCGCGAACTCGACGAGCGCTTCGGCATTCACCACGCGACGATCCAGATCGAACTGGCCGACACCGAAGAAATCTGTGCCCTCACCCCCGAAAGCGTCGTCTAGGCGGGAGCCGGGTGCGTCGTCGCATCTCCGGGCCGACATGGGCCGTGTTGCGCGGGCCTGAAACCTCCCGATAGAGTAGCCGGGTAATCCTGGGCTGCGGTTGGGGAGCTGGATGTCGATGACCCGCGTATGGGGCCGGATAGCGGTCGCGAGCCTGTTATTCTGCTGGTCGGCTCTCGCGGCGGCCGCCGATGGCCTCAGCCGCTTCGAGGAGGCGATGAAAGAGGCGCCGGCCGGAACGCTCACCTATAAGAGCGCCAAGGCGCTCGGCGACAATGGCTTTGTCCTCGAAGGGGTGGTGGTGACCCCGCCCCCGGACAAAACCCCCGCGGCCAAGACCGAGCCGGTCGAGATCAAGCGGATCACGGTTGAGGATTTCGACTTTGCCGCGCTGGACAAGAAAGCGCCGCCCAATTTCGCGCGCGTGCGCGTCGAGGGCATCGTCATTGGAACGAAACCGGCCGAGGGCGTCGACCTCGCCGAGCTCGCCGGGATCGACCGGATCACCGCCGATTTCCAGCTCGATTACCGGCTCGACCCGGAAAAGAAGACGATGACGCTCAACCGGCTCGAGCTCGACCTCAACGGGCTCGCCCGCATCGAATTGTCGATGGTCCTCGACGGGGTCAACGCCGAAGCGGTCGACAAGCCCGAAGCGGCGATGAACGATGCGAGCCTACGCACTGCCACCCTCCTGTTCGAGGACCGCTCGCTGTTGAGCAAGGTGCTCCCGGCCGCCGCCAAGATCCAGGGTGTCGAGCCGGTTGCGCTGGTCGTCATGGGCAAGGCGCTGCTCGCCGGGCTGCGCACCGGACAGGGGGCGGCGACGCTCGCCGCGCTCGACGCGGTCGGCTCCTATCTCGACGATTACCAGCAGCCGAAAGGACCGTTGCGGGTGACCCTCAACCCGCCGGAAAAGACCTCCGCCGCCGCGCTCTCCGCCATGACGACCCCAGATGAGGCAATCAAGGCATTGGGGCTGGTGGTGTCCTATGCCGGCACCAAACCGCAGGGCGCCGCCGCAAGCACCATTTCGGCGAGCGCCGGCGGCAAGGCGGGGTGCACACCGGGAGCTCGCTTTTTTGTCATGCACGAGGATGCGTGGTGGTCGGTGACGGCGCGCGAAGCCTCCAAATCGGGCGACCGGTGCATCGCCCGGATCGACGGCGGCGCCGACGACGATATCACCTTTGCGCTCGACGATGCCCGCGCCTGGTCGCTCGACGGTCCAGGCAAACCCGTCGCCAAATGCACCAGCGGCGACAAGGTGCTGGCCCTGTACAAGGATGGCGGCTGGTATGCCGCCAAGGTTACCGGCGAGGCGGCCGGCGGCGCCAAATGCCCGATCAAGTACGATAGCGACGATACAAAGGAGACCGTCGAACTGAAGCGGGTGCGGCGTCTCGACTGAGGCCGGGGCGGGATCGGCGTGAGGATTGCGCCGACGGATCAGACCTGTGCGAGCACCATCGGGCTCGCGTCGAAGGCCGGCATGATCTCCTCGGCGAAGGTGCGCAAGCCGGCGACCGCGGCGCCGGGCGCAGCGAAGAGCACGTTGTGGACGCCGCCGGCCTCGAGCCGCTTCAGCCGCGCGATGATTTCCTCCGGGGTACCGAGCAATGGCGCATCGTCGAGCTCGAAGGCGTCGGGATCGTCCTTGATGTGGTGATAGCGCTCGGCATCGGGCCCGCGCGCCAGATCGCCGATATTCTTTAAGACCTCGCGTCGGGTGAGGATGGCCCTTTTGCGCTCCTCCTCGTTGTGCACGATCTGCAGCCCGCGAGTGACCCCGACCATCATCGGGTCATAGGGCCGGCCAACGCTCTCACATTCCTCGCGAAAGGTGCGCACCCGCTCGATCACGAGGTCGATGGGCGCGATCTGGTCGAGCAGCAGACTGTAGCCTTCGCGTGCCGCGCGGCGGATCGATTCGGCGCTGCCCGCGCCCAGCCATAGGGGCGGATGGGGCTGCTGGATCGGCGCCGGCTCGACGACGATGTTGTCGTAATGCCACCATGTCCCGTCATAGGAAAACCGGCCCTTCGTAGTCCACGCCTTGCGGATGACGGCGATCGCCTCGTCGAAGCGCGCGGTCGCCTCCTCCTGGGGCACGCAGAAGCCGGAGAATTCATAGGGCCGATAGCCCTTGCCGACGCCGAAATCCAAGCGCCCGTTCGACAAGAGATCGAGCGTCGCCGCCTGTTCCGCGACCAGCGCCGGATTGTGCCAGGGCAAGACGACGACCGCGGTGCCGAGGCGGATCCGCTCGGTACGCGCGGCGAGGTACGAGAGCAGGTTGAGCGAAGCGGAGACCTGACCGAACCCGGTGAAATGATGCTCGACCAGGAAGACGCTGGAAAACCCGAGCTCCTCGGCGGCCACCACGTATTTGATGAAATTGTGGTAGCCCTCGCTGTCGCCGGCCGGGCCGCCCTGCGCCCGGGCGCCGCCGAACAATCCGAATTTCATGCGTTTGCTCCTCAGGGATTTCGGCGGGCGGCCACGACCGCGTGCTGCTTCTCTTGCCAGCGGCACTCGACGGGCGCGAACCCGGCCTCGCGCATCGCGCTCATGTGGCCGTCGACCCCATCAAAGAACAGGTCGTAATCGAGAAACCAGCCGCCCGGGCGTAAGAGACCGTGGATCGCGCGATAGCAGGCGAAGATCTTTGCATCGTCGCGCAGATTGTGCAGGACGATCGCCGATACCGCGAGATCGAACGGCCCGCCGACAGCGCCTTGCCATGATGGGTCTGTCAGGTCGCAAACGACATAGCGCAGCTGAGCGGCGTGAGCGGCGAGGCGCTGGTGCGCGGCGGCCAGCATCGGCTCCGAGTAATCCTGCAGGGTGACCGCTGCCGCGGGGAACAGCGCCAACAGCTCCTCGGTCACCGCGCCGTAACCGCCGCCGACATCGAGCACGCCGAGCCGCGCATCGCGGGCAAACGGCGCCGCCGCCAGCATGTCGCGCAGGCGCGGCCGGCGCACCGGATCGCGCGCGGAATCTTCGGCGATCCACTCGGTGACATAGTCGCTCGAATGCCAATCGTGCGGCTTTGACAGCATACCTCTGGTGACGGTCGGCATCGGCGCCTCTCCCATGCTGCGGCCCCCGCGGACCGCGAGATCTTAACCTGCGCCGATACCTGCCGGAACGGAAGATTGCGCAACGATTTGATTCGCGGATGCCGCCGCAAACCTCAGCCCCGCTCGGCCGCGAGGATGACGACGGGATAGGCGTATTCGAGATTGTTGCCGTCGCGGCGCACCGGGAGGCCGAGGCGGTCGTCGGCGATCGATGCGGTGAAGAGGTCGATGATCTCGCGGTCGTCGCCGGGGTTCGGGAATGAGCGCGCCAGCAGATTTTCGACCGTGTCGCGCAGCTCGTAAAAGCTCGCCCGCGGTTGGGCGAGGCCGGCGGCGGCGAACAGATCCTTCAACTCCGCCAAAGCGAGCGAGCGCGCATGCGACGGGTCGCGCAGTTTTTCGAGCCGGTTGAACTCGCTGGCCTTCGCCGGATCGGACGAAGCATAGGTGTCGACGACGACGACCCGCCCGCCCGGCTTCTTAAGTCCAGGAGGGGCGCAGACCCGCACCATCTCGCGGAACACGGCTCCCGGATCGGGGAAGTGGTGCATCGCGAAGCGGGTGACGACAATCGTGAACGCGCCGTTGGGGTAGGGCAGCTGCGCGACGTCGCCCTCATGCCAGGTGACGTTGGCGATGCCGTTCTCGGCGGCGAGATGGCGCGCGCGCTCGAGCATTGCCGCGGTCATGTCGATGCCGGTTGCGTGCTTGACGCGCGGGGCGAACGCGCAGACGACGATGCCGCCGCCGCAGGCAACGTCGAGCACGCGATCATCGGGGCCGGCCGCGGCGGCCTCGACGATCAGCCTCAGCGCGCTCGCATCGGCGATCGGCGCGGCGGTGCTGAACGGCGTCGCCTGGCGGGTGAACTGGTCGCGGATGAGGCTGTTATGCGCGGCGTCGGTCATTTCCTGCCCCTCATAAATTCAGTTGCGAGATTGCGTCGTCGCCATGCTTCTCGCAATGAGAAGCATCATGCCGTCCTCAGAATGGCTCGCGAAATCGTGATAGAGGAGGGTCGGTTGACGGGTTGAAATTACCCGGTGCCGTAGCGTTTTTTGCGGGCGACGCGCGACGCCTTGGCCTTGGAGAGAGACGCCTTGCAACATTTCCCACGTCTGGTTGCCCTCGCCACTGCCGTTCCGGCCTACCCACTCGACCAGGAAGCGGTCGTCGAGCGAGCCAGGCGGCTCTTTGCAGGCGCGGCGCATCTCGACCGCGTGCTGCCGGTCTTTGCCAATAGCGGGATCCGCCGGCGCTATTCGGCTGTGCCGCTCGACTGGTTCGAGGAGCCGCATGGTTGGCCGGAGCGCAACCGGCGCTATCTCGCGATTGCGCTCGACCTGATCGAGAGCGCCGCCGGGCGTGCTCTCGATCGCGCCGACATGCGATCGTCGGAGATCGGCGCGATCGTCGTCGTTTCGACGACCGGCATCGCCACCCCGAGCCTCGATGCGTTGCTGATCGAACGGATGCGCCTCGCGCCGACGGTAGAGCGGCTGCCGATCTTCGGGCTCGGCTGCGCCGGCGGGGTCATCGGCCTCGCCCGCGCCGCGACCATCGCGGCGGCGATGCCCGAGAAGGCCGTGCTCCTCCTCGTCGTCGAATTGTGCTCGCTGACCTTCCGCCGCGGCGATCGGGCAAAGAGCAACATCGTCGCCGCCGCCCTCTTCGGCGACGGCGCCGCGGCGGCCGTGCTGCGGTGCGGTGAGGACGGGCCGGCGGTTATTGCCACCGGCGAGCACACCTGGCCGCAAACCCTCGACATCATGGGCTGGGAGGTCGCCGAGAACGGGCTGAAGCCGGTCTTCTCGCGCGACATTCCGCGGCTCGTCGCCGATAGACTGGGCGTGGTAGCGCGCGACTTCCTCGGCCGACACGGGTTGGCGCTCGGCGATATCGACCGCTTCGTCTGCCATCCCGGCGGCCCCAAGGTGATCGATGCCTTGGAAGATGCCTTCGGGCTCGGCCCCGGGGTGCTGAGCGATGCGCGGGCGGTTCTGCGCGACTATGGCAACATGTCCGCAGCGAGCGTCCTGTTCGTGCTCGAACGGATGTTCGCGCAGGATTGGCAACGCGCGCTGATGACCGCGCTCGGTCCCGGTTTCACCGTCGGCTTCGCGGTGCTGAGCCGGGAGTGAGCGTCCTCTACGCGGTCGTCGGTTTCGTCGCCTCGCAGCGTGCCGTCGAGTTGGGTGTTGCGGCGACGAATACGGCCCGTTTGCGGGAAGCGGGCGCGTTCGAGGTCGATGCGCGCGGTTACCCCTGGTTCGTCGTAGTGCACGGCGCCTGGCTCGCCAGCCTCTTTCTGCTGGTGCCGGCCGACACCCCGCCGTCCTGGCCACTTCTCGCAGTCTTCGCTGCGCTGCAACTCGGCCGGCTGTGGATCATCGCGACGCTGGGCCGGCGCTGGACCACCCGGATCATCGTCTTGCCCGGTGCGGCATTGGTAGAGGGTGGGCCCTACCGCTATCTGCGTCACCCCAATTACGCGGTCGTCGCGGGCGAGATCCTCGTATTGCCGCTCACCTTCGGGGCGATCGCGATCGCGCTCGCATTTTCGGCCATCAACCTCGCCCTGACCCTCCGCCGCATCGGAATCGAGAACCGCGCCCTCGCGGGCTGAGGAGCGGCCGAGCGAAGCCCAGCTGACGCACGTTACTGCAGCCGGCGCAGGGCGGAATAGCAAAGCCTTTTCCGGCGCCTTACTTTGCTGCGCGATGTTGGCGCAATGCGCTGCCCTGCGGGTCAAGCCCGCGGGCTAACGGCTTTTCCGCCTGACTGCTCTGTGCTAACCGTCACCCCGCGAACATCGATTTTACATCCAAGGGTGGAGAGTTAATGCCGCTCCAGGTCGCCTGGCGAATGCTGGTTGATCAGAAGGGGCGCACCGCGCTTGCCACCGGCGGCATCTTCATCGCGATCCTCCTGGTTTTCATCGAGCTCGGCTTTTTCGTCGCAGTGCCGCAGGGCGGCATGCTGATCTATGACCATATGCGCTTCGATCTCTTGGTGTGCTCCAACCGATACCTGTTCCAGGCGCAATCCGGCCAGTTTCCACGCGCCCGGCTGGCCGTGGCAAGGACCGTGGCCGAGGTGAAGGAGGCGAGCCCGGTCTATCTCGGCGGGGCCAAGTGGCAGGATGCGAACGGCGGTCTCAAGGTCGATATTTCAGTGATCGGCATTGACCCGCAGGCCGGGATCTTCGCCGTCCCCGACATCGAGCGCCAGAGCGCGGTCATGGATCGCCCCGACACCGTGCTCGTCGACGGGGCGACCCGATCCCTCTTCGGCCCGCTCCGGGCCGAGCGCGTCGTCGACATCGCCGGGCGGCGGATGACGATCGGCGGGGTCTATAAGCTCGGCACCGGATTTCTCGGGCTCGGCATCGCGCTCGCGAGCGAAGCCAATTTTTTCCGGATGTTTCCGGAGCGTCCGCCCGATACGGTCAATCTCGGCCTCGTCAGCTTGAAGCCCGGCGCGGACCCCGACCGCACCGCAGAAGCGTTGCGGGCGATCTTGCCGGCGGACACGCAGGTCTTCACGCGCCCCGAACTGGCCGCCCACGAGGTCGCGTATTGGACCACGCGGACCGCCACCGGGCTCATTTTCGGCTCGGGGCTGGTGGTGTCGTTCGTTGTCGGGATCATGGTCTTGTACCAGACGCTGGCGACCCAGATCACCCGGCAGCTGCCGCAATTCGCCACGCTCAAGGCGATCGGCCACACCAACCGGTATCTTGACGCGATCGTCCTCCTCGAATCGTTTCTAATCACGGCCGTCGCGTTTGTCCCTGCCCTCGGCGCGGCACTCCTCATCTATGCGCTGATCCGCAGCGAGACGTTGCTGCCGCTCACCCTCAACGCGCCGCAGCTTGGCGCGGTGTTCCTGATCACCCTGGTGATGGCGGCGGCGTCCGCGTTCCTCTCGCTCGGCGGCTTGCGGCGGGCCGACCCCGCCGAAGTCTTCTAAAGGTAGCCCGGTCTTGACCGTAGCGGAGACGCACAGGCGTTTCGTCGACCCCCGGTTCGTGCCGCTGGCCTTGCGCAATCTTTTGGCCAACAAAGGGCGGCTGGTGCGATCGAGCGCCGGGATCGGGTTTGCCGTCCTCTTGATGCTGGTGCAGCTCGGCTTCGAGCGCGGATTTTTCGACGCCTCACTGGCAACTGTGCGCCAGCTCGACGGCGATCTCGTCATCATCAGCAGGAGCAACTACCGGTTCGCCTCCGCCGACCCGTTCCCGCGGAGTTATCTCGCGACGGCGGCGAAGGTCGCCGGCGTTCTTTCGGTGTCGCCGCTTTATGCCGCATGGCAGAGTTTCTCCTGGAAGGACCCGGCGGGCGATCAGTCGTATCTCGTCCAGGCATTCGCCTTTGATCCCGACCATCCCGCTTTCCTCTTGCCCGGGGTCAAGGCCGATGCCGCGCGACTGAAGGAAGAGGACGCCGTGATCGTCGACCGACGAGCCCGGCGTTTTCTCGGGATGGCGAGCGGGACGGGGAAAACCGAAATCAATGGCCGTCCGGTGCAAATTGTCGGCGGCTTTGCGCTCGGTCCCGATTTCATGAGCGACGGCACCGTGATGATGAGCGAAGCTAGCTTCGCCCGGCTGCTTCCCGGAAATCGGCTGAGCGCTGCCGACCTGCCTGTCGAATTCGGGATGGTGAAGATCGGCCCGGGCGCGGATCCCTCGACCGTGCAACAGGCGTTGGAAGCCGCGCTGCCGCACGACGTGCGGGTGCTGACCCGGCCCCAGCTGATCGCCTTCGAGCGCGACTTCCAGGCCGATGTTTCGTCCGCCGGACCGATCTTCTGGATGGGGACGGTGGTCGGCTTTGTCGTGGGGATGCTGATCTCGTACCAGATCATTTATACCGATCTCTCCGATCAGCTGCCGCAATATGCGACCCTGAAGGGGATGGGCTATGAGAATTCCTATCTGGTGCGGGTCGTGATCGAGCAGGCGGCGCTGTCGGCGCTGGCCGGTTACGCCCCGGCTTGGCTCGCGTGCCTGGTTGTCTACCGGGCGATCGGCGCGGTCTCGCTCCTGCCGCTGCATATGACATGGGAGCTGACGCTGCTCAGCTTCTCTCTCACGCTGGGAATGTGCCTCTTATCCGGCGTTCTGGCGGTTCGCCGGGTGATTGCGGCGGACCCGGCGGAGGTTTTCTGATGGCCGCTCAGCTCTGGTTCGAACCCGACCGTGCGGCGAACCCGGTCGTGCGGGTCGACGGCCTCAATTTCGCTTATGGCGAGGGCGATGCGCGGAACCAGGTGCTGTTCGACATCAACCTCGCCGTCATGCCCGGGCAGCTCGTGGTGATGACCGGCCCGTCGGGCTCGGGGAAAACCACGCTCTTAACCTTGATCGGCGCGCTGCGCTCGCTGCAAGAGGGGCGGATCGATATCCTCGGCCATGATCTCTCGGGCCTCGGGTCGGGCGGGCTGGTGCGTGTGCGGCGCGACATCGGCTTCATCTTCCAGATGCACAATTTGTTCGAATCGTTGACCGCCGTCGAGAACGTGAAGATGGCGCTGCAGCTCGCGGGCAGCCATTCGGCCGCGACGATGCGGCAGCGCGCCGTCGCAATTCTGGAGAGCCTCGGCCTCGGCGCTCGTACCGAATATAAGCCGCGCTCGCTCTCGGGTGGACAGCGCCAGCGGGTGGCGATCGCGCGCGCTCTCGCCAATCGCCCGAGGCTCGTCCTCGCGGACGAGCCGACCGCGGCGCTCGATCCGGAATCGACCCGTAATGTCGTTCGCCTGTTCAAGGATTTGACCGTCGAGGAGGGCACCGCGATCGTCATGGTGACCCATGACCATCGCATCATCGAGCTGGCCGACCGGCTGGTTCACATGGTCGATGGCCGGATCGTCTCCGACATCATGCTCAACGACGCCTTGCGCATCTGCGAGTTCCTGAAGGGGGTCGACGCGTTCAAGAACCTGACCCCGACCGAGCTGACCCACGTCGCCGAACACATGACCAAGCGCCACTACATGCCGGGCGAAATCGTCATCCAAGAGGGCGAAATCGGCCACGAGCTGTTCCTCGTCTCCGAGGGAGCGGTCAAGGTCGAGCGCTCGGGCGGCGAAGTCGCCCGGCTCGGCGCCGGCGAGTTCTTCGGCGAACTCGCCCTGATGACCGGCGAGCGGCGCAACGCGACCGTGACCGCCGCCGATCCGCTCGAAACCTATGTCCTGGAGGAAGGCGATTTCCGCAACGCGATCGAAGCCAGCGCCAGTTTCCGCGAGCAGCTCCGCCGGATCTACTTCATGCGGCATTGAGCCGCGCGCGGTCCGCGCCGCCTAAGCCGCCGCCCGGATCGCGGCGCGCTTCACTTCGCTGCCGACGAACGGCTCGAACTCGGTGAAATTGTGCGCGAAGCGGCCGCGCAGGTTGCGCGCGACCTCGTCGTAGCCGTTCTTGTCGGGCCAGGTGCCGCGCGGGTCGAGCACATTGGCCGGGATCTCGGCGCAGCTTTCCGGGACGAGGAACCCGAAATTGGGGTCCTGGCGCATCGCCACGCCGGCGAGGCTGCCGTCGAGCGCGGCGCGCAGAAGCGCACGGGTATGGGCGATCGCCATGCGCTTGCCGACCCCGTAGGCGCCGCCCGACCAGCCAGTGTTGACGAGCCAGCAATCGGCCTTGTAGCGGGCGATCCGCTCGCCCAGCATCTTGGCGTATTCGGAGGGGTGGCGCGGCATGAACGGCGCCCCGAAGCAGGTCGAGAACACCGCCTTCGGCTCCTTGCCGAGCCCGACTTCGGTACCGGCGACCTGCGCGGTATAGCCCGACAGGAAATGGTACATCGCCTGCTCGGAACTCAATTTGGCAATGGGCGGCATGACCCCGAATGCGTCGCAGGTCAGCATAATGACGTTTTTGGGGTGCGGCGCGAGCCCGTGCTCGTCGGCATTGGCGATGAAATCGAGCGGGTAGCACGCCCGGGTGTTCTCCGTGAGGCTGTCGTCGTCGACATCGGGCATCCGCGTGACCGGATCGAGCACGACGTTTTCGAGGACCGTCCCGAACCGGGTGATCGTCGCATAGATCTCGGGTTCCGCGGTCGGCGACAGGTTGATCACCTTGGCGTAGCAGCCGCCCTCGAAATTGAAGATGCCCTTGGGGCTCCAGCCATGCTCGTCATCGCCGATGAGGGTGCGCGAATGATCGGCCGAGAGGGTCGTCTTGCCGGTGCCCGAGAGGCCGAAGAAGATTGCGCAGTCGCCCTTCGGCCCGACATTGGCCGAGCAATGCATCGGCAACACGTCGCGCGCCGGCAACATGAAATTCAAGTAGCCGAACACCGACTTCTTGATTTCGCCGGCATAGCGGGTGCCGCCGATCAACACGAAACCGGTGGCGAAGTTGACCAGGATGAAGGTCTCCGAGCGGATCCCGTCGAGTTCGGGGATCGCGCGGAACTCCGGCGCATGGAGGATCGTGAAGGCCGGCTCGAAATCCGGCAGCTCGGCCGGCGACGGGCGGATGAACATGTTGCGCGAAAAGAGGCTCGGCCAGGCGCCGTCGCTGATCACCCGCACCGGCAGCCGGTATTCGGGGTCGGCGCCGGCATAGAGATCCTGAACGAACAGCTCCTTTCCCTGGAGATAGGCCAGCATCCGTTGCTGCAGGTTGGCGAACCTGTCCGGCTCGATCGGCTGGTTGATGGCGCCCCACGCGACCGTGTCTTTGGTCCCCAGTTCGTTGACGATGTACTTGTCGCGGGGCGAGCGGCCGGTGTGCCGCCCGGTGTTCACGACAAAGCTGCCGCCAAGCCCGAGCTGGCCCTCGCGCCGCCGTACCGCATGCTCATAGAGATAGGGCGCCGTCAGGTTCCAATGCACGGTGCCGAGATGGTGCATGCCCTGCTCGCCGAGGCCAAAGCGGGGCGTGCGCGCTGCTGCCAACGGTTTTTCCGCCTGGTCCAAGCCTTCCTCCATCGTCGCCCCGGCATGCCATGCATAGGACATGCCGTCGCGGCAGCCTAAAGATTGAGCGGCAGGATAAACCCCGCCGATTGCGCGGGCAAGCAAACCGATTGCGACGAAACCGCCAGTAGAGTCGGCGAACCGGCTAGACGGGCGGCGTCGCGCTCCGGGCTTTGTCGGCAAGTGCCACGAGCGTGCGCCGCGCGGCGGCCGGGGTCAGTACCGGCTCGGCGAAGTCGACCCGCGCGGTCTCGCCCTCACGGCGAAGATCGAGGCCCTCGGGGTCGATCCCGGTCATCCGCCAGCCCTCACCCTGACCGCCGAGGAGACGTTCGGCGTAGAGCGCGATCGCGTCAGCATGATCGTCGTTCATATGCGCGACGATTTCCGCCTCGGCCTCGGCGAGCGCGGATGCCGCGCCCTGAAAGCAGAGGTGCTCGGCCTCGATCCAGGCGATCCGGCCGAAGCCGGCGACGAGGTGGCCGCGCTCGATGGCGACCCGGTAGAGGTGGAAATCGGCAAAGCCGGCATAGCCGGCGCTCGCCGGGTGGCGGGCGGCGAAGCGGGCGGCGCCCCGGGAAGCGCCACTGGGATCCTCGACGCGCTCGGCCCGGCCCAAGAGCGTGAGGCGCGGCCCGGCGAGCGGGTCGGGATAATCGGCGGTGCCGTCGAACAGCAGCGACACCTGTGGGTCGGCAACGAGGTTCTGGGTGTGCTGGGCGAGATCGGACAGCAGCAAAAGCGGGCGCGCGTCAGGTTCGC
>Ga0210394_10006968_pt1 | contig 12065 bp, 8 predicted proteins | sample IncBWC12MmetaG_FD_160121 | JGI IMG/M metagenome (GOLD analysis project Ga0210394, IMG submission 160121) | Forest soil microbial communities from Barre Woods Harvard Forest LTER site, Petersham, Massachusetts, United States - Inc-BW-C-12-M | ecosystem: Environmental > Terrestrial > Soil >... | reverse complement strand
ACCGTTGCTGGCGCAGCTGAAGAGCCGCGCGCTGCGGCAGCGGATCTTCGAGGCCTCGTCCAGGCGCGCCGACGGTGGCGACCAGGACAACACGCGTGTGATCGCCGAGCTGGTCAGGCTGCGCGCGGAACGGGCGCGCCTGCTCGGCTTCCCGGACCACGCCACCTACGTGCTGGCCGATGAAGGCGCGGCCACGCCCGCGGCGGTCAACCGGATGCTCGCCCCGCTGGCGACGGCAGCAGTTGCCAAGGCCCGGGGCGAAGCAACCCAGCTGCAGGCGTTGATCGGCAGCCAGGCGCGGCTCGAGCATGCGCCGCCGTTCCGGTTGCAGCCATGGGACTGGGCGTACTACGAGGAACAGGCACGCAAGTCGCGCTTCGCCTTCAGCGAGTCGGACGTCAAGCCGTATTTCGAGATGAACCGGGTGTTGCGCGACGGAGTCTTTTATGCCGCTCACGAGTTGTACGGTCTGACCTTCAAGCCACGCGACGATCTTCCGCGCTACCACCCGGATGTGCGGGTCTACGAGGTGTTCGACGCGGACGGCAGCGCGCTCGCCTTGTTCATGGCCGACCTGTACGCGCGCCCGTCCAAGCGGGGCGGCGCCTGGATGAGCGAGTTCGTCGGCCAGTCCCGGCTGCTGGGGGCACGGCCAGTGGTCGTGATCAACCTGAACGTGGCCAAGCCGGCGCCGGGTCAGCCGACACTGCTGACCTTCGACGAGGTGACCACGATGTTCCACGAGTTCGGGCATGCGCTGCACGGCATGCTGTCCGGCGTGACCTACCCGCTGCTGCACGGCACCGCGACGCCCCGGGATTTCGTCGAGTACCCGTCGCAGTTCAACGAGATGTGGGCGCGGGAGCCGGCCGTGCTGGCGCACTATGCGCGCCACTTTCAGACGGACGAGCCGCTGCCGCCGGCGCTTCTGGACAAAGTGCTGGCCGCCGGCAAGTTCGGCCAGGGGTACAAGACCACGGAGTACCTGGCCGCGGCGCTGCTCGACCAATCCTGGTACCAGATCGGGCCCGACCAGGCGCCGCCGCCGGCGAAGGTGATGGGGTTCGAGAAGGCGGCGCTGCAGCGGGCTCGCGTCGATCTGGCCCCGGTGCCGCCGCGCTACCACTCGCCGTACTTCATGCACGTGTTCGGCGGCGGTTACGACGCGGCTTATTACGCCTACCTGTGGAGCGAGATACTGGCGCGCGACACCGAGAGCTGGTTCCATCGACATGGCGGACTGAGCCGGGCCAACGGAGATTTCTTCCGGGCCAAGGTGCTGTCGCGCGGCCGCTCCGAGGATCCGGGGCAGCTGTTCGAGAAGTTCTACGGCGGTCCTGCCGAAATCGGTCCGCTGCTGGAGCATCGTGGCCTGCCGGCACTGCATAATGCCGGCCCTTGAGCACCACGAAACCATTCCGCAACATGGAAGGCCCAACCTCGGGGTCGCGCTTCGCGCCGGCAACGACCGTGGCGTACGCGCTCGCCGCGTGCGTGGGCGCCTGGCTGCCCGGGGCCGTTGCCGCGCGGTCGCCCGCTGCGGCCGCGCCGGTGCCGCGGTCGGCCGAGCGGATCGTGCTTCCGGACGACGTGCTGCCGCGGCGCTACGACATCGAGCTGCGTCCCGACGCCTCACGACTGTCCTTCCGCGGGTCGGTCCGGGTGCGGATCGACGTCACCCGGCCAACCTCGACCGTTACGCTCAATGCGGTCGATCTGACTTTCGACCGGATCTGGTTGGACGGCAAGCGCGAGGCGCCGAAGATCGCGCGGGACGCCGGGCGGCGCGAGGTCGCGCTTCGGTTCGCAGGCGCTCTGGCGCCGGGAGAGCACACGCTGTCGATCGATTACCAGGGCCGGATCTCCCGGTCGCAGGCAGGACTGTTCGCGGTGGATTACGAGACGCCCCAGGGCAAGCGACGCGCGCTGTACACGCAGTTCGAGTCCGGCGACGCGCGCCGCCTGGTTCCGTGCTGGGACCAGCCGGACCGCAAAGCCGTGTTCGCGCTCAGCGCGGTCGTGCCGTCCGAGCTGACCGCCGTCTCCAACACGCCGATCGTGCGTAGCACCGCGATCGCCCCGCGCCTCAAGCGGTTGGCCTTCGCGCCGTCGCCGCGGATGAGCTCGTACCTGCTGTTCTTCGCACTGGGCGATTTCGAGCGCGCTCATCGGCGCGTCGCCGGCGTCGACGTCGGCGTGATCGTGAAGCGCGGCGACCGCGCCAAGGCGGAATTCGCGCTGGATGCCGCCGCCCAGATCCTGCCGTACTACAACGACTACTTCGGGGCCCGCTATCCGCTGGCCAAGCTCGATCTGGTCGCGGCCTCGGTCGGCCACTCGTTCGGCGCGATGGAGAATTGGGGGGCGATCCTGTTTTCCGAGGACAGCGTGCTGTTCGATCCTCGGGTCTCGACCGAGTCGGACCGGCAGGACGCGTACGAGACCATCGCGCACGAGATGGCGCACCAGTGGTTCGGCAACCTGGTGACGATGGCCTGGTGGGACGACCTGTGGCTGAACGAGGGCTTCGCGACCTGGATGTCGCATAAGGTGATCGATCGCTTTCATCCGGAATGGAAAGTCTGGCTGCACATCGAACCGGTGGTGCGCTCCACCATGACCGAGGATGCGGGCGCCGGCACGCATCCGATCGTGACCCCGATCCATGACGCAGTGGAGGCCGACGCCGCCTTCGATGCGATCACCTACGAGAAGGGAGCCGCGGTGGTCCGGATGATCGAGGCTTATGTCGGCGAGGGGTCGTTCCGCAACGCGGTGCGCGCGTACATGGCGCGCTATGCGCACTCGAACACGGTCAGCGATGACCTGTGGCGTGAGCTGGAAGCCGTCTCCACCGTGCCGGTCGCCGACATCGCGCACGACTTCACGCTGCAGGCGGGCGTGCCGATGATCGAGGTGACGCAGGCCGATGCGTTGGTCACGCTGTCGCAGGATCGCTTCGGGATCGACCCGGCCCTGCGGGTGGCCCAGTCCTGGGCGCAGTACTGGCGCGTGCCGGTGGTTGCCGCCGGCTCCGCCAACGAGGTGCAGCGGGCGATCGTGAGCGCATCCCAGCCGGCCGCGATGCCGGTCGGGGAGGCGTTGCTGGTCAACGCCGGACAGACCGGCTACTTCGTCACGCACTACGCGCCAGCCCTGCTGCAGCGGTTGTTGGAGGGCCTGCCGAAATTGTCCGCCGAGGATCAGCTCGGACTGTTCGGCGACACCTCGGCGCTGGCGAGCGCGGGCTACTCGCCGATGTCGTCGCTGCTGGAATTGGTTGCCGCGCTGCCGGCGGACGCCGACCCGACGGTCTGGAGCGCCGTGTGCTCCGACCTGATTGCATTGGGACGACGCTACGACGAGGGCGCGCAGGCGCGCACCTATCGCAGCTGGGTTCGAAAAGTGCTGGCCCCGGTGTTCGCGCGCGTGGGCTGGGACCGGCAGGGCGGCGAGAGCGACAACACGACCACCTTGCGGGCGACCTTGCTGAAGGCGTTGGCCGAGGCCGACGACGAATCGGTGATCGCGGAGGCGCGCAAGCGTTTCGACCATTTCGTAACGGCCCCGGACACGCTGGCCGGCGACCCGCGCAGCGCGGTGCTGGCGATCGTCGCACTGCACGCGGATCCGGCCGTCTGGGCGCGGCTGCACGCGATGGCGCGGGCCACGAAATCGACGCTCGAGCGGGAGCAGATGTATCAGATGCTGGCCAGCACCCGCGACCTGGCGCTGGCCCGGCGCGCCCTGGATCTGGTGGTGTCGGGCGAGCCGCCCAGGACCGCCGCGCCGAGCATGCTGCGGGCTGTCGCCACGTGGCACGCGCCCGCGGCGTTCGATTTCGTCGCGTCCCACTGGGAACGGATCAGGCCGCTGCTGGTCCCGGCGTTCGTGAGCGCATTCGCGCCGAACATCGCGGCCGGCTCCGACGACCCGGGCACGGCGACGCGTCTGTCGGAATTCTCCCGGCGGGTCGGACCGGCCTGCGATCCCGGCGGGGTCCGAAAAGCGATCGCGAGCATCTACTATCTGTCGTCGATCAAGCAGCAGCGGCTGGTCGAAGTCGACCGCTGGCTGAGCGATCATTCCTCCTAACCGTCTCGGATCGGCGTGCGATCCGGCCAACCTGAAAGAATGCGATGGATCTGCTGCCCTCCCTGGAAACGCTCCGGCCGAGCGAATCGCCGCCGCGCGCGGCCTCGCGCGGACCGACCGATGCACACTGCGGCGTGCCGCTGGCGCGCGTGAAGGAGGCGGTGGCCCGTTTCGGCGATGGCCGGCCCGTGCTGGTGATCGACGCGGCGCGCGTGCGCCACAACGCACGGCGCTTCGCCGCCGCGATGCCCTCGGTGCGCGCGCACTATGCGGTCAAGGCCAATTGCGACCGCCGCGTGCTGCTCGCGCTGGCGCAGGAGGGCGCGGGATTTGAAATCGCCTCCTCGAGCGAGCTGGATCTGTTGCGATCGATCGGCGTGCCGGCGGCCGAGATTTTCTACAGCAATCCGGTGCGATCCATCGCTGCGATCGAGTATGCGGTGCGCCGGGGCGTCGAGTGGTTCGTCTTTGACTGCGTACAGGAGCTCGGCAAGTTCGCGATGCTGAAGCCGGACGCCAAGCTGTATTTGAGGATCGACACGCCGAACGAGGGCTCGGACTGGCCGTTAACCGGGAAGTTCGGCGCGAGCCCCTCCGACATCGATCCGATCATCGAGGAGGCCGCGCGCCTGAACCTGGATGTGGCCGGAGTGACCTTTCACGTCGGCAGCCAGTGTCGCAATCCGGAGAACTGGCGCACGGCGATCCGGGGCGCGCGCGTCGTGTTCGAGCAGCTGATCGCCGCGGGACTGCATCCGCGCCTTCTCGATCTGGGGGGAGGCTATCCGGTTCAACTGACTGAACCGACGCCCACGATCGATACGATCGGGGCCTTGATCGCTCAGGAGCTGGCGCAGTTCGGCCATGAGGTCGAGGTGATCGCCGAACCGGGACGCTTCATGGTGGCCGATGCCGGCTGCCTGGTGGCCCACGTGATCGGAACCGCGACGCGCCATGGGCGGCGCTGGATGCACCTGGATGCCGGCCTGTTCGGAGGCCTGTTCGAGACGATCGATGGGTTGCGCTACAACCTGCACACGGAGCGCGACGGCAGCCAGGCTCCGTGGCACGTGGCCGGGCCGACCTGCGACTCGGTCGACGTGTGCCTGCGTGACCAGATGCTGCCCGACGATATCGTCGCCGGCGATTCGATCTACGTGCTGAACGCCGGCGCCTATACGACCGCTTACGCGAGCCAGTTCAACGGATTTCCGCTGCCGCAGGTCATCGTGATCGACACCGGCGGGAATTGACCCGGTCCGGCCTCGTCGTCTGCGCCGTCGGCGACGGCGCGTTGGCAATCACGCGTTGCCTGCAATCTTTTTCAAATTGTTTCACCGCTCGCTCAAAGGGATTAACGGACCGAGGGGAAAACCCCGATTGTGTCCGGCAGCCCGAAGGTCGATAGTCCTTGTCCCTGCATCTGGCGCCCTGTGATGAGCGGGACGTTCGTTGGCGGACTGAGCATGGGAGCGCGCTTGGATGCGACTCAGATGGAAGGGGAGAGCACGATGAAGCGGAGAATCTTGATTGCGGGGATGTCGGTTGCGTTGGCTGCGGCCACGATCCTGGCTGCGTGCGGCGGCGGATCCTCCGGCAGCTCGATGGCGGGGACCTCGGCAACCGCCATGAAAGGCGCCAGCGGCACCGTCACCGGCTTCGGCAGCGTGTTCGTGAACGGCACCGAGTTTGGGACCGACATGCACACGCAGGTGCTCGACGGCGACAACGACGACGCGGCCACCTCGACCGCCAATCTGCAGGTCGGCATGACGGTCGACGTCGATGCCTCGGGAGGCTCGGCCTCCATGCTGCGCTTCACCAGCGCGGTGCGCGGCGAAGTCGACGCGGTCGACACGATGATGAGCACGCTGACCGTGCTCGGACAGACGGTAAATATCACCACCGGCACCTCGTTCGCGGGCAACGTGTCGAACGGCGGGACCACCTCGCCGGTTGCGCAGCTCTCGGACGTTCATGTGGGCGACTACGTGGTCGTGTTCGGCTACCTGGAATGCGCGGGTTCGAGCTGCAGCGGGGCCACCGACATCGTCGCCACGCTGGTCGATGAACCGGCATCGGTCGGCAAGTACCGGGTGCAAGGCTACGTGAGCAACTACAGCTCCAGCAGCAACAGCTTCACGGTCAACGGCCTGACGGTCGACATTGCGACGATGGGGACCTCGCCCACCGTATGCAACACGATGAATTGCGCGTTCGCCAACGGCGACTTCGTGTCGGTGCGGTCGCCCGCCGCGCCCACCGGCACGTACGCCGCCACCGGCAGCACGCTGACCCTGAACGCCGGCGACGTCAAACTGCGGCCGGTGGCGCCGACGTTTGCGGTCGGCAGCACGGTCACCATCGAGGGCCCGGTGACCCAGCTCAGCGGCACCGGCTTCGTCGTGCGCGGAATCCCCGTCGATGCATCGGGCGTCGCCTCCAGCACGATGGGTCTGGCGAACAACCAGATCGTCGAAGTCACCGGCACGATATCTTCCAGCGGCACGCTGATGGCCACGTCGATCGATGTGGAGCGACATGCCACGTTCACGCTGATGGGCCCCGTCGATTCCGTGTCCACCGCCGGCTTCTCGGTGCTCGGCCAGTCGTTCACCGTGGCCAGCAACGCGCGCTTCGTCGACTGGGCGCACGACGTGCGGCCCTTCAATTCGACCAACTTCGCCACGGTGCTGATGGCCGGCGATCAGCTGATCGTCAGCGGCTATCCGTCCGGCAGCGGCAACGTGGCCACCCGGATCGAGCGCATTCCGACTCCGAGCTCGCCGGCGGTGGCAGTCGAGGGCATCGTCACCAGCGACAGCGCGTCGGCCGACACGGTGACGGTGGCCGGCGTCACGGTGACGCTGAATTCGAGCACCCGGCTGTTCTACCTCGGTGCCGGAGCGGCACCGACGCTGACCGGACTCTTCAGCGCGATCACCCCGAACACCTCGGTCGCTGCGGCGTTCGGGACGCCAGGGTCGATGGCCGGCACGATGACCGCCGCCGACGTTGCCGTGCTGCGGCCGGACGCGCACTGGGAGGATTGAAGAGAACGAGGGGGCTCGGCTGGCCCACTCGTTGCTCCCCCCAGCCAATGTAAAAGGCTGATCGCGACAGAGGGAGCAGCAGCGGGGTGAGGGCTGACAGCCTGGTACCAATACCCCCCAGGGAGAGGGCTGCCCTTTTTCTTCTCCCCTCTCCCGCTTGCGGGAGAGGGGCCGGGGGAGAGGGCGGACCGCCTGCTACCGATATCCCCCATCCGGCATCAACACCTGCCCGACCAGGTACGGCATCGTCAACAGGTGCGCCACGCACTGGCCCATCTCCTGCGGTGTTCCCCACCGGCCCATCCATATCTTGGCGCTCTCGCTGGCCCGCACGTCGTCGGGCAGCGTGTCGTTCATCGCGGTCTGGATCCAGCCGGGCGCCAGCGCGTTCACGCAGATCCGCATTGACGCCAGCTTCTGGGCGGCATTGCGCATCAGCAGATTGGCGCCCGCTTTGGACGCGTCGTAATGCGCAGACACCGGGTCGTAGGCGTTGACGCCGTTGGACGACGTGACCAGCACGATCTTGCCCTTCCACTCGTCAACGACCGGGTTGTCGCGCATCATCAAGCCGGCGTACTTCAGCATCAGGAACGATCCGGTCAGATTCGCGTTCAGTACCGCATCCCACTCCGACTGGGTCTGCTCGAAGAACTCGGTATTGGGCGAAACGGCGGCGCTGTGAACCAGGTGGCGGATGTTGCGGGCGCTGCGGCCGGCCTGCGTGAAAAAGTCGGCGACCGATTCTTCTCGGCCCACCTCGCAGGCGAGCGCCAGCACTTGGGCACCCGGTCCGGCCGCGCGCAGTCGTTGCAGCGCCGCTTCGGTCTTGCCCGGGTTGCGGCTGGCGGAGATCACGACATCGCCGCCGCTGCGCACCAGAGTCTCGGCGATGGCCAGGCCGATTCCGCTGGCTCCGCCGGTGACGATGGTCGTGGTGCCCGAGAAGTCGAACGCGACTTTGGCCATGGGGTCCCCTCAGCCGCGTCGGCCCGCTTCCAGTGCGGCGTCTACGCTGCGAAACAGATCCTGATGAAACGAGCGGGTGTGGTGATCCCAGTACCGTTCGGTCTTCGCCAGCTCATCACGCATCCGCTGCGCGGTGCCCAGATCGCCCGACTGCGCGGCCCAGATCGCGTAGTTGCCTCGTACCTCGACGCTGTCGAAGCGCGCCAGCGCCGCCTCGAATTCCTTGCGAGCGTCCTCGCCGCGCCCGGCGGCGGCCAGCGTCTGCGCCGTCAGCACGCTGACCTGCTCCGGACGGAATTCCGGGTTGCGCTGGCGCAGCGCAGTCAGCAGTTCGAGCGCCGTCACGGCCTGCCCGTTCTGGAAGCGGGCCCGCGCGGCGCTCAGACGGATCTGCGGATCGCTCGCGAACGGACCCTGCAGACACGCATCGAAGTGCTCGGCCGCCTCGGATGCGGCGCCGGTGGCCAGCAGTGCATTGGCCAGCCTCATACGGTTCTGCACCGTCGCCGACAGATCGAACGCGCTTCGGGCCGCGCGCAGTTCGCGTCCGGGGTCCAGGCCGCGCGCCAGCGAGCGGGCCGCCGATCCCACGCTCCGCTGCAAGCGCGTGCCGGGCAGGTATTCGACCAGAAAATAGACCAGACTGCCGAGCAGCGGAAACGAAAACAGAATGAACAGCCAGTAGATCGGGCGCCCGGTGCGCACCGCGTGGACCGCGAAGATCAGGGCGATCAGCACGTGCAATCCGAGACCAAACAACGACATACGACTGCCTCCGGTGGTATCAAAACGCCTTTAATGATAGGCGAGGCGGACCGGCGCGGACGCCGCGCGCGGCGCGCCGCATGGACCTGCTAGATTGCACCCCGCCGCAAACCTGAAACACAAGCGAACCTGATGCCACACGCTGCTGTGCGCGCTTCGACGCAACGCCGCTCTGAACCCACAACGGCCGCATGCGGCCGGGGGCTGGTCCTGCTCGCGGCCGGCGCCCTCGCGACCGCCGCTCTGGCGCAGTGGAAAACGGACCTGGAAGCGTGCGGACGCGCCTCGCTTTCGCCTCAGCAGCGCATCGAGGTCTGCACCAGGGCGCTGCTGTCGGCCGAGGTGCCTGCGGCGGATCGCGCGGCTACCTACAACAATCTGGGCGTCGCCTGGAAAGAGACGGGCGATGTCGACCGGGCCATTGTCAGCTACGACCGGGCCATCGCGGTCGATCCGGGCTTCGCCAATGCCTACAACAGCCGCGGAGCTGCGCTCGGATCCAAGGGCGACCTCGACTCGGCGCTGCGCGACTTCAACCGGGCCATCGAGTTGAACCCCGAGCTTGGCTCGGCCTATGAAAACCGTGGCTTGGTGCTGCAATCCCGCGGCGACCTGGGCGGGGCGATCAAGGATCTGGACGAGGCGATCCGGCTGCAGCCCGGGGTAGGGCGAAACTATGTCGAACGGGCCAGTGCCTGGGATGCCGAGGGGAATAACGCCCGAGCGATCGCCGACTTGAACCAGGCCATCCGTCTGGATCCGGAACGCGAGGACCTGTTCGTCTTCCGCGGCCTGCTGTGGGACCGGCAGCACGACACGACGCATTCGATCGCCGACTATGACGAGGCGATCCGCCTGAATCCGAAGTTCGCGGCGGCGTACAACAATCGGTGCAACACGTGGCTGATCAAGGAAGCGTACGACCGGGCCGCGGCCGACTGCACCACAGCGCTCCAGCTCGATCCCGCCTTGGCACAGGCCCACTTCAATCGCGGCGTGCTGTGGGTCGTCGCGAACGACTACGCCAAGGCCAGAGAGGAATTCGACCAGGCCATCCGGCTCAAGCCGCAATTCGCCTCCGCCTACAAGAGCAGGGCCGCGTTGAGCTTCTACGGCGGCCAGTTCGATGCGGCGCAGGCCGACCTGGCGCAAGCCGCCAGCCTGCTGCGTTCCGACCCGTACGTGGCGATCTGGCTGTACCTGGCGCAGGCGCGAGCCGGCCCGGCCGAATCCGCCGCGCGGCAGCTTTCGGATAACGCAACCGGTGCCGACCCGGCGGCGTGGCCCGCGCCGGTGATCGGGCTGTATCTGGGCCGCGGCGACGCCGGCTCCGTGTTCAAGGCCGCGCAGCAGGGCGAGGCCCGCGCCCAGAGCGATCAGCAATGCGAAGCGGCGTTCTATGTCGGTGAATGGCACCTGCTGCACGCGGAGAAAGCGCAGGCTCTGCGCCTTTTCGAAGACGCCCAGCGCAACTGCCGGAAGAGCTTCAGCGAATCGGGCGGGGCGCGCGCCGAACTCGACCGTTTGGCCCGTTAGCGGCGGCCCGGCACGCTGCCCGAGCTTCGCCCCGTTTCAGTGCGCCGGCAAAATAATGGCGCCAGTAGGGCCATTTTCCGTCATCTCGGACCGCGGCCGTTGCGTTATGCTGCAGTGCAGTATGCCTGCAGGAGCTACCAGATGAACCATTTGACCGCCCCGGAACCGGCCCCCACTCTGTCCGCCTGGCGCCGTTCCCCGCCCGCCACGCTGGCGCACCAGCTGGCCGCGCGGATGGCCAATGTGATGCTGACGGCGCAGGTGCAGATCGCGTACGCCTGCGCGGTCGCCGCCAGCCAGAACGCGGCGCGTGCTGCCGATTGCATCGAGCGGGCCTGGCCCGACACGCCGTTGCGTTCGCTGGTTGCGCGAGCCTATCGCGAGCAAGCGAGCCAGCGCGCGCAGGCAGCCCACGACGTGCTGGCGCGCGCGCGCCGGACCTGCGGCCTGGCGTACGCGGCGATTTGATCGATCGGTCCGGCCTGTAGCAAGGCCGCTCGAATTCTTGAAGACCGAGGCTGACTTGAAGTTCGAGATAATCGGGCCTGATGCCGGAAAGACTTCTGTTCGCCGCTGCGGTTCCGTTCGAGTCGGCGCGCCAGCTCAGCCAGTTGCCGGATGGGCGGCGCGCGCGCCGTCTGCACGGCCATAGCTTTGTCGCGCAGGTCAGGGCCCCGATCGCGCCGGGCTGGGCCGGATTCGCCGGCGGCGAAGCCGGCCGCTTGCGCGAGCATCTCGAGCGCTGCGTGGAGCCGCTCGACTATCGTCTGCTGAACGAGCGCATCGAACAGCCCTCCGACGAAAATCTGGCCCGCTGGGTCAAGGCGCGGCTCGGCATCCCGGATGTCGAGCAAGTCGGCGTTCAGAGCACGCGGCACCAGGGCGCTGACCTGGACCGCGACGAACGTGTCCACATCTGGCGCCGCTACCCGTTCGAGGCCGCGCACCGCCTGCCCCACGTCGCGCCGGGTCACAAGTGCGGCCGGATGCACGGGCATGGCTTCGAAGTGGTTCTGCACGGCATCGGCATCGACTGCGACGAGCTGGATCGACGCTGGGCGCCGCTACACGCCGAATTTCATCAGGCGTGCCTGAATGACATTCCAGGCCTGGAGAACCCGACCAGCGAGCTGATCGCAAGCACGATCTGGCGGCGCCTGAAGCCCACGCTGGCCGATCTGTCGTGGGTGACCGTATACGAAACGGCCGCGTGCGGGGCGCACTTCGACGGCCGCCGCTATCGGATCTGGACCGAACTGTCGCTGGACAGCGCGTTGCGTCTGACGCGCGCCCCGGAGCAGGACCCGCGGCGGCGCATCCATGGACACACGTACAGCCTGCGCCTGCATCTGAACGCGCCGCTCGATCAAGTGCTCGGCTGGACGATCGATTTCGGCGATGTGAAGGAGATCTTCAGGCCGGTCTTCGCCCGGCTCGATCATCAGCCGTTGCACGAACTGCCAGGCATCGAAGACACCGACACGGCCAGCCTGGCTCGTTGGATCAGGGATCAGGTCGCAGCCGGCCTGCCCGCACTGGATCGCATCGATCTGTTCGAGACGCGCGGCTGCGGTGCGATCCTGACCTGGGGCGACGACGAACCGGCGCTGTCGATCTGATCCGGGTCGATCCAGGTCATTCCGCACT
>Ga0210394_10006967_pt1 | contig 12065 bp, 8 predicted proteins | sample IncBWC12MmetaG_FD_160121 | JGI IMG/M metagenome (GOLD analysis project Ga0210394, IMG submission 160121) | Forest soil microbial communities from Barre Woods Harvard Forest LTER site, Petersham, Massachusetts, United States - Inc-BW-C-12-M | ecosystem: Environmental > Terrestrial > Soil >... | reverse complement strand
CCTTGATTTTACTGCAACCCACCGGAACTGGTTGCCTTAGGGTCGACGTCGATCAGAACTTATAGCCAAACCCCAAGGTCAGCACACGCGGACGCAGCGGCACTTCCGAGGTGATGGACTGAGCGGACGAGGTGAAGGTACTGGCTTCCACATTCGTCACGTTGCTGCCCGTGAGCTGCGCCGTCCAATTATCCTTCGCCACGCCGATCCCCGCATCGTAGGTGGTGTATCCCGGCATGTCGTATCGACAGTGGGTTGTCGTCGGAATCGGAGCGCATAGAGGAGAAGTTAAGCCGTCCGGGAAACTGGCCGGCTGGTTGCGCTGATGGGCGATATGATTGGCGCCCACCATCACGTAGGGCTTGTACTCGTTGATGGCAATAAAATCATAGCGCGCGCGCAGGTTGAACTCGAAGGGCGGCGAGAACGCAGGAGCGGTATCGAGCACGCCGTACGGATTCGTATAAGGGATGCCGTTAACCTGGGTGATGCACGAACCAACCGCTGCTGCGCCAACGCCGGGGGCGTAGCCAGGGGTCTGCGCCTTGTTGGCCGTCAAGCAAGGTGCGTTGGTTTGGTTCGAACTGTTCCACGAACCTGATCCCTGTACGGTGAGCCCTTCCAGCGGGCGGGCGACCAGCTGCAGTTCGATGCCCTTGGTCTCGTAGGTTGGCCCGTTGATGGAAAATGTCGTGTTGCCGAGGTTCACCGGATCGAACAACGACAATTGCACGTTTTCCCAATCCATCTTGTACAAGGATAAGTTGGCCTGGAGCCGATGGTTGAACCATTCACTCTTGATGCCGATCTCGTTGTTGAGCAGGCTGTCGGAGTTGACCCCCACCGGCTTGTAGAATTGCTGGGTCCCCTTATCCCCACCCGCAACGCAAACGCCGTTGACGGGAGTTGCTTTACAAGCGTACGGGGCCTCCCCGGCCAGCGAAATCGTCGGAATCGAAGCCGTTCGATTGAAGCTGCCCGGCCTGAATCCTTGCGAGTAGGTGTAATAGGCTAGGATGTCCGGTGTGACATGCCAGGTCAGGTTGCCGCGCACCTTATCGCCGCTCTCGGTCTTGTGCAGGTTGATGCCGAAGCCGCAACCTCCCGCCGCAGTGCAAGCCCCATTGAGTTTGTTGTTGGCTGACGTCGAGGAGTAGAACTCCGAACCCGTCTCGAACTCAGAGTAGTGGTAGTGGCGAATCCCGCCGGTGAGGGTCAGCACCTTCGGGATGATGTCGAAGTCGACGGAAGCGAAAAATGCCGTCTGGGTGTAGCCGCGCTGCGCGTCCTCGCCGAACGCGGTATTGGTGCCCGTGCGCAGATTGGGATTGGTCGCTGTTGTGCCGGGCACGGGCCCGACGGCCGATGTACAGCCAGGACCACCGCCAAGAGCAATCGCGAGGTTGGCGGCATCGCATTGCGGAATGGCCAGATAATTGAAGTTCATCTGATCCCTGATTTCGAAGGTCTCCCAGAAAGCGCCCGCCAAGGCGCGGATCCGCCAGTCCTCAGGGCTCGTGAAGCGCACCTCGTGGCTCTCGTGAGTGTTCTCGGGGGCATCATTCCAACTGCCCACCGGTGCGTAGCAGGTATGGGGCGTAGTTGCCCCGCCAAGGCTTCCTTTCCCGGTCCCCGTGCAGGCGTAGTACTGACCGGTGCTGCTGGTCAGGTAATTGGAATAGTCGGCCTGTTGATTGATGTGACGGACCATGTAGCTGCCGGTATAGACAGCCTTCACGAGATCAGTGATTTTGCCGTTGACCGTCCAAGCCGTGCTTTCGTACTTATCCTTGTCGTACGCAGGCGCGAACGCGACGATTTCATAAGGCGCCAGAACCCTGCCATCCGGGGCATGGGGGTACTGGGCGAAATAGCCGTCCGCCTCCATGTTCTGGAAATTCTGCTGGATGAGCACGTTCCAGTCTTCGTTGACCTGGTACAGCGCCGAGAGGCGCATGCCCGAGATGGTAACCGGGTTGGTGTCCGCTCCAACGAAAGGTCCGTTGCTGGCGACCGGACTGCCGGGAAAAGAAATCGACCCCGCCAGGTTGTTGATGTAGCCGCCATGATGATCGTTGAATATGACCGCACGAACCGCGAGGTGGTCCGGAATCAGCGGCAGGTTGATGGTCGCATTGGCGCTCGAGTTGTCGGCACCGTGGGCCGTCGTACCCCAGCTGGCATTGGCGTCGCCTTCCGTGACGTTCAGCTTCGGCTTGTTGGTGATGTAGCGAATGGCGCCCGCCTGCGCACCGCCGCCAAACAGCGTGCCTTGCGGCCCTTCGAGCACTTCGACGCGCTCCATATCGACGATGTAGACGTTATTGTTGCGCCCCGGGTATTGCATCGATTGGTCGTCGAGATACAGGGCAACGTTTGGAAACGGAGAAGTGGTGGATCCGGACTGGTTGCCTTGATCGCCACCGCTCAATCCGCGGATGAAAATTTCGCCCGCGCCCGGACCATTACCGCTGAAAGTCACGTTCGGCGTGTACCTCAGCAGGTCATCAATGGTGGAGATATTCAGCGCCTTCATGGTATCGCCGGTGAGCGCCTGAATCGTGATGGGCACGTCTTGGACTGATTCAGTGCGCCGCTGCGCCGTCACGGTAATTTCGGCAATTCCCTCGTCACTGGCAGCGGCCGCGGTCGCCGCATAGGAAATTCCCGCGGGCGCACTGCCCAATACGGCCGCGATCGCATACGACAGCTTCGGATTTGAATTCATGGTTCGATCCCTTCGAGTTAAAATTCTGTTTTTCTCGATCGACTAGTCAGGCCGATCGCTGCTCTAGTGCTAAAAGAGCCGCCCTATCAGCTTTTGAGTTCCCGAGCAATACCGACTTGAGCGGTTTGTTGCTCGGATACATCATGCGCTCGAAATCCCAGTTTGCCTATGGCCCGAGCATAGCCGATCGATACTACGGTGCAATAGTATTTATCGATACCTGCGCCAGTTTGCGGCATAGCCGAGAGTCGGACGCGCATAACAATCGGGGCCATTTGAGCCGGCCGCCACGCTGGATTCGGTCCTTTTCGCGCCCGCGTTGCTTTTTACACACATTGGCACTCGAAGATATAGGCGGCCCGTGACCCTTTTGTGACATAGGGTTCTATGCGCAGACGCGCGCGCCGCAACGCGATAGGCTTTGATCCAAGGAGTGCGTTGACATCCTCCTCTCCCTCAAGGGCCGAGGATTCCTTCTGCAAGACGGCGATGTCCCGCCGCGAGGATATTGTGAGCTGCATTGACGTTACGATCATGGATCGCTCCGCACACAGTGCACTGCCACCCCCTGATATGGAACGACCTGTCAACAGGATCGTTTACCTTTATTCGATGATTTTGTCTTTTGTTCCCGGTCAAGCGCAATGGGACAGCGGCCGGGGCAGCGATAGTCGACGGTTGATCACTCTGATATTCGTGGATCGAGCGCGGACGCCCGCCAGCATGGTCGTGATTCGTCGGGAGCTGCCTCGGACTTATTTCGCGGGTCCGGCCATGAAGGCCTGCTGCAGAGGGGATGTCGAGGATTCTCCTTTGCCGTGTGCCATCCCAGCCGCTGACCCTTTGCGCCTGTACCAAGTTCATGAAATTTCTCGCGGCGCCTCAAGCGGCGCGCTTGACCTCCGGTGCAGTGTGACCACGTTCGATCTCCACGCCGATCGCCCAGATAAAGCCGAGCAGTTCTCGACCTATGGCCATGATGACTTTTTGTTTGGTTTTGTTTCGGGCGAGCAATGCGCAGTAGCGCGCGTGCAAGCGATGCTGTGCTCGCCAGGCGATCGCTTTGACCGCCTCGCTCTGTTCACGATTGCGTGCCGCCAGCGCTCGACCGATCGATGGTCGATGCCGATACGCCCAGGCCGATTCCGTCACAATGCGCCGCAGGTGTGCGTTGCCGGCTTTGCTGATCGAGCCGCGCCGCACCAGCGGACCGCTCGTGCGCTCGCGGGAGACCGCCCCCGAGTAGCCCATGAGCTGGCGCGGGTGCGCAAAGCGCGACAGTTGCCCGAGCTCGGCCACCAGCGTGACCGCCGAGATCTTCGCGATCCCGCGCAGGCTCTGCAGCCCGGCGATCACTGCGCGCAGTGTCTCGGGCGTGCGCTCCACAGCGGCATCGATGTCGCGATCAAGTCGCACGATGCGCTCGGCGACATGCTCAACTTCGTGCAAGTAGTCCACGAGCGTGGCTTCCTGCGCAGCATGTTCAAATTGTTGTTGCTTGACCCAATCCATATACTTCACGGTCCAGGCTGTAGCTCCCTCCGGCGCACGTCGCCCCTGGCGCATCAGGAACTTGCTGAGCCGATTCCGAGCGCGCAACTGATCGCGCTTGGCGGCGAGCCGCGCTCGCACCAGATCCCTCAGCGCCTCATGCGCCGCATCCGGCACCCACACGGCCGTCAGGTCACCGGACCGGTAACAGCGCGCCAGCTTCTCGGCGTCACGCCGATCAGTCTTGACCCGATCGCCGGTTTTTACCGGCACCAGCGTCGGAGCGACGACTTCGCACGTCACGCCCAACTCGGCCAGCTGCCAATACAGCACATACCCCGTAGGGCCCGCCTCATAGCAGACCTTCAAACTCTCGGGCTTACCCAACTTGCCGATCAGCCGCCGCACCGACTCGCTGCGGTTGGGGATCGTGCCGAGGCTCCGTACTTCTCCGTCCGGTTCCGCTACCGCCACCGCAATCGTCTCCGCATGGACATCCAAACCGATAAATCGTACGTTCTTCATCGCCGGCTCCCATTCGTATGTGGCTCTGCGCCACGGTTCACACCCGATCCGCAGCGTAATCCACGGTGCTACGTATCGGGAGCCGGTCGTTCCATGATGACTTATTCCAAGATCTTTCCGGCCTTTGGGGCCGGCGCGGCTGTTACACACGCTGCAGTCCTGGGTGGAAAACGCTTCATCGACTTCCGCAAACCACACGCCTGCGTCATCGCACTTGTACAGCAGCATGGTTCGAAACGCGCTCCAGCCCGCATCGAGCACCGACTTGGCCTGTCGGGTCTTAGCCAGCGCGGAGGCATTCACGTTGCCAACGAAGATAGCACCGTTGGCCTTGACCAGGCGGGTGCTCAGTTTGTGCAAGAAATCTTTTCGCCGATTCGCGATTTTTGCGTGAATCGCGCGGGATCGGTTTCGATGGCGCGCGCGCTGTGCGCGGGCGAGAACCGGTTCCAAGTCGCGGTAAAAGCGCTCGGCCTCGATCGGCGGCAGAGCCTCATCACTGAAGGCTGCAAAAGTCCTCAACCCCAGATCAATGCCCAAACTCGGGACCGAGCGATCGAGGATCGATTGGGCGGTCGGTTTATTTCTCTCATCCCCCGCTCGCTGCTCGCGGGGCACACAGACATTGAGATACCAGCGTCCGCGGCTGTCTTCACTGAAATTACCCGCACGCAGTTCGAAGTTGCCAAGACCATAGCTGTCCCAGAGCGACAACCAACGTCCCGCGAAGTAGATCTGTCCCCCGCGATAACGAATCGTTCTGACCTTAAAGGGAATCCAGCCGAGAGAGCGGCGTGCACCGCCGCTCTTGCGCCAGGCGAGTCGGATTTTTCGATGTTGTCGGCGCCGGCGCGCATATTCTTCCGCGATCTCCTGCACCGCTTGGACGGGAAGATGCAAGGCACAGTCACCGCGGGTGACCCCTTTGAGGAACGGCCAGAAATCAAATCCCGACAGAAACCGCCGCTCGCGCTCGAACACTTTGACCGACAGTTCGTTGCAGTAATTGAACACCGTGTTGACCTCTCGGGCCAAGCCGCAAAGCCACTTAGCGTGCTTGTCCTTCACCCGCAGGCGCAGGACCCGAACAGCGGCAAATCGAGAGCTGGACATCCATACAGTATACCAAAAAATTACCCCATAACACCTTGGCAAACATCGAGAAATGCGCACCATGGGATGCACGCCGCGCTACGCGTGTCGCTATCCCTCGCCGGCCTCAAGGCCGGCGTTTCTCGCGGGGAAATAGGATGAAATTTTGTGATCTGGTTCCATCCGCCGGAGTCATCCAATGCGACGCTTGGCCGTTGCATGGGTATTGCCTCAGGAGCTGCAGTTGTACCGTCGATCAAACACACCTCTTTGGCGCTTCTTGGTTCTATTGGCCGGCTTAACGGCAAGCCTGGCGACGCGGGCTGACCCCCTATCGGCGGTGCAAACGCTTCGCGAGGGCGGTTGCGGCGGCACCCTGCCCGCCTCCGGGCCGCTTAATCACAATGCATTGTTGGACCGGGCGGCCGAACAATGGGCCGCCGGACGATCGATAGCGGCCGCGGCCGAGCGCAGCGGCTACCACGCGGAAGCCGCCGCAGGTGTGCACATCAGCGGCCCCGATTTCTCCACGATCCAGCTGATACGGAAATCGGGCTGCCGCACGGTGGCTGACCGGGGTATGCATGATATTGGCCTCTATCATCGCGGGCTGGATACCTGGCTGGTGCTGGCCTCCGCCTACCTCGTGCCGGCCCGCTCTCAAGCCCCGGTGCTCGCGACGCGTGCGCTGCAGCTCGTCAACGAGGTGCGTGCGCGCGGCGCTCGCTGCGGCGAGCGTTCATTCGGCCCGGCGCCGCCCGTCAAGCTGTCCGGAACACTGGCCGCTGTCGCGTTCGGACATGCGAACGACATGGCCGTGCACAACTATTTTGAACATCAGGATCGGTCGGGACACTCGCCGGCGGACCGGGTCCGCGCGGTCGGATACCAGGAAAAACTGGTGGGTGAGAATATTGCCTACGGCCCGAAATCGGCCGACGAAGTGGTGCAGGGTTGGCTCGACAGTCCGGGTCACTGCGAAAACATCATGAACCCGAGCTTCGCGGAGATGGGCATTGCTTATGCGGCGGGCCAGGCATCCAAGCACGGCCTGTACTGGGTGCAATTGCTGGCGGCGCCGCGGGTTTAGCTTAGTCGATTCCCTTTGCGGGGCCTTATTTGCCGTTTCATCCGCTGCGCGCTAATATGTGTATACGATTCGATAAGGATACACATCGTGCGCACTAACATCGTCATTGACGATAAATTGATGAAGGAAACCCTCCGGCTCACCGGACTGAAGACCAAACGTGAGGCTGTGGAGCTCGGTCTTCGCACTGTCGTGCGTCTTCGCAAGCAAGATGAAATTCGGCGCTTTCGAGGCAAACTGAAGTGGCAGGGTGACTTGGATGCCATGAGAACGGACGAGTGATACTGGTCGACTCCAGTGTATGGATCGATTATTTTCGCGGCACGAAGAGCCCGGCGACCGACTGTCTGGACGGCTTGCTCGGCAACGAGCCCGTAGCCACGGGAGACTTGGTGCTAGTGGAGGTGCTGCAAGGATTCACAAGCGACACAGATTTTAATCGAGGTAACAAGCTTCTGACTTCGTTGCCGATCATAGAACTCGTTGGCGCGGACATCGCCATACAGGCCGCCAAGAACTTTAGGACACTTCGTGCTTTGGGCATCACCGTGCGAAAGACGATCGACACGTTGATAGCTACCAGCTGCATCGAGAACCGGCTGACATTGCTTTACAGCGACAGTGATTTCGATCCGTTTGTAAAGCACCTTGGACTCCGCACAGCACTCTCGAACAAATGATGAATGGTGTTCGCGGAGCACAGTCCGATCCGAATGCAGCCTGCTAAACTGCAGGTTCAGAATGGCCGCCGCCCGTGGCGGGACCTGCGAAATCTAGCGCTTTAGGAGGCGCTGTACCTCAATGCCAAGCAAAATTCCCGATGGTGAGACTCGCGGCTGGATCGTGCCGATCGGCGGGGCCGAGAATAAGGAAAATGATCGCCACATCCTGGAGCGCTTCATACGAGTATCGGGCGGCGCAAGCGCCAACATCGTCGTGATTCCCACCGCGAGCCAATTGCACGAGACCGGAGCGCGCTATGAGGAGATCTTCAAGGACTTGGGCGCGGAGCATGTGACGGTGATGGATTTCGACACGCGCCGGGACTGCCAGGAGACCGGGCGGTTGCGGCGTATCGAGGAAGCGTCCGGCATTTTCTTCACCGGCGGCAACCAATTGCGGCTGACGACCTTGCTCGGGGGCACACCCGTGGCAAAGCTCATTCGCATGCGCAATGCCCACGGCGTCACCGTCGGCGGAACCAGCGCGGGTGCCAGCATCTTGAGCGAGCACATGATTGCGTTTGGCGACGAGGGTTCCTCGGTGATCTCGGGCAGCGTGCGCCTCGCGCCGGGCTTGGGACTCACGAATCGGTTCATCATTGACCAGCACTTCCGTCAGCGCGACCGGCTGGGTCGTCTGATCACCGCCTTGGCCTACAACCCATTTGCGGTAGGCATCGGTCTCGATGAAGACACAGCCGCCTTCATCGGCCCGGACGAGACCATCGAAGTCGAGGGGAGCGGCGGCGTGACCATCGTGGACGGATCCGACGTCAGCTATTCGTCCATTGGCGAAGTGGGTGAGGGCCAGCCCGTGTGCATGCTGGGACTGCGGTTGCACATTCTGGTCGCCGGTGCGACATTCAACCTGCACACTCGACTGGCGGCGGCCGGCGCACTGGTCCAGGCGAAGGAATAGCAGGGCCGCGATACGGTGGAGGAGCCCCATGCGGATTATCGATCGTTCCGTCTATGTAGGCCCGTCTCTTTACGCGCGCTTTCCTGTCATTCGCCTGGAACTGGACTTAGGCTCTCTCGAAGCGTGGCCCACCGGCCGCTTGGGTAAACAGTTCGTCGATGCGCTGGCAAGCGCTTTACCCGGCCTTGCGGAACATGGCTGCTCCTACCGGGAGCCGGGTGGTTTCTTTCGGCGCATGCGCGAAGACGACGGCACCTGGCTTGGGCATGTGCTCGAGCATGTGGCCATTGAGCTGCAGAATATGGCCGGCGAAGAGGTTACCTTCGGCAAGACGCGCGCAGCCGGACCGCCCGGCGTCTATACCGTCGTCTATGAATATGCGCAGCGCGATGAGGGCATCGCCGCCGGCGAGCTCGGCATCAAACTGCTGTGTTCGCTGCTGCCCGCGGCGATCCGGCCGCCCGGCTCGGTACCCGACGATTGGAGCTGGCAGGAGGCGCGGGATGAGTTCATCCGATTCGCGCAGCGCCGCGCGCTAGGGCCGTCGACCGCCGCATTGGTGCGTGCGGCTGAACGATTCGACATCCCCTGGCTGCGCCTCAATGACCAATCCCTCGTGCAACTCGGCCACGGCAAGTACCAACAGCGCATCCAGGCGACGGTCACCAGCCGCACTTCGCATATTGCCGTCGAGCTTGCCAGCGACAAAGAAGAAACCAACAAGATATTGGCCACGCTCGGATTGCCGGTGCCGAAACAGGAACTGGTACAGAATGAAAGACAGGCGGTGCGGGCCGCGCACCGCATTGGGTTTCCCGTCGTGACAAAACCTTATAACGGCAATCACGGCCGCGGGATTTCTATTCGGCTGACGACGGACGAGGAAGTCGCGCAAGGATATGTCGTTGCGCGCGAGCATTCGCGATCGGTCATCGTCGAGACCTTCCTGGAAGGGGACGATCATCGCCTGCTGGTGGTGAACGGCGAACTGGTCGCCGCGACACGACGCACTCCGGGACATGTGGTCGGCGATGGCCAGCATACGATCGTGCAATTGATCGAGATTGTAAATCAGGATCCGCGCCGCGGCGTGGGCCATGAAAAGGTGCTGACGCGGTTGGAGCTCGACGCGCAGGCGCAGAAAATGCTTGGGGCGGCGGGTCTGCAGCCCGATTCGATTCCCAGCCTAAGCCAAGCCGTGTATCTGCGCTCCACGGCAAATCTTTCCACCGGCGGCACAGCCACCGATGTCACCGACGTCATTCATCCTGATAACCGCGAGATGGCGGAGCGCGCGGTGCGGGCCATCGGCCTGGACGTGGGGGGCGTGGATTTTCTCTCTAAAGACATTACCGAGAGTTACCGCAGCATCGGCGGCGGCATCTGTGAAGTGAACGCCGCGCCCGGCTTTCGCATGCATGTTAGCCCGAGCGAGGGCAAGGGGCGCGACGTCGCCGCGCCGGTTGTCAGCATGCTGTTTCCGCCGGGCGCCGCTTCGCGCGTGCCGATTGCGGCGATCACCGGCACCAACGGCAAAACCACGACGGCGCGCATGCTCGCCCACCTCAGCAAAATGGCCGGCTATACACCCGGGTTGACCACCACCGACGGGGTCTACATCGACGGCCAGCGTACGGTGGCGGGCGATATGACCGGTCCGATGTCCGCGCGCATGGTGCTCGCGGATCCGCAGATCGATATCGCCATTCTGGAGACCGCACGGGGCGGCTTGCTGCGCGCCGGCATGGGGGTGAGAGAGGTGAATGTGGGCGGCGTATTGAATGTGCAGTCCGACCATTTGGGGCTGAAGGGCATCGACACGCTCGAACAGCTCGGCGAATTGAAACGCATCGTTGTGGAGGTTGCGACCGATTGCGCAGTGCTGAACGCGGATGATCCCATTGTGCTGAAAATGTCGGGCTACACGGAGGCAAAGAATATCTGCTACGTGACGATGAACCCGCAGCACTTGCTGGTGCGCGAGCACATTCGCGCCGGCGGGCGGGCTTGTGCCTTGGAGGCCGGCGTCAACGGTCAGATGATCACGCTGTACGACCGCGGCGGCCACATTCCGCTGCTCTGGACGCACCTGATTCCAGCCACGCTCGAGGGCCGTGCGACCCACAACGTGCAGAACGCCATGTTTGCCGCGGCCATGGGGTTTTCGCTGGGGCTTAAACTCGATGCGATTCGTCAGGGGCTGCGCACCTTCGATTCGACGTTTTTTCAGGCGCCGGGTCGTATGAACGTGTTCAATGAGCACCCGTTCAAAGTGCTGTTCGATTATGGGCACAATGCCCACGCGGTCGGCATGATGGCGGATCTCGCGGGCCGCCTCGATGTCACCGGCCGGCGCATCGTCGTGCTGGCGGGCCCCGGCGACAGGCGCGACGAAGATCTGGTTGCGATCGCCAAGGCTGCGGCGGGCCGCTTCGATCATTATATTTGTCGGCGCGACGACAGCTTGCGCGATCGCGCACCGGACGAGGTCCCGCGCATTCAAGCGCAAGCCCTGCGTGCCGCGGGAGTTCCGGACAGCGCGATTTCGATCGTTCCCGACGAGCAGGAGGCGATCGATGCGGCGTTGCGCATGGGTGAAGCCGGGGACTTGCTGTTGATCTTTGCCGATGCCCTGGTGCGTTCCTGGAAACAGATTACCAAGTTCAAAACAGCAGCCGGGCCGGCGCACGCGCCCTCGCTTACCGCGTCAGTTGAGTCGAAGGGCAATGGGGCGAGCCCGCGCGTGCGCGAACACAGCGCCCCAATCGCCCCAGAGGCGGTTCCCGACTTTAGCCTCGAAGGGCTCATTCGCGACGAGCGCGGAATTCGCATGGCGCCGGAGAGCAGCGACTGAACGTTTCCGCCGCGCTGCCGTTCGAGGATTCGCGCCGCCTCACGGGCAGCAACCTTTACTTTGCCTCCACCGGTGCAGTGCTCGACATCACCGCTGTGCCCATCGATGACGATCTGATGGCTGCCTGGCGCGCGCGGGTTATGCGTGCCGGCGCGCGCCTGGGTTGGGCCAACCGCCAAGCCGTCGCACGCAGATACGCGGGCGGCGCGTCGCTGGCAATTACTGCCCCCTACGACCAATTATTTTTGGCGACCGAAATCAATGAGTGGGCGCTGTGCGCGGCGCTGCTCGAGCGGGATCCTGAGCGCTGGAGCGGACTCGAAAGCGCTCTCATTGCCGAAGCGGCGCAGGCCGCCGAGAGCGGCGCGACTCCAGCCGCGAATATCCCGCCGGCGATCGAGGAATCCGCGGCGCTCGCACGCTTCGAGCGACTTTCTGCGCTGGAAGCACATCCCAAGCTGCGGGCCTTGCTCGATGCAGCCGCGATCCGTGCGCTGCCGCATGTCCTCGATGAGTCGGTGCTGACCCTGGGTGCAGGCGCGGGTGGGCGCGACTTTTCGCTCACCGCCCTGCCGGATGTGGCCGGCGTTCGCTGGGAGGAGCTGCGCGACATCCCGACTGCAATCGTTACGGGCTCGAATGGC
>Ga0210394_10006966_pt1 | contig 12066 bp, 9 predicted proteins | sample IncBWC12MmetaG_FD_160121 | JGI IMG/M metagenome (GOLD analysis project Ga0210394, IMG submission 160121) | Forest soil microbial communities from Barre Woods Harvard Forest LTER site, Petersham, Massachusetts, United States - Inc-BW-C-12-M | ecosystem: Environmental > Terrestrial > Soil >... | reverse complement strand
CCTGGGCGGGGATACCCGCCGCACCGCAGCGATCGGCGCCGGCGGACAGCTGGTGTTTCATGCCACCGGCGACTGCGGCAGCACCCGCGGGCCGGCCACGCAGAATCAGGTGGCCGACAAGATGGTGGGCGACTTCGCCGAGAGCGCGCCGCGCGAGGTGCCGCAGTTCGCGCTGCTGCTCGGCGACATCGTCTACAGCTTCGACGAGGCGCAGTACTTCTACGACCAGTTCTACGAGCCCTATCGCAACTATCCCGCCCCGATCCTGGCGGTCGCCGGCAATCACGACGGCATGATTTCGCCGCTGGCGCACGCCGCGAGCCTGGCCGCTTTCCAGCGCAACTTCTGCGCGCAATCGTTCGGGGTTACGGCGGAGGCCGGCGGCCTGTCGCGCACTGCGCAGATCCAGCCCGGCGTGTTCTACACCTTCGAGGCGCCATTCGTGCGCATCCTCACGCTCTACAGCAACACGCTCGAGGATCCGGGCGTGATCGCCAACGCTACCATCGGCTCCTCGCAGCTGACGTACCTGCGCAGCGCGCTGACGCGCGTGCGCAGCGAGGGCTACGGCGGCGCGCTGCTGCTGGCGTACCACCATCCTGCCTACACGGCCGGCGGCACACACGGCTGGAGCGTGGACATGCAGGCGCAGATCGATGCCGTGTGCGCGAGCGTCGGCGTCTGGCCGCACGCCGTGCTGTCGGGACACGTCCACAACTATCAGCGCTTCACCCGCACGCGCGCGAGTGGCGAGCAGATCCCCTACGTGGTGTGCGGCAACGGCGGTCACAACCTCATATCGATCAACAGGGCCGGAGCGCCGCCGCTGCGCACCCCGCAGATCCTGCAAAGCGCCGGACCCGGCACCGACCAGGTCGTGCTCGAGAACTACGACTGCCTCAACTACGGCTACCTGCGGGTACTGGCAACAGCCACGCAGCTGCGCATCGAATATCACCCGGCCGCCGACGGCGCCGGTGCCAAGACGCCTGACGACACCGTGACCCTCGACCTCGCCACCCGCCGCGCGGTGCAGTTCGCGGCACGCGATCTCGGCTGGCCGCGCGCGGCACGCGCGGTGCGAACGGCGGCCGGGCAGCGTGCGCGTCGCGCGGCCCGCAAGACGCGCCGATGAAAATCCTGTGGCGCGCCCTGCTCGATGAGCTGGCCGGCAAGGCGGCGGCGAGTCCGCGGGCACGCGCCCACTACAACATACACGCGGATGCTGCCGATCTGGTGCAGCGCTTCGTGGTGGTGGCGCTGCCCGACTCCTATTTCCGGCCGCACCGCCACGCGGGCAAGTCGGAGCTCGCCACGGTGATTCGCGGACATTTCGACGTGCTGACCTTCGATGAGCGCGGCCGCGTGCTGGCACGCTACGCGGTCGGCGCCGACGGCGACGCTATCGCTTACGAGACCCCGCAGGGCACCTGGCACACGCTCGTACCGGGAGCAGCCGGCGGCGCGTTCCTCGAGATCAAGGAAGGACCTTACGATCCGGCGACCGCCATCGAGTTCGCCGCGTGGGCGCCGGCGGAAGGCGCGGCCCACGTACCGCAGTTCCTGCAGTGGTTGCGCGCGGCGCAGCCGGGGGACACGCCGCCGGGCGCGACCTAAGAGGCCGGCAGCCCCCGCAGGTACCCTCCGAGCTGGTCGCCGCTGACGAGCGCATCGACGTAGCTGAAGGTTCCGGCGCCGCTCACTTCGCGCGCGGCCGCGAGCACGGCGGTCATGGCCGCGCGGTACAGCGAAGTCGACAGGCTGATGCGCTTCACTCCGGCAGCCGCGAGATCGGCGACGCCAAAGGACTTGCCGCGCATGCCGATCATGAAATTGACGGGTTTGCCGACGGCGCCGCACACCGCACGCACCGCCGCGAGGTCCGGCAACCCCGGGGCGAACAGCACGTCGGCGCCGGCGCGTTCGAAGGCCTGCAGCCGCCGTATGGTGTCGTCGAGATCCGGCCTGTCGTGCAGGAAGTTCTCGGCACGCGCCGTGAGCGTGAACGCAAACGGCAGGCGCCGCGCCGCCTCCGCGGCGGCCGCGACGCGCTCCACCGCGTGATTCAGGGCATAGATGGGCCTGGCGGGGTCGGAGCCTGCGTCCTCGATCGATCCTCCGACCAGTCCCGTGGCGCCGGCGAGGCCGATGGTCTCCGCCACCGCCGCGGGCGAATCGCCGAAGCCGTTCTCCAGGTCGGCGGCGACCGGACAGGGACTCAGTGAGGCGATGAGGCGCCCATGCTCGAGCGCCTGCGCGCGGGAGATCTGGCCGTCGAGCCGGCCCAGGGTCGCCGCGCAAGCCGAGCTGGAAGTGGCGAGCGCCTTGAAGCCCAGGCCGCTCATGATGGCGGCGGAGGCGCCGTCCCAGACGTTGGGAATGACGAACGCTGCCGGCGCCGCATGCAGCGCCGGGAATTGCGCGCCGAGCTCGTGTTGGTTTGCCATGACAGCCTCCCGCGCGGGCCGGCGACTGCGGCCAGCGTCCGCGGGCAGTGTGGCACAATTCACCTCCTTCGCGTGCCACGGCCGGCGGATGAATCGGTGAGCCTACCTCGCGCAGCAGCGCTCGGCACCTTGCTCGGCGGCGCGCTGCTGATCGGCGTGCCCGCGCCGGCGGCGGCGCCGCACGGCTGCGCCGTGCACACGGGCGCCCTGCCCGCAGTGACGCGGCTGCGCGCGGCGTGGCTGAGCGGCCGCTTCGTCGCCTACCAGCCCACGTCGCTGCAGGTGACGGACGGGCACATCACGCCCGCGACCGAAGCGAGCATACGCGCTGATCTGACCGTACTGCGGCGGCGCTTCGATGCGCTCATCACCTACGACGCAGTGCACGGCGCGCAGGCCATCCCCGCTATCGCCGCGGAACTGAAGTTCCACGCACTCATCATCGGCGTATGGAACCCCGCCGACGCCAGCGAACGCGCCGCGGCCCTCGCGGCCGCGCGGCGCTTCCCGCAGCTGGTCGAGGGCCTATCGCTCGGTAACGAGCTGTTATTCGCGCACCGCAGTGATCCGCAGCAGCTTGCGGCACTTCTCGCCGTGGTGCGCACGCAGTTCCCCGGCGTGGCACTGACCGTGAGCGAGCCGTTCCACATCTACTATGAGCCCACGACCGCCGCACTGCTGCGCCAGCTGGATTTCCTGCTGGTGAACGTGCACCCGGTCTTCCAGCCGTGGTTCCGCGATGCCCCCGACGGCGCAGCGGCGCAGTTCGTGGTCAACGTGCTCGCGCAGCTCGCGCCACTCGCCTGCGGGCCGATCCTGGTGAAGGAGACCGGCGTACCTAGCGCTCCGGCCAGCGCCGGATTCAGCGAGGCACGCCAGGCCGGCTTCTATCGCGAGCTTGCCCGGCAGCTGCCGCCGGGCCCGGCACGCGCATTCGCCTGGTTCGCCGCGTTCGATGCGCCGTGGCGCGCGTACGATGCGACCGGCGTGCCCGGCGCCGCGCCGGCAGTGCATGCAGAAGAGGCGCACTGGGGGCTGTACGATGCGCAGCGCCGCCCGAAGCTCGCAGCGCGCGAGCTGGCGCAGCTGCCCGGTGAGCAATAGCCCGCCGCGCCGCGCGCCGCCGAGCGCTATTTCACCGCCATCTCGGCTTTGACCTTGTCGCCCGGCTGGGTCTGTGGCGGAGCGTTGACGATGAAGATCCGCGTCGGCTCGATGTGACTGCCGGACAGCAGCGCATCCTGGATCGCCTGGGCGCGCTGCTTGCCGAGCGCCTGCAGATCCGCGTCGGCGACCTTGAGGTGATCGATGAGCGCGGCGTTGAGATCCGCTATCGCGGCATCGTAGGACGTCTCCTTGCCCTTGCTTTGCTCGATGGCGACCGCCGCCGGCGGCAGCGGCGCGTCCTTGCCCAGGTCGGCGCGGTACTGCTCAACCAGCAGCCGAAAATGCCTGGCCGGGTCCGCCAGCGCCACCTCCACCGCCGTGTCCGCATGCTTGCGTCCCTCGCGACTCTCCAGCACGCGCGCCGCGAGCTCCGCCTTGAGGCGCGCCGCCGCGATCTGCGGCGCATCGAGGGTGCTCGAGAATACGATCGGCACGTCGAGCTTGAGCTGCGGCCGCTCGCCGAGCGCCTTGGCGAGCGCAGCCAGCTGCTCATGCGCCGGCGGGTCGAGCTCGGCGCTTCCCGGAGCGAACTCCACCACGTTCATGTGCTCGCCACCGCCGAACAGGTGTCCGAGCAGCGCAAAAGGCGCCGTCGCCGCCTTGACGATGAGGTTGGTGAAGACCTTCCAGAGGATCGGGCCGATGCGAAACTTGGGATCGTCCAGCGAGCCATTCATGGGCAGCTCGAGGTCGATCACGCCGTTGCGGTCCTTGAGCAGCGCCACGGCGATCTTCAGCGGCAGATGCGCAGCGCCGGGACTGTCCACGCGGTCCCCGAGCTCGAGCTGATCGACCACGAAGTGCTGACGGGCGTCGAGCTGACGCTGGTCGATCTTGTAGCTGACGTCCACCGACAGCTTGCCCTTGTTGATCAGGTAGCCGGCGAAGTAACCCGAATACGGGTTCACGATCGTGAGATCGAGGTCCTTGAAGGACATGGTCACGTCCGTGTAGAGCGCGGCGGAGAGCAGATTGACCGCGCCGCCGATGTGCACCGGCGAGTAGCGATCCACCTTGCCGTCGAGCGCGATCTGCGCACGCGAACGCGGATCGGACGACAGGCCAGTCAGCGTGCCGCTGAGCGTCTCGATGCCGACGGCAAAGCTCGGCTTGATCCACAGGTCCGAGTAATTCGCCGACGCATTGACGAACCGCACGACTCCGATCGACATGGGGAAGGGTGCGAGGGGCTTCACCGGCGCGGCCGTGGCGCCGCGAGCGGCGGGCCTGGCACCACGGCGGGCGGCGGAGTGCGGGGTTGCGGCCACTACGGGCGGCGCCGCAGCGGGCGCCGCGGCAGGCGCTGCAACGGCTTCGGGCGCGGGTTCCACCGCCGCGACGCCGGCGCCTTGCGCTCCGGGTCCGGCGGCCGGCGTGCTGCGGGCCGCTCCCGGCGGAGTGAGTATCCGGGTGATGTTCACGGTGCGATCGGGCGCAATGACCATGCGCACGTACGGCTCGATCGCGGTGATGCTGCCGATGCGCAGGCTGGCGGGGCTGCTCGCGTAATGGATGTCCGCCACGCGCAGCCCGCGCCACTTGATGAAATCCATCTTCAGGGTGTTGTCCACGGTGCGCAGATCGCTGACCTCGGTAATCCCCTTCACCTCGAACGTTCCGTCGGCGCGTCGCCCGACATCCAGGCGGGCGCCGAGCGCTCCTTTCAGCAGCGTCATGGAGGTGTACTGCGCCACGTACGGCTGCAGCGCGATCAGTCCGAGATTCGCGGCCTCGATGTGGGCATCGACCGCGGCTGACTTCACGGCGAGCTGCGCCCTGGCCTTGATGGTGCCCACGCCGTTGACGGCCGAGTCGAGCGTGATGTCCAGCGTGCAGTCCGGGGCGGTCGTGAATCCGCCGACGTGCAGGTTGAGTGGACTCAGCAGCAATGCCGCGGCCGGTCGCAGCTGGCGGTCTTCGGCGGATACCTTGAGCCCTTGCACCGTGATGTCCGGCGCGGATACCGTCCAGGCCGGTGCAGCGGCGTGATCCATCGGCGTGGCCGCGGCTCTCGCGGTGGCAGTGCCCGCAGCGGTGTCCGGGGCCCCGCCGCCCGTGGACGCTTCCGGGTCGGTTACGGCGGGCGCAGCAGGGGCGCCGGCCGCAGCGGCGGGCGCCAGCAGCTCGAGAAGATTCACCCGCCCCTGCTCGCTGCGCCACGCCCTGATGTCCCCGCCGGCGAGCGCGATCTTCGCGACGCTCACGGCGTGCTTGGCAAGATCGATCCGCGTGTCATCGACCTCGATGCCGGCGGCGACGACATAGTCCTCAGTCCCCCAACGGGGCCGCAACGCGAGGCCGCTCACCTTGGTGCTGCGCACATTCACATCGAGGCCAAGCGGCCCGCCGCCGCTCCTCAGGTCGTAATCTCCGCGTATACCGATGACGCCGGCAGCGATCTGGAAGGGCAGACTCGCACGCAGGTAGTTCCATACCGTGCGCGCCTTGAGATCAGCAATCTCGAACACGCCGTGCGAAGACAGCGGCGCAAGGCGCAGCGTACCGCTCCAGATCAGCCGCTCGCCCTGGGGCGAGGCGGCGTTCAGCGTGTAGGTGTTACCCGTGGCGGCGGTGGTGCTGAAGTCGCGCAGCTCGAACGCGATGGGCGTGAACTCGGCGTGAAACGGCGTGGCCCGGGTGCGATCCTCGAAAGTGCCGTTGCCGGAGATCACCGCGAAGCGCTGGATGTACAACCGCAGCGGTGCCGGCTTTGGCGGCGGCGGCCGTGGTGAGGGCGCAAATCCCTTGCCGAGGTCGGCGAGATTGACTTCACCCCCGGGGCGTAACACCGCCCGCAGGTAGGGTTGCTCGAGGATGATCGCGCGGAAGCTCGGCGCGAACCGCCAGAGCGTGGCCAGCTGCAGCTCCACGTGCAGACGTTCGAACGCCAGCAGCGTCTGGCCGTCGGCATCGGGGAGCGCGAGCCGCCGCACCTCCAGCGTCAGCGTGAAGGGGTTGAAACGGATGTCGCCGATGGCGAGCGTGCGGCCGTAGTGCGTGCGCACGAAATCCTGGGCGCCGCGCCGCGCGAAGTACGGCAGCCCGAGAAACCCCGCGGCCGCATAAACGCCGGTGAGCACCACGACGATGGCGAGTGCGATCACGTAGCGTCGATAGCGGCCCATGGCTGCGCGCCCCGCTTTTCTTGTACGGAGCTATCCTAGAGCATCGACGCACATGCCACCACGGCGCATCGGACCCGAAGTGTCCATGCGCCAGGTGGCATGCAAAGCAGCGCGGACGCGGGCTCGTCGGTGCCCGCGGGGTCAATCGTCGTGGTGCCCGTGATCGTGGTCGCCATGATCATCGTCATGATGGCCGCGATCCCAGTGCTCGTCGTCGTGGTGCCCGTGATCCTCGTGCTTCGGCCGATAGCCGGGTTCGTATTCGGCCGACCTGACGAAGTACACCGGACGGTCGCAGGCGTGGTACTCGTGGCAGTGCTGACGCCAGTTGCGGGCGTGTCCGGGCGGGACGTGCAGATAGATCGGCGCCACGGGTGGCGCCCCCACCACGACGGGCGCCGGCTGCACGACCACCGGCTGGGCGTAGACCACGGCCGGGGGCGGACGATTACCGATCACCACCCGCCCGTAAACACCAGGAACGACTTCGCCGGTAATGGTGGCGTTGATGCTGACCTGTGCGTGCGCAACAGGCACGCCCACCAAGAACGCCGCCGCTGACAGAAACAGGGACCGCATTGGGCTCATACACACTCCCGAGAATTCTCATCCGCACACGGCGCGAACTATGCCAAGCGGCAGCTGGAATGGGCACAGCCGGTACCAGCGTGAAACCGGAACTGTGACGTGCCTCGCACTCCGGCGGATCCCGTTTCGGCTCACGCCGGTTCGATCAGGCTCGCATCGTTCGGCAGCTTCGGATTGTTGACACGGCGGCTCACCTGCCAGGCTTCCATCAGCTCCTCCGGGTAGGGCCGCAGCAGCGTGCGCGCCTGCTGCGGCGTGTCGTCCAGCCAGGCGCCGTGATCCGCCTCGTGGAGGATGGCCGGCATGCGCTCTTTGCCGTTGTGAACCTGCGCCAGCAGGGGATTGGCCGGCACCGTGATGAGGGTGCACGAGAACACGTACGATCCATCCTCGCGTCGCGAGCGCTCCCACAGGCCTGCCACGCCGAACACCTCGCGCGCGCGCAGTCGCACGAAAAACGGGTCGCGCGTGCCGTCCGGGTTGACGTGCGGCTCGTAGAAGCCGCCCATCACCATGATGCAGCGCTGCCCGCGCTGCCAGGCGTCGCGGTAACTCGGCGCACTGGCGATGCGCTCCTCGGTGGCGTTGATGGTGGAGGCCTTGAGCGGCACGCCCTGCGCCCACCAGGGAATCAGCCCCCAGCGCATCTGCACCGCCTCGCGCTCACTCTCGAGGGGCACGACGACCGGCACCTGCTCCGTCGGCAGCACGCGGTAGCTGAGCGGATACTCCCAGCGGCCGCGGCGGATGCCCATCGCGCGCTCGGCCTTGGCCGCCTGCGCCAGGATGTACTTGCCGCACATGCAGTTAGCCTGCGAACAGTATGCCGGGCACTCTAGCACTGTGTGGACGGCGGCGAGGCGCGCCGCCCAAACTTGCGCGGTGCTGCCCTGGAGCTCGATCGAACGGCTGCGCGATCACTTCGGCGACTACGTGATCGTCGTCACCTGCCGCAGCTGCCGCCACTCGCGCGAGATGACGCCCGCATTCCTGGCGCGCCATTGCCGCGGCGGCTGGGACGAGCCGCTGGCGCGCATCATCGAGCGCTTCAGATGCCGTTGCGGCAAGAAGCTCGTGGACGTGAAGATCGGCTTCAACAAAAAGCCGCGCGGCTGGGTGAAGAACCCGTCCTGATCGCCGACGGTGTGCGGCCGCGCACCGCGAAGCTACTGCGCGGTCGCGGCGGCGCCTACGGTCTTGATGGCGTCCGGTCCCCAGAAATCGTGCTGGATGATGCCGTACAGCGCGACGGTGAAACGCTCGGCCGCCGCGTGCGACAGATGCGACCACTCCGGCTGGTCGAGCCCCTGCAGCTGCGGATAGTCCTCGAAGTGGATGCCGGGTGCGCCGCTGCGCGCCAGCAGCACGTCCCAGGTCGATGCCCGCGGAAAAAGACGGTTGTCGTACTCGAGATAGGGCCCGGTGCTCGGTGGGCGCACGAATAGCACTTTCACGCCGCGCGCACGCAGAGTCTGCACGGCCTTGGCAGCGCGCTCGATCTGCCGGGTCGCGATTTCGTGAACTTTCGCCGGCGGCGGGTCGTCGTCGCTGGGAGCAAGATCGTGCAGCCAGATCTCGCGTGTCAGCGCGCGATACTCCGGATCGGTCTCGACCTTGCTCCACATGTAGGTAGTACGGTCCGCCTCGCTGACGGCAAGCTTGCGAACCGACATCAGCCAGCGGTTACCCGCTCGCTCTGGCCACGGTTGGCGCCTGAGCACGGTGTCGAGGGCGAAATCGGAATCGTCGAAGGCGAAATAGGGCTCGATCAGATGCATCGACAGCCACTGACCGATGCGCTGCGACGGCGACTCCTTGTGGTAGTACTTGAGCACGCCAGCGCGATACCCATGGGCACCGAAGAACACCTGCGGCGCGACGCCGACCAGCACCCTGCCGGTGAATTTGGGGTCGGCCGCCAGGTCTTCGAGAAACATGAGCGCCGAGGTACCCTCGATCCCGAGCTGGATCGGCCGCTTGCCATCGAGCTGCTCCCACACCGGCAGCTGCAGGTCGAAAAACAGCCGCGAATCGGAGACTATGACGGTCGCGGCGCCCTCGCCGTTGTCGATGCGCCGCCGCTGAATCGCCCACAGACCGTAGCTGTTGGCGATCGCCGGTGTCACACCGTAACTTCGCCAGTACCATTCCCAGCCGCCGATGAGCAGCACAAACAGCGCCACGGCACCGAGCAGGATTTTCCCCCAGGGTTGCTCGGGTACCGGCCGCACCGGCACCGGCTGCGCGACGCCGGGCCGGTCCGCCGCGGTCTGGCGCGCGTAGCGGTCTGCTCCCCGCGCGTGGTCGGGGGACTCGCGGTGTATATCCAGCGCAGGCGCATCAGGCAGCGTCTCGGCGCTCGCGGACTGATCGGTCATCGGCTGCCTCGTGGCGCAGAGTCCGCTGCAGCGGAAGCACTGATCGCTCCAGGACCCCAGAAATCACGCATGATCACGGTGTACAGCGCTGCGGTGAAACGCTCGGCCTCGGCACGTGTCATGTGCGACCATTCGGGCAGGTAGTAGCCCTGCAGCTCCGGGTAGTCCTGGAAATGAATCCCCGGCGCCCCGGTGGCGGCGAGCAGCGCGTTCCAGGCCCTGGCGCGCGGGAACTCGCGATTCTCGTAGGCGAGATATTCGCCGCTGCTCGGCATGCGGACGAACAGCACCTTCACGCCACGCGCCCTGAGCGTGGCTACCACCTGTGCCGCGCGTGCAATTTGCTCCTTCTCGGTCTTCAGCGCTTCCGCGGGCGTCGGGTCATCCGGTGACGGCTGGAACCCCTCGCGCCAGATGCGGTGCCACAACTCGTGGTATTCCGGATCGTCGGCCACCTTGTCCCAGACGTATGAATTGCGGTCCGCCTCGTGATAACCGAGCTTGCGCGGCTCGAGAAACACATGCTTCCCGGGACGCTCCGGCCACGGTTGGCGCTCCAGCACCGTCGCCAGGGCGAAATCGGGGTCGTCGAACGCGAAGTACGGCTCGATCAGGTGCATGGACAGCTGCTGGCCGATGTACTGTGAGGGTGATTCCTTGCGGGTAAAGCGCACCGCGCCGCCGCGATATTCGTATCCCGAAAAGAACAGGTCGGGTTCCACTCCAACCAGCACGCGACCGACGAACTTCGGATCCGCCGCGAGATCTTCCAGGTACGCCAGCGGGGACGTGCCTTCGAAGGCGAGCTGTATCGGCCGCCGCCCGTCGAGACGCTCCCACACCGGCAGCTGGATGTCGTAGTACACGCGCGAGGCGCCGACCAGCACGGTCGCGTTGCCCTCGCCCGCATCGATCCGCTGCCGCTGCATGGCCCACAGGCCGTAGGTATTGCTGATGCCCGGCTTCGCGCCGAAGCTGCGCCAATACCACTCCCAACCGGCGACGAGCAGGGCGAGGAGCGTCACGACGCCGAGCAGGATCCTGCCCCAGGGCTGCTGCGGTACCGGTCGCAAGGGCACCGGCTGCGCGACTCCCGGCCGGTCCGCCGCCGTCTGGCGCGCATAGGGGTCGCGATCGCCTGGGCGCGGCGCTGCATCCCGGCGCGCGTCCCCGTCCGCCGCGCCGCCGCGAATCTCAGAACTGGAAATAGATGAAGGCACTTCCGGACCCCTGCGCAATCACTATCGCAAAAGCCATGAGCGCCCACGCCACGCACACCACCGCCGCCGGCGCACGCGCTATGACCGACTCCAGCGTGCGCGCGCGCATCAGCCAGTGCGTCACGACGAGCGCCCCGACGATCGCAGCTACCGATAACAGGCTGAAGGTGGCGAGAATCGGCCGGGCGACGGCGTTCTGCCCCGCCATGCCGCGCAGTACGACCCACGCCTTGCTGAACGTCTTGGCGCGGAAGAACACCCAGGTCACATTCACCAGGGTGTAAGTGAGCAGCCCGAGCAGAACGAAGACCAGCGGACTTGGACGGTAGTTGGCGAAGCGCGCGCGCAGTGCGCGCTCGACCGCAAGGTATAGCCCGTGCAATCCGCCCCAGGCGACGAAGGTCCAGTTCGCGCCGTGCCACAAGCCGCCGAGCAGCATGGTGCCCATCAGCGCCAGATAGGTGCGACGGGCGCCATGACGGTTGCCGCCGAGCGGGATATAGAGGTAATCGCGCAGCCACGATGACAGGGTGATGTGCCAGCGCCGCCAGAAATCCGAGAATCCCACCGCCGCGTACGGGAAACGGAAGTTGTCGGGCATAGCGAAGCCGAGGCACAGCGCCGCCCCGATGGCGGTGGTCGAGTAGCCGGCGAAATCGCAGAAGATCTGCCCACTGAAGGCAAGCGTCGCGGCCCAGGCATCGAGGGCGCCGGGGATCTTGTCGCTGTCATAGACGCGCTCGGCGACGCTGGACAGGAAGCTGTCGGCCAACACGATCTTGTTGAACAGGCCGAGGGTCATGAGCGCCAGCCCGAAGCGCAGCTGCTGTGGGGTAGCGCGGTGCGGCACGGCGAACTGCGGCACCAGCTCCGTCGGCCGCATGATCGGACCTGCCACCAGGTGCGGGAAGAACGTCACGAACAGCGCGTAATCGAGCAGGTTCTGCGCCGGCGCCGCGCGGCGCAGGTACACGTCCAGCGTGTACGACATGGTAGCGAACGTATAGAAGGAGATGCCGACCGGCAGCACGATGTCGTAGTGGGCCGGGTGGTAGGCGATGCCGAGCCCCGCCATCAGGGCACTGAAGTTATCGAGCAGGAACTGGCCGTACTTGAAGTATCCCAGCATGCCGAGGTTTGC
>Ga0210394_10006965_pt1 | contig 12066 bp, 8 predicted proteins | sample IncBWC12MmetaG_FD_160121 | JGI IMG/M metagenome (GOLD analysis project Ga0210394, IMG submission 160121) | Forest soil microbial communities from Barre Woods Harvard Forest LTER site, Petersham, Massachusetts, United States - Inc-BW-C-12-M | ecosystem: Environmental > Terrestrial > Soil >... | reverse complement strand
ATAGGAGGAAAGTTTCTCGGAGAGCACGGTCGAGGAGATGCGGTCGAGACCCGAGCCGCCGTACTCTTCCGGCACGCCGCCGCCCAGAAGGCCGATTTCTCCGGCTTTCTTCAGCAGCCCCGCCATCAGGCCCTCTTTATGCTGTTCGAGCTCGGGGATGAGCGGCTTCACTTCCTTGGTGACGAATTCCTCGGCTGTCTGGCCGATTAGCCGCTGGTCGTCGGTCAACTCCGCGGGAGTAAAGACGTCTTCCGCGCGCGGAGATTCCAGGAGAAAGCTACCGCCGGGCGCGAGGGTACCGGGTGTCGCCGTAGTCGCCATATCTCCTCCAATAATCTACGAAAGGCGCTCGAAAATCCCTGCCGCGCCCATGCCGCCGCCGATACACATGGTAACCATTCCATAGCGGGCCTTGCGGCGCTCGAGTTCGCGCAGGATCGTGGCGGTGAGCTTCGCTCCCGTGCAACCCAAGGGGTGGCCGAGAGCGATGGCGCCGCCATTCACATTGACGCGCGCAGGATCAAGCCCGGCTGCGCCAATCACGGAAAGCGATTGCGCCGCGAAAGCTTCGTTCAGTTCGATGACGTCGATTTGCTCGAGCTTAAGGCCGGCCAGCCGAAGCGCCTTGGGAATCGCAAATACCGGCCCCACACCCATCTCTTCCGGGGGACAACCGGCAGTGGCAAAGGCCAGGAAGCGGCCCAGGGGCTTCACGCCCAAAGCCCGAGCGCGGTCGGCGCTCATCACTACGGAGATTGCGGCGCCGTCACTCATCTGCGAGCTGTTTCCGGCAGTGACGGTCCCATGGGCATGGAAGGCGGGCTTCAGCTTCGCGAGCGCATCAAGGGAAGTATCGGCGCGAGGGCCTTCGTCGGTATCGAAGACTTTGGTGGCCGTTTTTGCCCGGCCGCCGCGGCCATCGCCATTGGAAACAACGGTGCTACGGACTTCGACGGGCACGATTTCATCCTTGAATTTTCCTGCCGCGATTGCGGCCAGGGCCTTCTGGTGGCTGCAATAAGAAAACTCGTCTGCTTTCTGACGCGTGATTCCATATTTGCGGACCAGATTTTCGGCAGTCAGCCCCATTCCCAGATAGGCGTCCGGATAATTGTCCATCAGCCAAGGATTCGGAGAGGTCTTGTTGCCACCCATGGGCACCATGCTCATCGATTCCGCGCCGCCGGCGATGACAACTTCGGCGTTGCCGAGCATGACCCGTTCGGCAGCCATAGCAATAGCTTGCAAGCCTGAGGAACAAAAGCGATTTATGGTGATGGCAGAACACTCGACGGGCAGACCGGCACGCAAGGACGCAATGCGGGCCATGTTCATGCCCTGTTCGGCCTCGGGCATGGCGCAGCCCAGGACGACGTCTTCGATCTCCTTCGGATCGAGCCCCGGAACGCGGGCGATCGCGCCATTGATAGCGATGGCAGCCAAATCGTCGGGACGGGTGGCGTGCAGCGTCCCCTTATAGGCTTTGCCAACGGCGGTGCGTACAGAACTGGCGATCACGGCTTCTTTCATGATTTAGCTCCTGCTCGTGCAGGGTACCCCCCTACCATTTTTGTGCAAGTGCGTATTCTAAAGGGGTTAAGAAAACCATATTTCAACTCATCTCACCCAGGCACTGGCTATCCACGTCCAATTTCGACGGCGCTACATTTGATGCGATATCGCCTGCACGTGACTTACTTCGTGAGCATGTCCGCATGACGCTACAGACCGAACATATGGAGCTAGAGCTACCACGCTCGGCAGACTCCCTAGCAGCCTAGTACGGCCCTGGCTACACAACGGCGGCTCGTAAAGCTTTGCTTCCGGACTCGAAGACCTATTTTACACCCGCTGCATAGGGGCGGGACTGGAAGAGGAGTCGGGCGTGTTCTATCATCTTCCCTTACTAATACGGAGGGAGAAGCAATGGCAGAACCATCGTACGAGGAACTCCAGGCACGGGTGGCCGAGCTGGAAAAGCAGAAGGGCGGGCGCCGCGGCGGCGCGCTCGAATTCAGAGTCGGCGAAAAGGGCGGCGTGAGCGTTTACGGGCTGGGGCGCTTTCCGGTCACACTCTATTACGAACAATGGGTGCGCCTGCTCGATGCGGCCGGGGATTTGCGGACGTTTCTGGAGGAGAACAAGGCCGGAGGGAAGCTGAAGCTTAAAGATAAAGCGGAGTAGTCGCGGTCGAGTTTCTGGGAAAATCGAGGAGAGATTCTTCGACTTCGCGTCCCGACCGGAAATCAAAAAGCATGATTTCCGGAGGAAAATCGGTCGGGACGCTCCGCTCAGAATGACACCTGCCTTGGAACGATAACGCGGCAGCTCACGACATTCAGGAGAGAGCCGCCACGGTCGATCATCGAAATCGTTCGAAACAATCTTCTGAAATGGGACCCCCGGTCCGGGGGAGTCTTACGCGCGTTTTCTGGGCTTGCTTTGCCGCATAGCGGCACGGAGAAGTTGATTGATGCGCGTCTGATAGCCCTTCCCTTTTGATTTCAGCCAGTCCAGTACGTCGGCATCAATTCGGATGGTGACCGGCTCCTTGATCGGACGAAAGAACTTGCCGACGAGGGCGCCGCTCCAGTCCGTCATTTCCGGAATATCCGATGTGTCGATCTCGACGTCCTTCATTCCTTTCAGAGCGGCGATTTCCTTATTCCGTTTTCTGTTGGCTTTGTGCATAGATTAACTGTACTTACATTATAGTACGTACTAAGTTTCCGCGGATGGCTGCAGATTCTTGGGAAAATCGAAGAGGGATTCTTCGACTGCGCGTCCCAACCGGAAATCAAAAAGCACGATTTCCGGAGAAAAATCTGTCGGGACGCTCCGCTCAGAATGACACGATCCCGCGTTGGGCAATAACGCAGCTGACGAAATTAAGAGAGATCCCTCGCTCACGTTGTTCGCTAGGGATGACGATGTGACACGGTTCCTCGCGAGGCGCTATTCCCAACGGCAAGAAAAATCCCCAGGGCCGCTCGCAAACGGCGCGAGCGCACCCTGGGCTACATAAAATCTCTTCGACAACTAATTGCGTAAAGGTTTGCCGGTTTTGAGGGTGTGGGCGATGCGTTCCTGAGTTTTGCGCTCGCCGCAGAGGCTGACGAAGGTTTCGCGTTCGAGATCGAGCAGATATTGTTCGCTGACGAGCTGCGACTCGCTCAAGGGACCACCCGCCAGGACATTCGCCAATTTGCGCGCGACGTGAGCATCGTATTCAGAGATGTATTCGCCGCGCAGCATCATGTGGATGGCAAGCTTTGCGCCAGCAATCAGCTCTTCGCCCAAAACGCGAATCGAAGGCTCCGTGGGCGGTGCGAGGGCGGGACGATAATCCTCTTCGACAAGGGCCAATGCCGCAGCCTTCGCATCCGCGACAAGGCGATCGCCGTTCATGGAGATGAAATCGGCGGGACGGAGGAAGCCGAGGCCTCGCGCATCTTCTGCGCTGGTGGAAACTTTGGCCATAGCCAAGGTTTCGAACACGGGCTTAAAAGCGTGGAAGAGGTCCAGGGATTCGCCGCCGGCGGCATGCTCATTGGCTCGAACGATCATTTCCTTGGAACCGCCGCCCGCCGGGATCAGGCCGACGCCGGTTTCGACAAGTCCCATGTACGTTTCAGCCGCTGCCTGAATGCGCGCTCCGTGCAAGCAAACTTCGCAGCCTCCGCCGAGGGCCATTCCTTGCGGAGCCACAACGACAGGCTTTGCGGCATGCTTTAGAGCCATATTCGCGCCTTGAAAGCGGCGCACGGCGTCGTGGATGTCGTCCCATTCCTGCTCCTGCGCGGCGACGAGAAGGAGCATTAAATTCGCGCCGACGGAAAAATTCGTAGCTTGATTGGCGACGACCAAGGCGTCGAAATCGGTGTTCAGGCGCTTCAAGCCGGTCTGCATCATGGCCGTGATGTCGTCGCCGATGGCGTTCATCTTGGAGTGAAATTCGCAACATAAGACGCCATCGCCGAGATCGATCAGGCTGGCGCCGGAATTGCGAGCGACTTCGTTCGAACGTTCCTTGAGCGATTTGAGAATGATGACGCCGGGCGGCTCGGGAACTTTGGTATGTCTCGCGGCGGCCGGGGCAAAGGCGGAAAGTTCTCCCGCGGACGATTCGTAAAGTGATTTGCGGCCGGAAGAGAGCAGCCACGTGAACAAAGGAGGCAAGTCGCGGCCATCGGCGGTCCAGCGTTGCGCGAGGACCTCAACGCCCAGCGCGTCGCAAATTTCAAAGGGACCAAGCTCCCAGCCGAAACCCCAGCGCATGGCGCGATCGATATCGAGAATCGAATCGGCGATCTCGGGGATGCGCCGAGCGGCATACAGCGACGTTTGCGAAATCAACGCCCAGAGAAACTGCTGGGCTTTGTCCCCCGGCTGACCGGCTATTACGGGACCAAGGATGGCCTGCAGGCGTGCGCGTGAATCGTCGACGGTGCGCGCCATTTCGAGCGACGCGAAGCGCGCTTTTTGGCGGGGGCGGTATTCCATGGTCCCGGGATCGAGCGTCAGAATTTCGCTGTCTCCACCTTTTTTCACCCGCTGATAAAAACCACGGGCGGATTTTTCGCCGAGCGAGCCGCGCTTAATCATTTCTTCGACAAGCGGAGGGACGCGGTAAAGCTCGCGCGATTCATCCTGCGGGGCGTTTTCGTAGATATTGCGAACGACGTTCGCAAGAACGTCCAAGCCCACGATATCGGCGGTGCGGAACGTGGCGGATTTCGGCCAGCCGATGGCCGGACCGGTGCAGGCGTCGACCTCTTCGATGCTCATGCCGAAACGTGTCATGAGGGAGAGCGAAGTGAGCATGGAAAAGGTGCCGATGCGATTGGCGATGAAGTTCGGAGTGTCTTTGGCGCGAACGACGCCTTTGCCCAAGCGGCGGTCGCAGAAATCGCTTAGGACGTCGAGAACTTCCGGGGAAGTTGCGGGACCCGAGATGAGCTCGACAAGCTTCATGTACCGCGGCGGATTGAAGAAATGCGTGCCGGCCCAATGCCTCTGGAAATCATCATCGAAGCCCTCTGCGATCTGGTGAATGGGAAGGCCCGAGGTATTTGTCGTGACGATCGTGCCAGGCCGCCGCTGTGCCGCCACTTTTTGCAGCAGGCTGCGCTTGATGGCGAGATTTTCGGCGACGGCTTCGATGATCCAATCGGCTTGAGCGCACCACGCGAGATTGTCTTCGAAATTCCCGATGGTGATGCGGCTGGCTGTGGAGGGCGTGAAGAACGCCGCGGGACGCGCTTTTTGCGCGGCTTCGAAGCCGGCGCGGACGATGCGGTTGCGCACGCGGGAATCGGTGAGCGTCAATCCGCGGGCTTTTTCGTCGGGGGTTAGCTCCGAAGGCACCATGTCGAGCAGCCAACAGTTGATGCCGGCGTTGGCTAAATGAGCGGCGATGCGAGCGCCCATGGTTCCGGCGCCCAGTACCGCCACAGTTTTGATGGATGGCTTAGCGGAGGAGCCGGGTGTCATAGGATCGTCGTAACTCCTTCGGGCTCAGCGACTCAGAAGATGGGGCTGGGGCCAGCGCCAGTGAGTGTTACAGAACGGACAAAGCCGGTCAACGGGGCAGGTTGTAGCATCCCTGAGAGGGCTTATTCTCGTCTAATAGATGGCTACGGATAAGCGAGATACCCTAATGGGATGGCTGCAGGCTGCGGTCGAACGCGTGCGTGATTTTGCCTACGCAGAACGCCCGGCGGAGGCGAAGGCTCCGGTGCGTCCCAAAGTGGGAGTAGCACTGGGTGGCGGTTTTGCGCGAGGGATCGCACATATCGGCGTACTGCATGCTCTGGAACAGAGCGGCATCAAGATCGACTATATCTCGGGCACGAGCGCGGGTGCTCTGGCAGGGATCGCCTATGCGAGCGGACTGCCGTTCAAGGAAGTTGTAAAGCGGGCGGCCGACCTGCGTTTTGGCATCTTCGGGCAATGGAGATTTTCCTGGCTGGGTTTGGCATCGAATCAAAAGCTGGAGTTTTATCCCAAGCGCTATTTGGGTATCAGCACGTTTGACGAGCTGCGAATTCCGATTACCGTCGCGGCTACGGATTTGATTACCGGCGAGCCGGTTTATTTCAATGAGGGGCCGCTCGGCCCGCCGTTGCGCGCGTCATGCGCCTATCCCGGCCTTTTTCAGCCAGTGCAGTACCAAGGCCACACTTTGGTGGACGGCTTTGTGGGCGCGACCGTGCCGGTGGAAGCGGTAGCCAAGATGGGCGCCGACGTGATCGTCGCGGTTTTTCTGGACTCGGAGGCAATGGTCAAGCCGACGAACTTCACGGATGTGATCGGGCGCTCGTTTACGATTATTCAGCGGCACGCCGATTTGGCGTGGCGGACCAGGGCGGACGTGGTGATCGAACCGCGCGTGCGGGAATTTGCGTGGGATGACTTCGCCAAGACGCCGGAGCTAGTTGCGGCGGGAGAAGAGGCCGCAATGGCGGCGATGCCACGTGTCCGAACCGCGCTGGAAGCTGCTATGAGGCGCGCCGGTTTTGCCGAAGAGCCGCGGCTGGTGGCGACGGGCGCTTTGTCCGGCCGGAGAAATCCTTAGGCGGTACTAATTTCGATACGCACCGAGTGCCCCCGCCCCATGAACGCCTTCGGCAACAGGAAGTGTGACGGCTTACGATGCAGCAAATTTCTTGCCGCTGCCGAATCAGCGAACTAGAATTGAGTTGGTATGATTTTGCGGCTTGGCGGCCCCAGCAGCCTTAGCCAAAGCCCTGCCGCTCATCGAATTCATCAGACATTTAGATAGCTACGGATCGGAGAGGAACTTGGCGACACCGCTCGAGGCGTGGGTAGAAGAAGCCGCTCGCAGGACGCGGCCAAAGCAAGTGGTTTGGTGCGATGGATCGGAAAGCGAAGCGCAGCAGATGGCGGAAAAGCTGATCGCCGAGGGGCGAACGGTCCGCCTGAACGAAGAGACGTATCCCAACTGCATCCTGCACCGAAGCGATCCGAGCGACGTGGCGCGCACTGAGCAAATAACATTCATCTGCTCGCGGCGCAAAGAAGACGCCGGGCCGACCAACAACTGGATGGCGCCGGAAGAGGCCAAGAAGAACGTCGGTGCACTGTTTGACGGCGCGATGGCCGAGCGCACCATGTACGTGGTGCCTTACCTGATGGGGCCCGCGAATTCGCCCATGACCCGCGTGGGCGTGGAAGTGACCGACAGCCCTTATGTCGTGGCGAGCATGCGCATCATGGCGCGCATCGGGAAAATCGCGCTCGACCGAATCGGCAAAACGAATGATTTCGTGCCCGGGCTGCATTCGCTGGGCGATTTGAATCCGGCGCGGCGATTCGTCCTGCATTTTCCGGAAGAAAAACTAATCTGGAGTATTGGCTCGGGCTACGGCGGAAACGCGCTGCTAGGAAAGAAATGCTTCGCGCTGCGCATTGCGAGCTCGATGGCGCGCGAACAGGGCTGGATGGCGGAACACATGCTGATACTGGGTCTCGAGGATCCCTCCGGCAAAGTGACTTACATGGCGGCGGCATTCCCAAGCGCCTGCGGCAAGACGAATATGACCATGATGGTATCGGCGCTGGAGTCTTCGGGCTATCGCGTATGGACCGTGGGCGACGATATCGGATGGATGCAGGTGGGAGCGGATGGCTATCTGCACGCGATCAATCCCGAGGCAGGATTTTTTGGCGTCGCGCCTGGAACGAATGAGCTGACGAATCCGAATGTCATGGAGATGGTGAAGCGAAACACGATCTTCACCAACGTGGCCATGACGGCTTCGCGCGAGCCCTGGTGGGAAGGGATGACGCCGCAGACGCCGCGCGAGATGGTGGATTGGCAGGGCCGCAAAGTTTCGGGGGACTCGAAAGGTCCGGCGGCACATCCGAACTCGCGCTTCACGGTTCCGGCGCGACAGGCTCCGCGCATATCGCCGCACTGGGAAGATCCGGCCGGCGTTCCGATTTCGGCAATTATTTTTGGCGGCCGGCGCGCACGACTGGCGCCGCTTGTGTATGAATCCTTGAGCTGGCAGCACGGCGTCTTCGTTGGCGCCGGGATGGCTTCGGAAACCACGGCGGCAATCACGGGCGCCGTTGGAGTGACGCGGCGCGATCCCATGGCCATGCTTCCTTTCTGCGGATATAACATGGGCGACTATTTCGGGCATTGGCTGGAGATGGGCAAAGCGATCCCGCATCCGCCAAAGATTTTCCACGTGAACTGGTTCCGCAAGGGCGCCGACGGCAAATTTTTGTGGCCGGGCTTCGGCGAAAACGCGCGCGTCTTGAAGTGGATTGGCGAACGCGTGAGCGGCAAGGGCCAAGCCGAGGAAACCCCTATCGGATTCGTCCCGACCAAGCACGCGCTCACGCTGGACGGGCTCAACATCTCGCCGGAAAACCTGGACGAACTTTTGCGCGTGGATGCCGGAGATTGGCAGAAGGAAGCGGAGGAGATCGGCAGCTACTTCAACAAATTTGGCGACCGCCTGCCGCCGGAACTGCGCGCCGAGCAGACGCATCTCTCCGAACGGCTCAACCTGGTAGCCAGCGCAAAGGGCTGAGCTGCCGCACTTCAGAATTCAATCTTCTAAAATTTGAATCGAGTGGTGATTTGCAAGCGCCGAGCGGGAAAGGCGGAGACCGCTTGCCCGAAAAATGGCGATTGGAGATTGCCGACGAAAGCTACGTAATTGACGTGGTTCAGGATGTTGAAGGCATCGAACGCGAAGGTTAAAACGTTACCCTTCTCTTTTTTGCGGCTTAGAAAGAAATCGCGCGAGAGACGCGAATCCAAATCCACGTAAGCAGGCCCTTCCAAACTGTTACGAGGCACGCCTGCGGGGCGGCCATTGGTGAGCCCAGTACCATAGATATCTCCGCCGCTGGTCAGTGAATAGGGCTTACCGGAAGCAGCAGTCACGCCGAGTCCAATCGTAAACGACTTTCCGGGACTGTAGCTTTCCAGCAAGTTGAAGCGGTGCTTCTGATCAAAGTCCGCGCGCGACCATTCTCCAGAAAGATCGTATTGGTTAGCAGGAAACCAGGTGATTCCACCCGTGTTGTTGTCTGTGCGACTCAAGGTGTATTGCATCAAGCCAGAAACGTGATGAGGCAGCTGTCCGCGAAGGGTGACTTGCAAAGAGTTGCTGATTTGCCGGCCAGAAGACTCGATTTGCCGCAGCACTCCAACCGAAGGATCTGGAACGACAAGGTAATTGGGCGGAAGAGGCGCATTGATATCGAGCGAGCGGAAGAGGCTAACCCCGACGGAGCCATTGTAAGTAATGGCCAAAGTGGTTTGCTTCGCAAGCTGACGTTCCACTCCCATGCTGTACTGGATCGAATAGGGCTCGTGGATGGAAGGGTCGAACTGCACAACATCGGTCGGGAAATCCGCGAGCGAGCCTCCGTTAATGAAAGGGCTGGGGAACGTAGGGTTCTTGATCAAATAACTTTGCAGGGTCAGCCCGTTGTAAAGCAAAAGGTCGCCAAGAGGACCGGCGCCGGTGCGGTCATAAAAAATTCCGGCACCGCCGCGGAACACGGTTTTGCGGCTTCTCTCAGGGGAATAAGCAAACGCAACTCTGGGCGCGAACTGATGACGATCGTGCAGATGATTTTGCCAGTTATAGCGCAGTCCAAGCGAAAGGGAGAGATTCGGCGAGACGCGATAATCGTCTTGCACAAACCCACCTAACTCCTGCTGCCAATAGAGAACCTGGCCCGATCCTGCCTGCTCACGGAAGGCATAGGGATGCTGCGCAGCGTAATCCTGCAGACTGGAGAAGAAATACGTGCTACCAAAATTGCTGTGATTGACGATGCCGCGGCGGCTCCAGTCGGGCACGCTCAAACCGAATTTGACGAAGTGTTTCCCGGACGACCAGCTGACCATCTCGTTCAACGTGGCGTGACGTTCCGTACCCACGAGATCGATCTGAGCGCCGCCCGACGTGAACGAATCCTGCACCACGATTTTGGGGGCATTGGTGACGCTGGAAGTGCCATGGTGCTCCCAGCCAATCAGGATTTGAGATTGAATCAGCCATTTTGGCGAAACCGTCAGGCGGTCGTTGAAGATCCACTCGCGTTCCCACTGATCGGAGTTCGTGCCAGCTTCCGGCAGGACGAAATTGCCGACGCCCTGGTTAAAGCTGGGATAATCCCACTCGTTATATTGCCAGTAGGCGCTGTGGTTGGAACTGAACTGATGGCCGATGTGGAGCGAGATCATGGAGTCCCGCTTGGGACTCGGGACATTTTCCCGGATGGGGCCGCTGAGCCCCTCCGCGAATACGATTGATTGCAGATCCTCTTCCTGACGGTGGCCGGAGAGCAGGAACGATGTGGTCTTGCTGTGACCGACAGGGCCGCTGATGGCACCCTCAAGGATGCGCCTTTGTTCGGGAGGGCGCACCAGGGCAAAGGGATCGCGCGCGTTCATCACGGCATCACGAAAAATGAAGTTCAGCGTTCCGTGATAGTCGGAGGTGGCTTCCTTGGTGATAATTTCGATATTGCCGCGGCCGGGGCGCGCAAATTCCGCCGAATAAGGGTTCTGATTGATGCGTACCTGCTGGATGGCGGACGCCGTGACGGTTGCGCTGGTGACTTCGACACCGTTGATGATGAGTTGAGGGCCATTGGTGCCGAGCGCCCCTGCATCGAGGAAGGCTGACATCGCGGCGACATAATCCTGGTCGAAAACGGGCACATTTTCCAGAAGCGCTTGATCCGCGTTAACCGAGTCTCGATTCTCGGCAGTGTCTGTGGATACCTGCACCACGCCAGCAGTCACGGAGACCTGAGAAACAAGCTCAGCGAGCGAGAGTGTGATCGTGAGGGGCTCGAGCGGCTTTTCCTGCAGCTGGACTGGCGTCAGCGAGGGTTGAAATCCCTCCTGCAGAATCTCAATGGCGTAATTTCCTTGCGGAAGTCCTTCGAAGCGAAATTTACCCGAAGCATCGGTCTTGACGGACGAAAGCGCTTTCGCGCCGCGCTTGAGGGTAACGGTTGCATCGGCCACTGCGGTGCCGCTGGGATCGAGGACGGTCCCCGCAATTGGCGGCGTACGACTCTGGCTTTGAGCCAGGGCGCCGAACAACGCAATAAGGCAGAACACCAGCAGGCAGCTTCGCCGCACAAGTCACCCTCACACTCTTCTACTGGACAATCACCTGGCTAGATTTGCCCCCCGGCGGGACGGGGAAGGCCTGTTACTCACCGGATTTCGCGATAGAGCGTAAGGTTCAGATGCTGAATGGAACCTTAAGAAAACAAGAAGGGGGGTAACTCGAGAGACAAAGGGTTCCCGCGAGTCCTTACGCATTCCAATGCGTTTCAAGTATGCTCCTCACGAAATTTTCAATTTGGAGAGACAGCCCAGCCACCGTGAGCGAAATTCTACACACGCAAGTCGCGCGGATTTTCATTCCACAAATTGAATCGAAGCCCGCCGAGCTGTGCATTCCGATACGGCCGGAGCGCAGGCGCACGCCTCGCAAGCACATCCCCGTCCCTCTCTTCGTGTATGGGCATACACCGGAAGGCCAACCTTTTTTTGAGGAGACCTTCACGAACACTGTGAACGTACATGGCGGATCGATGCGCATGGAGGCGGTGGTGCAGTTGGGGCAGCGACTGTTGGTGACCAACCGGAAAAACGAGTGCGAGCTGCCGTGCATCGTTGTTTTTGTGGGTGCGCGGCTGGGCAGCGGGACCGACGTGGCTTTTTCGTTTACCGCAGCCATGCCGTATTTCTGGCGCACTCTGCAGACGGGCAAGCATAACGCGCTGGCAATGGAGTGGGATTACGAAGAAGCTGTGCCGTCGGAGCACTAATCAGGCTGTCAGCCGTGGTTCAGCTTTGACGGAAACGCTGGTCGAGAAGCGCAAGACCAGACGGCGAAGGCCGAATGAGCTTGCGCCCGTTCACTTGCTCGCTGGCGACGAGTCCGCGATCGTTAGCATCCTCCCAAACCGTAAGTCTTGGACAGGAAGTGCGCCAAGCCTCCATCACGTCTTCGTAGGTCCTCTCGCCGTTTGCCAGCCACTGAAGAA
>Ga0210394_10006963_pt1 | contig 12070 bp, 12 predicted proteins | sample IncBWC12MmetaG_FD_160121 | JGI IMG/M metagenome (GOLD analysis project Ga0210394, IMG submission 160121) | Forest soil microbial communities from Barre Woods Harvard Forest LTER site, Petersham, Massachusetts, United States - Inc-BW-C-12-M | ecosystem: Environmental > Terrestrial > Soil >... | reverse complement strand
CTCGAGCTGGGCCGCGCTCCAGCAGCGTCTCAACCGCCCAACCGCGTTTGGTCCCGGTGGCGGCGGCTACACGGGCTTCGCGACTGATGTCGCATTGGGCGGTGCGCTGACCCGAACGCAGGCGATCGTGTTCACGTATTCCTACACCTCGAGCTCAGGGCCACTGTATTTCCGCGGTGTGAACGAAACCCAAACCTGGAATGGGGAGTGGCGGTATCCGAGCTCCAGTCCCTTTCAACTTCGAATTCCAAAAGACACGAGTCCGCCCCTCGCGGAGACCTACTTGAACCAGGCGCGGACCGCCTACGAGATCGACATGCTCTCCCCGCCGGCCGGCAACGAGGACATCCTTTTCTACCCCGGCACGTTGGTCCAGACCGATCGCCCCACAATTGCGAGCCAATCCAGCTCGCCGAACACATTCAACCTAGCGCTCACCACCATCGATCGCCTCTCCAGCGCAACGCCGCCCACGTCGGCGGGGATCTACAACATGACAACTGACTATTCGATTGCGACAGTGGCCCAGCTGGAGAAGGCGGGCACGTCCTACCCGCAGTGGTTGAGCTCCTACTCCAGCCTGCCGGCGTCCGGGTATCGCACCCCGGAAGCCATCACGAAGATCAGCCAGCTGGCGCAGACCATCGTCAAGGCCGCCAACGCGGTGACTCCCTACGACCAGGCCACCGCCATCGAGAAGTATCTCCGCACCAACTACACGTACACGCTGACTCCCCCGTCGCCTCCCCCTGGCGTCGACCGACTTGAGTTTTTCCTGTTCGACTCCAAAAAAGGCTATTGCGAATTCTTCGCCTCGGCGATGGGCGACATGCTGCGGAGCCTGGGCATCCCCACCCAGCTGGTGAGCGGCTTCGGGCCCGGCCAGTTCGACGCGAACCTGCACGCGTATGTGGTGCGCGACGCGGACGCGCACACGTGGGTTGAGAGCTACTTTCCCGGGTACGGTTGGATCACTTTCGAGCCCACCCCCGACACTGCCGGCGTCTACAAGTCGATCCCTCGCGGATCGGTCGGACCGAACACCTGCACCGCCGACACGAAATGCGACCCGCCGCCCTCCGGCGATCTGGGCCCTTCGCCCAACCCCGGAGTCAAGCCTCCGGTAGGCGGCGGCGCGCCACACAATCCCACGAGTGGCGGTTCGGGATTGTCCTTGCGGTTCCCCGGCGCGGGGACGCTGAGCAAGATTCTCGGCGTCCTGCTGGCGTTCGTCCTGGTGCTGCTGGCGGCGGCCGTGCGCTACCTGCGGCCACGCTCGGTGACCCTGGCGTGGAGACGAGCCCTGGCTCTGGCCCGCCTGGCGGGGGCTGAACGCCGGCCGGGTGAGACGCCCAACGAGCTCGCCCGGCGCCTCGCGTCAAGGTTTCCTGAGGCCGCGGATGCATTGCGCTCGCTGGCCGAAGGTTTCATGGTCGCCGCCTACGCGCCGCCAGAACTGGCCCCGAGCGCGCGGAACGCTGTCCTCGAAGCTTGGGCTGCCCTCCGCCCGCTGCTGCTGCGCCGCGTGGCGTCGCGCTTCCACCTGACCAGGGCCTGACCCCGGCGTCCCCCGACTGGTGGGACACTAGCCACGTGACCGAAGGGGCGGTAGCGGGACGAACGTACCCGCCGGTCACGTTCGAGATCGACGCCGAGCGTGCAGCCGCTTTCGCGCGAGCCATCGGCGCCGACCCCGGCCAAGGGGTGCCGCCGACGTTCGCTGCCGTCTATTCGCTGGGCGCCACAGCGCCGCAGCTGTTCGGGGATCCGGAAGCGGCGATCGACTTCGCGAGGCTCCTGCACGCGGAGCAGGAGTTCGAATGGACGCGCCATCCACAACCTGGCGAAATCGTCATCTCCCAGGGGCGGATCGCTTCCGACATGAGCCGGCGCGGCATGCGTTTCGTTTTGTTCGAGACCGAAACGAAAGATGCGAGCGGCGACGAAATTTGCAAGTCGCGAGCCTTGTTCGTGATCCGCCAATGAAGCGGGCTGTGACATTCACGCGCGAGCAGATCGCCGCCTATGCGCAGACTTCGGGCGATCGCAACCCGATACATCTCGATGACCACTTCGCCCGCTCGGTCGGCCTTCCCGGCGTCATCGCCCACGGCATGCTGCAGATGGGCATCGCGGGCACGGTGGCCGCCGAGGCAGCCGGAGGCGGCGAGCGCCTGCGCCGTCTTGTGTGCAGGTTCACCGGGATGGTGGTGCCCGGAGACATCGTCACTTTCACAGCCGAGCTCAATGGTCCGAACAAGATCGACATCCGCGCGATCAAGGAGAACGGCGAGGCGGTCCTCACCAAGTCTTCGGCAGAGTACGTTTAGCCGCGCATGACGCTCGACTTCTCGCCGACTCCGGAGCAGGAGGCAATCAGACAGCTCGCGCACGAGTTCGCCGAGAAGGAGATCCGGCCGGTTGCGGCGCACCACGACGAAACCGAGGAGTTCCCGTACGAGGTGGTCAAGAAAGCACACAAGCTCGGTCTGACCCCGGCCGCATTCCTGCCCGAGGAGTACGGCGGCCAGAACCTCGACTTTCTGACCGAGCTGATGATCAACGAGGAGCTGCACTGGGGCTGCGCCGGCATCGCCGTCTGCATCCAGTCCATGGCGCTGGCGATGGCGGGCATTCGGGCGAGTGGGACCCAGGAGCAGAAGAAGCGCTGGCTTCCCGAGTTCACGAATCCAGACCGGCTGGTGCTCGGCGGCCTCGGTCTGACGGAGCCCGACTCCGGATCGGATGCCCTAGCCATGAAGACGCGCGCAACGCGCACGGGCGACAGCTACGTGCTCAACGGGACCAAGCAGTTCTGCACCAATGGTGGCATCGCCGACTACCACGTCATTTACGCCAACACCGATCCGTCGAAAGGCCCGGCGGGGATCGCCTCCTTCTTGGTGCCGAAGGGCACGCCTGGCATGCGGATGGGTCGCAAGGAGCAGAAGCTGGGCGTGCGCGCGAGCCACACGGCGCAGGTGATCTTCGAGGACTGCCAGATTCCGCTCGACCATCGCCTTGGCGGCGAGCCCGACGCGGAGAACGCCGGTCCGGGCGCGCTCGGCGCCCTGATGACGCTGGAGGCGACGCGGCCCGGCGTCGCCGCTGGTGCCCTGGGCATCGCTCGCGCCGCGTACGAGTTCGCTCTGGATTACGCGCGGGACCGCAAGCAGTTCGGCAAGCCGCTGTGGCAGCACGAGGCGATCGGATTCAAGCTCGCGGACATGGCGATGAAGATCGATGCCGCACGCCTTCTCACCTGGCGCGCCGGCTGGATGGCGACGCAGGGCCAGCCATTCGAGCGAGCCGAAGGATCGATGGCCAAGTGCTTCGCCGCGGACGTGGCGATGGAGGTCACTACTGACGCCATCCAGGTCCTCGGCGGATACGGATACATAAAGGAGTACCCGGTCGAGAAATGGTTCCGCGATGCCAAGATCTACCAGATCTGGGAGGGAACCGCGGAGATCCAGAGGCTCGTCATCTCGCGCGCGATCTCGGGCTCGCGCGGGACCATCAGGTTGAGGGGGTAAGGGATGTTCGACCTATCGGGAAAAGTTGCAGTCGTCACCGGCGCTTCGCGCGGCCTCGGCCGCCAGGACGCGTTGACCCTCGCTCAGGCGGGAGCCGACGTCGTCATCACCGACATCCTGGTCGAGGACGACCCTGACCTGCAGAAGTCGGCTGAGGAGCTGGGCTCGGCGCTTGCCCAGTACGCGACATCCCAGGGCTGGGTGCACACGAATCAGACCGCCGAAGAGGTTCGCAAGATGGGACGGCGCTCGGTCGCCATCAAGATGGACGTCACCAATCGGGAGCAGGTTCGCGAGGTCTTCAAGAAGGTCAAGGACGAGTTCGGGCGCATCGACATCCTGGTCAACAACGCGGCGACCCTGGACAACGCGGCGCAGATTCAGAACATGAGCTACGAGCTCTGGGATCGAGATATCAGGGTCAACCTCACCGGCGCGTTCAACTGCACCAAAGAGGTGTGGCCGTACATGATCGAGCAGAAGTGGGGCCGCGTCATCTTCATGGCGTCGGTGGCCGGGACGATGGGAGGGTTTGGCCAAGCCAGCTACTCGGCTTCCAAGATGGCCGTCATCGCGCTCGCGAAGACGGCCGCGCTCGAAGGTGGCCGCTACAACATCACAGCGAACGCGATAGTGCCGGGCATCATCGGCACCGAGGCCTTCAACATGGGCAACCCCGACATGAACGAGCGGATCACGAAGCGAACCGTCTTCAAGCGCCCCGGAGAGCCGGTGGACATCTCGCACGCGATCGCTTTTTTGTGCTCGAACGAGGCCGGCTACATCACGGGCACAGCGCTCGAGGTGGCGGGCGGCATCCCGCTCTTCACTTTCTAAGCGGGATGGGAGACTGCGTCGACATCAGGCGTGATGGCGCGATCGCGCGCGTGGTCATGCACCGAAAGGGCAATAACGGCATCGCCGAGGACCTGATGTCGGAGCTCGCGGAGGCTTTCACAGAGCTCGGCGAAGACCCCGCCGTGCGGGTGATCGTCCTCGCCTCCGAATACGAGAAGTACTTCAGCGTCGGCGCCGACCTGACGATGCTTGCCGGGATCGATCGCGAGGCGTCTGACGCGGCCGGCCAGATCGCCGGGTTCATGGCGCGCATGAACGCCAACTTCTCGGTCATCGAACGCTGCCCCAAGCCCGTCATCGCAGCGATCAATGGGCACGCCCTCGGCGGCGGCAGCGAGCTCACCCTCTGCTGCGACTTTCGGGTCATGGTCGAAGACGGGCGCTCGAGGATCGGCCAGACGGAATCCTCGTTGGGGATCATCCCGGGGGCCGGGGGCACGCAGCGGCTGCCGCGCCTGATCGGCAGGGCCCGGGCTACCCGCTACCTGATCGAGTCGACTCGCCTGTCAGCCAAAGAGGCGGAAGCGGTCGGGTGGGTGGACAGGGCGCTGACCCCCGATGAGTTCTGGGGCGCCGTCGATGCGCTCGCCGGCAAGCTGTCGAAAGCCGCCACCTTCGCCATCGCGATGATCAAGGACGCGGTGCGGCGGGGATACGAGCTACCGCTGGAGCAGGCGCTCGAGATCGAGTCGCACAACTTTGCGCGCGCCGCGCTCAGCACCGACGCCGCGATCGGCATCATGAGCTTTCTCAGCAAGCAGGAGCCGGAGTTCACGGGCTCCTGAGCGTGCTGTCGATTTTCGGGTGGCCTGTTCGTCGTAGGAGTGAAGCGGCGATCCAAGACCGCTAAAAGGAGGCAGGAATGAAGTACATCATCATGTTCGCCGGATCGGCAGACGACCAGGAGCAGTGGGAGAAGATGCCGAAGGCCGAGGCCGAAGCCGCTTACGCGAAAGTTGGGCAGTGGTTCGAGGAGCACAGCCGCTCGGGCAAGATCGTCGGCGGCGAGGAGCTCCAGGGACCTCACACAGCCACCACCGTGCGCCGCAAGAACGGCAACGTGACCGTGACCGACGGGCCGTTCATCGAGTCGAAAGAGGTGCTCGGCGGTTTCGCCTTGGTTGACGTCAAAGATCTCGACGAAGCCCTGGCGATGGCCAAGTCCTGGCCGGGCGGCAACCTGGTCGAGGTCCGGCCGATAGTCGACCACTCGGCAGAGCGGGCCAGCTGAGGGGCGAGACAGGCAGCGCACGGACAGGCCAGGCGGTCAGCGCCGTCTTCCGCGAGGAGGCCGGACGCCTGACCGCTGCCCTTGTCCGCCTGATCGGCGATTTCGATCTCGCCGAGGAGGTCGTTCAGGACAGCCTGGTCGCTGCGCTCGAAAAATGGCCGCACGATGGCATCCCCGACAACCCGGGCGCATGGCTCATGACCGCCGCCCGCCGGCGCGCCATCGACCGCCTTCGACGCGACCGGCGGTACCGCGACAAGGTCGCGCTGCTGGAGCGCTCGATGCGACCGGCTGACCCGGTCGAAGCCGACGACCGTCTCCGCCTCATCTTCACGTGCTGCCATCCGGCGCTGTCCGAGGAAGCTCAGGTGGCCCTCACGCTCCGCGCGGTAGCCGGGTTCACCACCGCCGAGATTGCCGCCGCCTTTCTCGTGGCCGAGCCGACGATGGCCCAGCGCATCGTGCGAGCGAAACGCAAGATCGTCGCCGCCAACATCCCGTACCGAGTCCCTGAAGGTGATGAGCTGCCGGCTCGTCTTGACTCGGTGCTCGCGGTGCTCTACTTGATGTTCAACGAGGGCTACCTCAGTCGGGGCGGCGAGCTCGCATCGCGGCGCGATCTCGCAGAGGACGCGGCATGGCTCACTGGCCTGGTGGCTGCCTTGATGCCTGACCAGCCCGAGGTGCTCGGGCTTTGGGCGATGATGAAGCTGAACCTGGCAAGGTCCGCCGCGCGGTTCGATTCAGCCGGCGAGATGGTTCTGATGCCCGACCAGGACCGCCGTCTCTGGGATCGGGCGCGTATCGCCGACGGCATCCAGACGCTCGACCGGGCCGGAGCGATGGCCGCGCCAGGCCCGTACCAGCTGCAGGCGGCGATCGCGGCCACACATGCCGAGGCGAAAACGTGGGAAGACACCGACTGGCATCAGATCGTCGTGCTCTATGACGCGTTGCTCAGGATCTCGGACAGCCCCGTGGTGCGCCTCAACCGTGCGGTCGCCTTGAGCCATTTCGCTGGTGAACAGGTCGCCCTCGGCGAGCTCAACGATCTGGCGCTGACGCTCGGCGACTACTACCTGTTCCACTCCAGCCGCGCCGAGCTGCTTGATCGCATCGGCGAGCATGCGCTGGCGCGCGGGGCCCGGCTGCGGGCTCTGGAGCTGTGCCAAAATCCGGCCGAGCGATCGTTCCTAGAGCGGAAGCTGCGCGGAGAACGCTAGCGCTTGCTCTCGCCGTTCATCCCGAGCTGCGCCGTTCGCCGGCGCACGATCTCGACGACCTCGTCGACCCGCTTCGGGTCGGTGCCTAGGCAGCGGATGACCAGCTCTTTGGTCTCGAAGTTTGGATACGAGCCCACCGAGACGTCTGGGAATGCGGCCTCGAGCTCGCGCATCAGCGGATAGAACCTAGCTTCCACCGCGAAGGTGAACCGCACCTCGCGGACCGTGGCCGCCGAGCCCTCGGCCAGGAACTCCGGCTCGATCTCCTCGGTGAAGATGCCCTTCAGCTCCAGCGGCACGCCAGGCAGCACGAACAGGCGCGTGCCGTTCGCCTCGTAGAGGACGCCGGGGGCCATGCCGCGGCGGTTCTTGAAGACGTGTGCGGGGTCGGCGGGGATGCGGGCCATCCGCAGGTTGCCTTCGGTCACATCGGGCGAATCGAGAAGGCCCGCCTCGTGCATGCGGCGCACCCGCCGCTCGATGCGCTGGCGCGTCTCCTCCCAGATGATCAGCTCGCGCCCCAAGACCTCTGCCAGCGACGCAAAAGTCCTGTCGTCGGGCGTCGGGCCGAGGCCGCCGCTGCAGAAGACGTGGGTCACCTCGGGGTCGTCGAGCTCGCGCCGAACCTGCTCGACGATCTCACTTGGGCGGTCGCGGATGGCGCTGATCCGTTTGACCGGATAGCCGACGATGCGCAGCCGTTCGGCGAGCCAGGCCGAGTTGGTGTCCAGGGTGAAGCCGCCGACGAGCTCATCTCCAATCGCCACGATGCTCGATGACGCCATGCGGGGGACGATACTCGATGGATGGAGTCAGAGCGCCTTCATGGCGTCATCAAGGGAGACGTCCAGGGCGTCGGCTTCCGCTTTTTTCTGATCCGGCGCGCCCAGGCGCTCGGGCTGACCGGTTGGGTGACGAACCGGGACGATGGCGTCGTCGAGTTCGTGGCCGAGGGACCTCGCCCAGCCCTGGAACAGCTGGAACGAGCCGCGCATGACGGTCCTCGCCAGGCTCGCGTGAGCGCCGTCGAAGTCAACTGGTCCGAAGCGACGGGGGACCTCAGCCGCTTCGACATCACCTAGTTCGTATAACCTAACGCTTCGCGTCAAGACGTGATTCAACAAGAGTGGTAGTGGAGGGCGTCGTCACTTAATGGATCCCAATACAGTCCTGTTTGCCGTGGCCGGCGGCGTGGCCGCGGTCCTGTTCGCGGTCGTCCTCATCTTCCTCGTCTTGCGCACCCCGCCCGGAAACGAGCGCATGAAGGAGATCGCCGCCGCGATCCAGGAGGGGGCCACCGCCTACCTGAACCGCCAGTACACGGTCATCGCGATCATCGGCGTCGTCATCGCGATCGCGATCGGCCTGGCGATCAACTGGAAGACAGCGGCGCTCTACGTCGTCGGCGCGGTGCTTTCCGCCGCCGCCGGCTACGTCGGTATGAACATCGCGGTTCGCTCCAACCTCCGCACCGCCGAAGCCGCGCGCGGCGGGCTCAACCAGGCGCTCCAGGTCGCCTTCCGCGGCGGCTCCGTCACGGGATTCATGGTCGTGGGACTCGGGCTGCTCGGAGTCGCGGGCGCGTATTACATCTTCAAGGACCCGGACGCCCTCGTCGGCCTCGCCTTCGGCGCGAGCCTCGTGTCGGTCTTCGCCCGGCTGGGCGGCGGCATCTACACCAAGGCCGCTGACGTGGGCGCTGACCTGGTCGGCAAGGTCGAGGCTGGCATTCCAGAGGACGACCCCCGCAACCCGGCCGTCATCGCGGACAACGTGGGAGACAACGTCGGGGACTGCGCCGGCATGGCCGCCGACCTCTTCGAGACGTACGCCGTCACGATGATCGCGGCGATCCTTCTCGGTTCGCTGCTGTTCAAGGACCAGATCGGCTGGGTGATCTACCCGCTCCTGCTTGGAGCGGTCAGCGTCGTCGGTTCGATCGTCGGCACGTTCTTCGTGCGCGTGTTCAACCCGAACTGGATCATGGGCGCGCTTTACGCCGGGCTGCTCGTGGCCGTGGTGATCGCCATCGTCGGGTTCTACTTCGTCACGCAGTACATGACCGGCAACGGATACCTCAAGGCGGGCGGCGGCGTCTCCGACCCGAACAACCTCTTCTACGCGGGGCTCATCGGCGTGGTGATCACAGTCCTGATCGTCGCGATCACCGAGTACTTCACTGAGACCAGGTACTGGCCGGTGCACCTCATCGCCAAGGCATCGGTGACGGGGCACGCGACCAACATCATTGCCGGCCAGGCGATCGGCATGATGGCGACCGCGCTGCCTGTAACCGTCATCGGGATCGGCATCCTGCTCAGCTACCACCTCGGCGGCCTGTACGGAATCGCCATCGCCGCGACGGCCATGCTTTCGATGACGGGCATCATCGTCGCGATCGACTCGTACGGGCCGATCACCGACAACGCAGGCGGCATCGCAGAGATGGCCAACCTGCCGGAGTCCGTCAGGACGATCACGGATCGCCTGGACGCGGTCGGCAACACCACCAAAGCCGTCACCAAGGGTTACGCGATCGGGTCGGCGGGACTGGCGGCGCTCGTCCTGTTCTCCTCCTACACGCAGGAGCTCACGCGCGCCGGCTACCCGACCAGGTTCGACCTCTCCGACCCGCACGTGATCGTCGGTCTGTTCTTCGGCGGCATCCTGCCCTTTTTGTTCGGCTCGCTGGCAATGCTGGCGGTCGGGCGCGCCGGCGGCCTCGTGGTCGAAGAGGTCCGGCGCCAGTTCCGCGAGATCAAGGGGATCATGGAGGGCACCGGCAAGCCCGAGTACGGGACCGCGGTCAGGATCGTGACCGCGGCGGCGCAGCGCGAGATGATCCTCCCGGGCATCATCCCGGTCCTCGCGCCGCTGGCGGTGGGGTACATCCTCGGCCCGCAGGCGCTCGGCGGAATGCTCATCGGCGCGATCGTCACCGGGCTGTTCCTGGCCCTGCAGATGACCAGCGGCGGCGCGGCCTGGGACAACGCGAAGAAGTACATCGAGGAAGGCAACCTCGGCGGCAAGGGATCAGAGGCTCACAAGGCCTCGGTGACCGGCGATACGGTGGGCGACCCGAACAAGGACACCGCTGGACCGGCCATCAACCCGATGATCAAGGTCATCAACATCATCGCGATCCTGATCGCGGCTTCGGTCGCCGCGCACCACCTGGTCCAGTAGGGTCCCACCTGCCCGAGAATGCCCGGCACCTCCCTTTAAATCGGGAGGGCGGCCGCTAGACTCGTCTCGAGAGGGTGGACGACTACCAGAAGGAGATCGCGGACCTCGAGGTCCAGGTCGAGCAGCTGGTCGAGGCCGAGGGGGACGCCAAGACCATTGCCGAGCTGTCGATGCAGCTCGAGATACTGAGGGCGATCTACTCGCGCGCGCTTGATCTGCTGGCCCGCGGCCGGTCGGACGACGGGTTGAGGTACGGCCTGCGGATTCAGGGCTACGGCGACTGGACGCTCGACAACGTCTACGCGTTCGTGTACGAGCGCGCGGTGGAGCTGGAGCCCAAGGCCCACAGCGCATTCGTCGGCGGCATCAAAGCCACCGATTTCGCGCTTCTTCTCAACTCATAATCTGGGGTTATGGAAACCCCGCTCACTCCCCTCGAATTTGGCCGGCGTGCTCGCAAGCTGTATGGCGGGCGCGAGGCTGTCGTCGACGGCGACCTGCGCCTGACCTACGAAGAGTTTTTCGACCGCTGCGATCGATGGTCGGCGGCCCTGCAGGGCCTCGGTGTGGGGAAGGGCGACCGGGTCGCCTACATCGCGCCGAATACGCATGAGCAGCTCGAGTCGTTTTACGCGGTGCCGCAAATCGGCGCCGTTCTCGTGCCCATCAACTACCGGCTGACCGCCGACGACTTCGTCTACATCACCTCACACTCCGGCGCGAAGGTCCTCTGCGTGCATCCCGATTACCTCGACGCTGTCGATGGGGTGCGCGACCAGCTGCGCGGAGTCGAGCACTTTGTGAGCCTTGGGCCCGCGGGCGGCCGCAAGGGATGGCAGGAGTACGAGGCGGCGCTCGCCGGGACCAAGCCGCACTTCAAGCGGCCTGTGATCGCTGAGAGCGACCTCATCACCATCAACTACACGAGCGGCACGACTGCCAAGCCCAAGGGCGTGATGATCACGCACCGAAACGCGTGGGCGAACGCGGTCGGAACCCTCGTCCACTTTCACATCACAGTCGGCGATCGGTACCTCTGGACGCTCCCGATGTTCCATGCCAACGGTTGGACTTTCGTTTGGATCATCACGGCCGCGGGCGGCACGCACGTCTGCCTGCCCAAGGTCGAACCCGCTCGCGTCTTCGACCTCATCCGCAAGGAGAAGGTCGGCTGGCTGTGCGCAGCCCCCACCATCCTGATCGCGCTGGCCAACGCGCCGGCCGACGTCCGAGGCGTGGTGCCGAAAGGGGTGCAGGTCATCACCGCCGGGGCGGCCCCCGCGGCGGCCACCATCGAGCGCATGGAGGGCGACCTCGGCTGGGAGGTGACGCAGGTTTACGGTCTGACCGAGACAGCGCCTTTCATCACCATCTGCGAGCCGCGCCCGGAGCACAAGAAGCTGGGCGCCACCGAACGCGGCATCATCAAGGCGCTGACGGGGGTCGAGCTGATCACGTCAGGTGAGCTGCGAGTGGTCGACACGGAGGGCAAGGATGTCCCAGCGGACGGGCAGTCCCTGGGCGAGATCGTCGCGCGCGGCAACGTGATCATGCAGGGCTACTACAACGACCCGGAGGCGACCAAGAAGGTCATGGGCGACGGCTGGTTCCACACGGGCGATGCGGCGGTGCTACACCCCGACGGTTACGTTGAGATCCGCGACCGCATCAAGGACGTGATCATCAGCGGGGGAGAGAACATCTCGAGCCTGGAGGTCGAAGGCGTCCTGCTGCGCCACCCGGCGGTTCAGGAGGCGGCGATCGTCGGCCTGCCACACGAGAAGTGGGGGGAGGCGCCGCACGCATACGTCGTCCTGAAGGCCGGCGCCACGGCCACGGAAGCGGAGCTGATCAAGCTGTGCCGCGACCGGCTGGCCCATTTCAAAGCACCGCACAGCGTCACCTTCGTGCAGGAGCTGCCGAAAACGGCCACGGGAAAGATCCAGAAGTACGTCCTGAGAAAGGGAGCGGCGGCGGTCGTCCGACAGTAGCGAATCCGGACCGCGCGGCGAGGGAACGTATCAGTCGGCAGGATC
>Ga0210394_10006962_pt1 | contig 12072 bp, 10 predicted proteins | sample IncBWC12MmetaG_FD_160121 | JGI IMG/M metagenome (GOLD analysis project Ga0210394, IMG submission 160121) | Forest soil microbial communities from Barre Woods Harvard Forest LTER site, Petersham, Massachusetts, United States - Inc-BW-C-12-M | ecosystem: Environmental > Terrestrial > Soil >... | reverse complement strand
CGGCGGCCATACCACCCCGGCGCGGCGCCGAGCCGCTTCTTGATCGCGGCGAACAGGAAACGCTCCTCTTCGCTGGACGGGTGCGCAATAACCGTGGCATCCTTCTCGGCGCGTGCGCCAAGGTGCAGCAACAGCGTCGCATCGCCCCCGTCGTCGAGAATCATGTTGGAGAAGCCGCCGTCGGGCCAGTCGAAGATCCGGTGCGTGTAGTCCCAGTATTCCTCGAGCGACTCGCCCTTGTAGGCGAATACGGGAGTTCCGCCGGCGGCGATCGCCGCCGCGGCGTGGTCCTGCGTCGAGTAGATGTTGCACGACGCCCAGCGCACGTCCGCGCCGAGCGCCTTGAGCGTCTCGATCAGGACCGCCGTCTGGATTGTCATGTGCAGCGAGCCGGAAATGCGCGCGCCGCGCAGCGGTTGCGTGGCGGCGAATTCCTCGCGGATCGCCATCAGACCGGGCATCTCGGTCTCGGCGATCGCGATCTCCTTGCGCCCCCAGTCGGCGAGCTTCAGATCGGCGACGACGAAATCGGCGGAATGGGCCTGGCCTTGCAGCACGGCGCTCATAGCGTTCTCCATTCAAGAAAATTCATTGAATGGGCGCCGTTGATACGGTGAACTGACCGATCCCAAGCCTGACTGACCGGAAGCGTGGTCGAGCTGCAGCGCCCCTTGGGAACGGCGGGGAACGGCGTGCGATGACGCAAATCCGATTCCCGCCGGCGCTGATTTTACATCGGCGGCGGCGCCGGACGAATTCTAGCTGCAGAAAATCCCACTCGGGCCCATGGTCGAATGCGGGGCCATGGAAATTCCGCCTCGGGCACATGGTATAAGGCCGAAGCTTCAACGGAAGCGCTGCTTCAGTCCGCAAAAACCGCCCGCGATGATCGCCATCGTCCAGCTTCTGTCCCGCCTGCCACTGTCGACGCTGCAGGGCGTGGGCCGGCTGCTCGGCTGGATCCCGTTCCTGTGGTCACGCCGCTACCGCGAGCGCCTGCGCGCGAACCTCGCGCAGGCCGGCCTTGCCGATGCGCGCATGACTCGCCGGGTGGTGGGGGAGATCGGCTGCGGCGCGATGGAGCTTGCCTACATCTGGATGCGGCCTCTGCCCGAGCTCGCGGGTTGCGTGCGCGAGGTGGTCGGGGGAGAGACGATCGAGCGTGCGCTGCGGGCTGGCCGGGGCATCGTCTTCCTCACGCCGCACCTGGGCTGCTTCGAGCTGGCGAGCCTGTTCGTGGGCGCGAGCATACCGCTCACCGTGCTGTACCGCGCACCGCGCATGCGCTGGCTGGAGCCGCTGATGCAGCGCGGCCGCATGCGCGGCTTCGTGAAAACCGGCTCAGCCGACTTGAGCGGGGTGCGCAAGCTGATGCGTGCGCTCAAGCGCGGCGAGGCCGTCGGCTTGCTGCCCGATCACGTTCCCGTCGCTGGCGCCGGGGAGTGGGCCGATTTCTTCGGTCGTCCGGCTTACACCGGCACGCTCGCGGTGCGGCTGGCCGCGGCGACCGGCGCTCCGCTGGTGATGGCCTTCTGCGAGCGGCTTAGCGGCGGCCGCGGCTACCGGGTGCAGTTCCGCGAAGCCTCCGTCGATGGCTCGGCGGAGACGGCAGCGCGCCAGATCAACCGTGAGGTGGAGCAGCTGATCGCGCAGCAGCCGGCGCAATATCTGTGGAGCTACAACCGCTACAAGATCCCGCGCGGCGTGGCCCCGCCCGGCGTTGCTCCTTCCACGGCGGCCGCGGCCGCCGCTGCCGACGGCGCGTTCGCCGATTCACAGCGGTGAGCTCGCTTGCCGGCGCAGGCCTCACGCGCAGCGCGCTCGCGCTGCTGTGGTTGCTGCGGCTGCTGCCGCTCGGCGTGCTGGCGCCGATCGGGCAGTCCCTCGGATTGCTCGGCTATGCCTTAGCCGCCGAGCGCAGGCGCGTCTGCCTGGTGAATCTGGCCCGGTGTTTCCCCTCGATGAGCGAGGCGGAACGCCGCGCGCTCACCCGCCGCCATTTCCGCTGGTTCGGCCGCTTCATACTCGAGCACGGCATCCAGTGGTACTCGTCCAGGGAACGCCTCCTGCGCCTGGTGCGCTTCGAGGATGAGCATTACCTGCAGCAGATGCGCGGGCGCCGGTTCTTCTTTCTCGCGCCGCACTTCGTCGGCCTCGATCTGGGTGGCGTGCGCATCGGACTCGACACGGAGATCACGGCCTACTACTCCCGGCAAAAGGACCGCCTGCTGGACGAGGCCTTGTTGCGCGGGCGGATGCGCTTCGCCAGCGGGCGCACCCGCGCGTTCTCCCGCCAGGACAGCTTCCGCGCGGTGGCGCGCGCGGTGAAGGATGGCGTCCCTTTTTACTACATGCCCGATATGGACCTCGGCGCGCGCACCGCCCTGTTCGTTCCGTTCTTCGGAGTACCGGCGGCCACGATCACCGGGGTTGCGCGCCTGGCGCAGATGGCCGAGGCCACCGTGCTGCCGGTGGTGACGCGCATTCTGCCGGGCGGCGCCGGCTATCGGACCCGTTTTTATCCGCCATGGGAGGACTTTCCCAGCGGGGACCTGGAGGCCGACACGCGGCGGGTGAACGCCTTCATCGAGGAGCGCGTGCGGGAGCTGCCGGAGCAGTATTACTGGCTGCACAAGCGCTTCAAGACACGACCGCCAGGCGAGCCCCGCTTCTACTGAGCTAGGTGCGCAGGAAGCGGTACACGCCATCCGCGCCGAGCTCGCGCACCACCCGGCCCGCGTCCGCCAGATAGTTCAGGTGCGCGAGGGTCTCCCCCATGGCAAACCAGATCTGGTGACCGTCCAGCGGGCGGCGGAACAGCGTCGCCATCACCTCCGATGCGACCTGCGGTGTCGCGCACACGGCTTCCAGCTCGGCCAGGCGGTCCGCGTGGTGGTGCTCGAGCTGACGTATACGTGTGTGCAGCCCGCGGAAGGGCAGGCCGTGCGAAGGCAGCACGAGCGTGTCCTCGGGCAGCGCTGCGTAGCTGGCGATCGACTCCAGAAACTGCTTGAGCGGATCGCTGTCGGGCTGCGGGGCGTGGACTGCCACGTTGGTCGAGATGCGCGGCAGAACCATATCGCCCGAAATCAGCACATTCAGCTCGGGACAGTGCAGCAGCATGTGCTCCGGGGCGTGGCCCTGCCCCACCAGCATACGCCACGACCGTCCGCCGACCAGCAGCTCGTCGCCTCGGCGCAGGCGGTGATAGCGATGCGGCAACTCGGGGACCAGCTTGCGGTAGCCGCCGGCGCGGGCCGCCCACAGCGATACCCGGGCGGCATCGTCGAGACCGTGCTGCTTGAAAAAATCAAGGGTCGCCGCGTCGGTATACCCGGCGGAATTGTCCGCCACGGCGTGGGCCATCAGGTATTCCGCCTGCGAAATCTTCAGCATCAGGTCGAAGCGGTCCACCAGCCATTCGGCATTGCCGATGTGATCGGGGTGAAAGTGCGTGACGATCACGCTGGAGGGGCGCCGATCGCGCAACTCGCCGCCGAACACCCGCTCCCACAATCCACGGGTGGTGGCGTTGCCGATTCCACAGTCGACGATCACAACGCCAGGTCCGTCGTCGAGCAGCCACAGATTGATATGGTCGAGGGCGAACGGCAGCGGCATGCGCAGCCAGCGGATGCCTGGGCCAACGCTGACCGCCTCGCCGGCAGGCGGTAGATCAGGGAAGGGGTAGTCGAGCGTCAGGTTTTCAGGCACGGTCGTGGTGACTTGGGGGCCTTCGAATCGTTGATGATAGCGCGCCGCTTGCCGGGCCGACAACGCGGGCGGAACTCCGGCCGGGACGCTGGTGCGTCAGAGTTACAATGGAGCACATGGTCGACTTTCCCCAGCTTCAATTTCCGCTCGGCGAAGACATCGAGATGCTGCGCAGCTCGGTGCGCGAATTCGCGCAGGCGGAAATCGCCCCGCGCGCCGCCGAGATCGACCGCTGCAACGAGTTTCCGGCCGATCTGTGGCACAAGCTCGGCGCGCTCGGCGTGCTCGGCATCACCGTCGAGGAGGAATACGGCGGCTCGCGGATGGGATACCTCGCGCATATCATCGCGATGGAAGAGATCAGCCGGGCATCGGGTTCGGTCGGGCTGTCGTACGGCGCCCACTCCAATCTGTGCGTCAATCAAATACGTCGTAACGGCTCCCCCGCACAGCGCCGGCAGTATCTGCCCGGGCTGGTCGCCGGAACAAAGGTCGGTGCCCTCGCCATGTCGGAGCCGGGGTCGGGCTCGGACGTCGTCAGCATGCGCACCCGCGCCGAGCGGCGCGGCCGTGGCTGGGTGCTGAACGGCAACAAGATGTGGATCACCAACGGGCCGGATGCGGACGTGCTGGTCGTCTATGCCAAAAGCGATGCGGAGTCGGGTCCGCGCGGCATCACGGCGTTTCTGGTGGAGAAGGGAATGCACGGCTTCTCCACCGCGCAGAAGCTGGACAAACTCGGCATGCGCGGTTCCAACACCTGCGAGCTGGTGTTCGAGAACTGCGAGCTGCCTGCTGACAATGTGCTCGGCGACATCGGGCATGGCGTGAATGTCCTCATGTCGGGACTCGACTTCGAGCGGGCGGTGCTCGCCGGGGGCCCTCTCGGCATCATGGCGGCGTGCATGGACTGCGCGCTGCCCTACGTCCACGAGCGCAAGCAGTTCGGACAGCCGATCGGCGAGTTTCAGCTGATGCAGGGGAAGCTCGCCGACATGTACTCGACCATGATGGCGAGCCGGGCGTACGTGTATGCCGTCGGGGCGGCGTGCGATCGCGCCACCACGCCGGACGCGGTGCGCGCGCTGCGCAAGGACGCCGCCGGCGCCATCCTCTACGCCGCGGAGAAAGCCACCTGGCTGGCCGGCGAGACCATTCAGGCGCTGGGTGGCAACGGCTACATCAACGACTATCCCGCCGGGCGCCTGTGGCGGGACGCGAAGCTTTACGAAATCGGTGCCGGTACATCGGAAATCCGCCGAATGCTCATCGGGCGTGAGCTGTTCGGCGACACGGTCTGAGCCTGCGGCCGGCCCGCATTGCCTGCTGCGCGGCAGATTATCGGAGGGTGAGATGAGCGACGCGGATCCCGTGGTCATTGCCGGAGCGGCGCGTACGCCGATCGGTGGCTTCCAAGGTGCGCTGAAAAGCTTCAGCGGGCCGCAACTCGGGGCGGCCGCCATCCGCGCCGCCGTCGAGCGCTCGGGCGTCTCCCCGCAGCAGGTCGAGGCGGTTCTCATGGGCTGCGTGCTGCCGGCGGGCCAGGGTCAGGCGCCGGCGCGGCAGGCGAGCCTCGGCGCGGGTCTGCCGCTGGCGGCGGAATGCACCACGGTCAACAAGATGTGCGGCTCCGGCATGAAGGCGGCGATGCTCGCGCATGACCTGCTGCGTGCGGGCTCGAACGAGGTGATCGTCGCCGGTGGCCTGGAATCGATGACCAACGCACCCTACTTGCTGCCCAAGGCGCGCGCCGGCTACCGCATGGGTCACCAGCAGGTGCTCGATCATATGTTTGCCGACGGCCTGGAGGACGCGTACGAGAAAGGCCGCCTGATGGGATCGTTCGCGGAGGATTGCGCGGATAAGTTCTCGTTTACCCGCGCGGCGCAGGACAGCTTTGCGATCGCTTCACTCGAACGGGCGCAGGCGGCGAACCGTAACGGCTGGTTCGCCTGGGAGACGACCCCGCTGGCGGTGAAATCCGGCAAGGAACAGCGATTCGTCGAAATGGACGAGCAGCCCTTCGCGGCCGATGTAGCGCGCATTTCTTCGCTCAAGCCGGCCTTTCGCGAAGGCGGCACGGTGACCGCCGCCAACTCGAGCTCGATCTCCGACGGCGGTGCTGCCCTGGTGCTGATGAGGCGCTCGACCGCCGAGCGGCTCGGCGTGCAGCCGCTGGCGACCATCGTGGGGCATACCACGCACGCGCAGGAGCCGGCCTGGTTCTCGACCGCACCGGTCGGGGCCATCGCCAAGCTGCTGCAGAAGACCGGCTGGCAGGCGCGCGACGTGGATCTGTTCGAGATCAACGAGGCGTTTGCGGTCGTCACCATGGCAGCGATGGTCGAACACGGCCTCGCGCACGAGCGCGTCAACATCCACGGCGGGGCATGCGCTCTCGGGCATCCGGTCGGCGCTTCCGGCGCGCGCATCATGGTGACCCTGATCGGTGCGCTGCGCCGCACGAGCGGCAAGCGCGGCATCGCGTCTCTGTGCATCGGCGGCGGCGAGGCGACTGCGGTCGCCCTCGAGATGATGTGATCGCGGGCAGCGCGGGGGCGTGGGATCGGATGCCGTGAGCAGCGCCCTCATCATCGGCGCTTCTCGCGGCATCGGTCTGGAGTTCGTGCGCCAGTATCGATCCGAGGGATGGCGAGTCGTCGCGACGGCCCGCTCACACGCCGGCCTGCAGCAGCTCGCCTCCCTTGGCGCCCAGCCCATCGAGCTGGATGTCACCGATCCGGAAGCAGCATCCTGCCTTGCCCGCTCGCTGAAAGCGGACCGCTGGGACGTCGCCGTGTACGTCGCGGGGGTCATCTCTCGCGGCGGGGCGAAGGCCGCACCGGCACGTGCGGAGTTCGATCGCGTTATGCACGCGAATGTCTTCGGAGCGATGCAGTTGATCCCGCTCATCGCACCGATGGTGGCGCGCGCCAGCGGCAAGTTCGGCTTCATTTCGAGCCTGCTCGGATCCATCGCGAGCACGGACTCCAGCGGCACCTGGATGTACCGTGTATCCAAGGCGGCGCTGAACATGGCGCTGCGCGCTGCCCGGGGCGATTATCCCGATGCTGTTTTCATCGCGCTCAATCCAGGCTGGGTGCGCACGGATATGGGCGGGGAAAGCGCACCCGTGACGGTGGATCGCAGCGTCGCCGGGATGCGTAAGGTGATCGCCTCAGCAAGCACGAGCGATGGCGGCGCATTCATCGACCACGACGGGCGACCGGTGCCGTGGTAGCGCTCGCTTTTGCAGTACCGCCGTCGTCACGAAGGTGGGGTGCTGCCTGACTCCTGAAGGTAGGGCGCCCAGCTCCTGACGGCCAGTTGACGGCAAGTCGCCGGAAGCACCGTCGCGGCGCAATTTCACCCTAAAGAATTTCCCCGATCTGCCGACAAACAAGAGAAGCCCGTTCATGGGCTTTCCAGGCGCGGACCTGGCTGGCGGTATTGCCAGCGACTTCGCCGCGCAATTGCCGTCTGCCGAAATTCCGTCGCCGACGGGCCGAGATCGGGGTTATGAGAAGCTTGCTTCTTGCCGTTTGCATGGTGCTGTCGCTCCCGGCGAGCGCTTGCCATTGCCTCGAGCCGCAGATCGCGGACGCCTACGCACGCTCCGTTGCCATCGCCATGGTGCGGATCCAAAGCCTGAAGCCCACGGAGGGCGGCCTGGCCGCCGAAGGCGAAGTTCTCTCGGCCTGGAAGGGCGACCTCCCAGTCATGACCGGGTTCGTGTCGCTTTCCGATTGTGACTATCCGCTCGCGCAGGGGGAGTATTACCTGCTGTTCCTGGAGCGCGACCCCGCGGGGGCGATCACCACCGGACGCTGCCGCGGAAACCGTGAGCGCGGGGAAGCGGCCGTCAGTCTGCACTGGCTCAACCGTTACGGCCGGCGCTCGTCGATCGAATACCCCAACGGCGACCCGCCCACGCCGTGGTCGGTGCGCATATCGCCCAACGACGTACAACGCGACGGCGTTGCCGCGCCGGCCAGCGCCAACTCGAGCGCGGGCGTCTCCTCGGCTTCCGGCATGTCGTCGCCTTCGGGCGTGTCCTCGGCTTCCGGCATGTCGTCGCCTTCGGGCGTGTCCTCGGCTTCCGGCATGTCCCCGGCTTCGGGCATGTCCTCATCCTCGGCGATGCCCGCACCGGCAGGCGCGCAGGCACTGCGCTGAGCCATGCCTGCACCGGCGGGCGCGCAGGCACTGCGCTGAGCCATGCCTGCACCGGCGGGCGCGCTGTTACTGCGCCGAGCGTGGCGGAGCCCTGCCGCCACGACTTAGAATAGCGCGGTGGCAAGTTCGAACAACCCGTACACACCGCCGCGCGCGCCTCTGCAGGAGAATCCCAGCCGCGGTCGTGGCTCGCCCTGGAAAGCTCTCCTGTTCGGCGTGATCACCGATATCGGTGGAACGCTCGTCGCGGTAGCGGTCCTCAGCGTTCTCGCGGCGCTCACCATGGGCGAAGCCGCGTCGGATCCCGAAACCTTCCGCACCTACTTCGATTCCGGTCTCTGGCAGATGCTGCAGATGGTGGTCGGCAGCTTGTGCACTCTGCTCGGCGGCTATGTCGCCGCGCGGATCGCCAATCATGCCGAGTATCGCTATGCGGCGGTCTGCGGTCTGCTCGCTCTCGCGTTGACCGAGTTGTTCGCATCGTTCTTGGCGTCCGGCGCGGACAACCAGGACAATTTCGGCCTGCGCGTGGCCGGCTGGATCGTTACGGTCCCGCTGGCGATGCTGGGAGCCCGCTGGCGGCTCCACCAGAAAGCACTTCAGCAAGCTGACGGGCCCGGACCCGGCGCAGAACCTCCCGCGGGCGGGTGACGATCGGCCGCGCGCCAGCCCTTGCAGGGCGCGGTTTTGCCCGGTCGATCGCGCGAAGGTTGATTGGCGGCGATCACGGGTTCAAGATAGGCGCCCGCTCGCGCCGCAAGATCTCGTGGGAGAAACGATGGACGCATCCAGCCCGGGACAACCGGATATCGTCGTCATCGGCGGCGGCCCCGCAGGGTCGACCGTTGCGCCGCTGCTCGTGCGGCGCGGCTGGCGCGTGGTCCTCGTCGAGAAGGAAAGGCATCCCCGCTTTCACATCGGCGAATCGCTGCTGCCGCTGAATCTGCCGCTGTTCGAACGTCTGGGTGTGGCGGAGGAGATCGCTGCGATCGGCATGCCCAAATACGGCGCGCAATTCGTGTCGACGGTCCACAACAAGTCGATCATGTACGACTTCTCGCTGGCGCTCGACAAGAACTTCCCGCTCGCCTACCAGGTGCGCCGCGCCCCTTTCGACAAGATCCTCATCGACAATGCGCGCCGCCAGGGCGTCGAAGTGCACGAGGAGACGCGCGCAACCGACGTGGAGCTTGCCCCGGCGGGGCAGCGCTCGGTGGTGGTGGCGAAATCGAAGTCCGGCGAGCAATTCCGCTGGGAGCCGCGGCTGGTGATCGACGCCACGGGACGCGACACACTGCTCGCCAACAAGCTGAAGCTCAAGGAAAAGAATCCCAAGCACGCGTCAAGCGCGGTGTACGGCCACTTCCGCGGCGCGCAGCGGCTGTCCGGCCGGGAGGAAGGCAACATCAGCGTGTTCTGGTTCGATCACGGCTGGTTCTGGTTCATTCCGCTCGCGGACGGGACGACCAGCGTGGGCGCCGTATGCTGGCCCTACTACCTGCGCTCGCGCAAGACCGATCCGACGACATTCTTCCTGGACACGATCAAGATGTGCCCGCCGCTCGCCGAGCGGCTGCGCGACGCCACCCTGGAGAACGCGGCGAGCGCCACCGGCAACTATTCCTACGAGTCGCGGCGGTCGTTCGGCGAGGGTTACGTCCTGATCGGCGACTCCTATGCCTTCATCGACCCGGTGTTCTCCTCCGGGGTCTATCTCGCGATGCAGGCCGCTTTCGAGGCGACCGAGGCGATCGACATCTCCCTGCGCAAGCCGGAGCAGCGCGAGGCGGCGTTGCGGCGCTACGATCGCTCGGTCCGCCACGGCATCAAGGCGTTCACCTGGTTCGTCTACCGCATGACTTCGCCGAGCCTGCGCGACATGTTCATGGACCCGCGCAATGTCCTGCGCATCGAGGAAGCGATGATGTCGCTGCTCGCCGGTGACGTGTTTCGCAGCCGCACGGTGATCGCGCGCCTGACGGTTTTCAAGTTCATCTACTACTGCTTCAACATAAGACACTTGACCCGCAGCTTCGCCGCCTGGCGCCGGCGCAAGATGCAGATCGCCACGGCACCCGCGGACAATCCGGCGTCGTAATGGGGGACGCCGGGAGCGCGACCCTGCAAGCGGAACGGCGGCCGCCCATGCGGTGACCGGCGCGCGGGCGCTCATCGCCATCCCGATGCTCGCCGTGGCGGCGGCAGCGGCCCTCGGCGCGGCGCGCCCAGCCGACGCCGTCGAGCTGCCGTTGTGGGAAGCCGGCGTCGGGCCCACCGGCCTGTACCTGCCGGACTACCGCGGCTCGAACCAGTCGCGCGGCTACGTCTATCCCCTTCCCTACGTCATCTACCGCGGCGAGCGCTTCCGCATCGATCGCGACCGGCTGCGCCAGCTGCTGTTCGGCAGCGACCGGCTAGAGCTGGAGGTGAACGCGAACGGCAACGTGCCGGTCAAAAGCAGTCGTGACGAGGCCCGCAACGGCATGCCCGATCTCGATCCAGTCGCCGAGATCGGTCCCGGTTTGAAATACACCGCCTGGAAATCGGATAACCCGCGGCGCGAGCTGACGCTGCGCCTGCCGGCGCGCGCGGCGTTCGCGGTCGCCACCAACTTCTCCCATGTCCACTTCATCGGCTGGGTGTTCCAGCCAGGCATCGGCATGGACTGGTACAACCTCAATCTGGCCGGCTCGCCCGGCTGGAATACCGGCGTGATCGCCAGCGTCATCGCCAATACCCGCCACTACAATCAGTACTACTACAGCGTGCAGCCCGCGTTTGCCACGCCGGAGCGCGCCGCCTACGACGCGCCGGGAGGCAGCGCCGGCGAACAGCTCACGTTCACCCTGTCCAAGCGCTTCACGCGCTTCTGGATGGGCGCGTTCGCCCGCTACGACAGCGTGCGCGGCGGGAGCTTCACGGCGAGCCCGCTGGTGCGTACCCGCCAGAACATCGAGGGCGGCGTCGCCGTGGCGTGGATCTTCGGTCAGTCCGACCGGATGGTGGATGTGCCGTGAGCGCCGGCACGCACCGCTGAGCAGGGATCGGCGCGAGGGACTGTCTACTTCACGCTCTTCTGCAGCCAGTCGTCGACGAGCTTCGCGATCTCCAGGTTATTCTTCTCGATCATCACCATGTGGCCGTTGCCGTAGATACCCCGGTCCTGCAGCCGCATGTGCTCGGCGGACACCCCGGCCTGCTGCAGAAACTTCACCGTGCAGTGGTCATAGACCTGGTGATAGGACGCTTCCGCCGACATCACCACCACCGGTATGCCCTTCAAGTTGGTCAGCTGGCGGGCGGGATTCTTTTGCATCCAGCAGACGAATAGATCCGGCCCGTCCGCCGCCGGCTCGCGCTCGACCGCGATCTCCGCCGGATCCTTGACCGGCGGATCGTACGTGAGCGGGATGTCAGCGGGCCCCCAGGGCCGTGCCTTGCCCGTGCCGATGATGGTCGCCTCGAACGGCGGCCCGGCCGGCTCGATCGCGACGATGGCCTTGACCAGCTGCGGCCGCGCGTCCGCGATCAGCCAGCCAAAGGCGCCGGATTGGGAGTGGGTCAGCAGGATCGCGGGGCCGATCCGGTCCAGCAGCGCGGCGCCCGCTTTCTGGTTGCGCTCCTCCGTCACCTCGTTGGAGATGACCGTCTCCACCTGCGTCGCATAGAACGCATCGAAGATCGGATCGCCCTTTCTGCCTTTGTTCGGGCCGTCGCCGGGCCACTGCGTATGCTTCTTCGCCTGCGGCCACGTTCCCGCCTTCTCGATCGCCGTGAACTGGAACTCTTCGCCGGCTGCCGTGAACATGCGGGTCGCGCCGTCGCCAGGATGCCACGCGGAACGGCCCCGCATCGGCTGATCGATCATGTAGACGACATAGCCCTGCTCGACGAAGTACTCGGCCCATCCCTTGCGCCCGTCCGGCGTTCCCATCCAGTTCGTGGCCGTCTGCCCCGCCCCGTGAATCAGCACCAGCGGATAGGGGCGCCGCATGTCCTTCGGGGCCAGCACCTCGACGTAGATCTGACCACGCATGATCTCCTTGCCCGGTTCGCCGACATACTCGCCGCCCACGTAGAAGTAGCCGCGCGCCGCCACCGCTGACTGATCGACGACGGGCACCGGCAGCCTGGGCGGCGCGGCGCCGGCGGTCGCAGCAGCCGCGCCGAGCCAGACCGCCG
>Ga0210394_10006959_pt1 | contig 12075 bp, 18 predicted proteins | sample IncBWC12MmetaG_FD_160121 | JGI IMG/M metagenome (GOLD analysis project Ga0210394, IMG submission 160121) | Forest soil microbial communities from Barre Woods Harvard Forest LTER site, Petersham, Massachusetts, United States - Inc-BW-C-12-M | ecosystem: Environmental > Terrestrial > Soil >... | reverse complement strand
TGGATCAAGGACCACCGACAGGCCGCTGCTGGCGGGCAGGACTCGCGATGAGCTCGAGGCGCTGCTGGCACAGAGGCGGTCCCGATACCTGGAAGCGATCCACCGCGTCGACGGCGACCGCGCTGCAGACGACGTCGCGGAGGAGATCCTGCAGCTATGGTCCGACTGATAATCGAAGCGCCGGCCGGCAGCTACCCGGTGGTGATCGGGAGCAATCTGAACCGCGAGCTTCGCAGCGCAGTCGCGCGTCTCGATGCGACCGCGGCGCCGATCGTCACCGATGCGAATGTCTTGCCCTGGGCCAAAAAGGTCGCGAAGACGATCAAGCGAGCCGGCGTCAAGTCGCCCATCCATGTCATCCGCCCGGGAGAGCCGTCCAAGTCGATGACCGCGCTGGGAGACTTGCTTGCGTTTCTGGAGCGCCAGCAGGTTGACAGGGCGGGCTGCATCATCGCCGTCGGCGGCGGGACCGTCGGCGACCTGGCAGGCTTCGGCGCCGCTGTCTGGCAGCGAGGGATCAAGGTCGTGCAGGTGCCGACGACTCTATTGGCGATGGTGGACTCGAGCATCGGGGGCAAGACCGGGGTCAACGGCCGGCGTTCGAAGAACGCGATCGGCGCCTTCTGGCAGCCGGCCGCGGTGGTGGCGGACCTCGCGTTTCTCGAAACCCTGCCACCCGTCAACTTCAGGGAGGCGTTTGCCGAGGTTGTAAAGTACGCCGTTGCTATGGACCGCGGGCTTTACGAGGTGTTGCTCAAAAACCGCGATCGCCTGGTCGGCGGCGACAGGTCGGCGCTCGAGAAGGTCGTGTTCCAGTGCGCGATGGCCAAAGCGCTGGTGGTGGCGAAGGACGAGCGCGAGGCCGGGCCCCGCGCCATCCTCAACTACGGGCACACCGCCGGGCACGCGCTCGAAGCGGCCAGTGGGTTCCGCATCTCCCATGGGCGGGCGGTGGCTTTTGGCATGCGCGTCGCGGCCCGGATCGCGTTCTCCATGGACCTGTGCACCAGGCGATTCGTCGAGTCGCAGGACGCGATGCTCACTGCCTACGGCTTGCCTGATCGACCGCCTCGTGTCGAGCTGGCAAAAGTTCTCGCTGCGATACCTCGCGACAAGAAGGCGCGCAGGGGCAAGGTCGCGTGGGTGCTGCCGCGCCGGCTTGGTCATGCGGAAACCGGGCATGCGGTGCCGGGGGCGGTCGTCAGCCGGGTGCTGCGCAAGGCGCTGGCATGAAACGCATAGTCATCGTCAACGGACCGAACCTGAACCTGCTTGGAAAGCGGGAGCCTCACATCTACGGGACTCGCTCGCACGCCGACCTGGTCAAGACGGTGCGCGCGAAAGCTCGCCAGCTCGGGGTCGAGGTCAGCGTGTTCCAAAGCAACCACGAAGGCGCGCTCATCGACTTTCTTCAGACGCAGGCGCCGGGGTCGCTGGGCATCATCATCAACCCCGGAGCACTGTCGCACTACTCGCTGGCGCTGTTCGACTGCCTGCAGTCGCTCGAGCTGCCGACAGTGGAGGTCCACCTGTCGAACATTCACGCCCGGGAAGAATTTCGTTCCAGGAGCGTCACCGCCCGAGCGGCGAAGGGCGTGATCACAGGCCTTGGCTTCTCCGGCTACCTGCTCGCGATGGAATACCTCACTGAGAAATGATCTCGACCAACGACTTCCGCAACGGGACAATGTTCGAGATGGACGGGCAGCTGCTCAGCGTGGTGAGCGTCGAGCACATCAAGCTGGCGCGTGCCGGCGCCGTCATCAAGGCCAAGCTTCGCAACCTTTTAACCGGCTCGATCTTCGAGCAGAGCTTTCGCAGCGGCGACAAGTACAAGACGGTCCGCATCGACAAGAAGGCGGCGACGTATCTGTACGGGGATGGCAGCCACCATTACTTCATGGACACCCAAACCTACGACCAGGTCGCCGTCGACGAGGAGATGATCGAAGATGTGCTCCCGTTCCTGAAGGAAGGCAGCCCCGCTTATCTGCTGCGCTACGACGACAAGCTCATCGGGGTGGAGCTGCCGATCAACGTCGAGCTCAAGGTGGTCGACACCGACCCCGGGTTCAAGGGCGACACGGTGTCGGGGGCGACCAAGCCGGCGAAGCTGGAAAGCGGCGCCAAAATCAACGTCCCGCTGTTCATCCAGCCAGGCGATGTGATCAGGGTGGACACCCGAACCGGGACCTACATGGAACGGGCCTGAGCCAGATTCGGCCTCGGGACCCGGCTGGTATCCTGCCGGAGATGGGATCCAATGGCAGCCTCGGAGCGGTCAGGGTGGCCAACGAGGTGATCGCGAGCATCGCCGCGCTGGCCGCGTGCGAGGTCGAGGGGGTCGCCGGCATGGACGAGACCGCCGCCCGCCACTTCGGTGACTGGGTGCGCCGCCAGACCGCGCACCGCGGCGTCCGCGTCTCGGTCGAGGCCGATCGCTCGATCCACCTGGAGGTCTTCATCACCGTCGACTCGGAAGGCAAGCTGGCCGAGGTGGCAAGCGCCGTCCAGGCCAACGTCGTGGAAGCGACAGAGCGAATGCTCGGGCTGGAAGTGGGGGAGGTCAACGTCTTCGTCTCGAGCGTCGCGTTCGCGCAGTAGGACTTGGGCAAGCGCCACCAGGCCAGGGAGCTCGCGCTCAAGGTCCTGTTTCAGCTGGAGAGCTCGGAGGACGACCCTGACGAGGTGCTGCGCTATCACGCAGCCGAGGGCGCCGCGACCAGCGATGTCGCGCATTTCGCCACTCAGCTCGTGCGCGGTGTGATCGCGAACCGCGAGAAGCTGGACGCCGTCCTCTCCGCTACGTCAGAGCACTGGAAGCTCGAGCAGATGGCCAAGGTCGACCGCATCGTCCTGCGCATCGCCGTGTACGAGATCACGATTGACCGGCATGTGCCGACGAAGGCGGCGATCAATGAGTCGATCGAGCTCGCCAAAACTTTCTCGGGCGAGGAAGCCGGGCGTTTCGTGAACGGCATCCTGGGCCGGGTGGCGGCCAGCGTCACATGACCTCAGCCGAGCAGCTTCCGTTTCCTGAATCCGCGCCAGGGGACGAGTTACGTGCGCTCAGCTTCGAGACGCTGCTGGCCCGGCTCGAAAGCACCATCTCTCTCCTCGCAGAGGGCAGCGCCCCGCTGGACGAGCTGGTCGCCGCCCATCAGCTGGCCGCCGGCCTGCTGGCCGAGGCAGAACGCCGCCTCGAATCGTTGAAAGCACGCGCCGACGAGCTGGTCGCCGCCCTCAAGACATGACGTACCTCCTCGCGCCGCTGGTGGCCTGGACGATCGCCCAGACCGCCAAGGTGATCCTGTACTCGGTCCGCGCTCGCCGGCTGAACCTGCGCGTGCTCGCGGTCACCGGCGGAATGCCCAGCAGCCACAGCGCGATCGTGATGGGTCTGACCACGGCGATCGGTAAACATGCGGGCGTGACTTCCCCCGCCTTTGCGATCGCACTTATCTTCTCTTTCGTGGTGATGTACGACGCGGCAGGGCTGCGGCGCGCTGCCGGCCGCCAAGCCGCCATCCTCAACCGGCTGGTCGAAGACCTCGTGCACATGCGCGGCGTTCAAGAGCAAAAGCTCCGAGAGCTGCTCGGTCACACGCCGGTCGAAGTCCTCGTCGGCGCGGTGCTCGGCGTGGCGGCCGGGCTCATCCTTTAACCGTGCCTCGCCTCGATATCCTGGTGACGAGAAGCGGCCTGGCCGAGTCGAGGGAGCGCGCGCAGGCCCTGATCATCGCCGGGAAGGTTCGGGTGGCGGGCGAGACGGTCCGCCGCCCCGACCGTGCGGTCAGCGACGATGCCGCGATCTCGGTTGAGGAGGGGCCGGCTTACGCCAGCCGGGGCGCACTGAAACTCGGCCCCGCGCTGACCACGTTTGGCGTCGACCCCGCCGGCCTCGTATGTGCCGACATCGGTGCTTCCACCGGTGGCTTCACCGATGTCCTGCTGCGTCGCGGTGCCGCCAGGGTCTACGCGATCGACGTCGGACGCGGCTTGCTTCACTGGCGATTGCGGCAGGATCCTCGCGTCGTCGTGATCGAGCGGGTCAACGCGCGCGAGCTGGAGACGTTTCCAGAACCCGTGAGCCTCATCGTCATCGACGTGTCGTTCATCGGGCTGGAAAAGGTCCTGCCCGCCATGCGCCACGCGGCGCCGGAGGCGGAGGTCATCGCGCTGTTCAAGCCGCAGTTCCAGGTCGGACGCTCTGAGGTGGGCAAGGGCGGCATCGTGCGGGACCAGCAGGCTATCGATGCCGCCCTCGATGCTTTCCGAGTTTGGTGCGAGGCAAATGGGTACGCGCTCAAAGCCCAGGCCCCATCCGAGCTGCCGGGCATGGACGGCAACCAGGAGATATTCCTGGAACTGGTCCCCTCATGAGCGCGGCCAAGACGCGCCGGACTGCCGTGGCGCAGAAGGTGTGCATTCTTCGCGCTCCTCATGCGGACCGGGTCGCGGTCGAGGCGACGAGCAAAGCGCTCAAGACTCGAAAGATCGCCTGGTGGGAGGCGGATCGGGACGGCCCCGAGAGCGCTATCACCGCCCACCTTGGGGCAACCACCCTCATGGTGACCCTTGGCGGCGATGGCACCTTCCTTGCCGGTGCCCGGTTGGCTGCGCCAAGGGGGATCCCGATCCTGGGCGTCAACCTCGGCCGTCTGGGGTTTCTGACCGAGGTCGAGGCGCACCAGATCGACGATGGGCTGGGCCGCTTCTTCAAAGCTGCCTACCGGATCGAGGAGCGAACGATCCTGCAGGTGACTTTGCGGCGGGGCGGCCGGAACATCGTGCGTGCCATCGGCCTCAACGAGGTGGTCGTCAACCGCGCCGGCGACGCCCGCATGCTGCGGGTCGAGATCGACGTCGCGGGGCAGGCGGTCGGGGTCATCGATGCGGACGGCGTGATGGTCGCCACGGCGACCGGGTCCACGGCGTACGCGCTGGCCAGCGGCGGCCCCATCCTGGAGCCCACCCTCAGCGACCTCGTGGTCGTGCCGATGAACCCCTTCGCTCTGACCGTGCGACCCATCGTGTTCCCCCCGGGGCAGGACATCAGCCTGGCGGTGGTGAGAGGACCCGCCGAGATGCGAGTCGACGGCGCCCGCAAGAGCAACGCGGTCGAGACCGGCGACTCGGTCAGATGCGGCTCCCACCCCAAGCGTCTCAAGGTGGTCCGGTTCAGTCCACCCGAGGCCTTCTATCGCCGATTAGGCGAGAAGCTTGGTTGGGGGCGTCCCCTCGTTCCCAAGAAGTGACGCTGCGCGAACGGAACCAATGCTGCGTGAGCTGAACGTTCGCGACCTCGCCCTCGTGGCGGAATCGCGAGTGCGGTTCGGCCCCGGGTTGAACCTGTTGACCGGTGAGACCGGCAGCGGGAAGTCGCTGATCGTGGATGCTCTCGGGCTGACCCTTGGCGACCGCGGGGGGGCCGACCTCGTCCGCCATGGCGCCGACAAAGCGACGATTGAAGGGGTCTTCGACTCGGTGGTGCTGCAGCGAGAGATCGGCAAGCGAACCGCGGCGCGCATCGACGGTCGCACGGCCAACCCAGGCCAGCTGCGTGAGCTCGGCCGCGGGCTGGTCGCGCTGCACGGCCAGCACGAGCACCATGCCCTGCTCGACGCCGACACGCAAACCGAGCTCCTCGACGGCTACGCAGGCGCCAACGCGTTGCGCGCTGCGGTGGCTGCCGCGCACGCCGCATGGACGGCAGCCCTGGAGAAAGTGGCGGACCTCGAACGGCTTCGCTCGCGGGGGCAGCGCGAGGAGGAGTACCTTCGCTGGCAGCTCGAAGAGCTGCGCGCTGCCGATCTGCGTCCCGGCGAGGACGCGGAGCTTACGGCCGAGCGATCAGCGGTCCGGCACGCGGCCCGCCTCGAGGCGCTGAGCCGCGAGTCTGGTGCGGCGCTTCGCGAGGATGGAATCGCCCGCGCAGCGGCGGCCGTCTCGGCTGCGGCCGAGCTCGACCCGCGCCTGAGCGACCAGGCGTCGCGGCTGTCCGCCCTCGAGAGCGAGATCGCCGACGTCGCCGACGAGCTCCGGCGTTACAGCGAGCTGATCGATTCCGATCCGAGCCGGCTCGAGACTCTCGAATCGCGCCTCGCTTTGCTGGACACCATCAAGCGCAAATACGGCGGGACGCTCGAGGCCGCGATGGCCGAGAGAGCCAGGCTCGAAAGCCAGATTGGCGCTACCCAGGATCTCGATTCGGCCGTCGCGTCGGCCGGGAAGGCACGCGCCGCAGGCCGTATCGAGCTCGAGGGTGCCGCATCGCGTTTGACCCGAGCACGCTCGAGCGCGGCCAAGCGCATGCAGGCAGCCGTGGCCGCCGAGCTGAAGGGTCTTCGGCTGGAGGGCGCGCGCTTTGTGATCGAGCTGCGATCGCGCGCGGAAATCGGGCCAACCGGTGTCGAGTCGGCGGAGATGATGTTCTCGGCGAACCCCGGCGAGCCGATCGCGCCGCTGGCGCGCGTTGCCTCGGGCGGCGAGCTGGCGCGCTTGATGCTGGCGATCAAGACGGTGGGAGCCGACGCTGACCAGCTGCCCACCCTGGTGTTCGACGAAGTGGATGCGGGGATCGGCGGCGAGGCTGCGATCCAGGTCGGGTTGCGCCTGAAAGCGCTGGGTGCCAGGCACCAGGTCCTGGTGGTCACGCATCTTGCCCAGATCGCAGCCTTCGCCGACCACCACCTACTGGTCGAAAAAGCGCCAGGCGAGGACGGGCGCAACGTGGTTTCAGTCAGGGAGCTCGCCACCGACGAGGAACGTGCGAAAGAGCTGGCGCGGATGATGAGCGGCGGCGTCACGCCGAAGGCGATCGCGCGAGCGCATGAGCTTCTCCAGGAGTCCAGACACTGATGGCGCGGTTGTTCACCGGCCCCGAAGACAAGCGGATCAAGCGCGCGCTCTGCATCGTGGCTCACCCTGACGACATCGAGTTCTACTGCGCCGGCGTCGTGCTGATGATGGCCGGCCACGGGGTGGTGGTCGATTTCGTCCTCGCGACGTCGGGCGACAAGGGGGCACGCGATGCGACGAAGTCACGCGCCAAGATCGCGCAGATTCGCGAGCGCGAACAGGAGCTGGCGGCCGATGTGCTGGGAGTCAAGCGGGTGGCGTTTCTCCGCCACCCTGACGCCGAGCTGGTCGAGAGCCTCGAGCTGCGCCGGGAATTCGTCGCCGAGATCCGCGCCACCAAGCCGGACGTGCTGTTGACCTTCGACCCGAATGTCCTCTATCGCTTTCATCCCGATCATCGCGTCGTCGGCCGCGTTGCGCTTGACGCCGCCTGGCCGAGCGCCCGCGACGCGCTCACGTTTCCGAAGGCGGGTCCGCCCCATGAGACAGCAGAGGCGTGGTGCTTCGGCGGCTTGCAGGCGGACCTCGAGATCGATGTGGGCGGCGTGCTCGGCAAGAAGATCGAGGCCCGGTTGGCGCATGCCAGCCAAACCAAGAGTCCTCAGGCTCTGATGCGACGCTGGCGGGCTATGGCTCGCCTCGAAAAGTTTCACCAAGTGAACCTGAGATAGCCTTACCCCTCGTGGAACCGCCTGCCGCTGCTCCGCGCCTTGACGTCAAGACGCCAGTGTTCGAGGGGCCGCTCGAGCTGCTGCTGGCCCTGGTCGAACGGGAAGAGGTCGACATCTTCGAGGTTTCCCTCGCCCAAGTCACCGACGCCTACCTGGTCGAGCTGGCCGGGCGGGAGGTCCCCGACCCGACCGAGATGGCTGAGTTCCTATGGATGGCGGCGCGACTGCTGCTGTTGAAGTCGATCCGCCTCCTGCCCGGTGAGCCGCCGACCGACGAGGAGACCGAGCTTCTCGGTTGGGAGGAGGACGTGCGCTTGCGCCTCGAGGAGTACCGCGCGTACAAGGAGATGGCTCAGGGCCTCATGACGCGCGCAGAGTCGGAACCCTTCGCGTTTCCCCCGCCACCCCGCCAGGTCGACGCGGCGGGCCAGGAAGAGCCGCTCGAGGTTGGCCTTCTGGTGGTCGCGTTTAACAGCGTCCTCGCGCGCGTGCCGCCGCGACCGCTGGTCGTGACTGGACGGACATGGACGCTCGAGGAAAAGCTCGACGCGATTTCGAGGCGCCTGCATCACGGGCCGCTCGAGCTCCTCGAGCTGATACTCGAGTCGGAAGACCGCCTCGAGGCGGTGGTCACCTTCGTCGCCGTGCTGGAACTGCTGCGGCGGTCGCTCATCAGCGTGCGGCAGAAAGAACGTTTCGGCCCCATCCACATCGAATCTCGAACGCCGCCCGAGGAGGCTGCCACGTGAGCGACCTCTCAGCCACTCTCGAGGCGATCCTGTTCAGCTCCAACCGGCCGATCAAGCTACGCGAGCTCCAGCAGGCGACAAGCTGCGACAAGACCGCCGTCGAGCACGCGCTTGAAGAGCTCAAGGTGGCGCTCGAGGGACACGGGGTGATGTTGATGCGCCACCACGATGAGCTGAACCTGGCAACGCGGCCGGCCTATGCCGCCGCCGTGCGTCGCGCCCTTCGCCCAGAGGTGTCGGGCAAGCTCTCGCCGGCGGCCTATGAAACGCTGGCGATCGTCGCCTACCAGCAGCCTGTGCCTCGCTCGCGCATCGAAGAGGTGCGTGGCGTCAACTGCGAGAGCGTCCTCACCAACCTCGAGCTGCGGGACCTGATCACCGAGGTCGGTCGAGGCACGGGACCAGGCCTGCCGAGGCTGTACGGCACCACGATGAGATTTCTGCAGGTGATGGGCCTCGAGTCGCTCGATCATCTGCCCGTGCCTCGGCTCGACCGCATGGAGGTGGGGCCATCGGCGACGAATCCTCTGACCTAGGGGGGGTGCGCCGGGAGAAGGAGCGGCTTAACCGCTTTCTCGCGAGGGCGGGCGTGGCCAGCCGCCGCGCCGCCGACGAGCTGATCGCATCTGGAGCCGTACAGGTCAACGGCGAGCTGCCAACGCCCTCAGGCCTGTTCGTCGACCCGGATAAGGACACCGTCACCGTCGACGGGCGCCCCGTCAAGCCGGTGACGCGGCATCGCTACGTTGTCGTCAACAAGCCCCTCGGGGTGATCACGACGGCGCGCGACGAGCAGGAGCGGACGACAGTGCTGGACGTGGTCGGAGACGAGGGGCTGGCCGGCCACCGTCTTTTTCCCGTGGGCAGGCTCGACGCCGACACCTCTGGCCTGCTGCTCTTGACAGATGACGGCGAGCTGGCGTTTCGCCTCACCCACCCGCGGTACAAGGTCGCCAAGGAATACATCGCGACGGTTATCGGCAACCCGACGCCCGCCGACCTGGAGATCCTTCGCACCGGTGTGAAGCTGGAGGATGGCGTCAGCGCGCCGGCCGAGGTGGAGACCCTCGCGGTCACTGCCGGCAGTCGAGACTCGAGCCTCGCGGAGCTGCGAATAGTCATCCGCGAAGGCCGCCAACGGCAGGTGCGGCGGATGATGCATGGGATCGGCCACAAGGTGCACTCCTTGCGCCGCGTCGGGTTCGGGCCGTTGCTGATCGGCCGGCTCAAGGTCGGTGGCTGGCGGCTGCTGGGCGACGCCGAGGTCGCGGCTTTGCGCCGGGCGGTAGGTATCGACACGAAATGATCATCGCCATCGACGGCGGGGTGGCTTCCGGAAAATCCGCTGTTGGGAAACGCGTGGCCGAGGCTCTCGGCCTGCCGTTCGTCGACAGCGGGCTCATGTACCGCGCGGTGACCAAGCTGGCGGCCGAGCGCGGTATCGATCCCGGTCATACCAAAGCGATCACCGAGCTCGCGAGGTCCGTCGAGCTGAAGGTCGATGGAGAAAGAGTGTGGGCAGATGGAGTTGAGCTGACCGACGGCATCTTCGACGCCGACCACATGGACGCGCTGCCGCGCATCTCCGCGATTGCCGGCGTGCGGGAGGCCCTGGTCGCGCAACAGAGGCGCCTCGGACAAGGCGGTGTCGTGATGGCGGGTCGAGACATTGGCACCGTGGTCTTTCCCGACGCCGGCCACAAGTTCTTCCTCACGGCCAGCCTCGACGAAAAGGTGCGGCGACGGGCCGCACAGTATGAGAGGCGCGGCGAGAACGTCGACGAGGCGGCGATGCGCAAAGAGGTGGCAGCCCGCGACCGTGTCGACACGGAGCGCGCCGTGGCACCGCTGCGCCCAGCGACCGACGCCGTCGCCATCGACACCGACGACCTGAACGTCGACCAGGTCGTCGACACGATTCTCGAGCGCATCGGCGAGCGCCGCCAGGCGAAGTGATCTATACGTTCCTGCGCTGGCTGATGCGCGCGATGACGCGCACCTACCTCATCGGCTTGTTTCACGTCACCGGCGCTGAGAACGTGCCGAGGACCGGTCCGCTGATCGTTTGCCCGAGCCATTCGGGCACCCTCGACCCGCCGATGGTGCCGGCATTCATTCCGAGGTCGGACAGCTGGAGCATGGCCAAGTCGGAATACTTCAAGGGCGGCATCGTCGAGATGCTGTTCCGTTGGTACCACTCATTCCCGGTGGTGCGGCACACCGCGGATCGCGCTGCGCTAAAGCGTTCGTTCGACCTGCTCAAGGCAGGCCACACGCTGATCATCTATCCAGAGGGCACGCGCGTCGAGTCGGGCGTGCTCGCAGAGCCTGAACCTGGCGCCGGTTTCATCGCTCAAAAAGCGGGCTGCCCGGTTTTGCCAGTCGGTTTGTCTGGGACTCGCGACTGCCTGCCGAAAGGCGCTCACTGGCCGCGCCGCGTGCCGGTGAGCGTGACGTTCGGCAAACCGTTCCTGGTGGCATCAAAGCGACCGGATGGCACCCGGGTGTCGCACCAGGAGGCGGCCGACGCGATCATGGTCCAGATCGCAGAACTACTGCCGCCGGAGCAGCGGGGTGCATTCGGCAACCTCGAATCCCATCGCCGGCGACTGGCGGGAGTGACCAAGCTGATCCCTTCCGATTAGATCTCCAGGGTCGCCACGGCAAACGGGACTAACGGATGGTGCCGGATCCGGATACGGATTTCGTCACGCCCAGATACGTGACACTGCCTCTGATCGACCACGTTCCACCCCAGGTCATTTGTAGGGCCATGAGTTCGGGGGTGCAACAGCCGCTGTAACGGTCAACGTGGGTGCTTGGCGGGGTCGGGCACGGTGGGTAATAACAGGGACCAGGTGGGGGGTTGACGACCCTCGTCAAAATCAGCCGAAAGGAGCCGGGCAAGCGGACGCCGCGCGAGTCGAGCACGGTGACGGCAACGCTGTGGAGCATGGAATTGAATGTGATCAGGCTGACTTCGGCGGTCCAAATGGATGGTCGCCCAATCTGGGTCGGCTTGGTGACCGGTTTCGGCTGCTCCGAGGTGAGCAACGGCGAGGCGGTCGGTGAAGGCGTCGCCAGCGGCGACGGCGCCATGATCTGGGTCGCCGTCGGCGATGGGACCCCGGACTGAACGGACGAGGTTGGGCTGGAGGTCGTGCAAGCGACCAGGCTGGCGGTCATCGCCATGGTCAGGAGATGCAGCACCCGCCGCAAATAACGACCACTCAGCGTCCTTCCCGGCCCCATCGAAAGGAACGGTAAGGGTTTGAGGTGCCCTGTCAAGGCGCGCCGAGAGCGGTTAGTTGATCGCGGGTCGGGCCCAGTCGTCCTCGGTGAGGCTGCCCAGCGCCGGGTTGAAGCAGGCGTCGAAGGCCTCCTTCAGCGTCTGCGGCGAGAGCTTGGGCGGCTCCTGCCGATAATTGGCCAGATCGACAAGCCGCGCGATCAGCGCGCGAGGGTGCGACCCTCGCAAGGGCTTCTTGCCGTACAGGTTGTTCAGCAGATACCCGATCGCCTTCTCGTCGAAGGCCACGCCCTGCCGATCGCACTCGTACCTGAGGATCCGTCCGAACGCTTCCGGCGACGGGTTGCCAACGCCGATCTTGTAAGCCATGCGGCGCAGGAAGGCTTCGTCGACCAGCTCGGTGGGCGAGAGGTTGGTCGAGAACACGACCTGGCAGAGGAAGGGCAGCTCGATCTTGCGTCCGGACGCCGAGAGGTCGAGGTAGTCGACCTTCTTCTCCATCGGCACGATGAAGCGGTTGAGAAGCCGCATCGGCGGCACCTCT
>Ga0210394_10006958_pt1 | contig 12079 bp, 10 predicted proteins | sample IncBWC12MmetaG_FD_160121 | JGI IMG/M metagenome (GOLD analysis project Ga0210394, IMG submission 160121) | Forest soil microbial communities from Barre Woods Harvard Forest LTER site, Petersham, Massachusetts, United States - Inc-BW-C-12-M | ecosystem: Environmental > Terrestrial > Soil >... | reverse complement strand
AGACTCTTCCCCATGGCGTGAGTTACGGGATACAAGCGAGTTCCCGATCCTCCCGCCAGGATGATGCCCTTATAGCCAACGTTCGTCGATCCTTGCTTCATAGGAATTTGTCGAGTTGAACCCGCAGTCGATTTACGAAGAGTAGTGCGTTTCAATCCATTGCCGGTAGCCGCCACTTGTCACGTCGCGTACCCACTCTTCGTGCTCCAGATACCACCGTACCGTTTTTCGAATTCCGGTCTCGAATGTTTCCTTAGGACGCCAACCGAGTTCCCGCTCGATCTTCGTCGCGTCCATGGCGTATCGCCAGTCGTGACCGGGACGGTCTTTCACAAACGTCACCAGGCTGCGGCGCGGAGAACCTCGAGTCCCAGCCATCTCGTCCACGATGTCACAGATCGTTACGACGATGTCGATGTTGCGCTTCTCGTTCCAACCGCCGATGTTATAAGTCTGCCCGACACGTCCGCGACCGAGCACGGTTGCGATCGCTTCGCAGTGATCCTCCACATAAAGCCAGTCGCGAACGTTTTGACCGTCGCCGTAAACCGGCAGCGGTTTACCGTCGCGCGCATTGAGGATTATGAGTGGGATCAGCTTTTCCGGAAACTGAAATCGCCCGTAGTTATTGGAGCAATTCGTGGTGAGCGTCGGTAAACCGTAAGTGTGGTGATAGGCGCGCACAAAATGGTCTGAGGCCGCCTTCGACGCAGCATATGGACTATTCGGAGCATAAGGTGTCTTTTCTGAGAACGGTGGATCCTCGGTGCCCAGCGATCCATACACCTCATCCGTGGAAACGTGAAGGAAGCGAAAAGCAGAACTGTCCTGTCCGCCGAGACCGCCCCAGTAAGTTCGCACCTCTTCCAGCAATGCGAACGTTCCGTCCACATTGGTGCGGACGAAAGCATCCGGTCCGCTGATGGAGCGATCCACGTGGCTCTCAGCCGCGAAGTGCACGACAGCGCAGGGCTGATGACGTTCTAACAGGCCTCGCACCAGGCTCCGGTCAGCGACATCCGCGTGGACAAACTCGTACCGTTTCTGGCTCGTAATAATTTCCAGGTTGCGTAGATTGCCGGCGTAGGTAAGTTTGTCCAGATTCACAATAAAGGCTGGATCTTGCTCAATCCGCTGCAGGATAAAGTTGGATCCGATGAAACCTGCGCCGCCGGTGACCAGGATCGTGTTTTCCATAGAGGTGGAAAGTAGCCGGAACAGGCAGCACGCGTTTGCGAATCACGGTACCGCCGACATTTTACAATTTCAATTGTAAACAAAAAGGACGGGATTCATCCCGTCCTCCTGTTGGTGCTTGCGGTTCTATGTAGGTTCCAATGTTTGGTTGAGGGTCGCCGCGGCCTTCTCCTATCCCGCCTTTCGTTGGGGCGGAGGCGCGGGCGCTATTATTCGTTCATTTGGTTTTCTGGGCACAATGTCAGTCGATTTTCGGCCCATCATTGTGAGATAGACCCCTTCCACTTGGGAGGCGACCTCGCCCCACTGATATTGTTCGCGAACCCGGCGCCGCGCAGCCTGTCCTGCGGCCTCGCGCACCGCCGGATTCGCAATGAGGAATCTCAAACGTTCCGCCAGGTCGGCAACGTCCCCACAGCGGAAGGTAAATCCGGCGGTTTCGATGGCTTCTCGATTTTCGGGGACATCGCTGCTCAGCACGCACAAACCTGCGCCCATTGCATCCAGCAGCGCGAGCGATAAGCCTTCAAGTTCCGATGGCAAGACGAATACCATGGCATTTGTCAGCAACTCGTCGAGATCGTCGCCAGAAACCCAGTCCAGTATCTTGATGCGTTCACCGGCATGGCTTCGCAACTGACGCGAGTACTCGTCGCAGTAGCTCGAAGCTCCGGCCATCACCAGTTTTGCGTCGGTCTCCAACCGCTCATAGGCCTCTACCAGCAGGTGGCATCCTTTTTCCGGTGAGAATCTTCCGAGAAACAAAATATATTTCCCGGGCTCAAGTCCCCAGTCGAATATCTTGTTGGGAAAAGATCGTTCACGTAGTATTCCGCCATTCGGTATGTAGTAAGTCTGGACTCGGTAGGTTTGGCGATAGTGTTCTCCCAGAGTGCGCGAGACGACCATCGTGCCGTTCGGAAGACTCACCGCCGCGCGTTCGCCGGCCCTCAGCACCGCAGAGGCAATTCGTCCCCATTTTTTTCGGAGCCAGTCCAGCCCTTGCACCGTGACGACAGTTTTCTTCCCGGCTAGGCGCGGAATAAATGAAAACAATGCCGGTCCCAGCGCGTGGTAGTGGACCACATCACAAGGCTGAGTGAGAACGTGGAAGGTGCTCAGGAGCGTGTGCAGTAGCGTCTCGAGATGTTTGGAGCGGATGGTGGGCAGACGCACCACCCGCATTCCGTTGTGCTTTTTTCCCGGCGGCGTGAAGTATGTCCGGCAATATACCGTTACGCGGTGTCCCATCTCCGCCAGGCGGCCGCCAACCTCTTCGTAGTAGGTTTCGATGCCGCTGTACTTGGAGACAACACCGCGTCCGCCAATGAAGGCGACTCGAAGCGCAGGTTTGGTGCTCGCCACTACTCGAGAAGGCTTCGGTTGTGGTCTTCTGTTTCCGCTAAGGAGGCCTTCATATAATTTCAGCAAAGCATCGTAGTGCGCTTCTGGCGAGTTAGCCGAGCACACCTGTTCACGGCCCGCTCTTCCCATTTTCTCGGCTAGTGCCGGCCGGTCGCTTAGAAACTTAATTGCAGATACCAGTTGCTCTACATCTCCAGTTCTGTACAAAACACCCGTTTCCCCCTCGTCCACGAGTTCCCGACGTGAACCCAGATCAGAGGCCACCACAGCTCGGGCCTGCGCATAGGATTCAAGGATTGTCTTGCCCAGAGTTTCGTAGGCGTGCGATGGCAACACGGTAAACGAAGAATCGGCAATCGCGTTCTCCAATTCCTCTCCCTTTATGTGACCCGAAAACTCAACGTTGCCTAGCCCTAGTTCGGCGGTCATTTGCTCCAACCGGCTCCGCTCCGGCCCATCCCCCGCGATGACCAGTCGAAGATCCGGTAGCCGCTGCATTGCGTGCAGCAAGTCGTCGATACCTTTTTCGCGTGACAACCTGCCAAAATAAAGTAGGGGCCCAGCACTCGCACTGGGCTTCGATACCGGCTTGACTCGCTGGAAGTGAGGAAGCACTTCGAACTTCGACGGATCCCATCCGTGTTCAACGAACTTGCCGCGCACAAACTGACTGGGAGCAAGAAAACGGTCCACGCACTTCTCGTAGGTGCCGAGCCATTTGTGAACGTAAGCCTCCGCGATCAGCGCGATCCGTGCACTCCATCCGGGATAACACTTTTGGTTGAGCACCTGCCAGAATTTTCCGCCTTTGCAGGCTTCACAAGGTTCTCCGCGTACTACGAAGTTGTAGCTTGGGCACAGCACTTTGAAATCGTTCAAGTGATAAACGACTGGAACATTGTGAGCCTTCAACTCCCACAAGATAGACGGCGTCAGATGGTGATAAATATTCCGCACATGCGCCACATCTGGCCGAAATTCCGCGATCATCCCCCGAATCCTCTGCCGCGCTTGGCGCGAATAAATAGCGCGCATCACCAGTTTCGACTGGTAAAACCAGCCACGCTGCTTCCTGAAATCGTGGTTCTTGAAATCGATGCACGGTACGAAATGGTGGTCGTACGGGGTGTGCACACCCCTTGGGTCGGCCATCGAAAACAGTGCCACGTTATGTCCGTTGAGGCGCATCAATTCCATCACTTCGAACAGGTAGGCCTCGGTGCCGCTGAATGCGAAGTTATATTTATTGCAAAATAAGATCCTCATGCGGACAGCTCCATTCGAGGATTGCAGGATTCCTGGCTGCGAGATTCTGTGTTTCGAGAAGCTAACTGGCAGGAATCGGGTGCGATTCTTTCCAGGAAACGATCGGCAAAATTACTCAGCTGTTTCACGCGGCTAAAGTTTTGCAGGACCTGCACCTTCGCTGCATACCGGATCCAGTCAAGATCGCCGATAGCCAATCGATCTTCCGAAAAAATCAGCCTTTGAAGAAAGAGCAATTTCTCCACAAAATCCTCCAGCGATCCAGGCGCATATAGGAATCCCGTCTTGCCGACGATAACGATCTCCGGGATGCCCGTGATGATGGGAGCGAGGACAATTTTGCCCCGTGCCATCGCTTCCATCAGAACCAGCGGCAGGCCTTCGCTGCGGCTGGTAAGGACAACCACGTCGGTGCGCCGGTATAGCGCCCCCATCTGATGCGAGGAAACATAACCGAGCAGCGTGACTCGTTCTCCCAGTCGTTTCTTGCGGATAAGAGATTCCAAACGTTGCCGTTCCGGCCCCTCGCCCGCAATCGCGCACTCAAAATCGAGCCCACGATCATGTAGCCGAGCACAAGCCTGAAGCAGAAACGCGTGATCCTTCACCGCATGCAGCCGTCCCACTGCCAGAAGACTGAAAGTATGGTGCACAGCGCGAGTCTCGCTCGCACGGGATTCCTGATATGAGGGAACCTCGACACCCAGGCGCGAAACCACAATCTTCCCGGGATCGATGCCTGGGAAATGCTCGAGAATGAAGCGGCGGTTGTACTCCGAAACGGTGACGCAAAACTTGCAATGCTTCAGTTTGCTGTCGAGATAGGCGGCATGCAACAACAAATCTGATCCGTGTAACGTGAGGCTGAAACTGACCCCCAACAACCGGGCCGCCACCATTGCGATCCACGAGCCGAAATAGGCGTGATGAACGTGAATGTGATCCACCCCACGTTTCTGCAACAACACTGCGTAATACGCTCCCAGCCAAGTGTGGAGCAGCGCCTTCAGCCGTCGTTTCGGCGACTCGTTTCCCTTCAGCAGGACTCGTGCAACTAGGCTCGCAATTCGTTTCCAGCGACCCGCCATGAGAACGAGGGCCCGCAAAAGAATCAGCACCCGAACCGGTTGCAAGCAGAGAGTCTCTGTCCCGCTGTCAGCGCTGGGCAAGACATGAAGAGAGGATTCCGGCGTTTGCACGCTGCCCTGAATCACTTCGACGCCGCGACGTCGGAGTTCCTCGATCTCTTCCGCCACGTACGGTTCTACCGCTGCGGGAAATCGATTGGCAAGATAGGCGATGGTCAACACTGTGATGGGAATCTTTGTCGAAGATAGGATGTATAGGCTTTATGCAGCGGGGCGGCGTAAGGCCCTTAGGCGCAGACTCGACTCAAGTTGGACGGGACTTGCAAGTCGGCGTTGCTGTGCCGCCAGCATTCCAGCGAGACTGAACAGGAACGCGTTCACAAACTGATAATTCATTCCGACCACGGCGGCATTTGCCAAATAGACACCGAGCAACACCGGCCACATCGCATGAAACTGCTGGTTCAGAAATCCATCACGTTCGGTATGGGGGACCGGCCTCCACCCCAACCGTAGGATTTCCCACATCAACCACCCATAGAGGGCTAGGCCGACGAGTCCATGTTCGATTAATAACTCGAGATAAGTATTGTGTGGATATAACTCCCTTTTCCGGTAGCCGCTAACGTGCCGGGCAAGTTCCTCCGGCATCTGGTTAACGCCCCATCCAGTGAATGGTTTTTCCAGGAACATCTGCCAGCCCCCGGCATAGACAGCTTGGCGAAACTCTATTGGGCCTGACTCCCGCAACCGTTCCGTGAGCGCCCGGCGTTGATCGTCAAAACTTAAAGCAATGAGCATGGCAAGGATTCCAGCAATCGTCACCGCCACGCAAATCCATCGCAATTTGCGGTTGTGTGACCGAATAATCAGCATTCCTACGCTGAAAACGAACGATAGCCATACGGCCCGCGTCATTGTCGCTAGGATCGCGAGCGGCAGGAGGGCCAGCAGTAAGGCAGCCCGGAATCCGCGTATTCTTCCGCGCAGGAATGCCCGCAAAGCCAACAGTCCCAGCAGATTCAGCGAGACTCCGTTTGCCACTGCTTGTAGAAATGGTCCTCGCGCCCGGTCTGCGTGGTAACCGAGACTGTCGTCCAGGATGAAGCGCGGAAAGATCAATGACTTCGCACCTATGAGGAACGCGATTGCGGTAAAAGACAAATAGGCAAGCACTAGCAAACTGAACCACTCGAATTGCCGCAGACTCCTCTCCTCTCGAAAGACGAGGCCAGCCATGTGAAACAAGATGAACGGCGCAACAAACTTTGCTATCAGCAAAGACCAACTTTGGCAGTTGAAGGGCTGCTGCACAATGCTAGCGCCGGCCAGGAGGGTTAGCCCGATCATCGGCCAACTAGCTCGCTCTATCGGTGGCAAACGCTGGCGCTTCAAGACCACTCGTCCAGCCACTGCCAGCACCAGCAATGCCATGGCCAGCCGATCGATTTCGTAAAAAGGCACATCCGGGGGTCGCAACAGCATAGCCGTTAGAGCCGCAAGAAACAGCCCAGTCGGCGCCAGCATCATCGCCTGCAGCGGACGCAGCCCTAACCGGATTCCTCTTCCAGCAGCATCGCCGTCCAAGACTGATTGCGCCATGGTGCTTGCCGAAAGCGATGTCATTCGCCGCTGCCTCCCAGCACGACGGCGACTGTCTTTAGCAGAATGCGGAAGTCCAACGCCAGGCTCCAACTGCGGATATATTCGATATCCAAGTCCAGTGCGGCTTGAAAGGACGGATTCGCCCGCGCTGTTACCTGCCAAAGTCCTGTCATCCCCGGGAGTACGTCGAGTCGCGGTAAGTGCTGGATCGCATACGCGGAAAAATCATCCAGGGGATGGGGCCGTGGCCCTACCAGGCTCATCTCGCCTTTCAGCACATTCAGTAATTGCGGTAACTCGTCCAGGCTGTACCGGCGTAGAAAGCGTCCGACTCGTGTGATTCGTGGATCGCCCGCAATTTTGAAAAACGGGCCTTGCCTTTGATTTTTCTCCCTCAGTTTCTCCTTCAAGGCGTCAGCATCCATAACCATGGTGCGAAACTTGTAACAGTTAAAAGGTCGCCCTTTGCGACCCGCTCGAAGCGCCGAATAGATCACAGTACCTGGTGAATCCAGCCTGACGAGAATCGCAAGAAGAATGAGCGCCGGCGCCAGCAAGATTAAAGCCGCCCCCCCCAGCGACGTCTAGTACGCGTTTCAGCAACAGCCTGGTGACCGGCAACGGTTCTTCGTGCAGGGAGATCAGTGGCACGCCTCCAACATGCTCCGTTTTCCGGGCCGGATCGCCACCAAACAGATCGGGCGCCAGCTTAACGTCCAGACGTAATCGCTGGGCTGCCTCCAGGATGTGTAAAGCCATTTCCCGATCATGGGGGGCAGCCAGAATGACCTCATCTACGAATCCTGCGCGGGCCAGACGGGCAAGGTCGCTGGTGCGCCCGATAACACCTTTCCCAAGCGCTTCTCGGTCATCCAGAAAACCGCAAACCGCGCGCCCCCTCTCGGGATGTTGGACCAGATAGTTAGCGATGCGCCTGCCGAAGTCATCCGCCCCTACGATGAGCACGTTGCGCATACCGCCGAAAACATGGATGGCGCTTCTGTTACTCTCTCGGTCGGTCCGGCGCGATACCACTGCTGCGCCAAACTGCAGCATCTTTGCGATCCAGTTCAGTGTTGATCGAACCGAATTTTCACCGGGGGGCGAATGCTCTGCAGCAGCCAAGTGTGAACGGACAGCTTTCTCGACAGGCTTTGCCGCAAGCCCAAGTGAGGTGGTTAAATGACTCGCCGGCGCAAACGGAGGCATTCCAGTTGCTGACCGCGGTGGTTTCTTTCGGCCAGATACCTCAGCCCCCGGGATTAGGCGAACCGCCCACTCGGTTGGCGGAGGTTTTTGCTCTCTCGGATGAAAATAAGGAGAAGACACTTCAGACCAATTCCAGCTCGTATCCCTGAATCTCAATTGCCAGGGAGCGCTGAACCGACTCGATTGAGATCAGGAGCTTACCGTTTTCAGGTTGCAGCAGCACACCTTCTAAACCTTTCAGGCAACCGCTGCGAATTCGTACGCGCTGTCCATCGCGCACGAACGCGTGCAGAGAAAAGAGTCCCTTCTTCCGCAACAATAATTGGAGGTCTTCGATCTGCTTGGGCGGCACAATCGACACCGCGCCACCAAAACTTACGAAGCCAATCAATCCCGCGGTTTGCAATACGTTTTGCCACGAAGCGGGAGACTGATCGATTTGCACAAACGCATATCCCGGGAAGAGAGGAATCGTCACTTCTCGCTGGCGATCACTCCAGGTGTGGTGCTCGGTCCGCAAAGGCAGGTAGGCTTCGCAGCTCTTGTGCTTGAGCTGCGCAACAACTCTTTTCTCGAACCGATACCGCGTGCGCACAGCAAACCATTGCGGCTGCTTGATTTCGACGGCGGCAAGCAACCCGGTCGGCATCCAAGACAAAACGTCTCCAGCCGAGGAACCATAGCTACCGCTCATTGGGTCCCATTGGCGGTTTCACCCTCTTTTTGCACAGTGTTCAAAAAGTGTTCAAAAACGTTTCCGAAATGCTTATCCCAGACGTCAATCTAAAGCAAACGATAAATACGTTCCGGTATCGGAAAACTTCTGCCACTCAGCACGGTTCCAAGGATGCGAGATTGCCCGCATTCCAACTGCTCCTTGATTTTGCGGGCCGTCGCTTTTCTGGTGGTGCGAGCACCCAGCACTAGGATAATTCCGTCGGCGAGTTGACCAAGCAGAGCAGCCTCGCTCGAAGCCCCGGCAATTGGACCCTCTATCACCGCGAACTCAAATTCGCTACGTAATGCGGCGAGGCATGAAAGCCAGTAGAGTCCTGTCCCTAGCTCCTTGCTTGGCGCGCTCAATCCAAGCTCCGGCACACGCCACAAATTGATCCCTATCTGTAAGGATCGGGACTTGATTGCAGTAGTGCCCGCGTAGACAACAGGAGGTCCGGCTATTTCTCTAACTCCGCTCTCGCGGCCCACAATGGCAATGTGGGCCTGCGTCTCCAGAGCCAAAGCTCGCCCCACCTGATCGCAAATATTTGCCAAGTCGATCCCCTGCTCCGCGGCGCTGAAGACGACATGTTTCACCTCCCGCTCTGGGCTCCCAAAGAACACACGCCGCACAAGCCCGCGGACCTGCTCGCGCCCAAAGTCGGAGGGATTCCAGGCGTTCGGCTGCCGAAGGATCTCGACCGGTGCCATCGCTGGTTCTGTCGCAAGTGTTGCGACCGGTTCGGAGCCTAGCAGTATGTCGGCATTCGCACTCATTTCGTCCCCTTCAAGCGGATAACCGCCTGCCCATTCCCTCCGGAAGCGAAGCCAGCACCGGGATTTCCAAGCATGCCGATACTTCCTCCGGCGTACGCAATGCAGGATCCAAATAGTCGGCTGCAAACGCTGCTCCGGTTCCCGACGTCAACGCGGCCACTATGCCCACCACTAGGACCATCGCGGCGGGCCACACCGGCAACGCCGGCACGGTCGCTTGCTCAGCAATGGCGACATTGACAATGCCATCCTGATCCAAAGCGTCGCCCATTCGAGCTTCTTCCCGCTTTTTTACATACAGAAGATAGTTATCTTGCGCTGCCTTCTCACGGCTCACCAGATCGTCCTGAACAACCGCATCGGAACCCAGTTGTCGAGCCTGAACGTGGTAATCCACTAATTGCTTGCTCATCACTGCCGCTCTTGCTTCCAACCCTTTCAGCTCGACCTGGGCCTTTTGCAGTTCCCCCCTGGCCCATTCATAGTCCGCATCTTTGTCCGTGGTTTCGTCGCGCACCGGGCTCGATTTTTCAGCCGCAATTGACGCTTTGGCCTGAAGGATCTGTTGCTCCACTTCCTGAACCAGCCGCTGAGTCGGCTCGAACTTTGTAAGCAATTGGGTTTTCTTCAATTCAAGATCTAACAGGCTTGCCTTGAGAGCACGCAAAAGTTCGGGATTATCCGCAGTGCGAACCTGAGTCGTGGCGCGCGCCGGCAATTCGGCCAATTGCCCTTCAAGTTTCTGAACTCGATGCCGGATCTCGGTCATTTCAACCTCGGTCTGCTGATAACTTACCTCCGTGTCGTTGATTCGCTGCAGCATCAAATCCCGCTGCTCCGCGGCAGCAATCACCCCATGACTATTGGTGAATTCCAGGAGTTGCCCCTCCGACTGTTCCAGTTGCCGCTGCGACTCCCCAGTCTGCTGATCGAAGAAATGAAGTTGTCCACCCGGCCGATGGACCTCTTTATGCTTTTCCAGGTAGATGCTCGCGAGGGATTGCAGCACCTGCGCGGCCATTTGGGGATCGGCCGAGCCATAGCTCACAGCGATCAGATTGGTTTTCTTGATCGGGTCGACATCCAGCCGTCCGGCAAGTTGTTTCGCTGCCCGCTCGATCCGAACCGGGCGAGTTTCGTTGGGCCGGAGCCATCGAAGCCAATCGTGCTCTTCCAGGTCGTTGGCCTCCACCACCTGCCGCAACACATCATCATCCTTTAACAGTTCCACTTCCGAGTTCAGCTCTTCTTCGGTCACTTCTACGCGAGAGAAATCCGGGGAGGCATTCTGTTGTGCTGTCACTGGAGGGTCGGCGCGGCCTTTACGCACCAGCACACGCACGTGAGCGCGATAAGTGGCTCCTGCAAATGCATAGACCACAGCCAAAATGAAAACCAGGCCCGAGATGCCGACAAAGGATTTCCGTTGCCGGAATAGGACCATCGCCACCTCACGCGTCGTTGGCGACACTGACTCTTCTTCTTTGCGGTAGGGATTCTCATCTAGCATTTGAATGGCCTGCGAATATCGCTAAAACTGTGTGGGACTCACGTACATGCTCATGGATGGTTTCGTCAGATATCGATCGATCTTCGAAATCGAATTCTGGGGAACAAATATCAGATCGCCGGGGCGCAGCTGTGCGGCTTCGCTCAGGTTTTTCTCCCGCAGCATCTTTTTTAAATTGAAGACCCGCGCTTCCACCAGATCGTCGTTCACATGCCGGAACAAAAGCACCTGCGAATGTTTCGCCTCGTGCGTAAACCCGCCGGCAATCTGCACAGCCTCAATCAAGTTTGTATCGCCGCGCAACTCGTACTTGCCGGGCCGCCCGACCTCACCGCCCGCCACAAAGTAAGGGTGCTCAAACTCTTTCAACGCCACCGCCACCTGCGGATCGTGCAGATATCCTTTGTAGGCACGACGCACTGCCAATTGGAAGTCCTCAAGCGTTAGCCCTTGGGCGAGCACCGGTGGCGCGTCTTTCAAAAAAACGTACCCGTCTGGTTGTATGGTGATTACCTGATCGAACTCGGGTGAGAGGGTAAAACTCAATGCGACCACGTCACTTCGGTTCAGCCGGTAAAGCGGACGGCCCCCTCCGAGCCTGGGGTTTCCCATGCCGTCCGCTTGCCCCGGTTTTGCAGCCGTCATTCCCGTGCTCCCCGCTCCAGCCCCGGTTAGGCCGGATTGAGGAGACTCAGTGTTAATTCCCAGGTTTTGCTGTTTATGGCCCTCCTGGGCGAAAACGGCTACGCAAAGCTGCATCATCAACGCCGCCACCACCGTAACTCTTGTCCAAGCAACCATAAGCTTCATTACGTGACGGCTCGTCCTTCCCGCGCAAATCACTAAGCACGCCCTTCTTTGTGCAAGATATTCCCGCCCTAATTTGACGACAAGACATAGGAAGTGCGGTCCACGAAAGTGTGCGTCTCACATCAGGCACACAGTCGGCCGAAACGTCCGAGGACAGTACAGTGTGCTTCGCGGCGGACTCTTACCGGCCTGGCAAGGGTGCTTACTTGTGGGTTACCTACAAAAGTAGACTTGTATGTTCACTGAATCACACTTCTCTCCCGAGTGTGGGAGTTTCGAAGGGAAGCAAAGGCGCATCATTTCGGTGTTCCGTTTTCTGGCCAGTGAAAAATCGAAAATTCTGAGACGCTCTCTGTGTTTCCCACAGCATCTTTGGCTCTCGTCCCGATTTGAGAGCCGCACTCGAATTATGTGACATGTGTCCTTGAGTACGGTTGACCTGCACCCTAAGATCAGGACGCCACTTGTTTCATTCGGGGGATCCCGTTTGATGAATCCGCCATCCGCTCCTTCGCTTGGAATCTCCGTTCTCATC
>Ga0210394_10006956_pt1 | contig 12082 bp, 11 predicted proteins | sample IncBWC12MmetaG_FD_160121 | JGI IMG/M metagenome (GOLD analysis project Ga0210394, IMG submission 160121) | Forest soil microbial communities from Barre Woods Harvard Forest LTER site, Petersham, Massachusetts, United States - Inc-BW-C-12-M | ecosystem: Environmental > Terrestrial > Soil >... | reverse complement strand
CACCTGCACCACGGTTTCCATGGTGCCTTCGAGATTGAACAGCGCGTGCAAAAGAAATGTCAGCAGCGTCGAGCCGCTGCGTAAGCGCATCCATCCCAAAAACAAGCCGATGACGAAAATCTGCAACACGCCGGTCCAGTCATATTGCACGTGCAGCCCCGCCCAAGCCACCGAGATCGCGACGATCGCCGGCCAGGCCGAGCGTTCGGAGCGCGCCCAGCCGCGGAACAGAAATCCACGGAACATGATCTCTTCGCCGGCTGGTGCGATAATGATGGCGCCGACCACCATGGCCGGTAGCCAGCCTTCCGCGGCGGCCGTCGTGTAGGATTCCAACTGAAACGTCGTTACGAGATCGCGTCCGCTCAGGTAAAGCGCAGCATCGCTAATTGCGATGAGGCCGATGAGGCAAACGATCCCGAGCGTCACATCGCGCCCTTGCGGCCAGTGCAGCGCGAAATACTCCGCTTGAGGCGCTCGCCGCAGCCACACGGCGAGCACAAGCACGCCGACCGTGACCGGGTTGGAAATGAAAATGAACAAGGTAACGAGGATGCCGTCGAACGGCGTTTGCAGGATCGTGTCCCAAGTCCCCGCGCGCAGCCACAGCAGCAGGGCAAAGCCGATGAATTGCCCCGCCAGGAAGGCGAGAACGGCCCAGGCCAGCGTCGCCCAATAACCCCAGATTTTCATTTCAGCCTCGTCATTCCGGGGTGCGGGCGGGCTCCCACGACGCTATGCGTCGCGGGAGCCCGTTTAGCTTGCGAGCCCGGAATCCATAAACACGATGATTCGACACAACCACGCCAGCGCTAAAGCTGCGTGTCTGTAACTATGGATTCCGGCTCCCGGAATGACGCTGCGTCACGGCAGCAAAATCGACGAGCCCGTTGTGTTGCGGCCTTCCAGATCCTTGTGCGCTTTGACGGCATCCTTGAGCGCGTATTTCTGGTTGATCGGGATTTTGACCCCGCCTTTGCCGACGACGTCGAACAGATCGTTGGCGATGGTCAGCAAATCCTCGCGCTTGGCGGCATAGGTATTGAGCGTCGGTCGCGTAGCGAACAGCGAGCCTTTGGTCTGCAGGAGGTTGATGTTGAAGGCGTCGACCTGCCCCGAAGCGCTGCCATAGCTGACGAAATAACCGAGCGGTTTTAAGCAATCGAGCGAGGCCGGGAATGTGGTCTTGCCGATGCCGTCATAAATCACCTCGCACAGCTTGCCGCCGGTGATCTCTTTGGTTCGCGCGGCGAAATCCTCGTCGCGATACAGGATGGTGTGATGGCAGCCATTGGCCTTGGCGAGCGCGGCCTTGTCCTTCGAGCCGACCGTGCCGATGACATTGGCGCCGAGATGGTTGGCCCATTGGCACAGGATCAAGCCGACGCCGCCGGCCGCGGCGTGAACAAAGACGTTCATGCCCTTCTCGACCCTAAACGTGCGGCGCAGCAGATATTCTGCCGTCATGCCCTTGAGCATCATGGCGGCGGCCTGCTCGTAGCTGATATTCGACGGCAGCTTCACGGCGCGGTCCGCCGGGACGTTGCGCTCGGTGGCGTAGCAGCCCAGCGCGACGACGTAACCGACGCGATCGCCGAGCTTGATGTCGGTGACGCCCGGGCCGACCGCGACGACCTCGCCCGCGCCCTCGTTGCCGGAGACGAACGGCAGGCCGACCGGCGACGGATACATGCCCATGCGGAAATAGGTGTCGATGAAATTGACGCCGCAGGCATGTTGCTTGACCCGGATTTGGCCCTGCCCCGGCGCCGGCAGCTCGATCTCCTCGTAAGTCAAAACCTCGGGCCCGCCGACCTTATGTACGCGTACAGCAGCAACCATTTTTCTCTCCCTCGGATATGTTCGAATTGTCTATGGGCTAAGCTCGGCCGGATCATAGGCAGTCGAGCGTCGAACACAAGGCGTTCAAGGCCGTGGACTGATAAACCGTACGCAAATGTCGGCTGCTGAAACGCCGGCAAGCACAAATTCTCGCCTAGACACGGTCATGACGCCCTCGATGGCGACAGTCGTGCATCCTAGCGTGGTCCAGAACCGAGATCGGAGATCACTCGTGCAGCAACAAGCCGGTTCCAGATGAACAGGACGATCAGGGCGCCGATTATCGCGCCGATAAAGCCCGCGCCCTGGTCGGGACGGTACCAGCCGATCAGCTGGCCGATCCAGATCGCAAGAAATGCCCCCGCGACCCCGAGCACCGTGGTGAGGATAAAGCCGGAGGGATTGTTCGGGCCTGGCGAGACCCAAGGCTTTCATTCTTTTCGCCCCCACCCCTGCGCGATGCCCCGTTAGCGTGCGCCTGGGCTCATACAATGACGAACCATTTCGCGAACATTCAACGATTGTAAGTGATTTAGCCGACATTAGGGCCACAATTCGCACGGCGAATGGCCTGACTTGGAGAGTTTGAGGAACGATTGCAATTATCCGGCACGAAATTACCGCACCACACATTCGATTTCTGTCGTTGATGTATGAACGGAACAGCCCCTGACGTTCCGTCAAGGCAGTTCGTGGACCCACAGCGGACATCGGCCTGCCGTACGATCACTTGCACCAAAGTCCGCTGGCCTACTTCGGTGAGACTGCGGCTTTGCTTCCCCAGTCACCGGGAAAAATCATTGCAAGGTATAGTCTACGCCAGCACGAACAATGCTGCCGTGGATCGGTAGAACGGCGATTAAAGACTCTCGCGTGAAACGCGGTCGGAGTTCATCTTTACCTAATCCATTTACCCAGCGGCTCGATTTCTGGCCTCGCATCAACATTGGGGCCATACTCAGGTATGATCCCGCCAGTCGAATGCATTGAGTAAATGAGAATGAGGTGATGCCATGAAGAAGATTCTGACTGCACTCATCGCAGCAACGATCATCAGCGCAACGGCGTTGGCGATGTCTGATACGGCGGACGCGCGTTGGGGTTACGGTGGTTATCGCGGCGTGGGCTACCGCGGTTTCGCCTACCATGGTTACGGCCATCGTGGCGTGGGCTATCGCGGTTTCGCCTACCGTGGTTATGGCTATCGTGGTTACGGCTATCGCGGCGTGGGCTACGGTAATTATGGCTACAGTGGACTAGGATACGGCTATGGTGGCTACGGCTACGGTGGTTACGGCTACCCCGGTTACGGCGTCGGCACCGCGTTTGTTGTTGTCCCCACCGTCTATTATCCCATCTACTATTACGGATATTCCGGTTGCGGATGCTGATGAGAGCGCAGTGTAAATAAGGGGCCTTTCCGAGCGAGCAATTTTTTGCGGCACTGCATGAGTCCGCTTTCAGAGATGATGCAGACATCATGAGTTGACCGCGTCGCAAAGCGGAAATGAGCCCTTGTTCCGTTATCGTGAATGCTGTTCGCGTTTCGTCTCCGCCCGGACTGCGGCGGCGCGACCATCGTTTGGACAAGCGGCCTTCGCAATTTGGTCACGACAGCGAGGTTTCATGACTCGACAAGTCGGGAGAGGTGAATCCGGCGGCCACCCCACATAGGGCCGCGCAATTTAGTGGATGCAAAATGAGCGATCGTGCGCGCGATTTTTTGGATCACTGGTTGTCGGGACATGTTGAGGCCGTTCCCGACGCAAAGAGGATGCAAGAGACTGTGCGGCTTGTCGCAATTTGCCGGAAGGATGCAATCTCTGCTGGCATCCCCCCGGACGAACTCCGAGCCGCCGCAAATGGCGATTTAATTCGCAATGTGTTGGCAGTCGTAGCCGCAGCCAATGAGAACGAACCGCCCGAGCGCCCAGGCGACGGCGCAGACAAATTTGCGCCCGTCGTCATTCCGCTATTTGGCTCGCTCGGTTCTGCGCGACGATTTTCACCGCGAAGGTTTGCGCGCGCGATTTTCAGGGCGTCGAAAGCTTGATGGTGCCGAGCGAAACCGTCTCTTGTCGATGAAGACCCTTCGCCGTCCCTTACCGGTGAATCCTTATCGGGAAGTCATTCCGTCTCTGTTATATTATACTGCCTCCTCCGACCAAGTTTGGGACCCGGCGCGGTTTTTGCGCTGAGATTGCTGTTCGATGCGCGCATCGCGACTTTGCCACGCGGCTGTCGCAAAGGTGCCGAGATGGTGGCGCGATAATCGTCAAGTCGCGTGGCTACTTGCATGTACGCATGTTGAGTTGGAGTAACAGCGATGACGATTGACGAGTTGTTGAGTGCCATCACTGCCGAGCTATCTGCGATCGGGGCGGCAACTGATTTGGGCTTAATAAGCCAGGACGGCGAACGAGTATCAACGGTCCTAATGATTGACGATCGCCGCTTTTGCCTTAGCCTCGAACCGGCGCAGGCCGATCTGGACGAGCCGGGCTGACTATCAGAATTGGCCGTTTTGGCTGTTCGCGGCGCGGGCTGGCGTGGAATTCATCACGGTCGTCGGCGATTGTTTGGATGCGGGTCGCGACTTCCGCCGTCGGCCCAAAGCCGACGTGACTTTCTGTACCGGCGGAATTTTCCACGAACCGTCGATGATCGAGGGATCGTGCTCGTTCGGTTGCACGCCGCACAAGCGACTCGATGCCGCCATAACTACTCCATACTGCGACGCGCAAAATTCAATCGGCCGGATTTGTTGAGTACCGGCCATACTGGGGAAGGGGAGGCCCCGGTCGTGCACGGCTGGGGCCTCTATCAGAATGCACAGGACATTATTGATTGGTTTGCGCTAATTTGCCGTTGTCTCTTGGCAGTTACTGAATTGCAAGGAAAAGCCCCGGGTCGCCATGACCGGGCCAAGGCTGCCGCGGCCTGGTGTCAGCATGGCCGGGTACCGCGCTCAAGGCGGCGAAGCACTGATACAGGGCGCGGCGGATTGCGGCGAATATCGCCAAGCCGCCGGACCCGCTACGGCGCGCTAATTTGGAGCCAGTGTTGGAAATTCAACGGGCAAACGCTGATCAGAACAGACAGGCGACAAAGACGGTTGCGAATGCGCGAGCTGCTGCGATCATCAGAATTTCAGGGCCGTCAAAAGTTTTCAAAATTCGCACTAAAAAATTCGCACTAACATGGCACCCTCGCCGGTGCCCGACATCCCGCAACAATATACTCGTCAAACCGAGACGCAATTATGTCTCGGCACGCCCTGTCGCTCGGGCCATTCGGATCATTGGATCAAAACAAAGAAGCTCGATGCCCCGGCAGTGCGACAAGAGAGGCAGTGGAAGATGGAGCGATTAATGTGCGCCGACTTTGCAATGGTCGAGCGCCCGCGGCGGTCACGAGCGCTCGTGAGTCGCGCTGATTGAATATTAGCAGTTGAGAATGGGCCTCAGGCATTCTCACTAACCGCCGCCAACAAAACAACATTACCCTGTTTGATTACGACCTCATCTAAACCCTAGGCGTTGGTTAAAATCGTGTCCGAGAGCGCGGGGCTGCCGGAGCTATTGCGCCCGCCAACGACGCTCGATGTGTTTTACACGGGCGGCGGCGGGAATAGGATCAGCCAGCGATACGCCGGCAGGTCACCTTGGCCACGGAATAGGGAGCGGGACGATGGAACAGACGGTTAGTGCGACGTGGACCGAGTTGCTGGCCGGTGCTGCTGCTATCGCCATTATCATCGTCGGCGGGATGTGGGCGGTAATCGGCGTCTTTTTGAGTGATCTGAGGCGCGACTATCGGATCATGCGGACTCAAATGGACGGAGTGCACATCGCAATAACCAGTTTAGCCGTCGCTCTGGGCGAGATGAAAGCTTCGATAGCCCCTCTCGTGAACGGCTTAAACGAAATGCACGATGACATTGATAAATTACGCGGCGAGGTCGATGCGGTGAATAGTAACGTCGCACGCATTACAACGTTCTTAGCTCACCTGGCGGGAACGCCACCCTCATTTCCCGCAGATTTACTGCCGGAGTAGCCGCATCAGCGCCGATCGAAGCCTTCGGCCACTGTCGCTTCAAAATGACGCGATTGGCCCAACAGCGGACATGAGGCGACCGGTTTTTACTTATCGACTTGATTTTATGAGTAGACGGCCCGGTCAGCGCGCGCCCGAGACGTTGAGCACGGCGCCGCTGACGTAGGACGCGGCATCGGACAGCAGAAACAGCACCGCTTCGGCGATCTCGTCGGGCTGGCCGGGCCGGCCCATCGGTAATAGCGGCGTGATCCGCGCGAGCCGCCCCGGCTCGTGGATTTCGGTATCGGTGGGACCCGGCCGTATGGCATTGACCCGGACGCCCTCCTTCGCCACTTCGCGCGCCAGGCCGTTGGTGAGCGCGTCGACCCCGCCTTTGGCGGCCGCGTAAAACACATATTCGCCGGCGCCGCCGGTCACCGAAGCGATCGAGGACAACAGCACGATCGAGCCGCCTTTGCCGCCCTGCGCCGTCGACATCCGGCGCACCGCTTCGCGCGCGCAGATCAAAGCGCCGAATAAATTGATGTCGATCACCTCGCGAATGGTGTCGGCGGTGGCGACGTCGAGCCGCGAATTCTTGCCGCCGACGCCGGCGCTGTAGACAAAGTGCGTAATCGGTCCCAACGCGCGCGTCGTTTCGCCGAAGACACCTATGATGTCGTGTTCTTTCGACATGTCGCCCTGCAGCGTAACGGCTTTGCCGCCGGATTTTTTGACTGCCTCGGCGACGCTGGCCGCGGCTTTGGCATTGCGGACGTAATTGATGGCAACGTCGTAGCCGCGTTCGCCGGCAAGCCGCGCCGTCGAGGCGCCGATGCCGCGGCTGCCGCCGGCGATGAGAAGGACGGGTCGTGGCACGGGGTTACTCCGTTGTTAGGGATGATGGCGGCGCAGAAAGCCGACGCCGACGAAATAGATCGCAAGTAGGCACAAGCCCGCAAGAGCCCAAAAGCCGGGCTGGAGATTTTTCGTCACGGCAAATATGGCGAGTAGCATCCACAGGATAAGGGCGCCTGTCGTCAACGCGCGCAAATGCGCGATGCGCAGCGGGTGCACGACGTGAAACGGCACGAATGTCAGCGCCGCAAGCGCCGCGATCAGCACGGCGCCGAGCCACGGCGCGGGCCTGAGCAGGAACAAATAAAATGCCGCCACGTTCCACAGCGCCGGAAACCCGCGAAAGTAATAGTCGGAAGTCTTCATCAGCCGGTCGGCGAAATAGAGCGACCCGGTGACAACGATAAGGATGCCGAGCGGTATCGCGATCGGTCGCGGCAACAGCCCGCTCGCGGCCAGCGCATAGGCCGGCACGAACACGTAATTGAGGATATCGACAACAAGATCGAGCACCTCGCCCGACCAGCGCGGCAGCACGTCGGCGACGCGGAGCCGCCGGGCAAAAGTCCCGTCGACGCCGTCGATGAACAGCGCAATGCCCAACCAAACGAACATTTGCGGCCAGTCCACGCGGACCGCAGCGATCAGGGCAAGGAGCGCGCAGGCGCCGCCGCCAGCGGTGAAGACATGGACCGCAAAAGCGGCCGTCGTAAGCGGCCGCCCAAATTTTGCCGGCGGGTCATGTGGCGCCATTATCGAAGCTTACACGTCTAATCGAAGATCGTGCGCAATCTCTCTGTCATTGCTAGACTTTCGACCATAAATCACAGGGCACGCGTGTAGGCTTTTCAAGCGGCAGGAACGATGAACGGCATCAGTGCTCAATTCACAGCGGAAGTGTCCGTCATTGGCGGCGGTCCGGCCGGTCTGGTCAGCGCCATTGCGCTTAAGACGGCCGGCGTCGACACGCTCTTGATCGCGCCACCGGCCAAGCCCGACCACCGGACAACCGCACTGCTTTCGGGGTCCGTCACCGCGCTGCAAACGCTGGGCGCGTGGCAAGCGTGCCTGCCGCATGCCGCGCCGCTTAAAAGGCTTCGCATCGTCGACGATACGAAGCGGCTATTTCGCGCACCCGAGGTTTCTTTTGACGCCGCGGAAATCGGGCTCGAAGCCTTCGGTTACAACATCGAGAACCGGTATCTATTGGCGGCGCTGGAAGCCCGAGCCGCTGATCTGAAGCTGCCCCGCATCGCCGCTCCGGCGCTTGCGATAAAACCCGATGCGGCTGGCGTCACGGTCGAATATGCCGGCGGCGAGGCGCGCGTACGGCTCGTAGTCGGCGCCGACGGAGCGCGGTCGCTGGCCCGCGTCGCAGCTGGGATTGCCACACGGCGGCGGACCTATCCGCAGACGGCGCTGACGCTCAATCTCGCCCACGCCCGGCCGCACGACGACACATCGACCGAATTCCACACCGAGAGCGGCCCGTTCACGCTCGTTCCCCTGCCCGGCCGACGTTCGAGCCTGGTCTGCGTGCTCGACGAGTCAAACGCTGCAAAATTATTGAAGGAACCCGACGAGGCGCTCGCGGCCGAGATCGAGCGCCGCGCCCATTCGCTCCTCGGCACGATGCGCGTGGAAGGCGGCCACGCCGTCTTCCCGCTCGCGATCGAGACCGCGGATGCCTTTGCACGGGGGCGGATCGCACTGGTTGGCGAAACCGCTCATGTGGTGCCGCCGATCGGTGCGCAGGGTCTCAATCTCGGGCTCCGCGACGGCGCCACCGTTGCCGAAATCGTCGCCGACGCGCGCCGTGAAAACCTCGATGTCGGCGCGCCCGATGTGCTGGCGCGCTATGACAGGCAGCGGCGCGCCGATGTGACGAGCCGCACCATTGCCGTCGACCTGTTGAACCGGAGCCTGCTTACCGATTTTTTCCCGGCCCACGGCGCGCGTGGGCTTTCGCTCTATCTCGTCAACCGCATCGGCCCGTTGCGCCGTGCCTTGATGCGCGAAGGCGTGGCGCCGGCCGCCTCGCAGCCGCGCCTCATGCGTGGCGAGATGGTGTGAAGGACGCTATTTCCTAGGCAGGACTGACGTGAAAAGCGGCTTGGCGAGGCGGGCCAGTTCATCCTACGGTTAGCTCTTAGGAATTCCGGGTACCCGCATGAAACTACCGCGCAATTTTTTCCAACCACTGGCGATCGGGGCGCCGGCTCCCTTATGCGATTTGCCGCTGCGGCTCGAGCGCATGATCCATTTCGTGCCGCCGCATATCGAAAAAGTGCGCGCCAAAGTGCCGGAGCTGGTCGCCCAGGTCGACGTCGTGCTCGGCAATCTCGAAGACGCCATTCCAGCCGATGCCAAGGAGGCGGCGCGCGCGGGTTTCATCGAAATGGCGAAAGGTTGCGAGTTCGGCGAGACCGGATTGTGGACGCGCATCAATGCGCTCAATTCGCCGTGGGTGCTCGACGACATTTGCGAAATCGTCGCCGCGATCGGGCAAAAACTCGACGTCATCATGCTGCCGAAGGTCGAGGGCGCCTGGGACATCCATTACCTCGATCAGCTCCTCGCCCAGCTTGAAGCAAAGCATGGCGTGAAAAAACCGATCCTGATTCACGCCATCCTGGAGACCGCCGAAGGCGTCAACAACGTCGCCGCGATCGCGGTCGCCTCGCCGCGCATGCACGGCATCAGTCTTGGCCCCGCGGACCTTGCCGCTTCGCGTGCGATGAAGACGACTCGCGTCGGCGGCGGCCATCCCGATTACAAAGTGCTGGCGGATGCCGGCGCGCCCGATGCGCCGCGCGCCGCTTATCAGCAGGACCTCTGGCACTACACGATCGCGAAAATGGTCGACGCCTGCGCCTCGGCCGGCATAAAGCCGTTCTACGGCCCGTTCGGCGATTTCGCCGACGGCGCCGCCTGCGAGGCGCAGTTTCGCAACGCCTTCCTGATGGGCTGCGTCGGCGCCTGGACGCTGCACCCGAACCAGGTGCCGATCGCCAAGCGGGTGTTCTCGCCGGACCCGGCGGAAGTCGCCTTCGCCAAAAAGATCATCGCCGCCATGCCGGACGGCAGCGGCGCGGTGATGATCGACGGCAAAATGCAGGACGATGCGACCTGGAAACAGGCCAAGGTGCTGGTCGATTTGGCCGGGCTGGTCGCCGAGAAGGATCCCGCAATGGGACAACGCTACGGGCTGTGAGCAGCCCGCGGGTAACGGGCGGCGGCATAATCGTTGCATTTTCGCCCCAGTAAGGCTGTAAAATGCGTCCTGCGATGAACAAGATTCGGAACGCCAAATATCAGATCGGCCAAGTCGTGCGGCACCGCCTTTATCCGTTCCGCGGCGTCGTGTTCGACATCGATCCGGTCTTCGATAATACCGAGGATTGGTATCAGGCGATCCCCGCCGAGGTGCGGCCGCGCAAGGATCAGCCGTTCTATCATCTGTTCGCCGAGAACGAGGAGACCGAATACGTCGCCTATGTCTCGGAGCAGAATCTGCTGCCGGACAACAGCGGCGAACCGGTGCGCCATGCGCAGGTCGCCGAGGTTTTCGTCAACGACGGCAAAGGCGGCTACCGTCCGCGCTCGGCGATGATGCACTGAGGATCATCTCTGCTCATTCCCACGTAACCGGGAATCCAGAGGAGATTTCACTCAGCACATTGGGACAGATCAAGGTCCCCGCTTTCCGCCTTCGCGCTGGGCGCTTCGGCGGACTCAAACCCGCCGTAGCTCGCTGTGCGAGCGTAGACGGGTCGCGGGGACGAGCGGATGAAACCCGGCTACAGCGTCCCAGGACCCTACTGCTTTGCCGGCGCACCTGCGGGAGGCGTTGCCGCGGCTCCGGGCGCGCCCTGCTGTTGCTCGAGCTTCTGGCGTGCTTCATCGGCTCGCCGCTGTAGCTCGTCCTGCAACTTCTTCTGCTGCTCCTCGAACACCTTTGGATCGGTCGGCGGGCCGTCATAGGCCTTGGCGAAATCGGCGAGCGGCAGCACCAGGCTGATCGGCTGGCCGGTCGAATTGATCGCCTGGACGACGAGGCCCTGTCCCTTCTTCATCTTCCCGATCATGTCGGGTGAGGCTTCGTAATCCGCCATGCAGCCGTTGGTGAAGCAGATCACGTAAGGCGCGGTCATCGGCTGGTTCTGGTCGATGATCACGCGGGTGCCGTGGATGAGCTGCATGCCGAGCGGCAACGTGACGCGCAGGATTTTCTTCGGCTCGCCCTCCGGTTCGATCAGCACGGCGGCGACCACCGGCATGCCGGATTCGATGCGGGCGTCCTTACCGGTGAAGCAGACCTGCTTTGAGTTGGGATCGTTCTGGTTCTTGAGGCAGAACTTGGTCCACGGCGAATAGATCAATTGCACCTGCTGCTGTTGCTGCTCGCCTTGCGCCGGCGCTTGCGGCTGCGCTGCGGGAGCGGCGGGAGCGGCTTGTGCAGCTGGAGCGGCGGGCGCGGCCGGTTTTTTTGCCGGCGGTTTCGGCGCTTGCGCGAAAGCGAGCGAGCCGGTTGCCATTTGCAGCCCCAGAGCAAGCGCGACGGTCAGGGCTGCGGTCGAACCGAAGGTCTTACGCAACTTCTTGTCCAATTTTTTGCCCAATTTTTTGCCAATGACAGCAGGCGTCCGCCTCACCGGCCAAGCCGGCGCCGACGCGTTCCAATAGTTCATGAGATGCGGTCCCTCTTTAGTGCTGCCACCCGCAATTCGACCCAGATCTACGCGACCTGGTCGATTTGCCCGGTCAGACTGTCGTGTCAATGATCCGATAGCGCCACAGCCGGCATTTGCTGCCGCGCCGCGCTGTGCCCCGCGGGACGGTCAATCGACGCAGAATACGGCAACAACGTGACTCCTTAGCGCCCCTTGGCCGGCCCAATAGCGCAATTGCGGGGCCAGATAAAGCCCGCGGCGGCAACTTTCGCTAAGGCACCCGCGCGCTTTCGCGTCGGGGTCAACGACGGTTCCCCAGAACGCAGCGTGGGCGCAGCGCGGGCACAGCGTGGTACATTCGCGCCTCGTCGACCGAATCGCGTGCAACGCTTCCCCGCCGAGGCAACCCTGCGAACCGACGGATTTCGAATGCGGGGCGCATTTTGCGGCGCCCAAATGCTTGGCATGCTGCTCGGCCTCGCGCCGCCGGCACTGGCGGAGCCGACCCAAATCGCCCCATCCGATGACATTGCCAAATCTGCCATCGCCAAATCTGCCATCGCCAAGCCTGCCATCGCCAAGCCTGCGATTGCGATGCACGGCGCGCCGGCCCTGCCGGATGACTTTACGGCGCTGCCCTATGTCAACCCCGACGCGCCAAAGGGCGG
>Ga0210394_10006954_pt1 | contig 12082 bp, 6 predicted proteins | sample IncBWC12MmetaG_FD_160121 | JGI IMG/M metagenome (GOLD analysis project Ga0210394, IMG submission 160121) | Forest soil microbial communities from Barre Woods Harvard Forest LTER site, Petersham, Massachusetts, United States - Inc-BW-C-12-M | ecosystem: Environmental > Terrestrial > Soil >... | reverse complement strand
GTAGCGATTGTCAATCACACATCGAGCGTAGCACGGAAGCTAGAGATATGCAGGAAATCAAACAGGAGGAGAACCGCATTCCTCTGCCCGCTAAAGCGAGCAGTTCCCTGCGGTTTTTAATCTATGGGTATTGCTCCAGCGCCGAGGGTGAGGTTGATAGCCGTGTTGGTGTCCGGAGCACCAAAAAACGAAACGTTCCAGGCTTGCCAGCCGGCACCAAGCGCCGACGGCGGGTCCCAAATGCCGGCATCCCAGAACCAACTGGAATAGAGCGGGAGGCCCTGTGAGTTTCGCGGTCCAGCATAAATTCTCTTGCCTGCGCCTCGCAAAGTGGCAGCAAACGGGTGCTAGCGGACTTTCACCCTGAATTGATTCAACAATATGTTGCCAGCCGAACGTCTAGTCCGAAGACCGTGCGGAACTTCTGCGTAACACTCCAGACTATGCGGCGTTCGGCGCGAGCTTGGGGATATGTGACACAGGAAATCTTCAATGGAATCGTCATGCCTCCTACCAATCGTGCGCAGCGGTTTTTCTTTTCAGCGGAGGACGTACGGAGAATTGTAACCGCTGCGAAGGAACTGCACCGAACGTTTTACGGACTTCTGGCTGGGACAGGATTGCGGGTTGGGGAGTTGTGCGGTTTAACGGTGGACGACGTGGACTTGGGGCGCGGGTTTTTGGTCGTGAGGCAGAGTGCATGGCGAGGAAAGCTGGGGAGTCCGAAAACAAAAAAACAGCGTTCGCGTCATCGGCCTCTCTGAGCAGGGCCTCGAGCAGCTTCGCCGTTTTCTCCAGTCGTGGCGCTCGAACGAGCAGCGCTTACTCTTCGCTACTCGTAACGGCACACCTTGGGACGCCAACATGCAACGAAAACGCAGATTCCGTTCTCTTCTAAAGACGCTGAACATCCAGGTACCAAAAGGGAACGGCTTCCACGCTTTTCGCCATGCCAACGCAGCCCTCATGGATCGATTCTGTGTTCCGATGAAGGTGCGTCAAGAGCGATTGGGCCACAGCAATCCGGCGATCAGCCTCGGCATCTACACGCACGTGTTCGGTAAAGATTCAAGGGCTGCTGCCGGACAGTTAGGGAGCATCGTTTGGGACCGCCTCTCTGGAATTCCGGCCCCTTAACCGCCCCCAAATAAAAACGGCCTAGCGATGTTGCGATCGCTAAGCCGTTCGTGTTTCAGAAAGATAGCTGGTTGCGGGGGCCTGCAACGCACCGAACGCGCTCATCATCCCCTTTCAAATAGAATTGTTTCGTCCCGCCGCTTAACTCAATTCCCCAAAATTCAGCATGTGTCGGAAAGCAATCCCTTCCGTGCGCCTGTCCAGTTAGCTGATTATTCGTTCCTTTCCTAGAGCGGCGGGCATGCGTGCCTCGTTGCCGCAGGACGGGGCGAGCGACATGAACTATAATCCCGGTAGAGTGCGGCACGTCCAACCCGCCGTTTGAACGGTAACGTATTGGAGACCTGAATGAGCAACGACCGCCCGCGCGTGTTCTATGGCTGGTGGGTCGTTTTGACAGTTGCGCTCGCGCTATTCCTCGGGCCTCCTCCGATTATGGTGTTTTCTTTCGGCGTCTTTCTGAAGGCACTGAGTGGGGAATTCCATTCCGGTCGCGCTGCCGTTTCGCTCGGCTTCACTCTTCACAATCTGGCGGGCGCTCTTTGCGCCCCGCTGGCAGGTCGCTTGGTCGATCGCTTCGGCGGGCGTAGAGTGATCCTCCCTTCGACGGCAATCTTTGGGACGATTTTGCTATCGAGCCAATTCTGCTCAGGGAAGATTTCGCAGCTCTACGTTTTCTATTTGGCCGCGGGAATGATCGGCAGCGGAGCAGGGCCGGTGGTGTACGGGATTGTAGCCTCACACTGGTTTGACAGGCGCCGGGGCTTGGCTCTTGGCTTGATGATGTTCGGACTGGGCGCCGGAGCGCTTGTGATGCCGTCGTTGGCGCAACGCCTGATCGCACACTTTGGCTGGCGTGGTGCCTACGCCGCCATCGGCGCTGCAGTGCTTATCATTTCATTGCCCGTGATGGCGGTGTTCCTGAAGGACACGCCGCAGCGAATGGGCCTGTTGCCAGACGGGACTACTCGTGTCCGTACACCAACCGTCGGTGAGGACCTTGACCAGGGCCTAACTTGGCATGACGCGTGGAATACCTGGACTTTTTGGCTCTTGCTGTGCGCTTTTATTCTCGTGTCGGCAAGTGTACAGGGCTGTTTCATTCATATGGCGGCGATGCTTTCCGATCGGGGCAGTACTCCTGAGGCCTCGGCATTGGCGACCTCGCTTGTAGGTGCCGCGCTGCTCATTGGCAGGGTGGGCACCGGCTACTTGTTGGACCGTTTTTTCGCCCCGCGGATCGCAGCCCTGGCTTTCGGCGCGGCTGCAGTTGGAATTGCGCTGCTTTGGGCCACGAGCGCGATTGCGCCTGCGTTCGCGGCCGCATTTCTTGTTGGTCTAGGGCTAGGAGCAGAGGTGGACATCATCGCATTCTTGACGAGCCGCTATTTTGGGCTTCGCTCTTTCGGTGTGATCTATGGTTTCATTTTCGCGGGTTTTGGTCTGGCGGGAGGACTCGGCGTGTATCTGATGGGCGCCGCCTTCGATGTGCGAGGCTCTTACACTTTGCCGCTCGCGGCGTTCTTCATCGCAACGCTGGTCGCGGTTCTACTGATGAGCCAGCTCGGACCGTACCGGTATCGCGTGAGGTTGCTAGACGACTGTGGGCCAGAGCAGGGAACATTCCAGCCTGGATCCTAGCTGATTGCGTACAAAAGAACGGGAGACGCACATGGCATCAAAAGCCGCTTCGAACGCCACGTCAACGCAGTTGATGAGCATGGCCGATGGTCTGATCATTCACCAGTCTTTGTATGCCGCAGCCAAGCTCGGTGTGGCAGATCTGCTCGCTAGTGGTTCGAGAACTACCGCGGAACTTGCCGAGCAACTAAGAGTGAAAGAATCGTCGCTATACCGCACTTTGCGCCTGTTAGCCAGCCAAGGCGTGTTCGAGGAAACCGCGCCACGCACCTTCGCGCAAACCGGTCTTTCCGGATTTCTCTGCACCGGCGTCCCCGGATCAATCCGCGCTATTATCATTTTCAGGGGTAGCGAGTTCTTCTTCGCGCCCTATGGAGAAATCCTGCACAGCATCGAAACAGGGCAGCCAGCCAGAGAAAAAATGTACGGGATGAATGCGTTCGAGTACCTGCGTGAGCATCCGGAGATGGCCCGCGTCTTCGACGACGCTATGACGAATGCGTCCATGCTGACCGGCCCTGCGGTCGCGGCCGCATACGATTTCGGCGCCTGGGGCAGCGTGATGGACGTCGGTGGCGGCAACGGCATCTTGCTCGCGGAAATCCTACGCGCGCACCCGAAACTCCGCGGCGTCCTGGCCGATTTGCCGCACGTGCTCGAGCGCGCGCGAGAGCGCGGCTATCTCGGTGGCGAACTCGAAGCGCGCAGCACGATGCAACCCTGCGATTTCTTCCAGGGAATTCCTACCGGATGTCGGGCCTACGCGATGAAAAGCGTGATCCACGATTGGGACGACGAGCGGGCGCACGAAATCCTAGTAAATTGCCGCCGCGCCGTTCCCAAGGATGGCGTGCTTCTGCTCGTCGAGCTGGGCTTGGCCGAAGACAATCTGCCGTCCGCAGGAAAGGTTATTGACGTTGCGATGATGGTCCTCACCGGCGGCAAGGAGCGCACAATCCAGGAATATCGCGATCTGCTCGCGGGTGCAGGCTTCCGCCTCAATCAGGTGTACTCGACTTCCGCCGAAACGAACGTCATCGAGGCGATGCCGAGATGACGGTTTTTCTGCCTAGGCTTGGTTTCAGCGCAACCAAGACGTGCGCGAGCAGAAAATCACCGTCTGGCGCGAAGGCAGGAGCGACCCCGAAGAATAAGGGTATAACATCGCCAACGTCTGTTGGCGAGCGTGCAAATCACATCCTATAATCCGCATCTCGGCCTCCTTCGGTCCGAGCACTGTTGGGGTGGACACCGAACAGTTTACTCGGGCCGTAGCGAGGCCAACGTCGTTATGACATCAATCAGGAGTTAGCGATTAGCTCGTGATGACACCCGTTTGGAACATCTTCCCTGCTAGGGGTGCTGTCCTCGCGTTAAGGCTTTGCTGCATGCAGTTAGTGACGCCCTTTTAGGCAAAGTGAGATAATCGGCCAGACCAGTCGAAAGGAACGCGTGATGCCGGAAGAAATCACTCCCCTCTCGCCGCCCATGGAAGGCAAGGGCTCCTACAACAAATATGCAAAGCTTCCTGCGGGTGGTGCGGCTTTGGCTCTGCCCCTCCTCGAAAAAGCGGCAGAGCATGTCGTGCTCGACCGCAGCAGCCGGCCCATTGTAATCGCCGATTACGGATCATCGCAGGGCAAGAATTCACTCGCGCCAATGGATCTCATCATTCGCACGTTGAGGCCGCGAATTGGGCAAAATCGGCCGATTATGCTTTTCCATATCGACCAGGCGACCAATGACTTCAACTCGTTGTTTGAAGTGCTGGCGACCGATCCGGACAAATACACTCAAACAGAACCACAGGTATTTCCGTGTGCGATCGGGAGGTCTTTCTACGAGAACGTGCTTCCCGCAGAATCGGTCCATCTCGGGTGGTCGTCATATGCGGCGGTATGGCTAAGCCGCATTCCAATGCCGATCCCCAATCATTTCATTTCAGCTCGGACCAGTGGCGCGGTGCGCGCTGAGTTCGAGCGTCAAGGGGCACGGGACTGGGAGAGCTTTCTGTCGCTGCGAGCAACTGAATTGGTTCCCGGAGGACGGCTCGTTGTGGTGCTCCCGGGAATTGCCGAGCGCGGATCTTCCGGTTTTGAACATGTGATGGACCATGCCAACGAGGCGTTAGCAGATATGGTCAAGGACGAAACGATCACCGTGGAGGAACGGGCGCGCATGGTCATAGGGTCGCATCCTCGCCGCATGGCTGATCTTCTCGCTCCGTTTTCCGGAAGTAAGCAGTTTCGGAATTTGACCGTCGAGAGCTTTAACGAATCCGTGGTGACCGATTCCGCCTGGACGGAATATGAGGAAGATAGAGACAGCAAGGCTCTTGCGACGAAGCATGCTTTATTTTTCCGTTCCGTGTTCGCGCCGGCACTCGCCGCTGCGCTCACTCGCGTGCGCGCCGGCGACGCTGAAGCTCTAGTCGCTTTTGCCGATCGGCTGCAGAATGGGTTGAGAAGGCGGTTGGAATCGCAACCGGCGCCGATGCACTCGTTCGTTCACACGATCGTTCTGGCGAAGAACTGTTCCAGCTAGCGTGGAGAACCGCTCTGCAGCGCCGTCATCGCACTTCAATTTGCGATTCAAGTCGCGCTCAACATTGAGAGGGGCCGACGCCAGGCGAAATGCAAATGAGAAACAGTGTCGATAAATTCGGTTATCACCAGCTAATTCTAGGCCCGACCCTTGCTAAGTCCCGGTTAGTCGAGTTACCGAAAACTTGGGTGCGGGGACCCACATTACTGGTAACTGCGTTTACCAAGACTGGAGCGCGACACCTGGGAAAAACCTCCTTCCGAAAACCGTCAGTAAACACGAGGCGACTTGTCACTACCAATCCGCTGAGGGGTCAGATTACATCTTGATTGCCGACGATTCAGTCCCGCGCCGCGCACGCCTGATCTTGCTGAGTATTCGAGGGGCTATGCGGGCTTGATGTTTTGATTGAGCCGCAGCAGATTGTCTGGATCGTACTCTTTCTTGATGTCGAGGAGGCGGGCGTAGTTTGGCCCATAGGCCGAGCGGACAAGTTGGTCACTCGTATCGCCCAGCTGGTTGACGTACACTCCATGCGCAAAGGGCTGCAAACTGTCGCGCATAGCCTGCACCCACCGCACCGCATCGGCCTTCGCTGTGGGAGCGCTCCAGACGCCCGCCATGTCCACCTCAAAACCCGGTTGTCGCAGAGCAAACGCCGTATCACTCAAACCTACACGGCTTATAGCCCCGCGCAACGGCACAACGATCACCTTGCACGTTGCAGGCGCATTGTTGATTGCCGTCGTAATCGCCGCAACGGCGGCCTCGCTGAGTTCTGGAAGAAAGAGGTTCGTTTGGAAGTGCGCAACCGGCGCTAGAAGAAATCCACCTGCCGACTGAGCTTCCAAATAGGACATGACCTTGACGCTGTCAACCTGCGGTTTGAGGGCACGCAGCGGCCTGACCATGTCATTCCCCATTCGGGGATCGCCGCAATAGCAAACATCGATTTTGAGTCTTGGCCCTCGTTCGGACGGCAACAGCTGGGCGAGCGCGTCTAGTTCATCCGGGGCTCCAGCAAGAAACTTAACGAAAGACTGCAGAAGTTCTGGAATGCGCCCCGCCGGATACAGCAGCGCTCCCGACACAACCTCGCCTACCGGATGCAGCTGATACTCCAGCGACGTAACAACGCCGAAGTTGCCGCCTCCTCCGCGAATCGCCCAAAAAAGATCCGGATTGGACTTCTGGCTAGCCTCGACTTGGCTCCCGTCCACAGTCACCACTTGCGTCGACAGCAGGTTGTCGCACGCGGCGCCGTACTTCTCCATCAAGCGACCTTCTCCCCCGCCGAGCGTCAGGCCGGCAATTCCCACCGTCGGGCAGCCACCAGATGTCGTGGCAAGCGCAAACCGCTGCGTCGCTTCGTCTAATTCGCGCACCAATGCGCCTGCCTCCGCGCGGGCCACGCGTTTGCCGGCGTCGACTTCAACCCGTTTCATTCCAGAGAGGTCGATCACCACGCCGCCATCACACATCCCGTACCCGAGCCGGCTATGGCCTCCTGCGCGCACTGCCAATCGCAAATTATTGCTCCGAGCAAAATCGAGGGCGCGCGCGACGTCGGACGAGGTCGCACAGCGCACAATCAGCGCCGGGCGGAGGTCGAAGGCGCGATTGAAGACCAGACGCGATGATTCATAGTCGGATGCCTCTGATGTGATTATGTGGCCAGTAATTTCAGAAGCGAGCTTGCGGATCGCGGCCGCATCGAGCTGAGTCGCACTTTGTTCGCGTGCTCCGAAGGTCCACGGCTCTCCGGCAAGCGCCTGAATTGGGCGCCCGTAAAGTCCCGCTGCGGCAAACGCCGTTTGCTGGACGAACTGCCTTCGGGTAATAAGCGCCATATTCAGCTCCACCATTTCTCTGCGGGAGTCTAAGCGGTAAACTGCGAAAGCAAGACTTCAACGCAGAGAGTGGGTTTGTAAGATGCACTGATATTTTTGCACAATGAAGCCTGCGCCGCCCTTGTTTCCGCCGTCAATTTTCATTGATCCCTGCTAATCGAATCCTCGAGGCAAGTCCTATCGTCCCGAGTGACGAGCAAACCTAGAGGTCATGGTTTGTCGTCGGATTAGTACTGGCAAACGCGCAAATGTTTATCGATTGAATTCCACTTGGACGTATAGTCGCGTAACCGGACAAATGCCGTACTAGAACTTCAGATCTCCGGTAGCGGCGTTTATCAGGACTTGTCGCTTCGCCGGTGACGATGCCCGTTAGAAGCATTAATCCTGCCGAACTTCAGCTTCGGTGAATGCGGCAATCCAACGGCCCTTCCGTCGCCGAGCGACGAGGACTTCTAATTAACCAACAATTCGTTCAGAACTCGGCTGTCCGAGCTTTCGTTGACTTGCATGTATGCGCGGCCTAATATCCACGGAATATGGCAGATGTCCGTCCTCTGAGCGGCGAGATCCTCTCCCACTATCGCGTACACGAGAAGCTGGGTGGTGGCGGCATGGGCGTGGTCTACTCTGCTGAAGACACTAAACTCCGCCGCCTCGTCGCGCTGAAATTCCTGCCCGATGACACCGCGGGCGATCCCTCCGCGCTCGAACGTTTCCGCCGCGAAGCGCGCGCGGCCTCCGCGCTCAACCACCCGAACATTTGCATTATCCACGACATCGACGAAGACCAGGGCCGCCACTTTCTGGTGATGGAGTTCCTCGACGGCCAAACTCTCAAACATCGGATCGCACAAGGGGCGATTCCACTAGACGAACTCCTCGAAATTGCTATCCAGGTGTCCACTGCCCTCGACGCCGCTCACGCCAAAGGCATCATTCATCGTGATATCAAGCCCGCGAATATTTTTCTGGTCCGCCACGGACCGGCCAAAGTTCTCGATTTCGGACTCGCCAAGGTTCTATCGGCGCACTATCCGACTCCCGGCATTACTGTGACGGCGCTGCCCACCGCTGCGGAGCAAGAACTCCTCAGCAGCCCCGGATCCGCGATGGGCACAGTGGCCTACATGTCCCCGGAGCAGGCGCTCGGAGAAGATTTGGATGCACGCTCCGATCTTTTTTCGTTCGGTGTGGTTCTCTACGAAATGGCCACGGGCGCCATGGCTTTTTACGGTGCAACTTCTGGGGCCCTGTTCGACGCCATCTTGCATAAAGACCCGGTACCACCCGGTCGGATCAACCCGCAGCTTCCGGCGGAACTCGATCGCATCATCAACAAGTCCCTCGAGAAGGACCGTGTTCTCCGCTATCAGCACGCCTCCGAACTGCGCGCCGACTTGCAACGACTCAAACGGGACAGCACGTCTGGGCGCGCGGCAGCTGTCGCCAGTGGCACGCAGTCACACGCGTCTCAGTCTGCTGTGCCCCAGGCATTTCCTGCTTCACAATTGCCCGCTGACCAGGCCTCCAGCAGTTCCGTCGTGGTGGCTGTTGCAAAGCAGCACAAAGTCGGCCTGGCTACCGGCGTCTTGATCTCGATCATCGTCCTGGCCGCAGCGGCCTACGGTTTATATGCTCTGTTCCGTCGCGCTATCCCTGTGTCATTTCAAGACTTCACTATCACGCCGGTCACCAACAATGGGAAATCTGTCGAAGCTGCTATCTCTCCCGATGGCAAATATCTTCTCAGCGTCCTCGACGAAAAAGGCAAACAGAGCCTCTGGCTTCGGCACGTCGTCACCAACAGCGACACGCAAGTGATTCCGCCCGCCGACGCCTTTTACCAGACTTTGACATTTTCTCCGGATGGCAATTACATTTATTTCCGCAAGGCTGCAGACAACTCGCGCACTTCGTTCGATGCTTTCCGGGCGCCGCTCCTTGGTGGCACACCCCAGCTCGTCGTGCGAGATATAGACAGCGGGATTACTTTCTCTCCCGGCGGCAAACGAATCGCTTACGTGCGCGCCAATGATCCCGAGGTTGGAAAGTTTCAGGTGCTCACTGCGGATCCGGACGGCACGAATGAACGTTTTTTTTCCGGCGGCCCTGCGAGCGAAGCTCCGCAGTCTGTGTCCTGGTCACCGAATGGCAAACAAATCGCTTCTATTTTCGAGGGCCCGGGCGAAGCGTTAACTACCTTACAATTTCACGATGTGGACTCGGCTAAATTGCAGACCCGTCTCCCGTTTAATAAAGTGGGGTTCGACGATCTCGTCTGGCAACCCGACGGTCGCGGCCTCGTCGTCACCTATAAGAACAATACGACACCGTTAGCGCGCGTCCAGATCGGGCTTTTCTCTTCTACGGCGACGCAATTTCGGACGATTACCAAGGATACGAATAGCTATCGGACGCTGACGCTCTCGGCTGATGGAAAGGCGCTGGCTACCGTCCAACAAAAAGTCACGCGAACTCTGTATCTGATGCCCGCCACGGGATTTTCCGGAATTCCTCCAAACCCAGTTTCCGCCCAGCTTAGAGACGCCTTCATCTTCAACTGGGCGGCGAACGGAGACCTGTATTTTGCCGACGGCGGCAACTTGGTGCGAATCTCACGCGATGGCGCTAACAAGACAACGCTTCTTAGTGACCCCGTTGCTGTAGTTGTAGCGGCGGTTGCTTGTCCCGGTGAGCCTTTCGTCCTACTCGAATGGGACGGCCACTCCGGGAGTAAGACTAACGTCTGGCGCATGTCTCCCGACGGCTCGAACCTCAAACAGCTTACCTACGGCACCGCAGATATTAGCGCGAAATGCGCAGCGGACGGAAAGTGGGCTTACTACGAAGATTGGACCGGCGGCGGTCGCATTATGCGCGTGCCCGTAAATGGTGGAACGCCTGAGATTGTGCCGGGATCGATGGTGCCCCACACCATTTTCACCCAGCCCGGTTTCGGCATTTCCACCGACGGCAAGTACCTGGCTGTTCTTATCAACCGGCTCGAATCGAACGTCTCCGACGAAAAAATTGTGCTGGTTTCGCTTGATGCGGGGCCAAGTCCGCCGGTGCGGTTGCTCGATCCCGATCCGAGGGTCGCGGGGAATCCACGATTCGCACCCGATGGAAGCGCAATCGTATATTCCATTCGCGACAACGGTGTGGACAACCTCTGGCTCCAGCCGCTGGATGGCTCCCGCGGCCGCCAGATCACTACGTTTGAAGCCGATGCCATCCAGAATTTCCAGTTCTCCCCCGACGGCAAGATCCTCGGTGTTTTCCGGGCGCACACGGAATCCGATGTCGTGCTCCTACACGATACCGCCGGCTCGTCGCGCTGACGCGTTCCCGCGCCCTGATTAAGTACTCGGAATTTATTCGCTGCTGCGAAATCGCCGATCCACCGACTCTGGGTCAGTCCTTCGTGTTCTCCGAAGTTATCGCTGAGTCCGTCGTTGGCGGCCCGTGAGTGGCCGGAGATTGCTAAGTGCGGTTCTCACGAGGTAGTCGCTTGGGGCCCGGCCCCTCGCCAACTCCTGCCAAGTCGGACAAGGCACGTACTAGAACTTTACTTGTCCGGTTGGGCGTTAATCAGGCACCAGTCGTGTGGTCCGCCGATCATCATTGATTCTGATAGACTGGAAACATCCTGGAAAAGTGCTAGTTCACATTTCCCTGAGTGGCCACGCTGCAGCTTCGTATCGGCAGGAGAGGCCCGTGAACACATTCAACTCCTTTGACGGAATTCGGATTGCCTTTCACGACGAGGGTCAGGGGCCGCCCGTCATCCTGCTGCATGGATTTGGGGTCGATGGTTTGGGCCAATTCGGAGACTTCGAATGCATTCTTCCGATTCTGGAAAAACGGCAAGCGATGTTTCGAGAAGTTTTTGGGGGAGCGCCTCCGCTTCCCAATCCTCCGCTCGAAGGAAGGCCCGGCTTGGTCCGGGCACTCCAGGTGGCGGGTGCGCGCACCATCCTACCGGACATGCGTGGTTTCGGGGCGTCCGACAAACCGATAGCGAAAGCCGCCTACGAAAATTCAGCGATGGCCCGGGATGTCATCGCTCTCATTGACCATCTCCGGCTGGATGCCGTGGACGTGATCGGTTTCTCAATGGGAGCTGGCGCAACCGCAAGATTACTCATTCTGCGCCCACCCGAGGTGAAGTCTGCCATTCTCGCCGGCATTGGGGACTACGCCATCGAGGATACTGTCTTGGAGTTTCCGGCGAATTGGCCGGTCCCAGACTCCGTGCCTCGTCCACTTACTATTCGGGTGTGGGCGGAAGAGGGGGCGAGAATCCTGGAGCAGGGGGAAATCGTTCCGGGACACCTCGCCTCGGCGAATCTCATAGCGGCTCGGGTGACGGGAGCTGATCCGAAGGTCCTCGCGGCGGTGATTCGCGGTGTAGTCGCGCGTACTTTGCCTGCGGAAGCGCTCCAGAAAATCGACATACCGGCTCTGATACTCAATGGCAAGGCGGACGTGGCCAATCAAAAGATCGAGCGGCTTCTCAAAGAAATCCCAACTGCACGTTCCGCCCAATGTGATGGCGATCACCAGTCCACGCCGTACCAGCCTACATTTCAGCAGGCAGTAGTCCGGTTCTTTGAAGAACAATGGCGGCTGCGACGTGCCAATTGACGCCAACCTCAATCACACTCGGGGCGGTTTCGTTGAAAAACAAAAACAGCCAGCGCCAGGCAAGCTGAGCTGACTTGACCCACCCAAAACGCGATTGTGCTTGCCGATTTACGCCCACTTGCCTGATTAGTCGGGTGATCTCAATGGGTCGATGCAACACCATCTAATATGGAACGTCTGTTCAAAGGTGGTGTGTATGACTCAAGGGAAACACGTGGAGCTCTCTGCGGCGCAGCGGACCGAGGTGTGGCGCCGCTGGA
>Ga0210394_10006952_pt1 | contig 12085 bp, 15 predicted proteins | sample IncBWC12MmetaG_FD_160121 | JGI IMG/M metagenome (GOLD analysis project Ga0210394, IMG submission 160121) | Forest soil microbial communities from Barre Woods Harvard Forest LTER site, Petersham, Massachusetts, United States - Inc-BW-C-12-M | ecosystem: Environmental > Terrestrial > Soil >... | reverse complement strand
CAGTGCGGTCCTCGATGTTCATTGCGACGTGTTGCAAGAACACAGCGTCAAAGGACGCCTCCTCAAAGGGTAAGTGAGTGGCCTCGCCGACCTGAAAGGTGACGCGATCCGACAGCCGGCAGCGCGAAGTTAGGTAGGTCGCCGTGTCAATAAAGCCAGGACTCAGGTCGACGCCTGTCACCCTACAGCCGAAGGTGGCGGCTAGAAACCGCGCCGGGCCTCCGATGCCGCAGCCAACATCCAGAACGCGCGTCGATGGCTTAAGTTCGGCGGCGCTAGCTAATTCAGCGGTGGCGAGCACGCCCCGGAGATGGAACTGGTCCAGAGAAGCAAGTTCGTCGACGGTTAGCGGTTGACCGTCAGGCACGATTGTAGTGAGCGCAGACTTGATGCGGTTGGTCAGGCCACCGGCGCTATAGTGCTCGCGAACCCTTGCGGAGTGATCTATCATAACGGCTCTCCGGGAAGGATCGTTGATTGGGGTGCCCTGGCGATGGCGGTCTGTTCACCCTTGCGGTCTGGCATCGAGGGCTGGACGAAATCGGATATACCGTGCTCAAAACGCCAGATCGCGGATTCGGGTGCAAACCTTGGCGACGACGGAAACGGTCGTCGCAATTCGCGATCGTAGCGATCCAAATCTAAGCCTCGAGTCAGAGGAGACCTCATAAATTGTCCAAATTCACGGATCCAGTTGCTGAGCGTCCGCTGGTTGCGCGGTTGCGCCGCATAACGGCGAGCAATGGTTTCGAAGTCCTCCGCAGGACGGCCGGTCACATCCGGAACGTCTGTAGTCGGCGCGCCTATCTCGAAGGCGCCCTGCTTGTGGTCCTCGATGTAATAGCGGATGTTGCTTATCGCGTCAATCGGAAGGCCAGCGATCCGCGCGGATTTCATAAACAACCAAGGCGGCGTCGGTATGACCTTGACGGATCGCTGAACAGCACGGCCGATTGCCTGAGCCATCTCCCTTGCGCCGAGAAGTTCCGGACCCGTGGGGCGATAGCTCTTCCCGGCGTGGCGCGCAGGATCCGTCAGGGCAGCAGCAACAACTCGCGCGATATCCTCGTTGGACGGTGGTGCATTGCGGCTATCGCCGTACATCCACGGGAACATTCCTAGATGCGCGGCTAACCCAATTGGCAAAAGATAGTCGTCAGCAAAGAATCCAGGGTTGACGATAGTATGTGCAATTCCGGGCGCCATGGAGAATAAATGGTCGATCAACCAACTCTGGCGAGTCATGAGCGACGGATGCGAGGGGCTCGCCAGCCATTGGGTCAGACTGACGATGTGTTCGAGCCGCGCCTCCTTCGCGACAATCGCGAACGCAACCGCTCCCTGAATCGTGTACGGATCAATGGGAGGACAATAATAGGCGCGCTGAACGTCATCCAGCGCGTCGACTAAGCGCTCGACATCGCTCATCTCGGCGACAACGATCTCGGCTCCCAGCGATTTCAGGCGCTCGCTGCGGCCGTCTTCTCGATGCACCATCGCGCGGACGGGATAGCCCGCCCTTAGCAACTCATTAACGACGACGCTGCCCGTCTTCCCGGTTGCGCCTGTCACAATAATTCTCGCCTTATTCATGAGCGTCTCCTTCTGAAGGTTTGCCAGGAGAACCAATGATCGGGAACTCCGGCGATGAGGCATGATTCAGGAAGCGGCTCGGCCCGCTGCGCGAGTTCCTTCGGATTGACGGCGGAGTAGCAAATAGAACGATATAAAGTGCGTAATCATCAATAGGGGTACATAAATGATCACGATTGCGTACGTTGAGCCCAACCCACCCGAAACGGCTGGGAGCGCGAGCGTAACACCACGGTAATAATCGACGAGGATGTCGATGGCTCCCACGAGATTGAAGGCGACGACGAGCGGCAAGAAGAGTGGCCTTATCCTTATCGTGAAAAGGGCAAGAATTGCTAGCAATCCAGTTGCTAGGTCGCCGTACGCAGCGAACGGCGCGAAACCCAAAGGCAGATTGTCACCGACGACGCCTGGAAGAACAAACACGAGGCCGAAGAAGCGAAAACTGTGCAGCGTTGCAATGGCGCGTTGCGCATCGACGGGGTTCATGGCCTTGAGCTTAGGAAAGATATAAGCACTGGTGCAAAGCAGCCAGGCGACATAACCCAATACGAGATGCAGGTTGAAAATGATGGAAGGCGACATATTCCCCCTTTCAGATTTGGCCCATTTCCAAACTCTCGCTGATGGGATTATAATACTCATCCTACGGATTCAGGTTTATTGTTCACCTAACTCTGGGACGGACGCCGATCCAATGCCACGCCTAGCAATGTTCGAGTGATTGGTGATCGGGCATGTCATGCTTTCCGCTCCCGCCTCTGAAAAGGAATGGAGTTAGCACTTGAGTTGCCAAATCCTGCCGAGAGAATCCTCATCGCGTATCCAGGCTTCGGAGGCGTATCTGGCTACCATCCCATTTCAGTCGATTATGCCTGTCATCTCCTATTTGCCAAGTGCGGTGTCCGAAACAGGTCAGGACAACTGCATACAACAACTTGACGATCAGATCCACAATCTCCGGACCAGCCGTGTGACACCTCTTATCACCTGGAAGATGGAACCCGGCCATCCGCCCTTGGTGGTGAAACACTGTCCCAAGTGCGAACAACGCAGACACTTTTACTGCAGCGAGAGCTTTCGAGTCAATGCACAACAAAAGGATCTCGACATTTGGTTGATTTATAAATGCCAGAATTGCGACGCCACATGGAAATGCACTGTGTTGCGCCACGTTAGTCCCACGTCGATCAAACGAGATCTCTTCGACGCATTTCAACACAACGACCGTCTCACTAGCTGGAAATATGCTTTCGACTTCCCCTTGCTAAAGAGAAACGGCGCGGAGATCGATTCTGCTATCGAGTACACGGTTTCAGGGCCCGAGCTTTCGTCGATGTCCAATCTTCCCTCAGAGGTCCAGATTCTGCTGACGTTCGACTTCGATGGTAAGTGGGGGACGGACGCCGTGATTGCGCTGCGGACGATACCGGTAGCATGGCCAGGAGTAAAGAGATCATGGATTTCATCGGTTCACCTCTCGATTCAGTGTGGTATCGTTCTGTCTGTTGATAAGATTGTGATCATCATCTTATAATGCAAAAAAATTACTCTTCAACGAAGCACTTTATGAAAAACTTCCTCGCCTCCATTAACATCCGCTCACGGCTTTGGGGGGACAAGGTCATCCGGGCTGAAGTCAGCACTCCGGCCATACTGGGGAACAACAGCTGAAACTTCGCCACTTTTTCTTCTCGCGTCCGCCCAGGAACAAATGGCAGTACCCGCTCGCGATAGGCTTCTCGCGACGCCTCGATCCGTCTTCGCACAGACAGGGGCTTTCGCGCTAACTCCGGCCCGAGGGCGGCGAACACACAACCCATTCCTGGCGAATTCGCGTGGCGTGGGCTGAGATAGTGTTCAATGATGGCTCGCAGAGCCTGACCTTCGGGCGCGGACTTTGCAACTTCCAACATACCTCTTCCCATCTCGTCGAATGCCCGTGACACCGCTTCGACGAACAGGTCGTCCTTGCTGTTGAAATGCCGGTAGAAGCCCCCTTTTGTCAGGCCGACCTTCTTCATCAACGTCCCGATGCCGCTGCTGTCACCGCCGTGCTCGCGGAAAGTACGAGCCGCCACGGAAAGAATATTCTCGTGGTTCTGCGCCTTGTGTTCCTGCGAATACCGCATGCTGTAAGATTACGCACGTACTCCAGCGATTGTCAAGGCCAAGGCTCTTTTTACGCTCCCGTCCTCTACCCACACGACCTCAGCCCAGAGCTTTCTCCTTGCAGCTTGAACTGCCGGCGCCAGGAGGAGAGACGCTAGTCCCAGACGTTACGAGACGAATCCTCTCCACAATTAGACTGGAATGATGGCGGCCAGTTCAAAAGGCGAGGCACTCAACGCGTTTTCAGTCGTTCCCTACGACTCTGATTGGGACCAGTGGTACGAACAGGAGCGGAGGGCTCTACGGGATCGAGTGTCATCAGGCTTCCTAGAGTTGGAGCACATAGGCAGCACGGCGGTGTCGGGTCTAGATGCAAAACCGATCATTGACGTGATGGCCGCAGTAGCCCACATCGATCACTGCGAGTCTATCGTTCTCTCGTTGGAAGAGTATGGCTACATCTTCATCGAAACAGGAATGCCGAACCGACTTCTCTTTCGACGGAGGTCTGCCGAAGGCAGGATCTTCCACCTCCACCTCGTCGAAGCCTCGACTTGGGATAGCCGCAAGGAACGTCTCATGCGCGACTACCTGCGAGTGCACCCTGACGCAGCTGCTGCCTACGGTCGTTTGAAGAAGAAACTGGCGCAGGAATGCGCAGGTGACTCTCTCACGTACACCCGACGCAAAACGGACTTCATTCAAGCGATCATGGATCGAGCTTATGCGGAGCGCGGACTCCCAAGTAGCAATGTCTGGGAAGACTAGCGGAATTCGGCCTAAACCAGGCCGGCGGGCAATGGTGAAAATTGCCAAGAGCATATTCGAGTACAGAAGCTAAGTTTGACGTATAATACGTACGAGCGTATTAAAGTACCGTGCAGCATTCACTTCGCGAAGACATTCTGAATGCCGGCCTCAAGGTCATGTTCCAGTCGGGATATGTGGGGGCCACCGTACGTGACATCTGCGCTGCAGCTGGCGCTCCGCATGGATCTTTTACCAACCACTTCCGCTCCAAAGAGCGATTCGCAAAGGAAGTACTCGACCGCTATTTCGCCAACTTGCAGGGGCATATCAAAGAGGCTCTAGAGAACAAATCACTCACCCCTCGGCGGCGACTTGAACGTTATTTGAAGATCATCAGCGACGTACTGGCCGGCGAAAGATGGAATCGTGGGTGCTTGATCGGCGATTTCAGCATCGAGACCAGCTCTCAAAGCAAACTCCTGCGCCAGAGGCTGGAGGCAATCTTCCGAGAGTGGCGCGCTCCGTTTGCCTCGTGCGTTGCGGAGGCTCAAGCCATCGGTGAAATCGATTCGACGTTCGATCCGACAGACCTTGCTGAATTCCTCCTTGCTTCTTGGGAGGGCGCAATTCTCCGTATGAAGGTCGAACGCGGCCCCGCCGCGCTCGAGCGCTTCAAGAACATCATCTTTCAGACCGTATTCAGGGAGCAGAAATGACAGTCCTGTTAGATGTCGCATTGCCCAAAGTGAATGTTCTGGGTTCCACCATGGCTTACCGCGAAGCGGGAGATCGCGAAGCGCCGGTCGCGCTCTTTCTACACGGAAACCCGACCTCGTCCTAAATATGGCGGAATATCCTTCCCGTGGTTGCACCGGTTGCGCATTACATCGCACCGGATCTCATCGGTTTCGGCCAATCGGGAAAACCCGGCATTGAGTATCGATTTGCCGATCACGTTCGGTACTTGGACGCTTTCCTGGACCAGACTGAGATCACTTCGGCATTCGCGATTGCACAAGATTGGGGAACTGCGCTAGCGTTTCACCTGGGAGCGCGCAGGCCCGACTTTATCCGTGGGATCGCTTTTATGGAGTTCATCCAACCTATGCCAACTTGGAATGACTTTCATCCGGATCAAATTGAGACTTTTCAGAAGTTCAGGACACCCGGGGTTGGCGAGGAGATGATTCTTGAAAGCAATCTCTTCGTGGAAGGAGCAATTCCTGGAGCCACCTTGCGAAAACTGACTGACGGGGGATGTCTGTCTACAGAGCACCCTTTCCGACGTCCGAATCGCGGCGGCCCACTTGGCGCTTCCCAAACGAACTGCCAATCGAGGGGAATCCGGCCGATGTGTACTCCACCATAGAGGAGGCACACCGCGCTCTGAGAGAGTCGACATATCCAAAGTTGCTCTTTGTCGGGAATCCGGGGGCTCTGATATCTCCTGCTTTTGCTGAGGGCTTTAGGAAGCAGCTCAAGAACTGCAGGGTGGTGCAGCTTAGCTCCGGCCTTCACTACTTGCAGGAGGACCATCCCGATGTGATTGGCGCCAATATCAAGGAGCGGCTGGTCGAAGTGGGAGTTGGTTCGAGCCCGAAACAGAAGCTGGCTCTCTAGTCGCTGAACCGAAGTTCCTTACATCGAAATCACATTCATCCGCCGCTAGCGGATGAGATGTGGAGCGCTTTCTGAGTGATTTGTAAAGTGATCTCAATCCTGAAACACCTCCAACGTTTCGGACTGAGGCCTGTCATTTCGTGAGTGCGAGTTGTACCGCCAGATACCACCCGAGGCCCCTACAAAAATCCCAATTTCATCGACCTACACAAGCCCGACAATCCCTTTTAATTAAACGCGCACTGGCGGGTGGGACGTGACGCCATGCGAACACCGTTTCCGGAACATCGCCCACTTTTGTGAAAACCGCTAAAGATTCTGACAGCGACCCGTTCCCGGCACATGGCCTACTGAGCTCATCTTGATCGTGTGGCAAAGTTCGCTTAGCCACAAAAGGGATGAGGGGCGATGGATCGCAGAAGATTCTTTCAACTCGGCGGCGGGACCGCTGCATTGGCGGCGCTTGAATGGTCAGGCCGGCCCGCTTTCGGAATGCCGGCGATAACGTCTTCAAACGAACTGAGCGCTGCCGATTTCCATCGCGCGCGGAAGTTTGTCGAGACCCAACAGGGACACATCGCCTGTCTCGATATGGGAAAGGGTCCAGGGGCTCTTTTCCTGCATGGATTTCCTCTTAACAGCTTTCAATGGCGTGGGGTAATTCCGCGGCTGTCATCGCTGCGGCGCTGCATTGCTCCGGATTTTCTTGCGCTGGGCCACACGGAGGTTGCAGACGGGCAGAGTGTCGGTCCTCAAGCACAGGTCGAAATGCTGGTGCAGCTCCTGGACAGGCTGTCCATTGCTGCGGTCGATATCGTGGCCAACGACAGCGGCGGTGCGATCGCCCAGCTTTTCATTACGCGCTTTCCAGATCGAGCAAACTCGTTGATTCTCACGAACTGCGATACAGAGCCGGATAGCCCGCCAGCAGCGGTCTTGCCCGTCATTGAACTCGCACGTGCCGGAAAGCTCGCAGACGTGCGGCTTGCGCCCTGGCTTGCGGACAAGCAACTTGCGCGGTCCGAACATGGGTTGGGAGGTCAGTGCTACTCCAATCCGGCTCATCCAACAGATGAGGCGATCGAAATCTATTTGGCTCCTCTTTTGAGTACGCCGCGAAGGAAGGCTTTGACGAATGCTTATGCGGTAGCCCTCGATCCGAATCCGCTGCTTGGCGTCACTGCCGCGATGAAGAAGTGCTACGTAGCTACACGCGTCGTTTGGGGCGCAGCCGACTCGATCTTCGCGACAACGAGTGCCGAATATCTCGCGCAAACCGTGGCCAATTCTCTTGGATTGCGCCGAGTGCCTGGAGCAAAGCTGTTTTTCCCGGAAGAGATGCCGCAGCTGATCATCGAGGAAGCGAAATGGGTATGGAGCCTCTGAGATTCGCGTCGGGTTATCGTGGGCTGCTGTTGGCAGGCATCACTCTCGCAATCGCAGCGTTTCAAATTCATCGCGCGCATGGATCGGATCACCTGGACACGCCGACAGTGATTGCGGACCCGGCGGCAGACATCGGCGATATGTTTGCGTGGACGTCTGCCGATGGAAAGCGACTGAACCTGGTCATGGATATCGTCGCACATCAATTCTCGAATCGGCTTCAATATGTATTGCATATCGATAGCGGCGAGCACTTCGGTCAGACGACCGCAAGCACACTGATTGTCTGCCGATTCGACGTCGCGAACAATCTTGAGTGCTGGGTCGGCAAAACCGACTATGTTCATGGGAATGCCAGCAACCCGGAGGGGATTGACGGCGAGAATCACCGGTTTCGCGTATTCGCCGGCTTGCGAGATGATCCCTTTTTCAACAACGTCAAAGGAACTCGTGCGGCATATAACGTGGCAGACGCCGCTTTGCAGCACGGAACGAGCGTCGACGCTTCGAGGTGTCCGCAGTTCGACGAAGCTGAGTCTCGGGAGATTCTCGATACTTGGCGGCATACCGACGGGGGTCCTGCAACCAACTTCCTGGCTGACTGGAAGTCCTCATCGCTGGTCATCTCGATCGATCTCGATGTTGTGGCCACGGGAGGAAAGCTGCTGGCCATATGGGGAGCCGTGCATCGGCTGCCCCATGCGCCTTCAGCGGTGAGTTCAAAGAATCAAGAGAGATGGCCTGCCGCCCCAACGCTCGGCCAACCGATCGAACGCACCGCACGGCCGCTCATCAAGAATGCCCTTGTTGGCGGTCCGTTTGCGGCCGATGCGGTCAGCAATCGGCGCAAGGAGGCCTACAACCGTGTCGGACGGGATGGCTGGGCGCAGTTTTCTCCAGACATCGAGCGAACACTCGGGCTCTACGACGGATTCGACGGAAAATGCGGGAATCAATGGCTGGCTGACACGAAGGCCGATCCGCACAAACGCTATCGGAAGCTCGCGACGCTGCTGGCGGACGACCGGATTTGGGTAAATAGCGCGTCTTCGTCGTGCACGCAATTTCTGGCCGTTGAATTCACTGCCCTCGGCACTCCAGGGGCATTCGCCGGAGATTGCGGCGGCAGAACACCGAACTACGACGCCAGCAACATCTTCCGGTCCTTGTTGATTGACGGGACCACGAAAGGCGGCGTTGACGGCCTGACTCATGACGAAAGGATCCACTCAACAACCGACTTCCCTTTTCTGGCGGCTCCATGAAAAAGCTCATACGATCAATGCATTTCTTTATGGGCGTGCTCGTCTTGTGCGCGATGGCAAAGGGAGCAGCAAAGATTGGTGTCGCACCGGATACGACTGCCAGCGCGATCGCGATCGTGAACCTCGACCAACAGATTGTCCAGGCAGGGAGCGAGTCGGGGGTCGAAGAACTCCTTCTCGTACGATCGCGCTATCTGGGCGACTACGAAGCATTGGATCGGGCGAGCAGGTTGAGTGAAGGCCGCTTCGCGACTGTGCGGGATTTGCTGCGGAGGGCGCACACACGCTCGGCAGTTCATCGTTTTTCGGACGCTATGGCCGATCTTGCGGCAGCTGAGCAGATGGGCGCAGATCCTAAGGATATCTTGCTTAGCCGCGCCTCGAATCTCGTCGCGACGGGACACGCTTCAGAGGTCATTCCCGCACTTGAAAAGTACGAAGGTCAAAATCCAGGCTACGCGTCGAGAGGAGCATTGGCGACCGCATACGCGGCGGTCGGCCGTCTCGATGACGCGGACCGCTTGTATGCCGCAGCTTTGAACGATCTCGACACTACTCTGCCGTTTCCTTACGCTTGGATATATTTTGCGCGCGGACTGATGTGGTCCGAACAGAGCGATAAACTGGAGCGTGCTGAGGCCATGTATCGGCAAGCGCTTGCATACGTACCTGAATTTGTGCCGGCGAATGTCAACCTTGCCGAGCTTGAAGCTGCGCGCGGCGACGCCGCCCCGGCGATCGAGCATCTCGAGCATGCCCTTCATTCAAACGACGAACCTGAAGCGCTCGCACTGCTTGGAGTCCTATACAGGCATACCGGCCGCAAAGCGGAGGGAGAGCACGATATTTTGCTTGCGCGTCAACGGTACGAATTGCTTCTTGCAGGTTATCCCCTGGCATTTGCCGATCATGCCGCGGAATACTATCTTGGACCAGGCGCCGATCCCGAGAGAGCCTGGACTCTCGCCCGGCAAAACCTGACCAATCGTGAGACAGACCGCGCCGTAGCATTGGCTATCAAAGCCGCAGAGGCAACTGGGCGTTACAACGAAGCATGTCAGCTCCTGCGAAATCACGGCCCCTATGTATCTCTCTATTTGCGTAATCTAGAAAGAACCATCCCACGGTAGACCCGAAGCCAATTAGTTCAAAGCCAGTCGATCAATCACTGAGTCTCACTTAGCTGATATTCTTCTTACAGCAGGTGGGTTCTTCGCGTGAGGCAAACGCACAAACATCGGAACAATATCGAATTCTCGGCTGAACAGCTGCTGAAATCTCCATCTGTCTCGATCCGCGACGTGTACTGCTCGGGGTGCTGTCGCGACCAAAGCGAGGAGGAATATGCGAGGGCAACAGAGCTCGTATTTCCTTACCGCGGTGCTTTTGTCCGACATCTCGGGTCTGATCAGACTGTTGCCGAGGCGAACCAGGTGCTGTTCTTCAATGCCGGCGAAGGCTATCGCGTGAGCCATCCGGTTCGCGGCGGTGACGCCAGCCTGTCGCTGGCCATCTGTGAGGAACTTCTACTCGAACTTGCGCCCGTGACGGTTCTGCAGTCGAACACGACCTCGGCGTTTAACTTGCAGCGATTGCGCATCGACGCGCGCACTCAAGCGCTCGTAGCTCTGCTGGGCCATAGTTTGCGCCAGAACGTTGCAGAGCCCCTCGAAGCAGAGAGCTTGGCGTTGACCCTGGTGCAGCGAGCTTTGGGACCGCGCACCTCGCACGCGGCAGGAGCGAGCGCGGGAAGGCAGCGTTTGGTGGATCGGATCAAGCTCGTGCTCGCCAGCGACATGGGACGACGCTGGACGCTGGCCGAGATCGCCGATGAAGTCCGCGGATCTCCGGTTTACCTCACGCAGGTGTTCCAACAGGTCGAAGGCATGGCGCTCTATCGCTATCAGCTGCGTCTACGGCTTGCACGCGCTCTCGATCTGCTCGCGGACTACAACGATCTGACCACCTTGGGCCTTGACCTGGGCTTTTCGAGCCATAGTCATTTCAGCGCGGCATTTCGCGAAGCCTACGGGCAGTCGCCTTCCGAGTTCAAGCAGTCGGCGCTCGGCCGCTAATACCTCATCAAAATCACTAAAGAATCTGACAGCGTCGACTGTCGCGCCCGTGGCCTACTGAACCTATCCGGATTGCCGGCGAGGAGAACAATCATGGATGCGAAAACATGTGCTGCATGTGACTGCGCGCTCGATGGAGAGCCGATCAAGGTCAAGATCGGCGGAAGAACCGTTGAGGTGTGCTGCGACGAGTGCGCGCAGAAACTGAACGAAGCGGAAACGTCTGCCAAGGCGATAAGGAGAGGTTGAGCATGGAATCGACACATTCTCTCGCAAACAGGCAGTACGTCCAGCTCCCGTCTGGACGGATCAGCTATCTCGAACAAGGCAGCGGGGCGGTGGCGCTGTTTGTGCACGGTGTGCTTCTGAATGGATACTTGTGGCGCAATCAACTCGTGGGTCTCTCGGCCATACGCCGATGCATCGCTGTGGACCTCCTGGCTCACGGCGATACGGAGATCGCGCCAGGCCAGGACGTTTCCGTTACCGCCAACGCGCAGATGCTCAAAGAATTCCTGGATGCCTTGAACATTCAGAGGGTTGATTTGGTCGGCAATGACAGCGGCGCTGGGATTGCACAGATCTTCGCAGCGCTCTACCCCCAGCACGTTCGCAGTCTAACGCTCACCAACGGCGATTGTCATGACAACTGGCCGCCGGAGGCATTCAAGCCCTTCCTGGCAATGGCAGTCGCCGGCGGTCTCCCCAAGACGCTGAACGCGATGTTGTCGGACAAAAACGTCTATCGATCACAGCAGGCACTTGGGCCGGCCTATGAACATCCGGATCTGGTCCGTGACGACACCATCGAAAGATACTTACGCCCTTTTGTCCGCAACGAGGCGCGCACGCGAGATTTCGAGCGCTTTCTTGCAGCCTTTGACAACAAACACACACTGGACGTGGAACGGCAGTTGAACGCCCTGAAGGCTCCAACGCTGATCGTCTGGGGAACTGATGACGTGTACTTTCCCGTGAAATGGTCACACTGGTTGGCCGAAAACATCCCCGGTACGCGACGACGGGTTGAGTTCAAGGACGCAAGGATCTTCTTTCTCGAGGAGCGCTGGGAGGAATTCAACAAAGAGCTGCGTGAGCATTGGCAAGCAACTGAATCGGCAAGCTAACAGGCGATTGCAAGCTTATTGAATAGGTGGATCCATGAGCGAAGTTTTGCCTTTGCGACTCAATCGGCTCAAGACTCCGATCGGCGAAATGCTAATTGCCGAGGACCGTGAGGGAAAGCTTCGCGCCGTGGATTGGATCGACCACGAGACACGAATG